>WNEQ01000096.1_pt1 | contig 38663 bp, 31 predicted proteins | sample 5399971 | NCBI WGS metagenome assembly WNEQ01 (sample SAMN13153330, study PRJNA577476) | soil metagenome | isolation source: 20 cm grassland meadow soil 2 days after 1st rain plot 5 | place: USA:California | collected 2015-09-18
CTCGTACTCCTGAACCTTGGGATTACAACTGTCTACCTTGGAGAGACGTGGTCTACTGGAAAGAGAAGTCTCAAATTGGGAGGCATGCTATCCGTGTCAAAAAATCGAATTCTGCTTGCATTCTCCATTGTGTCGATCGGCGCAGGACTCCTCGCCAACCAGATGGGCCCAACGTTCGCACTATATACAACTCAAGAGGTCCACATATCGAAGCAGTTCCTTGGCTACCTCTACTTTCTCAATGGCATACTTGTGATCTTGTTCCAATACGCCTTCTCTCGTCTCGGCCTGAGATACAGATTAACAAGTCTCGTAGCGATTTCGGTTGGCGTCCAGTCACTAAGCTATCTGTTGGTGGGGTTTTCCCAAGACCTCCTGATATTGCAAGTGGTAATTGTGGGTCTTACAATCGGCGAAATGCTCCAAGCGCCCTCGGGCACCGCTTTCGCGAACAGACTTGCGCCATACGACAAGAGAGGAGAATATATTGGATTCTATAACTGGTGTTGGAATTCAGGCCAAGCCCTGAGCCCTGTGGTGGGCGGTCTCCTCCTGAGCATCTTCGCTACCGCCGAGTATCTGACTTGGTATGTTACATTCGCAATCGGCAGTCTATGCTTCACAGCTTACCTGGCCATTGGATTTTTCATCAGGAAATCCGAAGGGCAGCGCAGCACGGAGCATTACGAGGTGGCAGCCACTATCGATTGACTAGTTCGACAGTAACTCTTGTGCCCGGTCTCCACACTTGGTGAGAACTTCGCACCCGTCCTTGGTGACAAGCACTTGATCTTCGACAGCTGCCCCTCCCAGGCCAGGGACAAAAATTCCAGGCTCGTAACAAAGATGCATGTTTTCCCTGAGAGCCATTTGTTCCTTTTTCGGAAGATTGAGCGTAGCACCTGTCAAGTCGGGATAGTCCGACCCTACCCCATACCCGTGACCAAATGTCCAAGTTCTTACAAAAGGTACGAAGGGGCTCTTCTTCAGGACCCTGTAGGCGGCCCTGACCAAGTCTGTGTCTGTAGTCCCGGGACGCGTGGCTCCGACCATGGCCTTGAGCATCTCAAGAGAAGTCCTAATCAGCTTCCGCTGCCGGGCGGTTCCTTTCTTTTCCACGATGTATGCTGGCTGAATGTCAGAATGATATCCCATAAGTTCGCTCCCAATATCTGCATAGATCAAATCTCCGGCTACGAGTTTCCTTTGGGTATAGTCTGGGCTCAAGTACGACATGGCCGAACGAGGCCCGCTTTGGATCACGGACCAAGGATTATCCCCACCGGAGTCAAACATCGCCTTTTCTACCGCCTGATGAACTTCATACTCTCGCACGCCTGGATTGCTTGTCGCAATCAGGGCACGGACTCCCTCGTCAGCTATGAATGCTGCCTCCCGAAGAATTCTCAACTCGTCGGGGCTCTTTATCACTCTTAGCATGTCAACCTCACGGCTGCACTCTTCGAATTTCGTTCCGCTGAAGGTCTTGGCAAGTTCGAGATAAAATGTGTATGAGGCTGCGGTTCCGGCTATCCCTATCTTCTTCGGCCTGGCTTGACTTCCAAGGATCTCCTTCGCTATCTTCGCGAATCCAGCTTCTCGATCATCGATATACTGCTCCGAGGTTGTCCGTATGTCCGAGATCCAGACTTGATCACGAACCCTTCTAATTAGATCCGCCTCCTGATTCGATAGGATGAGTCCTGGGTCTCCTTCTTGGGGTATCACAACAACACTTGGAAAGTGTTGATAGGGCACGAACGGGACGCCTTGCTGTATTTCTCTTGCTGGCATTCGAAAGCCGACAAAATATCGAATATGCTGTCCTGATTCCACGCCTTGCCCCATTGAGTATCTTCTATCGGAGTAGGCGAGGACAGCGTCTAACCCTCTCTTTTTCGCCAGTTCCTGGACTTTCTTAACTCTCTGCTTGTGTTCAGCGACAGAGATCCGACTGACCAAAATAGGGTATCTTAACAACCCTCGTCGATTTGCACTTAAGAGTTTGTTTAGGAAATAGATTGACCCTATGACGCGCATTAATGAAGAGACGCGTTCAAATCCGGCCGACCCCACCTACCTCTGACACCCTTAAATCGCCAGCCGAAACCTTCCCTGAATTATTTGAACCGGGTGATTGGTCATCTCGACCTAGACTACTTCTACGCTCAGGTCGAGGAGGTTCAGAATCCCTCTCTGCGTGGTCGCCCCATCGTCGTCTGCGTCTTCTCCGGGAGGACTGAGGAGAGCGGGGTTGTGAGTACCGCGAATTACGTGGCGAGAGAGCTGGGAATCAAGTCCGGGATGCCGATAACCCTCGCGAAGAAGAAACTTGGCAAGGATGGCTCTCTCATCCCAATGCGACGCGAAAAATACGATGCGATTTCAGACCGGATAATGCAGATTGCAAGAGAGGGCGTCGATGTGCTCGAGCAGTCTGGGATAGACGAAGCCTTCTTCGAGATTACCGGCAGGTCTGGCGGCGATTACAGCAATGCGAATTCGATCGCAAGAGGGTTGAAGGAGAAGATCCTAGGCTCCGAAAGGCTAACTTGTTCGATTGGAATCGCCTCCAACAAGGTCGTTGCAAAGATCGCCTCGGATTTCAAGAAGCCGAACGGCCTTACAATCGTAACCCCGGACGAAACCAAGCGATTCCTGAAGCCGCTTCGTGTCGAGGAGCTGTACGGGGTTGGGCCCAAGACTGCACGCGCCCTCAAGGGCATAGGCGTCGAAACGATCGGGCAACTGGCAGACCAGAAACCGGAGTCACTCGAGAGGCTGTTCGGGCGAAAGTTAGCGTTCTACCTGCACGAAGCGGCGAACGGCATAGACGAGCAACCTGTTACCGGAGGGCGTGAGACGACACAGCTTAGCAGGATCATCACGCTGAAGAAGAACACGAGAGACCCCGAAGAGATCTTCTCACAACTTTCTCCGGCAATCGACGATCTCCATTCTAGGCTGCTCGCAGAACGCAGGAGCTTCAGGACGGTGTCGGCCATCGCTATCCTCTCCGACCTCTCGACAAGGACAAAGAGCATGACCCTTGACGGTCCTACCACCGACCTCCAGATTCTTCGTATCCAGGCGAGAGCACTCATGAGAGAGCTGGCCACGTCTAGCGAGAAGGACCTGAGGCGGGCCGGCGTTCGGGTGGCGGAGCTTGTCGGTGCGGCCGATCAGAGCTCCATGACGGAATACCTCGAGTGATGGATGATGAATCGGTTCTGATAACACTTCAGGCTTAACCCTGAGTTACCTTCCCGCCATCTGCTCGGAGGATTGGAGTCATCGTCTCGTTCCCCTTCACAGCTTCCTTTCGTGCCTCTGGCGGGCCATCGGGAGTGAACCTCACTCCTCTTCCCTTCGCGAGGATGTTCCTCGCCGCGTTGACATCCCTATCGATGGAGATGTCGCACTTCAAGCAGTGGAGGGTGCGCAGCCCATTCGGGTATGTCCTCGACCCACATATCGAGCAGTTCACACTCGGTCCTCTCGCTGCTACGTAGGCGACCGGTATTCCTTCCCACCTCGCTTTGTACTCGATCTGTCTCTGGAGCTCGTAGAAACTCCATGAATTGAGCCTCGCTCTGTAGTCGTTGCTCTGTCCGTTCCCCTTTCGGTAGAGTTTGCGGATTCCTCTGATCTCTTCCATCACTATTCGGAACCTCTTCTCCTTCGCCCGCCTGACTATCGAAGCGGAGACGTTGTGGAGGATTGAGCCGACCCTGTTTCGCTGAATCCTTCCGTACTTTCCGTAGACGCGTCCCCTGATTCTCGCGTCGTTCCGCCTGAAGCGACTCTTCGTCTCCCTGCATCTGGCCTTGATCTTCGTCGCCCTGACGAGGTCGTGGCGCAGGATGCTTCCGTCCGAGTCTGCTGTTGTCACGTAGTCAAGGTTACGGTCGATCCCGATTGCTCCGACGGGTTCAATTTCGGCAATTTCTTTTGAGAGGCTGATGCTCAGACTGTCTGCCGTGAGCGTCAGAGACCTCGGGGTGCGACCTCCGATAGTGCGCAGCGTATGGTCGTTTAGGACGATGAAGGTGTACTCGCCCCTCCTCCTAATCGGTAGCCTCACCAGGCGATGGATGACCCGGAACCCGTAGCAATCCGTGAGCGAGAGCCTGGTGACGTAGGGAACCCTTGCACTCTGACCCATCTTCTTCAACTCCCTTCGGTAGTTCCGCAGTATCCCTGCGGCTCTGCTGATGGCGGTAAGGCGATAGCAAGTCGGAACGTCGTAGGCGGAAAGCTGGTGGTACGCTCTGATGGAGAGCGACTTCATCGAGGTCAGATTCTCCCTGAGCCCTATCCTGACGCAGTCGTTCACCATGCAGCGGAAATCCTCCAGAAGAGAGAGGATCTCCTCGGTCGGGCGATAGTTCTGCCTGACTGCCTTTACGGCCTGCAAGTCATCTGAGAATTCTGGCTACGCCTTTAAGCACCCATACCCCAAGGAATTATCAGAACCGATGGATCCAAGGGAAGAGCTGGCTTCACACTTCACTCACTATTCAAAATACGGGAACAAATTTCCAAAGGCCATCGAAGCAGTCTTATCTGGAAGCGTGAAGAAGCACACCTTCAGCCCAAGCGGTCGGGCGGTCCTGACCGTTGTGGGTAGGGACGGTGAGGAATTCATCGACCCGGAGAGGCCCTTCTGCTCCTGTGACAACTTCTTCTTCAAGGTCCTGGGGGGTGGGGCCGAACTCTGCTATCATCTTCTCAGCTACAAGATTGCTTCAGAATCGAAGAGACTGGACACGGTCGCGTTCAGCGATGAAGAGTACGCGTCAGTCTTGAGTGCGATTTCTAGAGACGTTCTGACAAGTATGAGAGAACAAAGGAGATAAGACGTCGCTGACGCGAGGAGGGCAGGGCCTCGGTAGCTTAGCCTGGTAAAGCACGTGCCTTGTAAGCACGAGATCGAGGGATCGAAATGGGACTGCACGAGATGCCCTCCCGAGGCTCGTCCACGAACCACGATATCTACGCGGCAGATTTTGCGACGGCCTCGACGTCCTCCTTATCCACACCCAAGTTCCCTGCAACGAGTTCTACCGAGACGCTAGGATTCGACACTCTCGCCTGAGCCACGAGCTGCCCCAGGTACTCCTGGTAGCCCTTAGCTTCCTTCGACGACCACTCCGCCTCGAACTGGGTCTTGAAGAGATGAGCCACGCTCTCCGAGGGGATCGTGAAACCCTTCCGCGTCGGTTCATTCCTCCCCTTTCTCTCCGGCACCCCGACCAAGACGAGTCTGTCATCGACCAGCATGTATCTCATATCGCTAATCAGAAGTGACGGGTGAAATTTCACCTCCGCCCCGCTCAGCTTGTACCTCTTCCCCATCTGGAGACGGTCGGGCGCAAGAGGCAGAAGGTATCGCATCTTCACGCCTCTTCTGGCCGCATCCACAATCGCGTCTAAAATCTGCTGAATTACTTCACCCTCCTCGTGGGTCGGTGGACTTCCACTCACACTCCCGCAGAGGATTCTCTCCCCTCGCTGAATCGCATCGACTACCGCAACGAAGTACTCTTGCCTCGTTATGACATCTGCGACCGAAGAGAAATGGTCAATCATCTTCTCTCTCGCCTTCTGTTCCCTTCTGTTAAGTACGAGAAGAGAGACCGTGGCCACGAGGAGGAAGAGCTCAACGATCAGAAGTGGAAGTTGAAGCGTCCCGAGCTCGACCTGGAGTACCACCTGTCAGGATAGCTGATTTTCGTTCAAAAGGCTTTGTGAAATGGCGCTATGGATTAGTTCGACGTCGAAGCAGCGGAATTACCCTTCCTTCACTCTGTCGGGAGTGGCACGAGACAATCCCGACAGGTCGTGTAAACCAGCTGCAGCTGGTCATCCTCATCGATCGGATTGGCGCACCAGATGCAGCTGACCACAGCCATTGCGGCCGACGAGCCCGCGAAGAATTATTTAAGACATAGCAGAAGCCGAATCGGACTTCGACAAAGGACTACTTTCTTTTGCCGAGCTTCGTCTTCATCGAAAGGCCCTCATTCTGCTTCCTGTAGTCTCCCCTTCCGTAGTGCCAGGACAGCAGGCGGCTTGGTTCGACGATGACCGCGACCCTGTCCGGTTCCTTCTTCGCATACTCAAGCCACCTCTCCCCCTCCTCCCTCCCATACTTTGTCGATATCTTACTCAGGAGCTCCCACTTGTCTTTCTCGACGACCCTGGCTTCCCCTTCAACGACGATTGCCCTGTATGGCCTCTCGTTCGTGGCGATACTTATGGCTACACGGCCATTCTTGGATAACGCCTTTCCCTTCACGCGCGAAAGTCTGGTCGTGAGGTAGAACGAGCCGCCGTCGTAGTAGACCCATATCGGTGTCACGTGAGGCTTTCCGTCCCTGACGACGGCCAAGTGTCCCAGGAGCGGCTGTGATAGCAGCTCAGAAATCTCGTCAGGGGTTAGCGGCATTCCATCAACCAGCCAACCGACTATCAGGACTGGATGTGGTGCATCCTCACGAGGTCTTTCTCGTACGGCTTCAGCAAGTCGGGAATCTTGGCATCGACGGGGTCCTTCAACGTCAGCCCCTTGTCCTTCTTCACCTTCCACAGCTGCGTGTTGAACTCCAGGATGCTTTGGCTCACCTTCTGATTTATCGCAAACTTCATCGGCTTCGGAAACATCTCCAGGTGGATGCTTTTCGCTCCGTAGATCTTCCTCCAGACCTGCTCCGTTAGGTACGGTGTTATCGGTGCGAGGAGGAGAAGCATGCCCCTGAGAACTTCGTGAAGGGTGTACCAAGCAGCCTCCTGCTCCTCGGTCGACGCACTGTCTCCGTACGCCCTCCCCTTCGCCATCTCGATGTAGTGCGAAGCGAAGACGTTCCAGAGGAACTCCCTCAGCCTCGTGGCAACGCCAAAGGAGTCAAACTGCTCATAGCTTCTGACGCACCCGGTGATCAACTTCCCCAGCTCTGAAAGCATCCACCTGTCCGTGGGCGTTAGCTTGGCCGACCCGGGCTGAGGGAAGGAGCTGATGAAGCGCGCCGTGTTCCAGAGCTTGGTGAGAAACTTTCCAGCCCCGGCTATCCTGTCCTCGCTTACTCTGAAATCAAAGCCAAGCCCTGCCTCTCCGGCGCCCCAGAACCGGAAGGCGTCGGCGCCATACCTCTCCAAGAGCGGTTCAGGGTCGAGAAAGTTTCCTAGGCTCTTCCTCATCGCCCGACCATCTGCGTCGAGCCCCAGCCCGCCTATCCAAGCGTGTTTGAAGGGCGCCCTTCCCGTCAGGAGATAGCATCTGAGAAGGGTGTAGTAGAGCCAGGTCCTCACTATGTCCTTTCCCTGCGTCCTCAAAGTGACCGGGTAGGTCAACTGGTGGAACCGCCTGTCTTTGATGAACCTAGTGATGAACAACGGTGAGAGGCTCGAGTCGATCCAGGTATCGAAGGTCCGAGTTTCGCCTGCGAACTTCGTGTTCCCGCACTTCTTGCACCTCTTGAAGGGAGCCGGGTCCCTCCACGGTCTGTAGTACTTACCAGGTTTCGGCAGATGAGGGGTGCTACACTTCGTGCAGTACCAGATCGGAATCTCCGTCGCATAGTATCTCCTCCTCGATATTGGATAGTCTGTCGTCAGACTGTTGATCCAGTTCATAAGAATCTGCCTGTGCGTATCTGGATGGAATTCTATCTTCCTGGCCAGGCTCTTGAGCATGGGGCGGAACTCGAGCTGCTTCAGGTAGAACTCCTCCATCGGTATGATTTCTATAGGGGTACGGCTGCGTTCACACAGAGGGGTTCGATGCTGTATCTGATCGACTCTGACCGCGACGCCGGCCTCCTGCAGGTCCTGAATTATCTGCGACCTGGCGTCCTTCACGGCCATCCCCACGTACTTACCGGTGACTTCGGTCATCTTACCGTCCAGGTCGATCGCGACGACTTCCTTCAGCCTGAATTCCCTGAACAGCATGACGTCGTGATAATCACCATAGCTGCAGACCATGACAGCCCCGCTCCCAAACTTCATATCCACGCTCCTATGCGTCCTTATCGGCACCTCCCCGTTGTAGATCGGGATGATAGCCGTCTTCCCGACATACTTCTTGTAACGTGGGTCGCCCGGATGCACTATAATCATCTGGCAGGCGGCGAGCAATTCCGGGCGTGTCGTGGCAACCAGCAGGTCCTGCTTTATTCCTCTGACCTTGAATCTGTTCGTCACCAAGTAGGTCGGAAGCTCCTCGTATTCTATCTCGGCATCGGCTATCGTGGTGTTGCAATCGACGCAGTAGTTGTTTGGACGGTTCGCCATATAGATGAGCCCCTTCTTCCAGAGTTCTATGAATGACCATTGGGTCAGCTTCCGAAACTCCTCCGAGTCCGTCCTGTACTTGTTCTGAAAGTCGCCCGAAATTCCAAGCGCCTTCATGAGGTTCAGCATATACGCTTCAAGGTCATCGAGCGCATACTTGCAAAGGTTGATGAACTCCTCCCTAGGCGTCTTCCTCATCTGAACCCTGTACTTCCGTTCAGCATAGATTTCCACTGGGAGGCCGTTGCGGTCTATCCCGATCGGATACAGGACGCTCAGCCCTCTCATCCGAGCGGCCCTCGCAATCACGTCAATCATCGCATACTGTGTCAGAGCCCCCGGATGCCACGGTTTGCCTGAGGGATACGGTGGTGGGTTGTCTATCGAAAAATTACGATTTTTGTTCTTCTTTGGCTTGAATTCATAAATTTTTTCAGACTCCCAGAGTCGCATGATCTCCTCTTCCAGCTTGGGGTCCCATACCGTCGCTTCAATCTTGGCTAGAAACTGGTTCTGCAAATGGTGTCAGCCACTACGGGCCTCTGGGTATTTGAAGTTAAGAAGGCGTAACCCGCATTTTTCGCTCAAAAACGATTAAGCATTAATAGAAGTTCAGCATCGAATCAGGGGTCGACGATGGCGAAGTGGGAATGTTACCGCTGCTCCTACCTCTTCGAGGGCGATAGCACACCAGAGGAGTGCCCCAATTGCCACTACTCGCTGACCTTCTGGATCGAGCACGTCGAAGAGAAACCATCGACGGTCAGAAGCTTTGTCAAGACTGACCCGCTCACCATCGATGCGAACGAGTCTGCGTACGACGCGGCGAGAGAGATGAGAGAAAACGGCGAGGGAAACGTCCTCATCACCATCAAGGGAGTCCCCGTGGGGATAGTCACGGAGAGGGACATACTCAACAAGGTCGCGGCGGAGGACCTCCCAGCTTCAAAGGTCCTGGTGAGGAAGATAATGTCCTCCCCACTCATCACGGTCGCGGCAGACACCCTACTCTCCGAAGCGATCAAGCTGATGGCGAAGCATCACATCCGAACGCTCGTCGTAACAGACAACGGGAATCCGATAGGCCTTCTCAACCAGAGAGCGATCATCGGCGACCAGTTCCGGGTAGCGAGGAAGGCAGGCGAGGAGGAGGTCTCCGAACCCCAGCTTCAGCAGCTATAGAGAACTCCTTCTGAGCGCCCTGTTCACCGCATTCAGAAGCAGGTAACCCCCTACCCCCACTGAAAGAACTTCACCCACCATGACGTAGAGCAGGCTGAATAACAGCGGCGTCTCCGTCAGGAATGCGAGATATGTTCCTACAATGAAGGTTATCACAAGAATCTCGACAGAAGTGGCGGCGACCCAAGCCCCCCTAAACTTCCTCTCCCCTATCAGCAAAGCCAGGAGTGTGGCCACGAAGTTCGCGATGGTGCCTCCCACTACATCTATCGCGCCGAATGGGCTTGCGAAGAGGTTTCCCACGAGTACCCCAAGAGTCAAGCCGATGACCGCTGGCAACCCGAACAAGACGGAGAGTGGGAGGAGCGCATCCGCCACCCTGACCTGGATGGTCTGGAAGCTGATGGGCGCGAAGAAGACGACGTCTGCCGCGTAGAGCGCCGCAAGCATCGCTGCGAGGGCGATACTCCTCGACCTGCTTCTTCTCGTCTTCTCCATCTCCTCCAACACCGGGGTTTATTGGGCGGAACGGGTGGAGGTCCACTCAACCCGCCTAGCCCGCGGCACCTCGTTGATACTTTAAAGCGTTTCACGAGGTCATCTAGCTGACCGGGAAGACTCGCTCGAGTTCCGCAATCTCGCCTTCGCTCAATCTCCATCCACTCGCACCCGCATCCTCAAGGACGTGGGCAGGTTCTGAGGCTCTCGGAATCGGGAAGACACCTGCCTTAGAGGTCAACCAATTCAGGGCGACCTGGGAGGGCGTCTTCGAGCGCCTCTTTGCGAACTCTTCCAGCCTCCTCTCCCCGGAAGCCAGCCTCCCGTGGGCAAGGGGGTAGTAAGCCAGAATCGCGATTCCTTCCCTCTCGCAGTACGGCAGGATGCCTCTCTCGATAGAGCGGTCGAGCAGGCTGTAGCTCATCTGGTTCGATGCCAGCCGCGACTTCTTGAGAGCTGCATTTGCTTCCACAAGCTGTTGCAGCGAGAAGTTGCTGACGCCCACGCTCAATATCTTCCCCTGAGCCAACAGCTCTTCCATCGCGCTCATCGTCTCGGAGATCGGAACGCTTGGATTCGGCCAGTGTATCTGGTAAAGGTCGACGTAGTCCAGTCGCAGCCGTTGAAGGCTTTGTCGGAGCGCCTTCGCCACCGCGTCCCTACGAAGGTGGTTAGGCCAGACCTTCGTTGCTATGAACAGGTCTTCTCTCTTGCGACCTTCGACCGCCTTCGCCACCAGCGGCTCTGAACCGTAAATCTCCGCAGTATCGATCAGAGTCATCCCTGCATCGAGGCCAGCCTTAATCGCCTCGACTTTCTGGGCGGCGTCCCTCCTCCACCCGGGAGTTGCAGTCGCTATCCAGAGCGCGTCATAGTAGGTCCCCATCCCTACCTCCGAGACCTTCCGCCCGCTTCGCCCGAACTCCTTGAAGTTCACCTGCCGAGCCGGTCGAATCTCTCAATTTGACTCTTCCTGAAAGAGAAGTTGGGAGGGCTCGCTCACTCAGCGCCTCAGTGCCAGGTGGAGCCCTCTCTTCACGCCTTCAAGACCCACGGTCCCTGCTGCCCCAGCGCCCCCATTCTGCGTCTAGGCGGAGAGGTGCTGCGTGAGCACCTGGTGTGCGTGCGTCCACGACGGAACGTGAGCGAGCGCGACCTAAAGGCCGTGCGGTGCTGCGTTGACCGCCGCGGAAGCGTCTCCGGTGGTGACCGCTGTCGTCGCAGCGGCTGCGAGACCGCCCAAGGCCGCGAGAGCCATGATGGATACCATCTTTTCACCTCGCCTGAGAAGGGAAGCTCGCGACAGTTAATCCAGCACTTTTCAACGGGATGTAGTACAGTCTTTCCTATTTCGTGGAAGTCCTGGAATTCGCCGCCTTGAGAGGCTCCTCCATCGCTGACACCTCTTTCGGCAGCAGGGAGAAAAGGTCCGGGTGCTCCGACCTCAGCTTGGGGAGGGTTGGCGGCATCAGCCCATTGCGCTTTGCGCGCTTCACGTTGTATTCGACGAAACGCTTCATCGCGCTCATGTCGCCAGAGCTGGAGACGTAGGCCTTGATCTTCTCGATGGCATCCTCTTCATCAAGCTTCCTGACGTTAACCAGGAATGGCGCGAAGACGAGCCAGACGAATCTGTGTCTCCCGTCCGCGATCGGATGCTTCAGAAGCTCGTCGATGTAGTTGTAGCTCCGCCCTGTCCTTGCTCTAGGGACGGGGACATATGTCAGGACTCTCGACCTAAGCTCGACAAGCTGCTTTGGGAACGGCGCCTTCCTCAAGTTCTTCAGACCATCCGATATCGCTCTCTGAGCCGAGTCGCCGAAGAGGTCATTGAGCACGTTATCGGTGAAGTAGACGCGCCCCGCAGAGAGGGCCTGTCTGACAAGCTTCCACCCCTGGGCCTTCGCAAGTTCGTACCTGCTGACCAGGGTGAGGTATTCCTCTACGCCAGCAGAATAGCTGTATCGCGAATCCCCGCTATACTGTATTCCGATTCCAAAGCACTCGCGAATCACGGTAGCCTTGTCCCTAGGGTCTTCCCCCCCGTACAATCTTCGCGACCTCTCCGCCTCCCTCTTCGCGAACCTGCCCAGGAGGAAACTGTCTTGGCTTGCAACGAACGCTGATACGAAGAAACTTGAAAACTCCACCAGCTCAGTGATGTGGGGCTCGTAATTCGCCCTTCCGAGTGCGCTCATCAACCTCGTCTCCGCCTGCCTCACCACTTCCCTGCTGGAGAAGCTCTCCTCGATTGGGATTGAGTCGAAGAACTTCCTCGAGTAGTGAACGAACGGATATCTCAGCATCATCTCCGTAAGTACGGGTTCCTTCTGCGACAGCATTCCCCTCTATCATCTCACCCGATGCTTTAAGGCTCTCTGCCCCTTCAACCCCTCTTCGCGGTCGAGACGATTGAGAGGACGTCTCGGTCCCTCAACACATAGTTTGTCGGTAGGTGCAATCCGGTCCTAACATCGACCGCATAGAGCAGCCCTTTCTCCAGGTCGGTGTGTATCGTCTTCGCGAGGTCCGTCACCGAAGAACCAGCCTGCATCAGGTAAAGGTCCGGAAGAACCCTCCCCTGCTTGTCGGTAAGCTTCTCGGGGTCCGAGACGGGATAAACCGAGTTCATGCGGAGGAGTTTGAAGATAGCTATGTTCAGGGCGAACTGAACACCCGTCCTCAGGTATTCCCCGAAGACCTTGCGCCTGATGTAGGCGAGGGCAGCCTTCTGAGCGTCGTTGAGGTCTTGAGGCCGAACGATCTCGAACCTCTCCTCCCCCGGGATGTACTTTATCAGACCCTTCGCCTCCGCCCTCCTGAGGGTCAGCTCGGCCTCCCCGCTCGTCGGGACGACGATCAAGCCCTTGTACTTCTCCCTAAGTCGCTTGAAGTTCTCGCTCGAGTAGGGAAGGTCCATCTTGTTCGCTATTATCAGGGTGGGTTTCGAGACTTCTCGGAGCACCCAGCAGAAGTTCTGTATCTCCTTCTCGCTCCAGTTATCGATGTCTTTCCCCTCGAGGAGGGACTCTCTCAGAGAGTTCTGAACATGCTCCTTCCTCACCCCCACGCCCTGCATGACCTGAGCGACGGCGTCCGGGAGGCTCGAGCCAGACATCCTTGCCAGCTTCGAGATCTTGCTTATGTTGCTGGTGAAGAGCTTGACATACCACAAGACGAGTTCGAGCTCGACGTCCGCCAAGTCGGCTATTGGTTCTCCCGTCCCAGGCTCCGTGATTTTCCCGTCCTTATCGACGCTCCCAGACGCATCCACCACGTGGAGGAGTGCGTCGGACTGGGCCGCCACGGAGAGGAACTGGTTGCCCAGCCCCTTCCCCATCCAGGCCCCCTTTATCAGCCCCGGCAGGTCGGTGACCTCGACTGGCACGAACCTCCAACCGTCCTCGCAGCGCGAATTTGCTGGATTGTCCTGCACGTTGAACTCCTTGTGTACACAGATCGTCACTACACTCGCGACTCCCGTCTCGGGGGTCTTGGTGGTGAAGGGGTAGTTGGAGACCTCGCCAGATAGAAGCGTCATCGAGTTGAAGAGGGTCGTCTTCCCCGCGTTTGTCTTTCCGATGATTCCTATTCTTATGACCATCGCGACGCCACTGGGGAGGCGACTTTACCGAGATAAAAAAATTCCTAGGGCTATGGGGAGGGAGCCGACCTCCAGGCTCTCTGCGCCTCATACCAGAAGATTACGGCGGCCAGAGCTAGGAAGCCGGTAAACCACAGAACGACCGGCACGTAGACGTAGATCTGGTAGGTAATGATGGCGAAGTAGACGGCGAAGACGGTGAAGAAGACGGCGTAGAAGACGAACCGCGGCACGATCATCGTCCCGACTCTCAGGAAGTCGCGCATCAGATCAACCTTCACCTCACTGGCGACCTCGTAGTCTCCTCCCTCCTCCCTGAGCAGTCCTAGTTCCCTCAGCTTGTTGAGATGATACTGAGCCAGGGATGGGTTGGAGAGGCGGAGAGCGCGCTGGACCTCTCTCACTCCCACCTTCCTCTTCTTCAGGGCGTAGACGTAGACCCTGAGAGTGTTGCCCTTCAACTGCGCGTCTACATTGACGTCGCTCATACCCAACAGCAGACGGGCTCCGAGCGCATTCAAAAATGTAGACGAACCTGCTCAACCAGTCCAAAACGGCTGTCTCATATTGTGAGAGATGGCCACACCTGTGGGCGTCCCGGCTACTGCCACCCGAGCGCCCCCCTACCAAAACAGGGCAAGTCATCCCTCGGTCGTGATAGGATGTCACTGAGGTCTGTAGCGGAGGAAGGCGGCGACGCCGCCGAAGGACCTGAACATGTTTCCCTCCTCCGTGCCGGATGAGATGACCTCTACCTTGGCCCCGACCTGAAAGGCAGTCTCCTCCAAGACGTCCACGATGTCCTTCTCGTGAATCTCGTAGTCGGTCGACCTGCACTTCTCGCAAGGGGTGGAGATCATCTCTTGCGTCGCCTGCATCTTGCTCTGATTCTGGACGACACTTTCCTTTGTCGTCCCGCAGTTCTTGCACTTCATTGATATCTTGGTCGTTTCGATATCGTCCGAGATCAAGACGGTATCCGCAATCGCCTTCTGCAGCGCGTCGAGGACTCTGGGGAGGCCGTAGATCGCGAGACCGCCAGGTTTGTTGACCTCGGTCAGAAATCGTTGGACGAGTTTCTTCTCCTCAATCAATCTCACGTCCTGGAGGGTATCGGCCGCCTTCTCCACGAGCTCCCTCACACCCTCCCTCCCCGCGTACGAGGAGTCAATGACTGCGAGGACATTCTTCTGCAACTGATAGTGGAGATACCCACCCTTCAGGAAGTCCTCCTTCGTCGGTCCGGGGCCCCCGACGATCAGACCCGTGACCTTGGTGTCATTGACGAAGACCCTCGCAGCGTGCTCGCCCACTCTGTTGAAGTAGTAGGTGAGTTCCATCTCTCTCGCCCTCTCATAGCGACGAGCACTGTTGTGCAACACGAAACCGTTGCCAATGAAACTACGAGTTACGGGAAGCTCGATATCGATGAACTTGTCGTCGCGCAAATTCCTCTTCCACCGAACCCTCTTCACTTTTGCGAGAATCAGCTCACTCTGCTCTATCATTCGAAGCTGAGATATTGTATCTTGGAGGAGTTCGAGTCTCTCTGATGAGTCATTCGAACTCCTCGCCCTCGCTAATTCGTCCTCAAAGGTTCGGACAACTCCGCTGAAAACAGACCTGCTTATCCCTCTCTCATCGTGAAAGAAATTCGTTATTCCGGGGAACTGTCTTCGCTTTATCCCCAACTCCTTTGCCCTACTGTCCACCCAAGACCCAATCACAGGAACGTTAAGGAAGCTACTCCTCGCCCGACCTTTCGCTACCCTTCGTTCGAGCTTGCGCTCTTTGTCTTTAGCCGAAAAACCAATCGACTCGTAAAACACTTCAAGCGAGCCGAAATCGCTAATGTCAAGCGCATGCATGGTTGAACCATATCTGTTGACGCTGTGGCTGTATGATGAAACGATCCCGAATCTCATTAGAAGCAGCTGGAGTTGCTTAATCAAAGTCTCAGATTTCATTGCTATTCCTATCCTCTTGCTGCGCGCGTGGCCTTCCGCATCGAACAGCCCCCTCAAGAAGAAGGCAAGGTGCTTGTTATCGAGGCGGTGCATCTGTTCGGGGATTTCCCTCGATTCTGTAGAGATTACCGCGGGATAGCACCGCCCAAGCGCCTCGGCGAATTCCTTACTGTAAATCCTAATCTCAAGATACGGGTGCTTCGCAAAAGAGTTCCTCTGTCTCGTCTTATCAATCGTCAGGATGGGAACATTTCGCAGTCCCAGAGCCTTACTCGCTAGGCGGGAGTATCTGCGTGCCACCTCAACCCGCTGCTCATACATCGTTATGCGGTTCTTGGAGTAGTTGCCATCTCCGGTTATGTAGCCGAGGAGTTGAAGGAGGTCGTTGGTGAATAGCTCGGGTAGAGCTCGTTTGGTTTCCACATGTTTGGCGAGGAACTCATCGACGTTCCCGTACAAGAAACTGACGATCTTGCGGAGTTTTGTCCATGCAAGGCTTCTCTCTCCCCTCTCGAACTGCGAAATCTCGCTTTGATGCACACCAAGCATCGCACCCAGCCTCGGCTGCGATATCCCTCTCTGAAGCCGCATTGCCTTGAGGGACTCCCTGCCTTCCAGAGAGACGGTGTACGTGTAATTGGCCGGGAACCTCGTCCACAGGACCGGGTTCGCAGGCTCAGGGAGGCTCCGCGACACGAGAATTCTATCACCCCTCCCGAGTCCCGACGCTTCGATTGTGGAGACACCTCCGTCTGTGAGAGTAAAGAACCTGTGCTCACCCGTGACGTTGACGGTCAACTTCGGGTTGACAGTCTCGACCTGGCAGTATTCTTTCGGGATGAGAGTGAACGTGTCGGCACATTCATAGATTCCCTGAGTGTGATTGCTGAAGTTGTAGCTCGCAATCCTGCTCCCGGGCGACAGACGGGATACGGGGACGAGTCTCCCATCCTCAAGCTGGACGATTGTGTCGGAGCTTACGCATTGCCCACCTTTCCTAGTTTTCCCCGAAACCCCTGAGGTGATGACATCGACGACCTCAAGACGGTCGCCGCTGAGGATTCCCAAGCCCGCCTCTGTCGAGTCAATCGAGATTATCCCGTAGACCTTCTCCTCCTTGAGCATGTCTTTGAGCCATTCGAGGTGGTAATGGTCGTCGCAATTGTGGACTAGGAAACCGTTCGCGAAGAAACTGTGGCTACTATCCTCAACCGTCAAATCTCTCACATCGGAGATGACAGTCGGCTCCTTCGAAGTCACACTTTCCCATAAAAGTAGTTCCTCCAAACCAGTCCTCGCGATTTTTGACCACTCGGAGAATGTTGGTAACAGAGTTGTTGGCACTAGTGGTGCCCTAACGCGTCCCCGAGTCCATTGACTCGCAGTTGTCCCAGCCACCATCAATAATTCTCCGATCTGTTTTACATGCGTGCCCTCCGCTCTGAGCCGTTGTGCTTGCATCATCTTCTGTCTAGTTTCTTTCCGTAAATGCGACTTAATTCTGAGATACTCCCCTACTAGATTGACGCTCATTGCCTTTCTGGAACAATATCTGATTCCAATACTTTGACAGAGCTTCAGAATGTTATCTTCCGAAAGTTTGAAGCGGAGGCGAATCTCAACTGTTTCGAAGCCGTCATTTCGTTTGTAACTTGGTGTGCAGTCAATGGCGTTCACTGTAACTCCAAACTTGGAGAGGAGCGACACCAGCTGACGGGCTTGCTTCATGCCACTCTCTTTCTTCTGCAATACTCTATGGAATCCTACTCCAGACTGACTGCTAAGGTTGCGTTTCACGATCCTCGGTACGGTGCCATCCCCACCAAAGTAAGAGGCCAGAAACTCGCGCTGGACAGTGAGAGGCGCTTCCATAAGCCATCTAGGAATCTCGGTACCATTCTTGACTTTGTCACCGATGGGAGCACCAAGAGCCCTGAGCAAGGTGCAAATGGCAACATCCCGCAATTTCGCATGCCTGACGTGACCGGTATACGCCCTCCCTTCAACATTCATTGTGTAGGTTGCTTCATAGCCTTGGGGAAGCCTGCCGCCCAGCTCTGCAATGTCGTTTCTCAGCTCATCTTCGTCGACCTTCCTTCCGATGCAGAAATCCACTGTGAAGTATGAGTAGGGGCCACGCGACCTCTCTTCTATTGTCTGGGTCATCGAACCATCGCTGAACAGATGTCCCATTATTCGTGCAATCATGACTAGTTTGGGACTTTGAGAAGTCAGGGGCAGAAGTCCACGCTTCTTCAATCTCTTGATGGCTAACCGCAAGTTCTTAGGTGGAGAAGAAACATTACACAACGACTCTTCGTCCAGAATCACTTTCTCTGAATCTTTCTTCCTAGCAGATCCTTTTCTCGAGTCCATATCGGGCAAAGGCAAGACGCATACCAAGTCTCCTTTCTTGAGCTCCCCGATTCTCACCCACCCCTTTGGGGTCCAGAATGGATGATCCTCAGTGGCAACCAAACTTCTTCCGCTTTCCACGGTTAGACGGTACGTCTTACGTCCCCCTACAGGAGCGTCGAGGTAGTCTTGTATCGAGCTGCCGACGAGGCTGTGCTTGTCAGCATCCCAAGACATCACCCCTTCATTTGGCCAAGAACTCTTAAGCTCCCCTATGGTTTTCTCTGTGCCATCATCCATCAAAATTTTCGTTTCAGGTGCGACGCACATGTATAGATAGGTCGAGACGGGTTTCGGCGGTACGATCTCGTGGATGGTGACGACTTCGCTGCCAGGCCCGTTGGTGGGTAGAGCACCGCAAAAAATCACCAGACCGTTCTCAGGAGTCGTCTTGTATAGCTTCAATCTCTGCATCGTCTTGACGAGGGCATCCTGGACGTGGTTCCTAGTCGTATCCGACTTGATGTTGCCGGCCGTTCCCCACTCGTCTCTCAGATTGGATATCACTTCATGGACCGGTTTCTTCGGCGGCACATAGAGCGAGATTAGCTCGGTCCCCCTCCCCTCCTTGCTGGAGAGCTCCGAGATGAGCTTCCTGATCTTGTATAATCTTACAGAGTCACGCTTCGTCGACAATCTACGATAACACCTGCGTTATTCCGTCAATCTTTGACAGTTGCCAGAGTGATAATGCATCGGGCAATCCTGAAATTCTCTCCGCCCGCTTATAAGAGCTGCGCAGGCAAAACCTTCTAATCACGGGTCCCGAGGCCACGCGAAGCTTTGAAGATTGTCCTGAGAATCGGGGGCTCCGTCCTCGGTTCACCTCCCCACCCCGAGGTGGTCGAAGATTACTCCAAGGTCGTCTCCGAACTCACGGGCGAGGGACACACGCTCGCTGTCATAGTCGGAGGCGGTCCCCTCTCCAGGAAGTACATCGAATCAGCGAGGAAAGTCGGCCTCTCAAGCTTCCATCAAGACCTGATAGCGATCCACACGTCGAGGCTCAATGCACGCTTGGTCGCGATGAAGCTCGGGGGAGTCAGCTCCGTGCCCACCTCGATCAACAGCATGCTTCTCAGGCTGGGCAGGAACAGGGTGGGTGTGATGGGCGGCCTGAGGCCAGGAATAACCACCGATACGGTCGCTGCGATTCTTGCCCAGAAGTGGAACGCGGACCTCCTGGTCAAGGGTTCGAACCAGCAAGGAATCTATACCTCCGACCCGCAGACGGACAGGAAGGCGAAGAAGCTCGACTCAATCTCGTACGCGAGGATGAAGGAGATACTCGGGGGGCGCCACACTCCCGGGATCCACAGCATCGTCGACCCGGTTGCGGTCGAGCAGCTTGCAGAGAGCAGGGTGAAGCTCATCGTCCTTGATGGCAGTGACCCGAGAAACGTGATGATGGCCGTTCAAGGAGCGAAGATTGGAACGGTCGTCTCCTGACGACCCTTCTCGTTTATTGGCTGGCGGTGCCAGTATCGAGTAGCTGATTGGTCAGTCTAATCATCTACATATCCTTGGTGGTTGCAACACTCGTCTCATTCTGGTCGTCCCTGATTGAAGCCGCATACCTCGCCGTAAGGCCGGTCTCCCTCAACGCCGCCGCCAGGTCGGGCACTAGGGGAGCCGGTCAGGCGCTCGAACTGATCAGAGAGAAGACAAGGCTGGTCAGAACGACAACCTTCCTCGATACTATAACCAACGTCGTCCTCGCGTCCTCAATCGGGTTGGTCTTCTCCGAATTCTTTGGCCCCTTGGCTGGGTGTACAGCGCGATTCTCGGCTCCTTCCTAATCATGATCTTCCTCTTTCTCCACCCCAAGGCGATCGGGATCGAGAATTCGGTCAGGATGGCGACTCGGCTCGCCCCAGCTCCCTCGCCCTCGTCAAGGTACTCTCTCCCGACGCGGTCCCCCACAAACTTCGCGCGCAGCCTCTCGCAGCAGCTGATGGGGAAGCCGGGCGACACGGCCGAAGAACTGGTTGATGAGTTCGAGGAGTTGGTCGGACTCCTCGAGAAGGATGGCCACATCGAACCTGACGCGGGAAGGATTATCAGAAGCGCGCTCGCCTCCTCGAAGAAGGTCGCCTCAGACACCCTGACCCCGCTGGAGATCGTATCGGCCAAGACAACCTCGACGGTTTCTGAAGTGCTCAAGCTGAAGGGGAGCTCGAACCAGACGAGGCTCCCGTCTACGACGGCGATAAGAGGGAGTTCGTCGGGGCGATAACCTTCCGAACGGTCTCGCAGGCGATTGCCGAGGGCATGTTTGATGACCTCGCCTCAGTCTACATGACCCAAGCGGCTAGGGTGGAGAGCGATGATTCGGTCGCTATCATAATGGACAGGATGCAGAAGGCAGGCACCTCGATCGCCTTCGTCTACGACGAGGAGAGAATGGTCGGGATGGTCACTCTCACAGATATCCTCGAGCAACTCCTCGGCATCAGGATTTAGGCGCACTTATAGTGGGAGAGGTGATAAAGCCTGTCCCTCAATTCTCGCTTGCTTTTCGATTATGCGATTTGCATTCCAAACCGTACTGTGCCCTCACGAAGTATCTGGAGTAAGGTAAAAAATACAGCTTAGAGAGCTTGGCTTATGGGATTAGACGCGCTGGTGACTGTCGTCATACCTACTCATAACAGGCCTCGAAAACTGGTTGCGCTCCTAGAGAGTCTGGAGAGACAACAAGTACCAGAACTGGATTCGGTCGTTGTCGTGGACGACTCGGATGAACCTGCGGATCTCAGACGATTCGAAAGTTTACACCTAGAGCACGTCGTCCTGGGAAGACGCGTCTTCATTTCGAAAGCAAAGAACATGGGTTGGCAGAGGACGAAGACAGAATTCGTCTACTTCATAGACGATGACAACGTTGTAGACGATACCACCATCGGTCCATTGGTGAACAGAATCCGGGCTTCGCCCACCGTGGCCGCGATGATGCCTTCTGTATTATACAAATCCACCCCGAGCACAGTTTGGGTGTACGCAACTCCGCTACTACCAGGGCGGCTCAAACATCTTCTCATAGGCAGAAATCTGCCAAGGAACGCGTCTCTCGAAAACAGATTGTTAAGTACCGATGCACTTCCGAACGCCTTCATAATCAGAAGGCGAGCTCTCGAGGATGTCGGCGGTTTTGATGAAAACTTGGTGGTAAACAGCTCAATGGATTTGTGCTTACGTCTAAAAGCTAAGAGGTGGGGTGTCTTTGCTTACAGCGGTTCCTTGACTTACCACGACGTTGAGCTGCCAGGCAAATTTGGCTGGTGGGCCGCGCATGGCTCGGCAGACCCCGAGCGGGTCCGTTACGAGATACGTGATTGGTTCATCATCAGAAGGAAGCTCTTGGGGGAGCAGCGCTTCTTCGCATTACGAAGTGTATTCGAGTCAGCCAAATTCGTGATTCCAAACCTGCTTGCCTATGCTACCAGGGGTCGAAAGAAAGGGGCGATCCTGAGAAGCCTCTCCCTTGGGTATTTGGAAGGTCTTCGGTCCAAATCGTCAACGCCAAGCAGAGTACAGATTCGGCAGAGATCTTGAGCATGTTCATGGCGAAAAGGTGGCTAAGAACAGCAACGCCATCCGGGCTCCTGGGCACTTGGGATCCCACATGCCGAGGAGTAAGCCGACCCTGAGGTTGCGAGGCCTTCTTTTGCAGATTTGTAGGTAAGCGAATTGTCCGAACCCGAAAATTCCATGAGGGTCCCACCGAAAATCGGAACAATCAAGCTGATTACGGCAGGTAGGATAACTGGATTACCTCATGTAGTGGAGCTAAGATATACGCATCAGGATGATTCATTCTACGTGCTAGCCGGTCGTGCAAACACCGATTGGGTCAGTAACGCTCTGAAGAGCGAGTCGTCGAAAGTTCATGTCGGTGGTCTAGTGTTCAAAGTGGAGGCCTCCGTGGCAAGTGAGAAGGAACGAAAGAGTGTATCGGAAGACTTCGTTCGACGTTACGGGAGGCGAGTGGTGAAAGATTGGTACGCTGACGCCGAAATCGCGCTTCGACTTCGCCAGAAGGGGCCTCCCTCCTTAAAGGGCGAAGTCGGAGGCGAGTTAGATTCCAAGTCGAGTTTCGGCGCCTGGCAATCGCGTCACTTGAAATACGAGTCCGAGGTGTCGGCGGCTTTCAATTCTGCGAGCGAGGAGTACGACTTCACGATAAGTCGGAACTTCGTCAACACTTGGATCAGAAGTAGGTCGATTTCTCTGCTGCTCAACTATATCCGTCGCTCGGACACTCTTTTGGAGATAGGCTGCGGCACGGGGGCTGAAGCTATCAAGATCTCCCCCCACGTAAGACGCATCTTTGCGACCGACGTAGCTAAAGGGATGATTGGGCTCCTTCGGCTCAAGATTAAAGCAAGGCGGCTAGAAAACATAGTCCCTATCGAGGTCAGGGCAAGTGAAATAGCAAGGGTAAGAGAATATTTACCTGATCATAAGGTGAGAATAGCGTATTCCTTCAACGGCGCGCTAAATTGCGAACCTCATCTGATAGAATTCGTTCGAGGTGTCTCTTCCGTGTTGGAAGAAGATGGTTACCTCATCTGCTCGATTAGAAACAGGTTGTGCATCACTGAGGCTCTCTCGCATGCTGTCGCTCTTCAATTCGGGAGGCTGAATCCACGAAAATTTCAGCCGATAATGGTTTCCGTTGGTGGTAGGGACATACCTTCGACGTATTATGCGCCGTCAGAGTTTGTCGATTTTTTCAGGGTTGAATTCAAGTTGAGGAAGACGATTGCCCTTCCAGCATTGCTGCCTCCTGCTTACCTCAACAGTTACTATGTCCGGTTCCGACATGTCATGTCTATTCTCGAAAGGCTAGAACCCTACCTAGGCGGTAGCTTCCCGTTGAACAGGCTTGGAGACCAGACACTTTTCGTCTTTCAGAAGATGTAGGGTAGGCGTCCAAGTCTGTCTTGGACCACACGGGGAAACTGTTTGGACGTTTTTCGGGTCATTTTGCCAGGCTCGAGTACAACGAGTCCAACCGTTGAGCAAGAGTATTCCAATCGCAGTTCTCCTTGATGAACTCTAGCCCCTCGTCCCCTGCTGAGACTAGCCTAGCCGGATTGGCAAGAGCTGTCTCGATTAGCTTGAATGCGCTCTCAGCCCTGGGTGGGACCAACAAACCGAACTTCCTGAATCCAGGTGATTCGGCATTGAACGCGATTACAGGAGTCCCGCAAGCCAGAGATTCCTGCAAAGTGCCTCCCCAGAACGGCTCTATGTCTTCCATATGTATGGGTACGAACGTCACCCAGCTGCGCGAATAGAGCTCGGGTAGTCTTTCATTGTCGAGTTGTCCCAAAAAAAGAACTGAATCTCGTAGCCCCAATCTCTCGGCGTCTCTGGAGAGTGAAGGCAATCCGGGGCCGTCGCCCACCACTATGAGGCGAGCCCTGACGCCGTTCTTCCGGAGCGCGCTGAGAATCGGGAGCAGGTACTGCGGGGCCTTCTCCCAACGGTACGAAGATGGCTCGGGTATCCTTCCCACATAGAGCAGGAGTGGGTCTTCTTCTTTCGCGGCTGTCCGGCGAAAGACTCGAGTATCTACCCCGGTGCTCGGGAACCTCAACACGCGATTCGCTGGGATTCTCATGCTTCTGATCAGGAAGTCCTCCTCGCTCCTGATAGGAACGAGCAGGCGGTCACATAGTCTAAGAGACGGATAGAAGATAGATGCCTTTACTCTCCGTATTGGGTCTGTTCCGTGGAACTGTGCGACAAGCGGTAACTTCAGTCTCTTCACCCAAGGCGCGGTGTAGAGGAAATTCCAGAGGTAGTAGTTGTGAAGGTGTACCACGTCTGGTGAGTCTCGTTCAATCTCCCCCAAGACGCCCAGGTTGTGGGCATTGCCGAACCTCATCATGGGCGGGAACTGGAGTGATACGTTGAAGGCCTTGACTTCCATCTCCTCGACCTCCACGACCTGCTTCCGCGCGATGTCGTCGGCCATGATGTAGAGCTTGACGTCGTGCCCGAGCTGAGCCATGCGCTTGGCGTACTCCTTCGAAAAGTGGAACCTCTTGAACGCGAAGTCCTCGACCCTCAGGGAAGCGAACCTGAAGTCGTGAAGAAGGAGATAGACTATCTTCATGGCTTCATTCATCAACGAACGGCCTGGAAGGCTCGACGTAACGCCTTGGGCACCAGAAGGACGGACCACCTGATCTCGGCAAGATATAGGATGCCCAGCCCGCACGTCAGCAAGACAAACGTGAGGAAGAACCTCTCTGAGACAACAAGCGAACCTGCGAGGTAGATCGGTGTCGTGGCCAGAATCGGGGCGCCGTCCAGCAAGTTGAAGATGACAAGCGCCAATCCGCTCGCAGCAACGTTGAGCGACGTCAGAAGAATCAAGAGGCCGACCGACTGGGAGAAGTTCTTCCAAGAGAAGGAGACCACGATGAACGCCACGCTTTCGAAGACCACGACCAACATGATGTGATAAAGCGAAAGCCAGCTCAGGCCTAAGAAGACGTGCGACTCGATTGCCAGTTTCCAGTCAGTAATCATCTTCGTGACCGTGAAGTCCAAGAGCCCACCTGTCGCCGAGACAATCCCCAGGTAGACGAGGGAGGGGAGTACCCCTCGCGCGCTCACAGCGGAAATGACCTTTAGCTTAGCGAAAAGGAATGACTTCTTGCCCGTGATGACCGAAATCCCCTCTGCAAAGAATAGCGTGGAAAATGCTACGAGCAGAGCGTATCGAAAGTCAGAAAACGCGGAGGCGTTATCGACGTATTGGTCCCAATTGAAGGCGGCCAAAGAGGAAGGGGAAAAGAACCTAACGAGAAGGGCGTTGTTCGTTACCAGGAATGCCGATGCGATGCCGGTTATGGCGACAAAATGCCGCCAAGCCTCCCCTCCTAGGGTGACGAGAAGCAAGGCCATGGGATAGACCGCCCATTGTTCAGGTACCGCAGTTCGCGATACACTGAAAATCAAAACCGTGAGGAGAAGGCCTTCGGCTAAGCCGAACTTCTTGTTCCAGAGAAACACGTAGCCGAGAAGCAAAGCAGGCAACCAGAGAGAACCAAGTGCGAAGGTTAATAGGTCGGGCGGAGTCGTAAAAGCGAGCGGAAAGAAGATGCTCATCCCTCCGAACGCGGGAAGAGCTGCTTGGTACGAAACGGCGTTGTAGAAGTTAAAGAAGCCCCAACCGAAAACGAGGGTTGGAATCGCAGTCCCCAGCGCGGGTATCGCTATGGTCGTGGCTACGAACGGGATCCGATTCAAAGTTAGCTTTCTGTCAATGAGAAACACGGGCAGGAATATCACTGGCATCAGTTTCATGAAGACGGCGAAACCGAGGAAGACAGCCGAAAGATTCGTCCTTTTCGATTCGAAGGAATACAGCGCTGCGAGGGTGAGAAGGAGCGCAATCGGGTCGAGAGCGCCCCACATCGCAGAAACGATGACTGCAAAGGGGAAGTAGAGCCACAACGACGCGATCTTTCGGGCCCTGTCTTCGTCCCCTCTTGGAGCGAGCAGCCTGAATAGGAGGAGGGCCACCAACGCATCGGAAAGTACCATCGGCTGCTTTAGCAAGAAGTAATACAGGAATGGAGAAACGGAACCCAAGACCGTGTACAACCTGTAGATTACCGCGAAAATCAGGGCCGGAAGTGGAGGGTAACTGATTGAAGTCATCGACGCGTACGGTGCAAAACTCAGACCGCTGACAGACGGAAGGAGGGAATAGGGGTTCGTTCCAGATTGGAGGAGGACGCCGAGTCTGACCCAAATTTCGAAGTCCCAGGGATGGCCCGTAAAAGGCGCGAGGAACTCTCTAATCAAGAGGCCTATCACCAATGGCTTAGCGAGGCCTTTAACCCAAGTCAATCAGGAGATTCGATCCTCCTTGCGGGTTTCCGACTACCCGGCTTACGTGAGAGTTCGGTCCGATTCGGAGCTCCTCGGTCTTCCTTCTTCCCAAGTGGGTTGACTTGAGACATCAGTTTCATCGTGTCTAATACTCGAATATATCGCCTTGAGCGTCACATATCGCTCCGACTCGTAGAAAAGATGGTCAAGGCCGATTCGCGGTATGAAGAGCGAAGATCTCTTCCCTTCTTTGACGAGTAGTCGATTGTGAAGTAGCGCCTTCACGCGAATGTAGGAACCAAATGCGAAGTAGAGGAAGCGATTTGCGATCCCATGGCCGACAGGTGTTGAGAGTTGCGCCCGAAGTTTTGCCCGACCGAGGCTTTTTCTTAGACCATAGAGCTTGGGGAAATACAGCCTCATCCAGGAAGCAGACTCCAAGAGTCCGTCGTACGCTTCGCGCCCGTGGACGACTTCGGCCATCAGGGCGTCCCTAGCGAATAACGGACCTTGATCTGTGCTGAACATGGTCCGCGCGTATTCTTCATCCATGACACAGCTGACGTTGATTGAGCGACTCGATTTCCTCAGTAGGTGGAGCGCCCTTGTACGCACCAAGACCTTAGCCAGGAAAATCCACATCTTGCCTCTTGGCGTCACGCAGAAAAGATCGATGTCGTCATGAACAGAAGCCGATTGGTATGACGTCGAGCCGCTAACCGCAAATACGAGCGCGTCTCTTCCTCCCAATCTTGATGAGAGAACCCTTGCGAGCGTAATGTTAGCAATCGAGTGGCGGCGTCTTTCGGATTCGCTGAACAACTCTTTATGCGCCTCACTTCTGCTGAGAACGTACCCTTCTCTCAGGAGATAATTCTCCCGGAGTGTTGGCAAACTTTCGAACGCTGTGACGAGGTCGGTTGTGTTCGTGTCCTCTGGCATCAACCGAGCCAAATCGGTCAGAGAGACTGCAGACTCGTGCATGCATGCCGCCCTGACGGCCACCTCGACTATGGCCTCTATGTTTTCGAGAGTCAGGATTTCACCTGGCGGTCCTCTTCCAGACGGCATGCTTCTCCGGAGACCTGATGGCGTCTATAGACGCCATGAATGTGGAAATCAGCTCACTGGCTACGACGACAGGCAAAGCCATAATCAAACGTGGTCTTCCCGACAGGAGCCTCACCAGCGTCCTGACGCTGAAGAAGGGTTTCATGAAGAGCATGGACTCTATCGTCTTTGGAGGATGCCCCAGCTTCCTCCACACCTGTACGTGGCCGAAGATAATCCTCTGTCTTTGCCGAATCAAATCCGACAGTCTGGTTGGCACCTCGATCTTTACCCTAGCAGTAGTCGAGAACTTGACAAGATACCCTTGAGCGTGCACCAGGCCTCCGATGTAAGCTCCGTCGTTGACCAGGTTTGCAGGGACTTTCTTGATCAAGCTCCTCCTGACCACCAAGAGTTCGTCACATGCGTGATTGCTGATACCTGCATGGTTCAACTGAAGGGACATCAGGCTGTGGGCAGACCACATCAGCCAAAGGGCGCGCTGAAGTAGTCCGTCTCCATCCTCGAAGACAGGCCAGGCGGACGCACATCCTATCCTGACGTCGCTCGCTTCCATGGTCAATAGCTGGCGGATTGCGCCTACCTCGGGAAACGCGTCCGCGTTGAGCATGACAAGGTACTTGCCCGCAGAGCACTCAATTATCTTGTTGATAGCCCGAGCTTTCCCGTTCCTCTCAGGTTCTACGACAGTTCGGAACCTTTGGTCGGATGATGCCAACTCCTTGAGCTTCGACGTGACAGATTCTGGGCACCCGCTCGCCACCGCTATCACTCTCTCCAAGACGAAGTCTGGGCCGAAATTCTCTGCCCTGATGAAGGAGAGCAGAGCTGGGAGCTGGCTAGCTGAATCGGACGCACAGATTCCGATGGTGAAACCTTCAGGCGGAGAATGTTGTTCATGAAACATTATCGATCACAATGTTATCCTCAACAGGAACCCGACCCCAACGAGCTCGAAGACGGCCATTATGAACATAGAGGGCACGGCCTCCTCGAGGAAGTAGGGCGACAGAAAGAGGTAGGCTGCCGCCGTTCCTCCGCTATGCAGGAGAAGTAGCGTTGAGAAGACAAAGAGTCCGAGTGGGTACTTGGCCCTCGTGGAAAGCGCCGTCCTTCCATAGACGTAGGCCAGTGCTGCGAGCAGCACCGAGTTGATCGAATAAAGAACTATCGCCAGCGATAGAAGGGGGGTCATTACAGGCATGCGGCCGCCCTTCCAGACTTAAGCCTATTTCAGAATCTCTCCAGAATCTCTTCAGGGCGAGCTAACAAATAAAATCGCGAGCGAACGCCCCCGGGTTGGTTGCCAGATGACCAAGAACTCAACCGCGTCCTTTGGTACGTGCTGGGAGGCGCCCGAGGCGGAGAAACTCGCGCGAAGATTCTCGTCCAGCTCGCGGAGCGCCCTTGCAATATGAATCAGCTTTCGAATAAGCTGGGAGTGGATTACAGGACAATCACTCACCACATTGGAATACTGCTCAAGAACTCACTCGTGGTCAGTGAAGGGGAGGGGTATGGGGTCGCCTACTTCTTGAGTCCGAGGCTGCAATTGAACATTCAAGATTTCCATCGCATATGCGCGGAACTAGGGTTCGGTGGCAGCAGCGGCGGAGAACCCTCCTGAGGAAGCTTTCATCTCTGACCGAGCGGACAAGCCGAAGTCAATCTAACGTTATTCCCTATCCAGTACTGGTCGGGTCAGAATCCTACAACGTGGTGGTACGGGGGGATGGGGTTTGTAGGTCCTATCCAGGCACTAGACTCGTATGTAGGGATGCTTCTATCGATTCTGAGTTGCTCTGACCTGAGACCCCCCAGATCGCCCCATGTACAGCGGGTTCGGAGCTGACCTATGTTCCCCAATCTCGTGCCACCACTGAATGAAGTTCCTAACGGTGGCCTCCGGGGCGCCCTCGAATGTGAAGTGTCGGACCCCAGGCAGAAGGAACACGCGATGATCTGGGAACTCCTCCGCCCACCGCTCATGCCATCGCTGTCCTGTCATCGGGTCGCCTTCCCCGAATTGAATCAGTATGGGCTTCTCGCGGAATAACGAGAGACACCGATTGAGCTCCTGCTGCGTGACATGGTCATTGAAGCTGCCGTACAGTTTCAGAGCGTGGCTGCGCGTATTCCGGTCTTTGAATGGGAGCAGGTATTGCCGGCGCTCCTTCTGCGAAAGGGTCCGGGTTCCTAGCGCCAACTTCGACCCCATCGACCTAGCGAGAAAGTTCGTGTAGTGGTTTACGAGGCGAGCGAAACGATTCGTGACTAGGCGAAGCATCCTGGAAACTGATGGGTATTCCTTGATTGACCAGCCGAAGGTACCGCCGACGACCAAGGCGGTTACCCTGTCGGAATCTTCGGAAAGGCCTAGCACTCCGGTAGGACCACCACTGTCATTTGCCCAGACCACGATGTTCTTGAGGTCGAGCGCCTTTACGAAGCTTCCGAGGGCGTGTCCTTGCTCCAGCAAGGTGAAACCGTATCCATTAGAGGCTTTAGACAATCCGTATCCGGGTAGGTCGGGCGCTACACACCGAAATCGATCTCTCAGTCGCTGGATATGATATCGGTAGGTGAAGCTCCAACCGGCGCCGGGATGCAGGAAGAGAAGGACGGGAGAGGATTGCGGACCCTCGTCAACGTAGTGTATCAAGTGTCCGTCGACGTCAATCCACTTGCTCTCGAATGGGAAGAGGTCAGAGTCGACCCAATCCGGTCGTTTTCCTGAGTTGTAATTCACGTCATCACTCATGCTCCCGGATGGAGATACACGCGTTGGGACTGACTGACTGCCACTCGATTGGAGTTCGAAGCCCGGATGTTGCTGGGCCTCCTTGGCGAAGTCTACTGGAGATGCGTTCGGCTTCAGGTCGTATCCCATGCGGAGAAACGACCTCCTTGCACGCGAGGCCAGGTAGGGCGCGAGGATGGCTTGGAGAACGCGGGCACCCTCTTTCTCACCCAATTCGACCGCGTTGACTGGTCGGCGACGTAGTCCGCGACCGATTATCGCTCTGCCAGTTGCGCGAAGGTTTCGGACCCAATTTACCTCGCCGAATGTCCCGAAAACATATCGGCGCCCATCGTGTTCGAAAAGACCCACCGGCGTGGTGTATTGGTGTCCGGATTTGCGACCTCTCACGGTGAGCAGCGTCATCGGCCCCATCGGGACGCCTACCCTCAGGAGACTCTTGATCAGTGGGTTCATCAGCGGGACGAAGAACGGGACGTTGCCGTTTGACATGGGGCATTCACATCTTCGGGCTGGATATAGTGGAGCGTTAGGTCCCGCTTTCGATTTGGGGAATTTTAAATGGGAGGCAAGGAGAGATCTGACCCCATAGATGGATTCGAAAGACTTCCGATTGCTGGGGGCCCTTTACCAGAACGGAAGGCAGAGCTACAAGTCGTTGGGGCGCCAGGTGTCCCTCTCTGCTCCGGCTGTGCGCGAACGCCTGAAACGCCTCGAGAGCGTGGGGAAGCTCCACGGGTTCGGGCTGTGGATTGACGCCGCCTACCTAGACCGCGACGAGGTTCTTGTCTTCATCCCGCCAGAGAGGACGAAAGACGACGTGGCGAGAGTTCTCGCGGCGCCTGAAGTCGCTTGGCTAGGGTGGAAGCTCGACGGGGGGATGACGGTTGGGCTCTGGACCCGTGACCGTAACCGGGCGATTGAGAATCTTTCGCGAGCGATCGGCGTACAGCCGTCAGGGCACGCTTTCACTCCAGCACGTCCCCATGCTCCTCTGAACTACTTGGATTGGCAGATTATCGACTCGATCGTAGATGACCCCCGCCGGCCCCTGAGGGAAATCATAGACTCGACCGGTCTGAGTCCGAAGACAGTCCGCAAGCATCTCGACTACCTCATCGAGTCGGAGGCCATTTCGATTGATCCTCGGCAGGGCGCATCCGAGGGTGCGGGAGAACTTGTGTATCACGTTGCGGTCGCAGGGACTGTGAGTGCGGGAGAGCTGCGCAAGTTGATGGGAGATGTGGTCCTGATGCACCAGGCCAAGAACCCTCCGATGAAGTATCTGCTCTGCAGGGATGTCGACCTGGGTACGGTCACCACAAAGATTCGCGCGTTGGGCAAACTTGATGGCGTGGAAACAGTCAACATGACCCTCAATCGCGACCTGATTTTCGGCACCAAGTTCATTCACTCGGTAGTCCGAGAGAAGATGGACGAACTCAGGATGCGACGCCAGCGATTGCAAACCCCTGCGGAGTAAATATTGGTGCGGCGGGTGGGACTAGCACACCATCTCTGTTTAAAGCACGAAGCGTTTTGGGAACAATAAAATGTGCGGAGGGTGGGATTTGAACCCACGAATCCCTAAGGAGCGGGATCTCTCATCTCACTGAGGCATCGGTGGATCTTGAGTCCCGTGCGTGTAGTCCGCTACCTCGATTGACCAGGCTCCGCCACCTCCGCGACTTTCCACCCCCCCTTACGCTACTTATTTGCGTGCGCGGCTTATTGATGCTGAACTGCGGCGACCCTGCTCGACTTCCTGAGGAACCTGTGCGAGGCGATCTCTATGATTATGTTGCAGTACCTCGCCAGCATCCCGAAATAGGAGACGATTATCCTCGGGTAGGCGTACTCACCCGACTTCAGGAGTTCGTGAGTTATCTCGCTCTCCATCTCAAGTGTACCATTGACAAGACCCATCGACCTCTCAATCAGCTTGATGTCGGGCGTCAGGAGGCTCTCCACGGTCGTGTTGAAGGATTCCTGCGTCTTTCTCGCGAGCTTCTCGATGCTGACGAGAACCCTCTCCTCGAGCCTCGCACCCTTCCCCTTCTGCCTCACTATCTCCTCAGCAAGGTCCATGATGACGCTCCCGATCTGTTCTAGAGTCTTCGCGGTCACCCTGTCCCCGGAAGCGTGCAGCGGCGACTCTATCCCGATCTCCCCCGCTATCTCTCTCCTGTTCAGGGCGACAAGCAGCTGCCTCACAATCAGCCAGTATAATTCGTCGACCTCGTCTTGGACCCTCCTCACCTCGTTCAGCCTCCCCGTCGTCCCCTTCTCCAGCGCCTCGATTACGTTTCCGAGGCTTCTCGAGACGAGAATCTGAAGCCGCTTGATCAGCGAGTCGACGGGGAACTTGGTGGGGTCTATGAAGCTCTGAGCGACAACCTTGTTCGGCTGAGACTCGACTACCTCGAGGCCCCTCAACCTCCTCATCGTCTTGACTACCAGGTCAACCGTAGATTCGTCCAGCCCATCCTTTCCCACCACCTCGATCGTGTCGTACCCCAGCGCGTAGCATCCGATGATCAGCTTTGGGATGAGCTCCTCTCCGTCGAGTTGGTCAGTCTTTATCGTGGCCCTGCTTACCCTCTTCGCGCTGACCGCGGGGATCAGCCTCAGCGTTCCGTCGGCCTCCTCCCTGACGAGCATGTTGTCACCCGCGCGGAGACCCAGATCTTTCGCGAAGTCACTCGGTATCGAGACCGAGAGCGTCGAGTACCCGACCTTCTGGAGCCTTCTCGTCTCGTCCAAGGTGTCTATATACCAGTCCCTACTATATGAACCATACTCTTATACAGAAGAATCCACCTTTACAGAGCAGTTCGGATTTGAAGAGAAACGACTTCTCCTGGATGATTGGAGGTGCTCAAGGCAGCGGGGTCGATACCTCCGCGAACATCTTCGCTAGGGCCGCCGCTTCTGGGGGGCTCTACGTCTTTGGCAAGAGGGAGTACTACTCCAACATCAAGGGTGAGCACAGTTACTTTCAGGTTAGACTCAGCAAGAATGTCCTGAGGTCTCACGTCGATACAGTAGACATGCTCGCGACCTTCGACGACGAGACCCTCGCGAGGCACGCGCTCGAGGTGAGGGAGGACGGTGCGATCATCTACGACCCCGACTTAGGGCACAACAAGGTGGAGAACATCCCCACCATCGAGGCGCCCGCGAGGGACTTCTTGACCGGGGAGCTGAGCTCGAACGGCCTCGGCACCGAGAGGAAGGACGTGATCGAACTGGCTAGGAGGAGGGGCGTCCACATCTTCGCTATCCCGTACCTGGAGATACTCAAGAAGGTAGGAGAGCAATTCGGTGAAAGCTCCCTGAGCAGCCTCGCAAGGATGGTCAACGTGATGGCCGTCGCCTCCTCGTTCGCGCTCCTCGGCTACGAGGAAGAGACTGTTAAGGACGCAGTCCGGCGCCAGTTCAAGTCGAAGCCGAAAGTGGCAGAGATGAACGCGGGGGCGGTCGGTGCGGCCTACGACTACGTCAGGACGAAGTACAACGGCGGCTTCGGCTACAAGCTCCAACCGGTCAAGACGGACGAGAAGAGACTCTTCGTGAGGGGGAACAGCGCTGTTGGGATAGCCAAGGAGCTGGCGGGGTGCAGGCTTCAGACCTACTACCCGATCACGCCAGCGAGCGATGAGAGTGAGTTCCTCGAGGCTCGCGAGGTAATCGACCTCGATGGGTCCGCCGCGCTCGAGAATCCGCAGGTGGGGGAGGCGCAGCTGCTCCAGAACAAGGGTTCGATCGCCGTCATCCAGACGGAGGACGAGATAGCCGCGATAACGATGGCGATCGGGGGCGGGCTCACGGGTGTGAGGTCCGCGACATCGACATCCGGTCCTGGCTTCTCCCTCATGGCGGAGGGGCTGGGCTGGGCGGGGATCAATGAAGTGCCGGTCGTCGTCACCCTCTACCAGAGGGGAGGGCCGAGCACGGGCCTTCCGACGAGGCACGAGCAGGGCGACCTGAGGTTCGCTCTTCACGCGGGGCACGGCGAGTTCCCAAGACTCATCCTCGCGAGTGGAGACCTCGAGGAAGCCTTCTACGACACCGTGAGGGTATTCAACTATGCGGAGAGGTATCAGACCCCCGTGATTCATCTGATTGACAAGGCGCTCGCCAACTCGGACGTCACTCTTCCACCTTACGACGTCAACAAGGTGAAGATAGAGCGAGGCGCTCTCCTGAAGGGCACGCTCCAACCCCCCGAGGGAGGAGAGTTCCACCGATTCAAGCCCACCCCGACGGGCGTTTCGCCCAGGCCGGTGCTGGGCACGAAGGGAGGCGTCTACTGGAACACTGGCGATGAACACGACGAGCTCGGCCACATAACGGAGGACCCGACGAACCGAAACGCGATGATGCAGAAGAGGATGTCTAAGCTCGAGCTGGCGGATAGAGAGATCCCCCTAAAGGAGAGGGTGAACTTCTTCGGGCCGAATGACGCCCCGATAACGCTCGTCAGCTGGGGGTCGACGAAGGGCGCGATCCTCGACGCGATGGAGTGGCTCAAGGAGGACGGAATCATAGTGAACTTCCTCCAGATCAGGCTGATCCACCCGTTCCCCACGGAGTACGTCAATCAGGTCCTCTCGAAGGCTACGAAGATCGTCGACATCGAGATGAACTACTCGGGTCAGCTCGGGGGGCTGATCAGGGAGAGGACGTGCATCCCGATAGAGCAGTACATAGTGAAGTACAACGGCCGCCCGATGTCCTCGGAGGAGGTCTACGAGGCTGTCAAGCTTGTGTCTGAAGGGAATGCTCCCAAGAAGGTGGTCTTGACCCGTGGCGCTTAAGCTCTCGGAACTCAAGACGGAGGCGCACAACGACTGGTGCCCCGGGTGCGGGGATTTTGGTATCCTCAACGCCGTCCAGATGGCGCTAGCGGAGATGAGCATCGACCCGAGCAACACCGTCATCGTCTCGGGGATAGGCTGCTCGGGGAAGGTCCCTCACTTCATCAAGACGTACGGCGTGCACACCCTCCACGGAAGGTCACTGCCTTTCGCCACTGGAATCAAGCTCGCCAATCCTAAGCTCGAGGTGATTGCCGCAGGAGGGGACGGCGACGGGATGGGGATAGGCGCGGGCCACTTCGTCAACTCCGGTAGGAGGAACGTCGATATGGCTTACATTGTCTTCGACAACGGAGTCTACGGCCTGACGAAGGGGCAGGCCTCCCCTACGCTCAAGCTTGGGGTAAAGACGAAGTCCCTCCCGAAGCCGAACATCAATCAGGGCATCAACCCGATCCTTCTCGCGCTGGCCGCGGGCTACACCTTCATCGCGAGGGGGTACGCCTACGACGTCAGGCATCTCAAGGACCTGATCCGGAGGGCGATTCAGCACAAGGGCTTCGCCTTTGTCGACGTTCTCCAGCCCTGCCCCACGTATAACGACGTCACGACGAAGGAGTACTGGGCCGGGGAGGGACACCTCGACATCGAGGGGAAGGTGGTGCCTAGGACCTACAAGCTCGAGGAGGGGGGTTACGATGGGGTCGTCCATACGGGAAGCGACGAGGAGGTCGCGCGGAAGATTCAGCAGGCGGTCTCGAAGAGCTTCGAGTTCGGAGACCACACCCCGCTAGGTGTCTTCTACCAGAACGAGCACATCCCGACCTTCGAGGAGAGGCTGACGGCAAGAATGCCGAGCTACGGTAGCAACCCTCCAGCCCTGCAGGAGATAGCTCACGAAGACGGGACGCCCCTCACCAACGTCCAGAAGATGCTGGACGAAATTCGCGTCACTTAGGTCCCAACCGACCGAACCGACCGACCCTCGAAGATTTATCACCTACTCGCGAGTCCTTCTTCTTCATGCTTGTCGCCGTCGGCACGAAGAACCCGGCCAAGCTCGAGGGGGTGAGGAGAGTCTTCACCGACTTCTTTCCCGACGTCAGGTTCGAGTCTCTCGACACGTCATCAGTTACTAACGCTCAGCCGATGGGGGTGGACCAGATAATCGAGGGTGCAATCAAGAGGGCGCGCTTCGCCATCTCAAAGACTCGCGCCCGGTTCGGGGTCGGAGTAGAAGCGGGAATCTTCCCTATCAACAAGAGGCTCGGCCACATGGACCACCAGGAGGCCGTCATCATGAACCGGCGCGGGAGGTTCTCTCTGGGCTCCTCCGCCGGCTTCATGCTCCCGTCGCGGTGGATGAGGAGGATGATCAGGGAGGGGAATGAGCTGGAGCACTACGCGGTCGAGATGACGGGCGTCTCGGGCGTGGGCGACAAGGAGGGTCTCGTGTACCATCTGACGAAGGGAAGAATATCGAGATCGGACCTGACGGAGCAGTGCGTCAGGACGGCGCTAGTCCCGTGGTTGCACGCAGACCTCTACGGCTTCTGAAAAATCACGTTGACCCTCTTCCTTCAAACTCGTCAAGATGATTTCTTGAGCCGTTGAGCTAATCGCACTGATTTAACAGGCGAACGTATATATATCGAACTCGATTCGAAAGGCCTGCGCATTTTTTGGCGGCGTCTGCGTTGAGCTTACGGGCGTAGCCCACGCGGTGATACGCACGACCTCCAGGTGCGCGTACAAGGTGGAGATCTAACGAGTAGTTAGATCTGACGTGGGCTGTGCTCAAACACCTCGCAGAAATGCGTGGCTGTACTTCCTGTAATCGACTCCGGTTGATCCTGCCGGACCCGACTGCTATCGGAATGGGATTTAGCCATGTTAATCATGCGTTCCTCGAGTGCGAGGGACGCGGTGTACGGCTCAGTAACACGTAGTCAACCTACCCTAGAGACGCGGACAAACCCGGGAAACTGGGGCTAATACGCGATAGGTCATATCATCTGGAAGGAGATATGGCCGAAAAGGATGGTGCGGGCTTCTTCCGCATCATTCGCTCCAGGATGGGACTGCGACCGATCAGGCTGTTGGCGGGGTAATGGCCCACCAAACCTGTAACCGGTACGGGCTTTGAGAGAAGGAGCCCGGAGATGGACACTGAGACAAGGGTCCAGGCCCTACGGGGCGCATCAGGCGCGAAAACTTCGCAATGCGCGAAAGCGTGACGAGGCTATTCCGAGTGTTTTCCGCTTAGGGGAACTTTTCTTAGCTGTAAAAAGGCTGGGGAATAAGGGGAGGGCAAGTCTGGTGTCAGCCGCCGCGGTAATACCAGCTCCTCGAGTGGTCGGGACGATTATTGGGCCTAAAGCATCCGTAGCCTGTTCTGTAGGTCTCCTGTTAAATTCAACCGCTCAACGGTTGGCCCGCAGGAGATACCGCAGGACTAGGAGGCGAGAGAGGCGGACGGTACTCCGCAGGTAGGGGTAAAATCCTTTGATCTGCGGAAGACCACCAGATTGTCTGCGGGAATTTTCCCACAGACAAGGTGAATGGCGAAGGCGGTCTGCCAGAACGCGCTCGACGGTGAGGGATGAAAGCTGGGGGAGCGAACCGGATTAGATATGGAGTAGGGTGGCTAAAATAGCCTATCTGTATTAAATCTCAGGAGAATGCTTCCAGTACGGCTTAGCCAGTTTCTTCATTCACATCTAGACATTGTCTCGGAGAACGGGCGGTACTTCCGCCCACGTTCGCTATATCCAATCCAACTTCCATCTGAGTTCGACGAGTCTTTGTGCCGTCTAATTGGATGGATACATGGCGACGGTAACATGTCGTACCGGCGAATCTTGATTACCGATGAGTGTCTGGACTTCCATCAAGACGTTCTTCGGCCAACATTTGCTCGGCTATTCGGAGTCGCGCCGAACATCTATCACGATCGGGCTCGCAATACGTTCTACACACATTTGAAAAGTTCAATCCTCTACGACTTCATGACACAAGCGTTAGAGGTTCCAAGCGGGTCTGTGCGAAACAAGTTAAAGGTCCCGAGTTACATTAAGGAACTCAATCTCAAGCTACGTTCAGCTTATGTCGGTGGCCTCTACGATGCAGAAGGGCACGTAAAGAAGAGACAAGCTGAAATCGACTTTTCAACTACTTGCAAAGACATCCAAGTCACCGTGAACGATGTCCTCTCTGCTTCGGGAATCAATCATACTCTTTACTCGCGTAGCCGAAGACCGAACGAAGAACATGAAATTTACATTTATGGAAAGGACGATTTGAGAAGATTTGAGGATTGTATCCAGTTCACTCATCCAATAAAGAAGCATAAGCTGGCTAACGCCATACCTCTCCACTAAACACCCGGGTAGTCCCAGCCGTAAACGATGCAAGCTAGATGATCCGATCGCAGTTCGCGATCGGAGTGTCGCAGGGAAGCCGTTAAGCTTGCCGCCTGGGGAGTACGGTCGCAAGGCTGAAACTTAAAGGAATTGGCGGGGGAGCACCACAAGGGGTGAAGCCTGCGGTTCAATTGGAGTCAACGCCAGGAAACTTACCAGGAGCGACAGCAGGTTGAGAGTCAGGCTGAAGACTTTACTTGACGAGCTGAGAGGAGGTGCATGGCCGTCGCCAGCTCGTGCCGTGAGGCGTCCTGTTAAGTCAGGCAAATCCGTGCAGGGCTTGCTCACAGTGAGCCACCTGGGTCGTTTAATATTCTAGGAACATGTGATTGCTAGAGTTGCAATCGCAGTATCCTCTGAACACGGAAACGGCTTGGGTAGCCGGTTTATGGGCAGCAGATCGAGGCTCTACAGCACGTGGCGTAGTCAGTATCAAGAACAAGTGTCCAGCGCTTCTCGACGCATTCGAAGAGTATTCGTTGAGAAACTTCGACATAACGCGTAGCAAATTCAGGCTAAGGAAAACCAAAGGATACAGTGAGGCAACTGACGTGTACTATACCAGATTACCAGTAAGAAGGTTCATCGAAAGCTTGGTCACTAATCGAATACGATTATCTGGCCAAGAAGGGTTAGCCTTTCTTTCTGGAAAATTCGACGGAGACGGGTCAATTGATTTCGAGAGAAGCATTCTCTACTATGGCTATTCAAAAGGCAACAGACCCGAAGCACTAAAGGACGAAATCCTCATAGCAGCTTTGGGTTTTCGAA
>WNEQ01000100.1_pt1 | contig 38445 bp, 49 predicted proteins | sample 5399971 | NCBI WGS metagenome assembly WNEQ01 (sample SAMN13153330, study PRJNA577476) | soil metagenome | isolation source: 20 cm grassland meadow soil 2 days after 1st rain plot 5 | place: USA:California | collected 2015-09-18
TTCGCGAGCAACGAGTACATCAAGTTTCCGGGCAACACCGATTTTCTGCTGCACGCGTTGGGGTGGTTGGCCGAAGAACGGGAACTGATCTCGATCACCCCCAAGGACCCCGCGTTTCGACCCTTTATCCCCAACCCGACCCAGGAACGAAGTCTCTTGTACGTCCAGGTATTCTTCCTTCCTGTACTGACATTCCTCTGGGGCATGACCATGTGGAGCAGACGGCGGCGACTCTGATGACCGAATTTTGAATCTTGACTTATGAATTCTAGGTTCTGGATCGGCGTGTTTGGGCGCGGCACCCGGTCCTGATAATTCAAAATTCAACATCCAAAATTCAAAACTATGCACTGGACAGGATGAGACGCTATGGGCTCACCATTGTCTTGGCCGTGGTGCTGGCCGGCCTGGGCGCGTATGTCTATTTCGTTGAACTTCCCGCAGAGCGGGCCCAGACCCTCGTCGAGGCGGAGACGCAGAGAATCCTGCCATTCGAGCAGCGGGACATCACCGGTCTGACGCTGCGCTCGGAGGCCGGTGAGGTCGTCCTGGCCTCCGGCGAAAATCGAACCTGGCAGATTGCCGCACCGCTTCCAACCGAGGCGGATTCCAGGGAGGTCGAATCCCTCCTCAGAGCGTTAGCGTTGGGCACGGTGACGCGCGTGGTCGAGGAGGGGGCGACCGCGCTCGCGCCGTTCGGCCTCGAGAGGCCCTCCGTCGTCCTGACCGTGGCGGCGGGCCCCCGCCGGGAAACCTTGTCGCTGGGGGACAGCGGGCCCATCTCCTCCACCCTGTACGCGATGCGGGCCTCGGACCGGAAAATCCTCCTGACCGACCTCGCTCCCAAAGATTTCCTCAACAAGACCGTCACAACCTTCCGAAAGAAGGAGGTGCTGCGCCTCGACCAGTCCCAAGCCGAACGGCTGCGGTTGACCTACCCCCCGACCGAGATCGTGTTGTACCGCACGAATGAGACAGTCGAGAAGGACCACAAGTGGAAGATTCGATCCCCGGTCGAAGCGGAGGCTGACCAAACGGCGGTCCGTACGCTGCTCCTGAAGCTGCAAGATCTCACCGCCCTCGGGTTCATCGATCCAGGGCCAGAGCACGCCGCTCTCACCAAGAAACTTTCCAAACCCAAGGCCAAGCTCACCGTCTACACGAGCGGCGGGGACCAGACAGTCAAGCTGTTCCAGCCCGATCCGGCCAGCGGGGAGGCGTATGCGGTTACGACTCCTGATTCCCCGATTTACCGGGTCAATCCGATCGCGATCAAGGACCTGACAAAGGAATTATTCGCGCTCCAGGACAAACGCCTCCTGGGGATCGACGGAGACGAAATTGTCCGGCTGGCCGTGAAAACCCGGGCGGACCAGTACGTGCTGATCAATCAGGGCGCGGGGCCGCGCGAGGGGCAGAAGAACGGCTGGGTGCTCGAGGATGAGCCACATCAAAAGCTCGACCAGCAGACAGTGGATCTCTTCATAAGCAGAGTCGCGGGCCTGCCGGCCGAGTTGCGCATAGTCAAGCAGGCTGGACCGCTGGCCCCGTACGGATTAGCCTCTCCGGCCGCGGAGTTCACAGCGACAGGGAAGGACGGACGGCTTCGCGGGCGGCTGGTCCTGGGCACGCGCGTGGGAGGATTGGTGTATGCGATCGGGCAAGGCCTCCCCGGCATCTACCAGGCCCGCTCCGACATTCTCACGCAAACCCCGGCCAAACGGGATCTGTTTGCGAAGACCGGTCAAGACAAAGCCGGGACGCCCTGATCTGGACTTTCCCCAACCCATTCGGTATCGTAACGCCCGTGCCCCCGTAGCTCAGTCGGATAGAGCAGCGGTTTCCTAAACCGCGCGTCGCACGTTCAATTCGTGTCGGGGGCACCATACCAAGCTTCGCTTGAACCGGCGCGTTCGATGAGCTCGCGCCGGAGAGTTCTTTTGCCTCCAGTAGGCTCAGATTCTTTGCTTCGCGTGATCCGCCCGCTTCGATCAACTGCGGGCGGAGAGTTCTTTTGCCACCAGTAGGCTTAGATTCCTGCCCCCATACCACGCTTCGCTTGACCCGCTGCGTTCGATCAAATCGCAGCGGAGAGTTCCTTTGCCTCCAGTAAGCTCAGATTCTTCGCTTCGCTTGATCCGCCGCGCCTCCGCGCGCCGACCTGCCCGCCGCCTGACTTCGGCAGGCGGGAGTGCTCTGGCGCGCAGGGCCCTCTCCCCTGCAGACCTCCCCACCCCCGCACTCTCTTGCCATTTCGCCGCGCGCAGTCGTCATCTAACTATGAGTCAACACAGCGAAAGATTGGACTTTAACCACACCGTCTGCCATCAGAGTGGTGGCACGATGACACCTTGACTTGACGGACATCAACAAGGTGTGACGGTAACACCATAATCTGCGCAGAAGGAAACTCGTCATTTGCTTGACGTACACCAAGAAAGTGCTACGGTAACACCATTACGCAGCACGCCCATAAAGAAGGACCATGAAACGACTCACCCTGCGATTAAGCGAGACGCTTCATACCGCCCTCAAACTACTTTCCGTACAGGAAAACCGCTCCCTGCACGGGGAAATTGTGTACCTCCTCAAACAAACGATTGGCCCCGACAAATCCACCCCATTAAAGAAGGAGTCGGACTATGCTGAATGACACCGAAGTCAAACGAATCATTGAGGCCATCACGGAGTACAGGGAGCTGGTCCAGCAATCCAGCGAAATGCGCGACCAGTTGGATTCCCTCCAGAAACGCTGGAACTCGCTGAAACAGGAACGGGACGGACTTCGAAACAACGTGGACAAGATTCACCAAACCATGTCGCAGTTGAAAGTCGACTACCAAGCCGTGATGAAGAGCATGACGGATCTCGCGTCAACGGAGGACACGGTCTTGGACAACGTGAAGTTCCTGGTCGACGAGCTGTCGTCCCTTCTGAAGAAACACGATGTGGCGATCTAACAGTCCTCCCCGGGACCGGTGAGGCCCGCATGATGCAACTGAGATCCGTTCGCTTTACGGATGAAAGCCGGATCGTGGCCGAAGGCCAGAAAGATGGGGAGAAAAATATCCCTGAGATGGGATCATATACCCCTGCGCAGTTCGAGCAGGCGTTGATGGCCCACGGAGAGCAAGAAGTCCAACGGATCTTCAAGGCCGCGTCACTCCGGATTTCGAAGCTCCAACCCGAATTCGAGGCCGGCCAGAGACGACTGGAAGAGATTGAAACCCGGCTCAAGCCTATCTCCGAGATATATGATGCCAGGAAAAAAGAGTTAGGGCGGGATGTCGCGATTCCTTTTCCGTCCATCTTTCATATCGCTCTCATCCTGTTTCTTGGAATCGGCGAATTTCCTTTGAACACCGTCGTCTTTCGGCTGTTCGGCGAAGCGGAATACCTGACCTACGTCATGGCCTCCACCCTCGCCATCACGATCCCTCTCCTCGGGCTGTTCATCGGCATCCATCTGCGGCATTCGATTCCCCGACCTGTCGGGAACATCCTGGTCGGGGTCCTGACCCCAGTGGCCGTCGGCGCAGCCCTCTTCTCAATCAGCATACTCCGGAATGCGTATATTTTCTCTCAAGGGGGCGCACCGTCGCTGTCATCCCAAGACCAACTGGGCTATTCTTTGTTCGCACTCAATACCCTGGTGTTCTTCGCCGCCATGGTGTGCTCCTTCTTCGCCCATGACCCGGATGAGAGGCTGGATTCTGCCCACTCCTCCCTCATCTTTTTAGACCGGAAGAGAAACTCCGTTCGAAACGCACTCTACAGGATCGGCACCAAGATGAACGGGGAAATCAAGCGGGCCAAGAGCCACATCGAAGAAGTCAGAGCCCTCACCAGCGAGCGCGTCGCCTTGTACCGGCAGACCAACACGCGGTTCCGTCAACTGTTGGCTCCGCCATCGTTTAGAAAAAGTCCCGAGTATCCGGAGTTGAAATGGTGGCGGGAAGTGTCCATGAGCAATTCCGATGGTCGTCCTCATGCTGGGTGACCCGTCAATCCCCCGCCGCATTACCGCCTGGATTCTCTTTGTCATCCTGGGGGGAGCGCTGCCGGCAACGGGATATCCCGCCTCCTCACTGACCACGACGCCTCCAGGGATGGATCTCATTATCTTCGTGGACTTTTCCGGCAGCATCCGGAAAGAGGACAAGAAGTCGTTCGAACAGGATCTGGTAAAGCGGGTGATCCCTTCTCTCTCGGCCGGCGACCGGCTCCTGATCGCTCCCATCACCGAAAAGACCTTAACGGACTTCCGCCCTCTCATCGAGGTAGACTTTCCTCCCAAACCCTCGTTCAACGGGTTCATGCAAAACGCGATGACATATCACCGCCAGGTGAAGGAGGTCGACGCCGAGGTTTCCCGTCTCAAGGAGGAGCTTGTGGTCCAGGTGGGAGGCATGTTTAAACAATATTTTGCCAGCCCGCGCACCGATATTTTCAATGCGATCGTTCTCGCCCAAAAACTCTTCAGCGACGAGGGGAAAGCCAAGGTGTTGGTGCTCATGTCGGACATGGTGGAAGATTCTCAGCCGTACAATTTCTACAGGCTCCAATGGGGTCCGGACACGGTCGACAAACTTCTGGGTGAGCTGGACGCGCACGGGCTCATCCCCGACCTGTCCGGTGTGTGCCTCTATGTGGCGGGGGCCTCCGCGGACACAGCCGAAATGGCCCACCGTGTCGGCAACTTCTGGGCGACGTACTTTGAGCGCACCAAGGCCAATATGGATTCAAGGCGGTATGCCCATGTGCTTTTGCACTGGCCCCCATCCAAGGCCTGTCCTGTTCAATGAACAGCCGGCCAGCACTCAGCGGCCACTGATTCCTGCGATCACGCCACCCCCTTCCAGAGTTTTAGCCCCTTCGCTCGACCGTGTGGATCCGACGGGGCTCGGAATCATCCTGGCCCTCTCGCGCCCATGCGTCCCTCAATTCGTGCTCTCGTTCTGAGAAGGGTGGACGCATGCCCGAGCTAACAGAACAGCCCAGCGTCTGGCCACGTGTGGCGATGGTCGCGATGGCGGCCGGAGTCTTCCTGCTGGACCGGGTGACCCCCACGGGGGTCGCAATCCCCATCCTCTATGCCGCAGTGGTCCCGATTGCCCTCTGGTCGCGCCACGACTGGGACCTCCTTGTTGTCGCCATCATGTGCACGGCCCTGACGGGCCTTGGCTTCGTCTTTTCTCCTCCCGACACTGCGATGCGGGTTGCGCTCGCCAACCGTGCGATTGCGGTGGCGGCGATATGGGCGGCCACGATCCTGGCTCTGCAACGCAGACGGAGCGGGAAGATGGGTGAGTTGCTCAACTACCTCGATGTACTGCTCCAGGGCTGCCTCACGACCGAAGAAGCCTGTGCGGTGATCAGCCGGGTTGGTCCGCAATTGTTTCCCGCGGAGGACGGGTCGCTCTGGGCGATCCACCAGTCACAAAAACTGGTTGAAGCAGTCGCCCGGTGGCCAACGGCGAACACCGGCGTCCGCGAATTCGCGATGACCGCCTGCTATGCTCTGCGCAGCGGCCGGACATATTTCGTGGACGACATGCAGGTGGGTCCGCTCTGCAACCATCTCGCCACTCCATTGCCTGCGTCCTATATCTGCATTCCCTTGATCAGCCGGGGGGAAACGACCGGCCTGCTCCACGTGAGCCACCCGCCAAGGAAGCTCTCCGTTCAGATCGACCGGATCCTTGCCACAAGAGCAGCCGGGCGCATCGCCTTGGCCTTGGCGAATTTGAAACTGCGGGCGGAGCTGCATACCCTGTCCGTTCGCGATCTCGTCACCGGACTCTTCAACCGGCGGTACATGGAAGAATCGCTTGAACGTGAGGTGCATCGAGCCACACGTACCCAACGCCAGGTGGGGATCATTGTGCTCGATCTCGACGGCCTTCAGTATCTCAACGAACACTTCGGCCGCGACGCGGGCGATGCATGGCTACGCGAGGCGGCCCGTACCTTGCAACAAGCGGTGCGTGGGAGCGACATTGTCAGTCGCTCCGGCACCGAGGCATTCACCATCATCATGCCGGACACCACCTCAGCTGCGACCCTTCAGCGAGCGGAGCAGCTACGGACCACTCTCAAAGAGCTGAGGACGCAGCAGCAGGGTGCCGGCTCAGGTCCTCTCAATTGCTCGCTCGGGCTCTCGCTGTTCCCCGACCACGGTTCGACCGGAGAGACTGTCCTGCGCGCTGCAGAGGCAGCCTCGAAGCGAGCGAAATCTGGGGGCGGGGGTCGCGTACTGATCGGCGAATCAGGGAAAGAGCGGCTGGGCCGATAACCGACTGCCCCGGATTTTGACGGGCAAACTGCCTGGGGGCCCTCTTCTGACAACTCTCTCGGATGGTGTAAACTCCTTTATCCATATAGGGTTACGTCAAGATCAATACGAGTGCTAGACTTGTCTTTATGGACTAACCTTGGATAAAAACCATGCCAAGCCTCAAATCTCCTAGTCCCCAAATCCAGTCCAGTGCTCGGACCATTCTTCTCGTAGAGGACGAACCAATCCTACGGGCAGTCTTGAGTCAGGGCCTTCAAGCAGACGGCTATACGGTGCTGGAGGCAGGGGTTGGCAAGGATGCTCTTGGGATCTGTCAGCAGCATGTCGGCCCCATTCACCTGCTGATCGCCGATGTGGTGTTGCCTAAAACGAAGGATCTGGAAATGAAGGGAAGTCCTTCGGGGGTCCCTGAGCTTGACGGAATAGAGGTGGCGCGACGCGTCGTGGCTCTCCGTCCTGATACACGCGTAATTTTAATCTCAGGCCATCCGAGGGAGACCTGGAAGTCCCATCGTGCCGGCCAACCTCAGGGAGCCTTCCTTCTGAAGCCGTTCGACCCGGACTCGTTGTCGCGAAAGGTGCGCGAGGTGCTGGAGGCGCCGGGGCCATGATTGCGCGAAAAGCTCTTTCAGCAGAATTCCTTGTGCGGTTCTGTCCTTTGCCGTATCATCCAGTAGTCGAGAGCGACGCGAACCGACCGGGTTCGCCTGGACAGGCCAGAGTGGGGGGGAGTGCGACAGCCTCAGTATAGGAGCGGATTCATATGGGTAGGTCCAGGTGGCGCAACGCCTGGTGGCGACGCGGAGTGGGTTCCCTTCTCCACTCAGTCGCGTTCCTTCCCCTTGTATTCATCTTCCTCCAGCTTATCGGGTGTGCCCTTGGGTCGGCTTCGAGCCCTGCCCTGAAGAAGGACACGCGTTCACCACAGATGCGACCGAAAGCCGCGGTCGAGCGAAAGGCAAAAGGACCGGAGAAACAATCTCTCTCTGAGGGTTCGCTGCTCCCTCCTCTGCCCGCGAAGCCGCCGCCCATGGGCGGATCGGGTGGCTGAGAAGGAACGGGATGGTCCGGTCCACGAGAATGAGCACCTCGCGATTGCTTCCCCTCGGTGTCATCCTGGTGCTGATGACCGGGTGCGCGCTCGGACCAGGCTATGGCGGAGCCTCTAACAAGGATTCGCTTCCGGGAAAGACGCGGTTCCCGCCTCCGCAAGAGAGCAGTGAGATACACAAGCAGCAGCCATCCGGACAGAAATCCAAAGCGGGGCTGCCGCCTACCCCGACTAGACCGCCCGCCATCGGGGGCTCGGGCGGATAGCCCGCAGCCAAGGCTTCCCTCAATGTCGGAACGCTCGTGAGCGTGATGATGCGATTTCTTCATCGCGACTGGAAGCGGAGCCGCGTCGCGATAGTCAACGCTCTCCTCCATGTCGGAACGCTCGTGAGCGTGACGAAGCAATTCCTTCCTCGCGACTGGAAGCGGAGCCGCGTCGCGATAGTCAATGCTCTCCTCCATGTCGGAACGCTCGTGAGCGTGATGATGCGATGTCTTCATCACGACTGGAAGCGGAGCCACGTCGCGATGCTGTTGGGCTGCACGGCCGTCGCTCTCGTCCTCCCGCTCCTGCTGGCGCTGACCTGGCCTGAGCTGGTTGAACCTCTCGAACTCTGGACGGTGGATGTCCGCTTCCAGCATCGTCCCCCCCTTCCCGTCTCGCGTGACTCCTTGCAAGAACGATCCGACACCCTTGTCGCGATCGACTACGACGACCTGGCGGCGCGCAAATATAGACTCGGGCGATGGCCCTGGGACCGTCGCGTTCACGCGCAAGTCTTAAACTTCCTGAAAACAGCGGGCGTGCATACGATTCTGGCGGACCTGCTCTTCGACCATGAAGCCCCTGACCCGGAACAAGACGAGGCTCTGGCTGACGCGACCCGCAGCGCTGGCATTGTCATTTACCCCGTGGTGTTCAACGTCGTGCCGGAGCAGGAGAGCACCCAGGCTTTTCGCTTAGCTCCGTCCCGCCGCCTGATCCAGGCTGAGGTCCGTGGCGTCGGGGAGATCCCGGGGGCGGGTAAGTTGATCTTGCCCCTCCCTGCCCTCGTCGAAGCCGCCGCCGGGCTCGGCCACATCTTTCGCACACCCGATCGAGGCGGTGTCCTGCGACGAATGCCGCTTGTCTTTTCCACGAAGGGCGGCTTTGTGCCTGCACTGTCCCTGGCCGCCGCCTTTCGCAGTCTGGATGTGCCCCCCACCTCAGTGCGGATCGAGCGCGGCCAGGCGATCCGTTTCAAGACCGGGGCGGGGAGAGAGGTGGTGATTCCCATCGATGCGCAGGGGCGTACCTGGATCAACTACGCAGGCTCATGGGGAGCGCGCTTCTTCCACTATCCCTACAGCTGGATGCTCGATCAGATGCGGTCGGCCGAAGGAAAGGCCCAACTGCTCAACAGCTTCAAGGGCAGGTCGGTTCTGCTCACCAACCTGACGACCGGCTTGGGTGACCGCGTGGCGACCCCGTTCGACCCTGATTTCCCGACCAGCGAAGTCCATCTGCACCTGCTCAATATGCTCCTCACTGAGCAGTTTCTACGCGACCCGACCGCGCTCGAAGCCTCGCTATGTCTCGTGATTCCGATGGTCATCGTGACCGCAGTGGCGCTCACCGGTGGTCCCGGGATGATCATGCCCACGTTTGCCGTCATGCTGGGCTCCTACCTTCTCTTGTTGCAGACCGGATTGAACCGTTGGGGGGTTCTGCTTCCCGCTGCGCAGCCCATTTTCTCGCTGACGATCGGTGTCGTCCTGCTTCTGATGGCGCGTCTCTTCCTCATTGACAGGGAACGGGCGCGGTTTCAGGTTGCGCTGGGCGCCTGTCTCCCACCCCAAACGATTCAGCTGATCAAAGAAAGCCCCGGGCGCATTCCCAATCTGCTCGCCGGTCACCATCGAGAGCTGACCGTGCTCTTCGCGGACATCCAGGGGTTTTCGGCCTTCTGTAAACGGGCCGACCCGCTCCTGATCCAGCGGGTCTTGCGCGACTTTTTGACACCGATGACCATCATCCTGCGCGAGTACGGCGGGACCCTCAATAAATACTTGGGTGACGGGGTCATGGCGTTCTTCGGCGATGCCGAGCCGGAGGGCGGAGGGGTGGACATCGAGGAAGAACGGGTGAGGCGCCACGCGGCCAACGCCGTGCGGGCCGGTCTGCAGATGCAGAAAAAGATGGCGGAGCTCAATCTCCGCTGGCTGAGCCAGGGGCAAGACTCACACCTGGTTCGAATCGGTATCAACACCGGGATCGTGACGATCGGGAATTTGGGGACCGAGTATCTCTGGGACTACACGGTGATTGGTCCAGATGTGAACAAGGCACAACGGTTGGAAGGCGCCGCCCAACCAGGCGGTCTGTTACTGGCGCGACGAACGTACGCGCTGGCTCGGCAGGAGAGTGCGCTTCCGGACAACCTGCCGACTAAGACCATGACGCTCAAGGGAATTGGGGAGGAGGCCGATCTTTGCGCCGTGCCGCCGGAGATGATCGACGAACTGATCGGGAGCCAGCCTGTATCCGGGGGATAGCAGAAGCCCGCCAGAGCATTGGCCGGATGACAGACACCACCTTGGCCGTGACACCGCACCCCGCCTCAAGGACGGAGCCGACCCCGATCCGGACCCCTCCGAATGACTCACAATGCTGATATCATTTTGCTGGCGCCGGCTTGTGTGAGATAGAATAGATTCCGTTGGGTCATCTTTCCGGGGGGCACCCGCGTCAGCGCCAGGCTTCAGTCGAATTCTGTGAACAGTCCCCGGTGAATTCATTCACCCCGCAGTCGGAGGAGTTCCGATGGCAAAGAGCAAGCCGACCCGTGATAAAGTGTTCCTCTCCGCCAAGGAGGTTGAAGAGGCGATCAAGAAGTTGCGAGGACGGATCGCTCAGGTGGAGGAATTAAAGAAAGATGGGCTCCCCTACCGCGACGCCTTGAGGGTAACGGCCGAGTTTCAGATCAGGGAGACGATCCGGGAGATCTACGGCGAGAAGTCACCGGAGTTTCAGGAGCATGAGCAACATCGGATTTACTCGCTCACGAAAACCGAAATTGCAGAAACGATCGCGATGCTCCAGGGATTAATCACCGACCTCGAAGATAAGAAACTCGAGTTGCTGGCCGGTAAACGCCCCGCCGCTCGACCGCATGGTGGTCAACCTGCTGGTGTCACAAGAGAGGCCGCAGTTGCAAGGGAGCGGCCGACGAATCAACACCAGGCGAGAGCGCTGAGGAGCGGGACCGACGCCATGGCTGGCCCAACGGATGCCTTGGGCCGGATTCGGAAAATCTGCACGCGTTTTCATGAGGTGGCCAGACAGCTCCGTCAGCGACGCGCGGACCGACCGACGCTCGAGGTCGAAGACGAGCACGATGTCCGGGATGTCCTGAATTCCCTGCTCTCCCTGGAGTTTGAGGGCCTCAGCACTGAGGAATGGACGCCTCGGTACTCCAGAAGCACGAAGCGGACCGATATCGTGTTGCAACGAGAGCGCATCGTGATCGTGGTGATCAAGACCAGGCCGGGCCTGGGGGCCAAAGAAGTTGCCGATCAATTGGCCACTGATTCTGAACATTACGCGTCCCACGCGGCCTGCCGGACGCTGTTTTGCTTTGTCTACGATCCAGAGGGCCGCATCGGGAACCCCCAGCGACTTGAAGCTGAGCTGACGAGCCCCAGCGACGGCCACGCGATCGAGGTCCTGATCGCCCCGAAATAGCCGCGCCCCAATCAGACCCGCCCGAAACGTGACCGGCCGATCTGACAGGGCGCAGGTTTCTGTTGACTTGTCCTGCGGTATCCGCTACCTTCTGTCGCCGGTCTTCAGACGTTGGCTGCGTCAAAGGCCCATGGCCGGCTGGCGGAAGGCACGACATGCCTGATCGAGCGTATGTCCTGATCAACGTACTGCCCGGACAGACGGCAAATGTCATCAGGGCTCTCTCGGAGATCAAGGAAATCAAAATGATTGACCCCTGTTGGGGAAAACCGGACATCTTCACCCAGGTGGAGGTGTTCGACCAGGATGCCCTGACCACGCTGGTATTGACAAAGATCCACTCGATCGAGGGCGTCGCGCAGACCGATACCCATCTGGTCTATCGGCTCAAAAGCTAGCGGAGTCGTCCGGAGGAGGCAGTGGTGCTCAGACAGATCGTCTCGAATCGGGGGACCGGGGTCCTGGCCGTCGCGGCGCTGATGATCAGCTGCGCCACGACACAAACCCAGGGAGGGCCAGACTCCGTGGAGGCTGTGTTGGTGGCACCACAGAACCAGGTCAGAGCCGCGGTGGTTCAGGTTCTGACAGAAGCCGGGTATGAGGTCGGTGGGGAAGACCTACCGGACCCTGTCCTGAGCACCGGCTATCGGCAGGAGATCGATGGCCCGTGGAATTGGCTTCTTGTGTCCCGTTTCGGAGTGAGCCGCAGCCGGGTTCACACGACCATCATACCCGAGAACGAGACCGCCACTCGTCTCATCATTCAGGTGACCTACGAGAGCAAGGGCAGCCTGTTCGGCTTCTGGCGTCCCTATGAGACCCCGCTCCAACAGAGCGCGGCGAACCAGTTGCGCCTGGTCAGGAACACGCTCGGCCTCCTCTGAGAACAGTTACTCAGCCCCCTCCTCCCCCAGGTCTACCCCGTACCGTTCCGCCATGCGATACAGCGTCCGGCGATCGATTCCCAGAATCTTGGCAGCGCGAACCTTGTTGCCCCCCGTTTCACCCAGCACTTTCACCAGATGCTGTTTTGCCATCTCATCCAGCGTGACCAACGCATCGTCACGCCCCGATACCGTTCCGGCCCTGCCACCCAAGGGACCTGTTTCGGCCTTCCGGATGATCTCCGGCAGATCCTCCGGCAGGATCAGCGGACCATGTGCGAGGGAAACGGCCCGCTCGATGACGTTCTCCAGCTCTCTGACATTCCCCGGCCAGGGATAGCGTTGGAGGAGGGCCATCGTCTCAGGAATGAATCCTCTGATCGGCTGCGCGTTCGCCCCGAAGAATTTCTGCAGAAAATGGTGGGCCAGCGTCGGAATATCTTCACGGCGCTCCCGCAGGGGAGGGAGCACGATCCGCACCACGTTCAAGCGATAGAACAGATCTTCCCTGAATCGCCCTTCTTTGACCAGGACAGCCAGGTCACGGTTCGTGGCCGCGATGACTCGGACATCGACCTTGATCGAGGACGTCCCTCCGACACGGCGGACCTCCTGTTCCTGAATGACCCGCAGGAGCTTGACCTGAAGCGCTGAACCGATGTCCCCGATCTCGTCGAGAAAAAGGGTGCCGTCATGGGCGGCCTCGAATAACCCGTGTTTGACGCCAATGGCGCCGGTGAACGCCCCTCTCTCGTAGCCGAATAGTTCGGATTCCAGGAGCGTGTCCGGCAGAGCGGCGCAGTTCACCGGCACGAACGGTCGGTCCCGCCTCGGGCTGTTCGAATGGATGGCGCGCGCGACCAACTCCTTGCCGGTCCCGCTTTCACCCTCCAGGAGCACGGTGCTCTTGCCGACCGACACCCGCGCGACCAGCTTATACACCTCCAACATGGGCGGGCTGCTGCCAACGAACTGCGCCAGCTCCTGTCGCTCGCGCAACTCTCCCCTGAACCGGGCATTCTCGCGCACCAGACGGCTGTGTTCGAGGCTGCGTCGGACGACGAGCTTGATCTCCTCCTTCTTGAACGGCTTGGCCAGATAATCATAGGCGCCCTGCCTGATGGCCTCGATCGCCCCTTCCATGGACCCGAAGGCCGTCAGGAGTACGATGGAGGTGTCCGGGCTGCATTGCTTGAATTCCCGCAGCACCGCGATGCCGTCCACGGCGCCCATGCGGAAATCCGTCAGGACGAGGTCGAAGCGCCTCTCGCGGCCCCGCGCAATCGCGTCGGTGCCGTCGGCGGCTGCCTCCACGTCGTAGCCTTCCTTCCGCAACGCCTCCACCAGGAGGTCGCGTGCGACCGCGTCATCATCCACCACCAGGATGGTTCCCTCAGTGTGTCCCATCAGTCCCCGCTGCCATGCCGGTCGCCAGTTCCGTGTAGCTGGGAAGGGCGATGACGACCATGGTTCCTTTTCCGAGGACGCTCTCGATTGAGAGAGTCCCTCCATGGGCCACCACAATCTCCCGGCTGAGAAAGAGTCCCAAGCCGGTGCCATCTCCGACGGCCTTCGTGGTGAAGAACGGCTCGAACACCCGTTTCAGATGCTCATCAGGAATGCCGCATCCCGTATCGCGGACCGTCAGCGTGACCATCGTCTCGATCGGCGGCTCACCGGCCAAGCGGCGCTCTTCCAATTCCGTGAATGTGGCCGCACGACGCCCCAGCACGAGCACCACCTCATCGCCGGATCTCGTCGCCGCCAGCGCATTCGTCAACAGATTGACGAGCACCTGGCGGAGTTGCTCCAGGTCACCCCAGACGACGGCCGTCTCGGCCCCCAGATCCATTCTGAGCCTCACCATTTTTCCCACGAAGGGGGGCTCCATCAGGGCCACCACGGACTGGACGAGGTGCTCCAGCTGCAATCGCGAGGGGGCCGGCTTGGGTTGCCGGGTCGAGGACAACTTCTCCGTGATGATGCGCACGACCCGGCTCAGCTCCGTGTCAATGATGGCGATTTTCTCCTTCATCTCCGGCGTCACGCTCGGCTCTTCCCCGAGCGACTGCACGTGCCATGCGATCGAATGCAACGGGGTGCCCACCTCGTGCGCCACCGATGACGCCAGAAATCCCAACGCGGCCAGCCTCTCTGAGCGGCTCAGGGCGTCTTTGACTTCCACGAGTTGCGCGTTGGCCCGCAAGAGCTCGGCCCGGGCCGCCTCCTCGCGAGCCTTGCGCTCCTCCCGCGTCATCGCGAAATACGCCACCCCGATCAGCACACCGACCACGACGGTTCGGTTGATGACGGCGGACACGAACCGACCCGGCTTCGTCGGTCTGAGGAGCCCGATATAGGTCGCCACGACGCACAACGCGACGGTCAACAACATCAGCCGGCGGTTCCTGGCCGTGGCTACCAGCAGAATGGGAAGCACGAAGCCGTAGGCGCCGACAACGTTGGCCGGCGCCACCATCTCCGCGGCGACGATCAGCAGGAACAGGGCCGCCGACCCGCCGAGCACCAGCGAGTGTTTGTTCGCTCCGGCTATCCGCGTGAACTGCCGCAGAACCAAGGGCATGCGTGTCGCCTCAGGCTTGTGACCATACTGGAAATTCATCTCCCTCGCAAGAACCCTCCTCTTACCCTCCCGTCGGGGGCCGGACCGCTCGCAGCAGGGAGGCAAGCTGCCGCAGCTTCGGATCACGCCGAAGCTCTTCCAGCGAGAGCGATGTCTTCCGTGACCAGTTGGGGTACTGGGTGACCGTGCCGGGTACATTGACTTGTGCCATCTCCTCCAGCACGTCTTCGAGGTTCGCCAGCATCATCCATGACGGGGTCCGGGCGAGATAGGCGTGGATGGCTCGGCAGAGCTCTGCGGTCATGTCCTGCTCCGCTGCGGACTCTTCGGTCGATCCGTGCGGCAGCAGCCCCTCGGCGCGCAACGCGCGCGACACCCGCACCTTGTCCCGCTGGCGGTCTTCCAGCACCCGCCGCCGCGCCGCCTCATCCGGATAGCGTCCAAGTTGAGACCGGACCTCGATGTCATGCGCCGCCCAGAAGCCCGACAAGGTCGGAAGGTCATGGGTGCCGACCACGGCCATGGCCTGTTTCGGATAGGCGCCAGGCGCCTGCCACTCGCCCTGATCCGTTCGCTCGAAGTACAACACGCGGTACGACAGCACCCGTGAGTCGGCCAGCCGCTCGCGAATCCAGGCCGGGACGGTCCCGAGGTCCTCCCCCACGATCACCGCACGGTGCCGCATGCTCTCCAGGGCCAGGATGCCGAGGAGATCCGCCGCCGGATAACGCACATACGCGCCCTCAGACGGCGGGAGCCCGCGCGGAATCCAGAACAGGCGGAACAGCCCCATGACGTGATCGAGCCTCAACGCGCCGCCGTGTTTGAGATTTTTGCTCAGCAGGTCGATGAACATCCGATAGCCGCTTGCGCGCAGGCGCTCTGGATTCACGGGCGGGAGTTCCCAGTTCTGCCCCTCCGGGGCAAATGCGTCCGGCGGACAACCGGTATCCACCCCCAAGGCCAAGACATCCTGATAGACCCATGCGTCGCTCCCGCCCCGATCGCTTCCGAGGGCCAGGTCAAGATACAAACCGATCGGCATGTGTAGGGCGCGTGCTCGTCCAGCCACCTCTCCCAGCTGTTCGCCGGCCACCCACTGGAGGTATTGGTGGAACCGGACCTGAGGCTCGTGCGTGACCCGGAACGCGGCCACCGCGGCCGACTTGGGGTGGCGGTACGGCTCTGGCCACTCCCACCACACCGAGACGAGCGGATAAAGGCGGCGGAGCTCTTCGGAGAGAGCCTGGAACAGGGCGAATGTTTCCAGCGCCTCGCCCTCCTCCCGGATATATCGGTCGAAGGCCAGCCCACGCTCGGTTTTGGGGTGGAGGGTGCGCTCCTGGCCACCACGATGCCGCTCCTGGAAGGTCGCGAACAGCGCCTCCAGCACCGCCCGCTTCGCCGCATAGACCTGATCGTAATCGACCAGCGCCTTCTGCCGCAGAGCCTCCAGCCCGGACCGGAATCCACTATCCTCCAGCATCCGTTGCGCCGGCTCCGATTCCTGGAATTCCGGGATCCGTTCCACGTCGAGGTAGAGCACGTTCAGGTACAGCCGGCTTTCCGGGGAATACGGACTGATATGGGAGGGTCGTGAGTTCCTGAGCGCATGCAGCGGGTTCAACCCGACGATCCCGGCTCCCAGGTCTTTGACAGCCCACTCCAGGAATTCTGCCAGATCCCCAAAATCCCCGACCCCCCAATTGTTGGACGATCGGAGCGCGTACAATTGGAGCGACAACCCCCAGGTCCGCTCCCCCTCGCTGAACTGAGAGGGCACATAGCAGTGGGGCGGCACGACGATCAGGCGCAGGGTGCCCTCCACTGACCACGAAGGGGTCTTGGCATAGGCCTTGAGGTCGTAGTAGCCGAGAGCCAGCCCGGACGGAACGGGGAGCTCGAAGCGGACGTGGCGTCGCCCTCCGACGATGCGGGTCTCGGCGGGCGCGAGTCTCGGGCCGGTCTCGCCCTGCTGCTGAAGAGTGCCCTGTTCGTCCCAGGCTTCCCAGAGAATCCGGATGTGTTGATCTTCTCCTTCTTCGGCCGGCATCCGGAACGACCAGCTCCGCGGGCCTTCTTCGACCCGCAGCACCAGCACCGGATCGCAAGCGTGCAGCCACGGGGCATCCGCGCACGCAGCCAACTCGCGTCGCACCTCGTCCTCGGTCTCGGCGCACACGCCCATCGCGGCGAGAATCGCCCGTTTGGTCCGGTCAGAGGCGAGATGCCGGCGGCCCCAATTGTCCTCATAGTCGGCCGCGATCCCGAACCGTTCCGCGAGTTCGTGCAACCGTTCCTGCTCGCTCGGCTGACTCATGCGGCTGAGTGTGAGATAAGACCGCGTCCAAGTCAAGGCGAGGTGTCTCTCTCCGTATGGCTGCGTATGGGGCAATGGGGTAGAATGGGGCGATGATCGAGATCACGCTGGTCCTCTCCGCCGTCGTCGCGGTCGGAATTGTCGGGGTGATGGCGAGCCTCGTGACTCCGCACCTCATGACCGAGCTGGGGTTGTGGACGCTCCTGATCGGGCTGGTGACCGGGGTCCCCACCGGTTTCTGGTATCACGTCGTGCTGTACCGCGTACTCGCGCGCAAAATGACCGTTCCCGCCAGGTGGTGGCTGGCGCCGGTGGACTTGCACCGGCATCTGGGCAGCGAGGAATTTGCGCGCATCCGGCCCTGGTTCGCGCTGGGCGGATTCGGCTTCGTCCTGTCGGTGGCGGGAGGGATTGCGGCGATGGCCGGGCTGCTGTTGGGCAGCGGGATGCGATAAGTTGTGGGAGCCCTGCCCGAGCAGATTCGGTTCGGCACCAGCTCCTGGGCTTACGAAGGCTGGCAGGGGTTGGTGTACCGACATCCTTACCCCAAGAGCCGGTTCGCCAAGGACAGCCTGGCTGAGTATGCCGCCTATGAGTACCGGGGTGCCCGCCTCTTCAGGACCGTCGGGCTGGATCACACATTCTACCGCCCCCCCACGGCGGGGCAACTCGCGCAGTATGCCGCTCAGCTGCCGCCCGGGTTCCGGGTCTGTTCCAAAGTCTGGGAGGAGATGACCATTCCGGTCTACGCCCGCCACGCCAGGTACGGGGCGAAAGCCGGAACCACGAACCCTCGGTTCTTGGACGCGGGGCTGTTCGAGGAGCTGGTTCTCCGTCCCTCTCGGGAAGGGCTGGGCCAGTGCCTCGGCCCCTTCATTTTTGAATTCCAGCGCTCCGGCCTCGATGCTGCTTCCTTCCTCACCGCGCTCGATAACTTTTTCGCGCGTCTCCCGGCAGGCCCGCAGTACGCGGTCGAGGTGCGCAATCCGCCCGTGCTCGGAGCCCGTTACCACGACCTGCTCAAGACCTATGGGGCGACGCATGTGTACAATCACTGGAACGCCATGCCGCCGCTTGCGGCTCAGCACGTGTCGCTGGGACAGCGCTTCACCGCCGAGTTCGTCGTGGTCCGATTGCTGACGCCCCTGGGTCTTTCCTACGCCGATGCGGTCAAGCGCTACACCCCATACAACCGGCTGGTCCAGCCTCTGCCCCAGATGCGGACCGAGACGCTGGCTTTGATCCGGCAGGCAGTGGCCGAGCGGCGCTCCATCTATGTCTTGGTCAACAACCGCGCCGAAGGCAGCGCGCCGTTGACGATCCATGCCCTTGCCGACGGGCTGCAGGCTCATTCAGCCGGCTGACCGGATTGCTGCGTCCCCCATTGTGTGCTAGCATCAAAATGAAAACGGGCCGCCCATTCTATCTCTTGAGGCTGTAGCAACACGATGAGACATTCCGTCGCTCGTGGGGTTGCCCTCCTCGTGGTGTTGGCGCTCGGGCCCGCCGGCCTGGCCGGCACCCCCCACGTGCGGGTCGTTGTGGCGGATGCCACCTATCTCATGGCCGACACCGATACGCTGAGCGGCGCAGAAGAAAACGCGCTTATACGCGCGAAGCGGAAGGCGGTGGAAGAAGTCGGTGTCTATATCGAGACCTCCTCCCAGGACAGCGAAATGGAGGTGGACGGAAAGACCTCATGGACCAACTCGCTTAGTGTACGCACAATTGCAGCCGCTATCACAAAAACCGAAATCCTCGACAAGCGGCGCACGCTCGAAGGTGAGCGCCTCGCGTTCTACGTCAAGATCAAAGTCACAGTCGGATTGGATGCACTGGACGAGGCTATCAAGCGCCAACAAGCCTTTGACCAACTGGCTGAGCACCAGCGCCGACTACACACGGAAAACAGCCAGCTCAAAGCCGAGCTCGATGAACTGCGAAACCAGATTCGTGCGTCGCGCATGGGCTCCGTCGCTTCCGTTCCGGCTCTCCAGAATCACCCCATGGAAATCGTGGGCGACTACCGCTATTTTTATCATGACCCGATGACCGCAGCCGAAGCGAAACAGCTCGCCTATACGGAGGCCATCCGTATGGCCATTGACAACTCTCGTTCGTTCATGGACGCCACCGCCTTCATCACGAACACCGCATTTCGCCACCACTTGATCCAGATCATCGCGTCTGGCTATCTCAAAGACGTGAAGCTGGTGGAGCAGACGGAGAAAAACCGCACGGTCTACGCCAAGGTTCGTGCCACGATGAACCCGCACGAAGTCATCTCAGTGGTGGAGCGGGAAGTCGGGCGAAGCTCGGAGAAGGAATTGCTCAACCTCGGCCAGAATCGCCCTTGAACATTCTGAACGCGTGAGAGACGGAGAGCAGACGGGCCTATCGCGGCCCCCTTGCCTCCCAGTTCACACCGACTCGTCTAGATCAAGCCTTCCGTGCAGTTCCAGAAGCCTGTTCAGGATAACGAGCGGAATCGTGAGGGCAGTTGGCTTTACTGTCCAGTGGTGCTGATGGGTGGCAGATTAATGCCCAGTTTTTCCATTCCCATGATGATCGTCAAGTTCGAAGGCGCGTGCTGGACGATTTCCTTCTGGACCTCGATCCGTCTCAGATCCACAAACTCGGGCGCGGTCAGTCCGAGATGTTCCCGGTAGGCCCGGTCCGCCATGCCCCGCTGCTTCTCGGCCTTTTCGCGTGATTCTTCCGCCTTTTGAAACTCAATCATCGTAATCTTCCGCTGTTCCTGAATGATGGTCTGAGCGGTCTGCTCCAGCACCCCCTTAGGCGGGAGAATGCTGCCGATCACGACCCGGTTCAGTCGTACCGGGATCCCCTGCTTCTCAATTAGTTTGGTCCTGACTTCCTGCTCGACGGCATCCTGCAGCCTCGCCCGGGTGGCTGGCTTCGTGGTCAGTTCAAACAGCGGATACTTCTGCACCTCTTCGCGGACGAAGGTCCTGAACGCCTCTTTGACGTTATTTTGGTACCAATTGAACCCATACCGGGTGATCAGGTCAGGCGAACGCCCTTCGATCACATTGGCGATCAGAAACGCATCGAAGGAGACCGGCGCGTTCTCCGCCGAGATGATGTCGAAATGCTCAGAGTACTGGAGCGGACGGACGTCCACATCGATTACTTCGGTGGTCGGGGCAAGGAGGATGCGGCCGGTCGTGGCCGGAACCGGTTCCACCCCGCCGTGGCCGAAGAAGAATGGCTTCTGGACTAGTACTCCTTCGTGACCGGCGTCAACTGCCACCAGCATACACCCCGGTGTCGTCAGCAGCAGACAGAGCGTACCCAACATCGCTGCGAATATTCTTCCTGAGCTTGCCATGATCCCCTCCCGGTTTGGGGCCGTCCCCTGTCGGGGCCGTCCCGGCGCTTCTGAGATGCCAACTCCTTGTTGAACGACGCGCAGCAGATGAGACCAGATCTTTTCTTCAGCTTATGAAGAACCAGCGCATGGTGTCAAACCACCGTCGTAACTCATCAGAATCATTGTGGGATTCCGAGACGCTGGGGCGAAGTCCGCGCGACCTCAAAGGGTCTCATCGGCGCTACATGATACCGGCCTGGCGCTGGAGCCAGCGAACATAGCGGGTGATTTGCTGGATGTCTTCCGGAGTCACTCCGTCAATTCGTGGCATGTCCCCGAACTTCCAATGGTGCGCGCGTACTCCGTTGGCCGCCGCTCGCTGGAAGGCCGGGTCCCCGTGGTGGTTCGGTTCATAGATCTTATGCACCAGCGGCGGACCTTGCGCCGTGCCGCCGGCACGCTCCCCATGGCAACGGGCGCAGTTGGCATTGAACTTGGCCTCCCCACTCCGGAATTCCGCCGGCACCGGTGCGGCCTCCTGCATGGCCACGCCCTGTCCGCATGCCACCGAGACCGGCAGGAGACCGAACAGACCCGCCCACTTGATCCACCGCAACGTGTCCGCGCCGCACAGGGTCAGCATGGCGATCACCTCTTCTCGCGAGCCTCGTTCGTCTTCCCTTCTTCGTTCCGGCCGAACTGCTCGCGCAGCATCCGTTTGACCTGTCTGGCCGTGACATACCGGTAGACTCTCGCCGCAATGGGGATCAGGACGATCAAGGCGATCGTCAGGTACATGAAGAACTCTTCCGGGGAGACGGCCATACGATGGGCTCACACCTCCGCGTAGGCGATGGGATCCGGCAGACCCGCGGCCTGAAACCCTTCGCGCCGGATTCGACAACTGTCACAGCGACCGCACGCCCTGCCATCGGCTGCGGGATCGTAACAACTATGGGTCAGATGAAAGGGGACGCCCAGCGACGCGCCCAGTCGAATAATCTCGGCTTTGGTCAGGTGCAGCAGCGGCGCGCGGATCTCGATCCCTTTCCCCAGCACTCCCGTGCGGGTGCCCAGTCGAGCGACCTCCTCGAACGCGTGGAGATAGTCAGGCCGGCAATCCGGGTAGCCTGAGTAGTCCAGCACATTGGCTCCAATATAAATCAGCGGCGCCTCCAAGGTCTCGGCATAGGCCAGCGCAAGGGAAAGGAAAATGGTGTTGCGGGCCGGGACGTACGTGGACGGGATGCCCTCCCGCCGCTCGTCGTCAGACCGGTCCTTCGGCACCGCCTGATCCGCCGTCAGAGCCGACCCTCCGATCGGCCTCAGGTCCACCTCGAGGACGAGGTGGCCCGCCGCTCCGAGAGCCATGGCGATCTGCCTGGCCCGCTCCACCTCGACCCGGTGGCGTTGCCCGTAGGAAATCGTGAGCAGATAGACCCGGCACCCATCCCGCTTCGCGACGGCCGCCGTCACGGTGGAATCAAGCCCGCCGCTGGCCAGGACCACGGCTTTCATACGGCCACGCCACGCTTCCGAAAGACTCCGTCCAAGGAGATGTCGCGAGGAACCGCAAGGCGGGCGCCGCGGGTGGGCCACGCGGCGAAGGTCTGAACGCGCAGGCAGCTAATCGCGGTCTTCTTCCTTCTCGATCTTCTCGAGAAGTTCCTGGCGAGACTGACAATCCACGCACAGCTTGGCGAACGGGACCACCGCCAGCCGCTTCTCACTGATCTCGACCCCGCACTCAGCGCACAAGCCATAGGTGCCCTCAGCCAGTCTGGCGAGGGCCTCGTCGATCAGCTGCCTCTTCCTATTCCGCATCTCCAGGAGTGAAATCCCGAGTTCCCGATCCACATCCATCAGCGCCTGATCACCCACGTCCATCGACGCTTCCAGACGACGCTGCTGATCTGCCGTCAGGGATTGTCCGATGCTCGCTCCGATCTGGTTCATAACCTCCTGACGTTTCGTGGTCAACATACGGGAGAGGGCCTCGCGACGACTGGTCCGCCAGGAACCGGCCGCAGTTCTCTGTGCGGAGGGGTGATGCCTGGCCACCGTCTTTGTGGAGACCCTGCCGCTCGCTGCCGTCTTCTTTTTCTTCAGCCGCTCTCTGTTCGCCATCCTCCGCTCTCCCTCCATCGGTAGCAGTCATCACCGCAAAAAGGCGGGTATTCATAGCACGGTATCGCCGGGTTTGACAAGTCCCCCGGACCAATCGTGCGCTCGTGGGGAGGTATTCGTTCGGGAGGGAATGAATCGGAGGGACTAGGAATAGCTGAGCATGGAATACACGTCACAGCCATCCAGTTTGTCGCGGCCTTTGAGGGCCGCGAGTTCGACAAGAAAGACCAGGCCGACGATGTCACCGCCGAGCTGCCGGACCAGGCGAACGGTCGCGGCGGCAGTTCCACCCGTGGCTAAGAGATCATCCGCGATCAGGACCCGTTCGCCGCTCGTGATCGCGTCGCGGTGGATCGCGAGCGAAGTGGAGCCGTACTCCAGATTGTACTTGACCTCGAAATTGTCGGCCGGGAGCTTGCCGGGCTTCCTGACCGGCACAAAGCCCGCCCCCAGCCGGTAGGCCAGCGGGCTGCCGACGATAAACCCCCTGGATTCGATGCCCACAATCTTCGAGATCTGTTTGTCACGGTACCGTTGGGTGAGCTCGTCCATCACGGTGCGGAAGGCGCCCGCGTTCTTGAGCAGGGTCGTAATGTCATAAAAAAGGATGCCTGGCTTCGGAAAATCAGGCACCTCACGGATGAGCGCTTTGTAATCCATCGACCGACCCTTTCTAGCCAGGATTATTCATGAATGCCGTCGCGAGACAGCTGAGCCCGACGTCCGCCGTGGCTGCTCGCAGGCGAGGGCGACGCAGGCGTATTCCCTGGAATACGTCGAGGAGACCGAGCGAGAACAGCCGCGCCGGACGAGAGGATCGGCTGTCGCAGTAGGTATTCATGAATGGTCCGGGCTATAAGAGATCCTCCTGCCTCAGAGTCTTTTTATCGATGATGGCCCGCAGTTTCAGCAAGGCGGCGGTTTCAATCTGCCGGACGCGCTCGCGCGTCAACCCGAGATCGCGGCCGATCTCCTCCAAGGTTTGGGCCTCGTCCCCGCCCAGTCCGAACCTGAGCACGATCACCGTCTTCTCCTTCTCCTGCAGATCCTGCATCCAGGTCATGATTTCCTCGCGCCGCTGCACCCCTTCAGCGTTGGTGGCGGGAGAGACGGCCATCGGATCTTCGATCACATCGCGCAGGAATGTGTCCGTCCCCTCGGAAATCGGACTATCCAGGGAGTACGTGGTTCGGATCAAGAGCTTCAGGTTGATGATGTCCTGTTCTGGAATCCGCATGCGGTCGGCGGTCTCGTCGGCCCTCGGCTCCCGCCCCAGCTCCTGGACCAGCTGTTCGACTTCCGAGAGGTAGCGGTTGAGCCGTTCCACGACGTGAACCGGCAGCCGAATGAGCTTGGCTTGATTGATGATGGCGCGCTCGATGAACTGGCGGATCCACCAGGAGGCATACGTGCTGAACCGGAAGCCGCGCGCATAGTCGAACTTTTCGACGGCCTTAATCAGGCCAAGGTTGCCTTCTTCGACGATGTCCGCGAACGGCAGCCCCCGATTCATGTAGCGCTTGCCGATACTGACGACCAGTCGAAGGTTTGACTCGATCATCTGCTCGCGGGCGCTGAAGTCTCCCGTGGCCATGCGCTTTCCAAGTTCCTGCTCCTGCTCAAACGTCAGCAGAGTGGAGTGGCGGATATCTCTGAGGTAGCTCTTCACGGCATCGAGCCCTTCGGATCGCTCCCCTTTCCGATCCTCGTGCTTCTCGGGAGCCTCGTCCGGCTCGGAAGACTCCTTCAGCGCGACTTCATCCTCCCGTTCGTCGTCGGCTTCGGTCGGCTGGTTCAGATCTTCGTCATCACGGCCCATCAGACACTCCTGACTCCAACGAGGAGGCGTCAGTACCAAATGCGGAAATCGGTCCGCCGGCCAGTCGGCGTGTCCCACTCCACCCGGAGTCCGTCTACCTGGGCCATCGGAGGCCCGGCCCTGAGCAATTCGACAAACGCTTCAACCGCGCGTCGTTCCCCCTCGACATCCACCTCGACGCGCCCGTCCTCGAGGTTCCGCACCCCCCCGGACAATCCCTTGCGCCCGGCGGCTTGCTGAGCAAACGCTCGGTAGGCCACGCCCTGCACGCGTCCAGTGACCCAGACCCGCGCTCTGATCAATGATTCGGATGCCATCCTGCTGCCACCGCTTCCAAGGCCGCCCCGCATCCCCGCTGCCTCGCCCATCGGCCCGGCGTCCCTTGACAGAGCCTCACGCCGGATCATGAAAGTGGAAACGGAATGACTGGGTCTGACTCGTATGACAGCAAAGTAGAAAAAGCCGCAAGCCAACCGAGAGATGGTCGGGGCGAGAGGATTTGAACCTCCGACACCCGCGTCCCGAACGCGGTGCGCTACCGGGCTGCGCTACGCCCCGATCCTTCGCACAAGCCTCTCGCGGTTCACCTCAGTGGCTCGAATCGCATGCCGTGCGCCTCGGCCACGCCCTTGCACGTCACTCGTCCGTCTGTCAGATTGACGCCCTGAGCAAGACCCGGATCGGACCGGATCGCCTGTTCCACGCCGGCCGAGGCTATTCGGACTATAAAAGGAAGCGTCGCGTTGGTCAAGGCTAAAGTGGCTGTTCGCGGCACGATCCCGGGCATGTTGGGGACGCAATAATGCAGCACGCCGTCCACCTGATACACGGGGTCCGAATGGCTGGTGGGACGGGACGTCTCAACACATCCTCCCTGATCCACGGACACATCCACGATGACCGCGCCCGGCTTCATGCGGGACACGACGGATCGGGAGACCAGGCGGGGCGTCCTGGCGCCGCGCACCATCACCGCCCCGATCACCAAATCGGCCTCCTCGACCGCCCGGTTGATCAAAGGCTGGGTGGCGGCCAGCGTCACCACGCGACTCTGATACAGCGCATCCAGATGCCGCAGGCGTTCCAGATCCTGGTTGAACACCGTGACCTTCGCGCCCATCCCCACCGCGATCCTGACGGCGGCGCTGCCGACCACACCCGCGCCCAGGATCACCACATTCGCCGGCGCCACACCCGGCACCCCGCCGAGCAACACGCCGCGCCCTCCCTGCGAGCGTTCCAGATACCTCGCTCCCACCTGCACCGACATGCGGCCGGCGATCTCGCTCATGGGCCAGAGCATCGGGAGGCTCCGGCCTTCTCCCTCGGTCGTCTCGTATGCGATGGCCGTCACCCGCCGATCCAGCAGCGCCCGCGTGATCTCCGGCAGGGCGGCAAGATGGAGATACGAAAACAACACCTGCTTCGGGCGGAACAAGGGGCATTCGGAGGACAGCGGCTCTTTCACCTTGACGATCAGCTCTGCTTCCTGGAACAGATGCGCCTTCGAGGCTGCCAGATGGGCCCCCGCTTTTCGGTAATCCTCATCCGAGAAGCCGCTCCCCTCTCCCGCTGTGGGTTCCACCCACACGGCATGGCCGGCCGCGCACAACGCTTGGACGCCATCCGGCGTCAGGCTTACGCGGAACTCATGATCTTTGACCTCTTTCGGCACGCCGATGATCATGGCTCCTCCCTCGGATGAGACGCACGCCCCTGGTCTGTCACGTGCCCGCTGATTATACCCCGACTCTTCCTGAGAACGTAGAATTCCTTCCGAATACTCACACGCCCCCCCGCACTCGATCCGCGCTGCGGTGGACAGCCGGGGACCCATGGTGTAAGATTGGGCCGCTTCTGCAAGAGGCAGGAGTCATGCTCACGGAAACCAAACCCGAATTTTCCCCTGGACGATGCGACGCGTGCGGACTGGAGCGGGGGCCGCTGCTGAAGCTGTCGCTGGGAAAAGATTTCTTCGGTCGGGCGTACGACCGGCTGTCGCCGGCATCGGATCAGAGTCCCAAGTGGTACTGCGAGACCTGTTCCATGCACAAGAATCTTCAGCGTGATGTCCGGGATATCCGCGCGGAGCTTGACAAACTGAGCGCGGGCCAACCGTCCCAGCTCGCAGGCACCGATCAATTGCAGCGAGCGCATGTGCGCCTTCGTGAGATTTCGGCGATCCTTGATGGACACGTGGCCGGATCCCGTCTGCTCGACCCCGGGGACATCAAGGCCCTCATCCATCGATTACAGGCGCAGCAGGCCTCCCCGTCTGTCCCAGGGTAACCCGCCGAAGACCCAACCGGTGACCACATTTAAGCATCACATTTTCATCTGCGTGAACCAGCGGCCGAAGAGCGATCCGAAGGGTTGCTGCGCGAATAGCGGCTCCGAGCGGCTGCAAGCCTTCTTCAAGAAAGAGGTGGAGCGGTTGGGATTGAAGGGGACCGTGCGCGCGAATAAGTCCGGGTGCCTGGATCATTGTGAGTACGGGCCCAGTGTTGTGATCTACCCGGAGGGGGTCTGGTACTGGGTCGGGTCGGAGGCCGACGTGACTGAGATCATGGAGCGCCATATCATGAACGGCGAAATCGTCGATCGGCTCTTGATGCCCGGCCACACGTCGGAGAAAAAGCGATCAGGGGTATAGGGGTACCCGGGGTAAGGGTGACGGCTTCCTTCGCGATCCCTGGTAACCCGTTACCCCGCTATCCCGCTACCCCGAAAGGAACGCCATGCCGGTTGAGGAAAAGTGGAAGGCCAACCAGGAGAAGGTGGCGTACATGAAACAATTTCCCGGGCTGACGCTGTCCTGGAACGAGATCCAAGGGAAAACCGTTGAGGCCGTCGCCCCGCTGCCGGCGAAAGCCGGCGCCGCGGTGCTGGTCTTCTCGGACGGGTCGTTCGCGGTGGCTCCCGCCCTGGCGCCGGAGCCCTGGGAGCTCGGGGAAGGGCTCACGGCAGCGCGGCGCGAGCTGGAACCCAAGCACCGGGAGGCGTACGCCACGTATGACCGATTGGTCCGCCAGGACAAGGAGGCCTTACGCGCCGCGCGTCTCGAGAAAATCCTCGGCGCCATTCAGAATAACCTGGAACAGATTCCCGAGCTGAAGGACCGATTGCGCCGGCTGGTCGACGGATGGAAATGAGGGTGGGGTCCGTCATGAACATGCTGGAGATGTTTTCGCAAGCGCTCTTTGAAGGAGTTCAGCCTATGATGGTGAAGCGAGAGTACCTGGTCCGTCATCCCGATCGCTGCACCCACAATGCGGTGTGCATTCCGGTCTGCCCGACCGGCGCGTGGCTCTCGACCCCGCCCTTCAAGTTCGACGCCCCACGCTGTTTGGAATCCTGCCGCCTCTGCCTCGACGCCTGTCCCTCCCAGGCCATCTATGCGGTGTTCCGGAAGGGCGAGAAGGTGCTGGAGCCTCAGAAGAAGTAGGGAGGGTCTAGGCTGACGGATGGCGGGGCGGCCAGGCTAATCCCCCGTGCTCGCGCATCGCGCACTTCGGAAAGTGCTCGCTGGACGCGCGCAATAGGGGATTAGTCAGGCCACCCCTTCGAGAGTGACTCCTGCAGTGCGGGACCGCTGTGCCCACCTCTTCCACTCGAGGCGTTGGATAGGCGTATGAAAAGGTGATCCCCAGCTCATCCGGTAAAGTCCGCTCACGCCCACGCCACCCCGTTGTTTAGTAGATCATGCTACGGGAGACACCAGGGCGCGCATCCGTTCCATCCGAGCCCTTATCAGACGATCTTTTTCCGTAACTGGCCCCAGTAGGCGGTCCAGAGGGAGCTGCTTGCGCCGGTCAGGGTGGTCAGGGCCATGATGCGATAGACCTGCCCTCGCGGAATCTTGAGCGTCGCCGCGGGATCCAGCAGATCCGGTGAGGCGGAGACAAGCTGGAGGGTCCCGCCGGCGAACAGGATCGGCCACATGCAGGCCAGACGGAGACGGATCTCCCGCCTGGGAATGGCCATGGTGTACAGCCATCCCTGGTCGAGGTGATCCATCGCCACCGCGATGAGTCGTTGCAACACCGGCCTGAATGCCGGCAGCACGTCCTTCTTCAGCAGATCGGCGGGCGCCAAGCCCGCTTCCCGCAACATCGGCTCCGGGACATAACAGCGTCCCCGCTGCAAATCGCGGCTTAGGTCTTTCAGAATGTTCGTCAGTTGCAAGCCCTTGCCGAACCGGACCCCGATGCGCGCCATGTCCGCGACGTTCCACTGATCGAGTGACGACAGATGCCCGCACATGAGATCGGTCCAGAACTCTCCCACACAGCCGGCGACGAAATAGGTGTATTGGTCGAGGTCGGCCATCGTCTTGAGGGCCGTGAGATGCCGTCCAGAGTCCCTGGGGAACACCGTGAGGTCCATCTCCATACCGTTGGTCAGCGTCGTCATCAGCCGCCGCACGCGCACGCGGTCCTCGGACGACAAGTTCAGGTAGAGGCGGAAACAATCGTCGAGACGTTCGAGAAGGATCCGCTCGGCCGGGTTGGTCTGGCAGGGAATCAAGACGGTCTGGATCGCGTGGACTCCATCCCAGCCGACCTGATCGTCGGCGAACTGGCCCTTGAACTGCCGGAGGAACTGCAGGCGTTGCGGCCGGTCGATCAGATCCGTGTCGGCAATGGTGTCCGCCGCTCTGGCAAAGAGATAGGACAAGCTAACTTGATCCCGGACCGATCGTGGCACGACGACCAGCGTCGTGTAGAAGAGGCGGGAGACCTGCTTGAGGAGGTCGCGCAGCAGCCTACGCTTCAGCAAAGCCCTATCCAATGGCGACGGCACTTGCGAATGTTCAAAAAGGCCGCCAACAAGGCCGCAGCGAGTGAAAGCCCGAGGCGTACCGGGGACCCGTTGCTCCGGAGGTTGCAACGGGTGGACAGTACGTTGAGGGGTTGAACGATGCGAGAACGAAGTTGGAGGGCTTTTTCAACATTCGGGCTCACTGCCGGACTTCGAGCCTGCCTTCCATCCCCTTCTCCCGGTGGCTCGCAAAAAACAGCAGTTTCTTATCGCAGTAAAAAATGAAAGTGCCCGGCTGAGCGGGCGTGAAGCGAACCGACACAGTCTTGCCGTGTCCCACGTTTTGATCCACGACGAAGCCAGCGGCAGGATCATTCAGGATGAAGTTATGCGGCGTCAGGGTGGTGACGCTGGTCAGGGTCAACTCGACTGGTTTGCCGGCTTGGATCACCAGGTGATCGGGGGTATACGAATAGCTGTCTAATGTGATCGTCGCATGCTGTACGCCATCGGCACCCACCTCCGCCACGACGGGCTCGGCTGCGCCTGCAGCTGCCACGTGAACCAGGCCGGCTACCAGCACAGCCCCGAGCCAACACGCAGCGGGTGAAGAGCCAGGCTGGACCCTTGTCATGGCCCCCCTTCTACCAGAAGCGATCAGACCCGTCAACCACCACCAGGCTCCGCCCGGGCTCTAAGCGAGCTTCGCTGGAGGAGCGAGTCGTCTACTGACATTCTCAGACCCATCCACCAGCTGGCGTGCGGGTTGGAGCACACGTTGCCGGAGCGGCGGGGCCCCACCCGGCATCCGGAGAGGAAAGCTGGTACTGACCACCGCACCGTGGTCGAAGACCACGGCGACGGGAATACCAGAAGGGTTCCACTCCGGACTGCCGTGGAAGGGGTGCCGCGGGAGGCGCGGAAGCGGAGAACCGCATGCCAGCTGACCTCCACCTTGACGAAGACCGAAATGAGGTTATCTGCCCCGCATTGACAGGAGCGGCTGGGGACCTGGATGATTTTCCGCCCCCGCAGTTGTATAATGTGCCCCTGTCGCTCAGACGCACAGGTCGTTTCCATGCGTTGCGGATCTGCCATACTGCTTGAAGGAGGAGCTCAATGAAGTGGCTGAAAGGTGTTGGACTGCTGCTGATCGCCAATGTGCTGATCTTCGTCACCCTCTCGATTACCTTCCATGTGCTGGTGAATTTCGTCCTGCCCGCATTCGGCATCGATGTCAGGGGTGCGGTGAGCCAGGAGGACATGGTTTGGGCGCTCGTGATCGGATTCGGCGGCGCCTTCCTCAGCTTGGCGTTTTCCAAGCAATTTGCCCGCTCCATGCTGAACTGCTCTCAGATCATCCAACCCCGCTCGCCGGCGGAGCAGGTAGTTTACGGGGCCGTTCAGGAAATCGCCCAGCGACTGCACATCAAGATGCCGGAGGTCTGGGTCTACGAGTCTGAGGACCCTAACGCCTTTGCCACCGGGCCGAGCAAAAACAACTCGATGGTGGCCGTATCCACGGGCCTGCTGAACAACCTCAGCGAGCAGGAAGTGCGGGCGGTCTTGGCGCACGAGATGGGCCACGTCTATAATGGCGACATGTTCACCACCACGGTCCTGGCCGGCCTGATGAACACGTTCGTGTACTTCATCAGCCGCTGGGTCTATCGGCATCTGGCGGAGCGGAACGAGGCGCTGGCCTTCGGCGTCTATATCTTTCTCCAAATGGTGCTGTCGTTCCTGGCCATGATCCCGATCAGCTGGTTCTCGCGCCGCCGGGAGTTCGCAGCCGATGCATTCTCGGCCCGGGTGTATGGCCGGGACGCCATGATCTCGGCGTTGCAGGCCCTCGACCACTGGATCAGTCGTGCCAAGGTCGAGTACAGTACGCAGGACGCCCTCGCCACGATGAAAATCTCCGGCAAGTCCAGCGGCTTTCTCCATCTGTTTGCCACGCACCCGCCGATCGAGGAGCGGGTGGCGGCGCTCCGGAAGCTGTAAGGAGGGAAAGGAACGAGATGACGTGGATCCTTCGCAATGGCCGGGTCGTCACACTCGCGCTCGGGCTTGGCGTGGTCGCCGGATGCAATCCTGGATATACGCTCGCAGGCGAATCCGGTGGTCCGGCCACACAGACCGGAAGCGTGTACGACTTCACGTTGAATGATGTCGATGGAAAGGCCTTGCCACTGAATCAGTTCCGCGGGAAGGTCCTGCTGCTCGTGAACACCGCCAGTCTTTGCGGGAACACCCCGCAATACGAGCAACTGCAAACCATGTACGAGCGGTATCAAGGGCGGGGATTTGAGATCCTGGCGTTCCCGGCCAACAACTTCGGCCAGCAGGAGCCCGGGACCAACGAGGAGATCAAGAAATTCTGCTACACCAAATACAGCTTGACGTTCCCGCTATTCAGCAAGATCAGCGTGAAGGGCGACGACAAGCACCCTCTCTACCGCTACCTGACCGAACGGAGTCCGTTCCCCGGTGAGGTGGAGTGGAACTTCCAGAAATACCTGGTGGACCGAACCGGCCACATCATCGCCCGCTACCATCACCGGACGAAGCCGCTCTCCGACGAAATCGTGCAGGACGTGGAGCGCACGCTTTCCAAAAACTAATTTTCAATCGCGAATTTTGAATTGTTAATTGGTCGGACTTATCCGAAAAACAATTCATTATTTACAATTTAACATTTAAAATTCTCGCCACTAGCCTTTTCTGACGAAGCTGATATGCTCCCGATACTGCTGAATCGCGGCGGCTAACGCCTTGCCGCCCAGCGGGATGTTGGCTTCCAGGGTCGCCTCAACCTCTTTGTCGTCAATCACCACGTCGTACCGGTCTTGCCGGTTGGTCAAGACCATTCCTTTGCCCACATCCCGCGGCATGAAAATCTCGTACCAGACCTCCTTCTCGACCAGACACACGTCCTTGAAGCGTTCATAGAGGAGCGCGAGTTTCTCCGGATCGGTCTCCTTCATACCAAGCTTCGCTTGAACCGCTCACTTCGATCAAATGTGAGCGGATAGTTCCTTTGCCGCAAGTAGGCTTAGATGGAAGGCCTGGGACCCGTTGGGCACCCGTTGCTCTGCAGAATGCGACGGGTCCCCGGCATACAACGGGTTCCCAGCAGCGAATCCCGGGTACCTGTTGCTGGTTAAATGCAACGGGTGAACAGCAGAAGCGTTCATTGATAATGCCGGCTTGGTCTATTGCGAAGCGGAAGCGCCGGTTGCAGACGCACCGGTTGGGGATATCTGGTCGGCAATTTTGAACCGCATCGTGCCGACCTGGTTCACCGCATGGAATGCCTGTTGGCCCTGGGGGGTCACATAAATCTGAACTAAGTAGCTTCCCTTGGTCCAATCTCCGGGCGGCTTCGTCAGCTCCAAGAAGCCATACCGTTCATGGCCGGGCACAGCCAGCGTATCCTGCCCCAGCGGCTTGTCGTTGACGTTGCCCTTCTCATCCTCCAGGTACCACTGCGCGCTGAATTGGGCCGGATCCTCCAGCGGGGCAACCTCGAAGACGATATAGACGGCCGGGGTATCCGGGGCGAAGACGGTGGTTCCGGGATCGATCGGCTTGAGCCGCGGATCCTGGGTATACCAACCCTTCCGCCCGAACGTGTCCCACTCAACTTCGTATCCCCGCGCCATCTTGATCCAGACGAAGATCGACTGCGGGACGCCCTGCTTCTGCTGGTCCAGCGAGGGAGTCTTGGTCGGGTCGACCTCCGTGATCGCCTGCTCCTTCGGGGCCAACAATTCGCGCGCCTGCCCCTCCCCCGGCAAGCCCAGCACCACTCCCACAAGCAGCACGACAAGGCCGGCGATCACATCCACACCAACGCCGCTCGCGCTCTGAGTGCCACGGTTCATAGAGCACCTCCGCGTCACGAACCTTGCAGCCATGCCTGTCGTCGCCCGAACCTCTGCACCAGCCTACTGCAAGCAGTGCGGCAATGCAACTCAGGGTCCCTCGATGAGGGGTGATCCCCCCTCCGTCGCCTCTCTCGCCCGCCCGTCCTCTTGCCGGCGTTCGAAGCATGCTCCGCATAAGGTCAATCCATCGGCGCGACGGTAGTAACGCTCCGTGAGCGGCTGGCCGCACGTCGGATCCTGGCAGGAGGACGGATGCACGGGGGAACGGTCGGACCGGACCCCTGCCAGCACGTCCCGAAGACGGATGAAGGGAGATCGCGTTCGGTGGAACGGGGAGGACCCGCCGGTGTCGGGCCGAGCCAGCCGTTTGAGTCCGCTGAGAAAGACCGCTTCCGGCGAGGAAGGCGGACCCTGGGTGGGTTCATCCATGGTTCTCATCGTACCCTCCTCAAAAAGGTAGGTCAACGGGAGTCATGCGACGATGTACCGATGAAGGCCCGCAGCGGACAGGTTGGGGACCTTCTGGTATAATCCATTTCTATGCGAGACAGGTGTCCTCACGAGCTCGATTCCCGCGCAATCGGCCCGGACACACGCCTGAACATCCAGTCATGTGGTTCGCAGCGACTCGGATGAACGACCCTTCGGGAGGACAGTACCAGGCCGGCGAACGAAGCCGGCGCTACGGAATCCGCGAGGGCGCCTTTCAGGCCATCATGCAGGGCGGGGGCGAGAACTACCTGTCGGCCTTCGCACTGCTGCTCCACGCAAGCGCGCTCCAAATCGGCCTCCTCTCCGCCCTGCCGCAACTGGTGGGCACCTGGGCCCAGCTGCTCTCGGTCAAAGCGCTGAACCGGTTTCAGCATCGAAAAACCCTCATCCTGACAGGAGCGGCCGGCCAGGCGGCTTCGTGGCTTCCGCTCCTGGCACTCCCCGTCCTGTTCCCGGAACAAGGCCCGTGGCTGCTGATCGCATGCGCGGTGGCCTATTTTGCGATGGGGCATTTCGCCGTTCCGGCCTGGAACAGCCTGATCACAGACCTCGTTGATCCCAACACCCGAGGGACCTATTTCGCCCGGCGCGCCAAGCTGATGACCGTGGCAAGCTTCTCGGCCCTGTGCGGGGCCGGATTAGTGCTTCATTGGGCTGAAACCTGGATGGCGCCATGGGCGGGGTTCGCGGTCATCTTCCTGGGGGCCGCAGCCGCGCGCGGGGTGTCAACCCGCTATCTTGCACGCATGGACGAATCCGCTGCACCGGTCACGCGCGAGGCCGAGTTCCGTCTATGGGATTTTCTGCGTCACGCACAGAGCGAGAACTTCAAGCGCTTCCTGCTGTTCTCCGGATTGATGCACGTCTGCGTCTTGATCGCCGGACCTTACTTCGTGATCTACATGCTCCGGGATCTCCACTTCAGCTATCTACAATATGCCGCATGGCTGGCTGCCCAGGTGCTCGGCCAGTTCATGACCCTCAAGCCGTGGGGCCGGTTGGGGGATCGTTACGGATACAAGAAAGTGCTGGTCATCACCGGGCTGATGGTCCCGTTCCTCCCGATGCTCTATCTGCTCAGCGCGAATTTCTATTTCCTGATCGCCGTCAACTTCCTGGGGGGCGTCAGCTGGGCGGGATTCTCGCTGGGCCTGCAGAATTACGTCTTCGACGCCGTGCGGGCGGAAGACCGGGCCAAGGGAGTGGCGGTCTGGAATACCATCAATGCGATGGGCTGGTTCGCGGGCGCGATGCTCGGTGGATGGCTCGCCACCGTGACGCCCGCCGAGATCGTGCTGCCGGGAGTGGAGCTTCGTCTGGTCTCCAATCTCCCGCTCGTTTTCTTTATCTCCGGGCTGCTCCGGCTCGTCGTGTCGCTGAGCCTGCTCAGAACCTTCAACGAGGCCCGGACCGTCGAGCCGATTTCACACCGCAAGCTGTTCTCGGAGCTTCCCCTGGTCAAGCCCTTGACCGACGTGCTCATCGGCAGATAAAGCCCGCAGGAGCGATGAGAGAAGGGGACCGGCTACGGGGCCGGCTTCTCCGCCGCCCTCGCCCGCTCGCGCTCTTCCTGCTTCAGCTTGTCGAAGAACCGGTCCGACTCACCCTTGATCTGCTGCTGCGGCGTGGGATCAGCAGGCTTGTTCGCCGCGCAACTCAGGGTTGATAGCCCGCCAATCACGACCACCATCGCCACAGTCACGCTTTTCCACAGTCTCTGATGACGTCTCACCATCACGTCCTCCTTCCGATAATGATTTCCCCGCATGCTGATTCACTTCTTCATCATACCCAACCTGATGGCAAAACACCACGCGCGGAGAGACGGGGCGGCCTGGCTAATCCCCGTGCTCGCGCGTCGCGCACACAGGATTGATCGTTCCGGGCAGGGGTGGATGGTGTGCCGGGTACCCGTTGCGCTTCTAACTGCAACGGGTGATGACGCGCGCAGTCTGAGGCTGCCAGGCCACCAGCCCGAGAAGAAGCGGAAAGACCACGCGGTGCCGGCGTGCCCGTTGCTATGTCAATTCCAGCCCCGTCCTGAGCCTGGAAGCCCGATCCAGGCCGGCAGAGCGAGGTTGACGCGACCTCGCGGGCGAGCCCCGCTGATGTGCGCAGCGGTCACCCGAGCGAGGCCCGACCACTTCGGGCTGTCGCAGCAGGCCGAAGCGGATCGGAGAACCCCCACCATGTGGGGGATGGGGGGAGCCGCAGCCGGGCTGCCGCTCGTTACAGCAGCGCGGCGAGCCTGCGCTGAGCGGAATGCCTCGCCCTGCCGGCCTTGACATGAGCCGCTCGAAGGGCAAAAGAGCCATTTTTTGTGGAGGGAATGAGGAACCTCCTCGGGGTTCTACTGGCCCTGGGGGGATTGAGGGTTAGCTTGCGGGCAGGCGGGGGGACATTTATTGAACATACCTTGCCCGGGTATTGCCGGCTGACTGGCTGGCGCCTGAACCTGAAAGGCAATCTGATCGTATGTGTCCGCGTTTTTGAAGTGCACCATGTCGAGGGGCTTGTCTTTGCTCCGGCTTTTCACACCTCTGATCTCGGCCCCGACTTTGATCAGCTCGAAGTCCTGACCCGTGATCGGATCCTTGTACACGACCGGCAAGTAGCGCTTGGGCTTTTCGGTGAGTTGCTCAAGCTTCAATGGGTAGACATTGGGCCGCGAAGCTTTCCTGACCTGATAATCGGCTGCATAGGCCTCAATCGCGGCCTTGATCCGATTCCCGCGGAACAGCAGCTCCGCCTCCTTGTCCCGCTTCATCACGACGGTCCACTGCTTGCTGACGACCGTCATGGAGATGCCCATCAGCACAATCGCGAACATCACCATGATATAGGTCACTCCCCGCTGATTCCGGAACCACCAGGCGTGAGTGGCTGCAGGCTGGATCAGTGCCCCCTGCTCATGCCTCCAATTTGTCGATAGACAGTTGAGAAACATACGCCTCGTCCACTTCTGCTACGGGGCCTTTCGCGAGGGCTGCATGCTCGGCGGCGTCTGTCCCGACGGCGGGAGCTCATCGTCGGCGCCAGGCGGCGGCTCCGCCTCCGTCGGATCGGACGGCGGTATGGTGGACACCGTCGAGGGAGAGCGCGGAATGGCGGGGAACGGTGGGGCGTTCGGCGGGGCCATCGGAGTCGGAGCGAGCGAAGAAGACCCCGCAGTTGGTTCCTGGACTGCAGCCGGCGGTCTCGTGGAGGGCGTCATGGGCCCAGCGGTTAGGGGGGTGCAGTTCTTCAATTGTGCGGGGGTATCGGTCAGCACCTTGGCGCCCGACGCATCGAGGCATTGGTAGATCGTCGCCCGGGCGGAGGAAGGCGCGATCACCAGGACCGCTACTCCTGCCATCCAGATCAAGCCAATCTTCATTGGCGGCGTCGTAGCGATAACTCGCCCTTGACCGTATCCAGCGTCACCAGGAAGTGGTTCAGGAAGGTGAGCCCGAGCAACCCGTCTACGCCCGCCGGCGCATCCGGAAGATCGAAGACCCCGACCATGATATTCTGGGCCTCGGCCTCACCGACCCGAATCGCACCGATCGGCACCACCTCCGCCTGCACCGGGCCTCCGGCTGTCTTGACGGTCACGCTCGTAGCGCGCGGACTCGGAAGGATCCCCAGATCCCGCGCTACGCTGTATGACAGAATCGTGTGCGACGCGCCCGTGTCCACAACCAGCCGGCTGTCGCGGCTCCCATTCAGCTTCACGCCAACGACGAGCAACTGGCCCACGCGCTGGATCGGTACCGTCATCGTAACCGGCGACTCGGTCCGAGGGGAGGCTTGGCCCTCTCCCTCTGATCCGGCGGCGAGGGACTCGGTCGGAATCGACGGCGGGCTGGAAGGGCCGGAAAGCCGAGCGGGACTCGAAGGTTCGGCCCGCGCCGGCGAGACCGCGGTTGAAGAGCCGGTGCCCTGGATCGCAGCGCAGTTGGTCAGTTGCGCGGGCGTATCGGTAAACACGGTGACGCCGGAGCGGTCCAGACAGCGATACAAAGTCGCGCCAACCGGATCCGGGGCTAAAATTACCATTCCACCAAAGAGCAAGAGGAGAGGGGTGCGCATGCGACGATGATTGTCCGAGAGGGCGTTCATCCTGATGCCGGGTGCCGAGATGCGCCGGCGCCCGCTCCGTTTTGGCTGCTCGCCGGCGGGAGGTCCGCTCCCCCAGGCTGATAGGCCCCTACCAGAATCTGCACCAGCAATGCCGTGCGCGTCGTGGTCTGCGTCTTCCGCATGATGCGCTTGAGGTGCTCCTTGACCGTCTGCTCAGTCACCAGCAGCCGGCTGGCGATCTGTTTGTTCGTCAATCCCTTGAGCAGATAGATGATCACCGTCTGCTCCCGGTCCGTGAGCTGAAACCGCTCCTTGGTCCGCGCCGCCGCCACCGCCTTGCGGCTGCCGATCTCTTCCAGCAGCACCACCACGCGGGCCTCCCCCAGCCCCCCGGGACTGGGAATCACCACCCCCCGCAGCAGCACCGGCCGCTGGGGATCGCCCGCTACCCGGCGCACCTGCCCCTGCTCCCAGTCCTTCGGATCCGGACGCTCCCGTAGCGCCGCCACCATCTCCTCACACAGCGCGGCAATGTCGGGAGGCAGCACCCCCGTGGCCGGATATCCCGACCCCGCCTGCATAATCCGCGCGCACAGCTCCCGCGCCTCCCGGTTCATGTAGAGCAACTGCAACAACCCGCTGAAGACCAGAATCCCCGGACTGGTGCGCGTCTGGACCAGCGCTTCCGCCAGCGCCAGCGCTTCCTGCCCCAGCCCCCGCTCGAACGCCGGCCGCATCATATGTCCTCCTGGATGCACTGCATACGTGCGTGTGCGGACCTCACCCTATCCCCCCCGTTTGGAGAAGTCAACCCTACTTTAGGAGGGGGTCCCTCCAGTTGGGAAGGGCCTTGGTGGCCGAGCCACGCGAACCTGTCGCCGTGATTATGGGGTTTGAACCCGAGCGGGATCAAGAGGGAGTGTCAGGGAGAAGGTGGTGCCGACGCCTTCCTGGCTTTCCACGGTGATCTTCCCCTTGTGGGCATCCACTGCATCCTTCACGATCTTCGTGCCCAGGCCGATGCCGCCGGGCTTCCGGCTGATGGCACGGGCGGTGAACAAACTGTCACGGATCTCAGGCGGCATGCCTCGCCCGGT
>WNEQ01000101.1_pt1 | contig 38261 bp, 37 predicted proteins | sample 5399971 | NCBI WGS metagenome assembly WNEQ01 (sample SAMN13153330, study PRJNA577476) | soil metagenome | isolation source: 20 cm grassland meadow soil 2 days after 1st rain plot 5 | place: USA:California | collected 2015-09-18
ACCCTGATTTCCACGCCTACAGTTCTCTTGATCAGATCAGCTAGTAGGTCAACCTGGGACTTGCCGCCGCGCCTTGTTGGAATCGATACAACCAGTGGCAGCTCGATTTCCTTCTTCCCTTGTCCAACCTTGTCCTTGATCCAGTCGAAGACAGTGTCTGTAACGATGACGAGGGAGACGGTCTGTTTGCTCTTGATGTCTTCAAATGTCTTCACAGCCTCGTCTTCGGATTTCACAACCCAGCTGTTCTTGACCCCACCGAGCTTGAAGTATATCGCTGTCTCCTTGTCCGCGATGACACCAATTTTCCCCATAATTCATCTACCTACTTGAATATCCAGCCTGTTTCACGCGACCAGAACAAGAGATCAAGATCGGCCAACGGTATTCGTATGTCACGCGAGAAACGACGAAGCTTCTCCTCTATCTCAAGATAACGCTTCTTCGTGATCGAGACCGGCACCTCAGAGATAACCTCCATTCTCTTGAGGTTTCGCAGAATATGCCTGTCAAGAATAGCAAATTCCTCCCCGAGCCCTATATTCCGGAGAAAATGGCTGGCTTCCTTGTACCCCAATCCCTTCACGTTCTCCGCCATCCACTCTCTCAACTCGAACAGGTTAGCGAAGCTGGAAAGATGGGATTTGAGGTAGAGCTTCCCATCTTTGGTGAACAAGTGTCTAGCCTCAACAATATACTTCGCCTTGCTGTCACCGAACCGGACGTCGTTTAGTTGCGGTTGAATCTCGTTAGCCTCTCCTTTCAGGAGAAGGCTTCGTTCTTTCAGTCGGGACACTGCGGCCCAGCAGGTTTTCGCGGACGACTGTGGTGTCAGGAGACAGAAGCATAGTTCAGCGAATACATCATCGTCATTGCGATCGAGAATCTCTTTGAACTCTCGCAGACGCTTCTGAATAGCATCGCGTCTCTCTCCGTAGAGTGCCTGTAGCTCTTTAACCGCTTTTTCCTGCTCGATCGGTGAGAGTTCACTGCTAGAACTGTTTGAGAACATCGGTCTTCTCCATTATCCGAACACAATAGTAGCAGCGGAGCCGAAGAGGGTCCTGTCTTTCCACACTGAACTTTGGCTCAACAGGCTCAGCATTCGAAACACACGCAGGATTTGAACAACGAACAATTCCCCTGATAGACTCAGGCAGCTTAACCCTTGTCTTCTCAGCCACCTCATAGTCTCGAATAATGCTGATGGTCGCGCTGGGCGCTATCAATGCTATCTTGTCCACTTCACCGGGTTTGAGCTCTCTATTCTCGACCTTGACAATGTCCTTCTTGATCTGCTTCTTCGAGATCACATTCATCGCCACACTCACGATGTGTCCCTCACCCCCGTGTATTCCGAGAATCTTGAGCACGTCCAAAGCATGACCGGCCAGAATGTGGTCGATCACTGTACCGTTACGGATCTTCTTCACGTAGAGCTCTTTTGGGCCAGTTCCTTTGGACAAGACATTGAACCTGTCAGCCGAGGGACAGGTTTCATTCTTAATTCCTTGCCTGTAGAATAGTCGAATCCTCAAGGCTGAAAGATGGATTCGCTACCTTGTTCGTGCCCGGATCAACAGGAGCCCTAACCACGATCGAATATGAGCCTGGACTTCTAACCGACTTTCCCCTAGCCCTCGAAAGACTTGCACCAAAGGACGCGCCCTACGAACACGAGAATCGGTGGCATGATGGAACCTTGCAACAAATCGTCTTTCTGGAACTGGACATTAGACCGAGAGACAGAACCATCGTTGTTCAACTAGTCGGCGACTAGTCGCTCCAGACCCGTACCCCTCTCCTTCCTATGGAGATCTGTGAGACCGACATTAAGACTCCTTAACCAACTGTCTCGTACAAACTTAGGGACAGATTAGTGGACAAAAATGTACAGGTCTGCATAAATAATTAGAAGCCCAGTTAACCTTGCCAGTAAGTTTTTCCAAAACAAGAAATGCAAACCCAAAGTAAGTCGAGGAGTTGCAGTGGAAAGAGTGGTGGGGGGGTTGCGGTTGCTCTGGCTTCCGGATGTAGAGCGCGAAGTCACTCTTAGATCCCAAGAGGGCTTTGGTATGGTCACTGGAAGTTGATCATCTTGACCTCGAGAGTCTTCAGGTTAACGACGGGAAGAATTCCAGGCTTCGGGATTAACCCCATTCGTTTCTGGTAGTCTGTCTGTCCTTGCCACGCGCCGCTGTTCACTATTGTTGTTCCCCTGTAAACGCCTGCACCTGAGACGTGAATGTGTCCGGACGTGAAAACGTCCGGGACCCGTTCCACCACCAGGAAATCCTCCTGCTCGGGACCAATAGGCGTCATCTTCCCATACTCTGGTGATAGGTGCCGGGCTCGAAGTTGATACTCCATGACCTCCACGGGACGTTGATAGTCAAGGCCAGGGACCCCGCTCAGAATATCCATCAGGCTGGTCCCATGGTAGAGTAGAAAGTGGACTCCGTGCAAGCGAACCTCGGCCGGATCTCCTAGCGAGGTAATCTTCCGTGAGTCATATACGGGTCCCGCGAAATCTTTCGGGATGGCGGGCTGCGGTAAGGCCTGGCGTACAGCATCGTGGTTCCCGGGTATCAAGACCACATCCATGTACTCTGGGATCTCGCTGACGAACTTGGCTGCCAACCTGTACTGTTCGTAGATGTCTGGAACAGCTAGGTCCACCTCTTGGCGAGGGTAGACTCCGATCCCGTCGACAAGGTCGCCCCCGATCAGAACATACTTCACTCTCTCGGCGACCTCACGCTGGTTGGGAGTTCCGATATCGCCTTTCAACCAGCTTAGAACTCGGCGGAACTCGTCCTCGAGAAAGACTTTGCTCCCAACATGAACGTCCGATATTAGTGTTGCATAGATCTCGTCGTTGGCGTGGGCCGGCTTTCTATCCGGAATCTCCGGGAGAACAATGTTCTCGGCAACGAGTAGAGGACCTGCGCTTTTTCGTGCTTGGATGTAGATGACTTGGTCTCTAACTATCTTTCTCGCAATCTCATACTGTGTAGGGTTCTGCTGTCCAACGAGGACTGTGGCTTCATCTTCATAGTCGTCAACGGTCAGAAATATCCGGTCGCCTTTCTCTCTCTTGTCGAGGACCATGCAGATGAACTGGCCTCGCCCATTTGACCCGCCTGACAATGCGTCGGAAATGGTACCGGCGTTTCGGGTGTCCATTCTCTGTCTGAAGAGCAAGCTCATCTTATCGAAACGGCTTCTGAAGTAGCGGAGAAAATCATCGAACGAGCCAGTGGTTCCGAGCTTACCCGTAGGGTCCGAGACAACTTCGAGTCTGGATTCGAGGTCTTCAGCAAAACGGCGTCCGTGCCCTAGGCCAGACTGATCTGTCTCCATATTCTTTCCAGAAATGTCCAAATGTTCGGCGGCCCTGAGAACTAGGTCTCTGCTAATCGACGCGGGCCGCGGCTCCACGGTTCCGGCGACTCGAAGGACCTCTTTGACGAGAGGGTCCAACCGGCCAGCGCTGCTGACCTCCATTAGGGCCTTGAAGGCGTCGCTTTCCATCTGGAAGCCTGCTTCCAGTATGGTGCCGATTGCTTTCCTCCTCTCATCCGACATCAGGCGACCCTTCTAGAACCTATCTAGCGTGTGGTGGCGGCTTATCCGGTTATCGCGATTTCGCTGCCTATCTTGTTATGGTGAGGTCAGATATGTCAACGGAGACTTCGCACATTCTGTTCAGGGCTATGAGTGCGGCGACGAGGTGGTTTACCATGGGACGCGGGGCTTTCGCGATACTTGTCTCAGCCTCGGCAAGTATCTTCTTGGTCTCTTTGAACCTCGGACTTACAGATGAGGCCAGTTTGAGGTCTCGTGAGAGAACAGATCCGACGGCGTCTTTGTACATTGTATTTACTGAGGCTCCGATCTTCTGGAATAGGATCTGTTGTTCCTTTGGAACAGGAACCTTGTCCTGGGTGTTCTCGGCTACGGTTACTGCGTAGTCGGCGAATGTCTCGATGTAGCTTGCCAGGAGACGGAAGTCTAGGCAATCGACTGAGGAGACTTTGATCTTCTCAAGCAGGTATGTGTCGGCGATCGCGGCTCTGACTAGTCGGACCAAGAGGAAGTACCATCTGTCGACCTCTTCATCTCTCTCAACTACTCCGTTGGCTAGTTCGGTGTTGGATTCGACAAAGGCTTGGACCGCGTCTATTTGCATGGGCATGGATAGCATTTCGAGCCGTCTGAGGATGCGCTCGGGGTTTAGGAGAGATGGCTCCATTAGACATTGTAAGACGATCTTCTTCGCGTCCTCTTCCAACACCTCCAGACCTACGAGTCGTTTTGTGGTTTTCCGCACCTCGTCCCTTGTTTCGGGGGAAAGGCTGTCTTTGGATTGGATGCGGATTATGTCGTATCCGAGAAGGTATCGTTCAATGATCTCTCGTCTGACGAAGGGAGATGCTTCCAGTATGACTTCGAGGGGCGGTCTCTCCTCATCAATTCTGGGTGAGAGGAGGAGTCTTCCGTCTTGTCGTTCCTCGTAGGAAACGACGGACCCTTGGTCTAGTCCGACGCGTTTGGCCCATGCTTTCGGTATGGTGACTAGGAAGGTTCCGTCTGGTGTTCGTTGAAGTTTCCGTAATTCCACTTAGAACATCCCATCTTCAACTGATGGCATTGAAGAATTTTAGGATTTCTCGGGATCTACTATGGAGAGGAGTGTAGCTCTAGAGAGCTACTAGGTGTAGGGGAGGCGGACCCGTTGAGGTGATGATAGGCCTCTTTCACAACCGCTTCGGTATTGATTCCCTTGAGCGCGCTTAGCTCGATGAGTGGAACTCCTTCGAACGTTCGGGAGATCAATTTCTTCCCCTCTTCTAGTTGCAAGTCACTGGAACGGTCTGTCTTGTTTGCGCAGATGACCAGGGGTACTTTAGCTGCTATCTTCTTGAGAATCTCTTTCGAGGCGTTGAGCTTTCTGAAGATTGACTCAAGGTCCTCGCTGACGTCGACGAATAGGAGGATTAGGTCAGCGTTCGATATCTCGCCGAGAGTCGTGTTGAATGCTTTGAGGATTGTTGGATGCATATCCTCGATGAACCCGATGGAGTCGATGAGTATGAAGCTGAAATTATCACCACCATTGTTCTGGTCGATTCTTCTCGCGAAGGTGGACAACGTGGTAAAGGGTCCTAAGCCAGTGTCCTTGTGTTCGGCAGACATGCGGTTGAAGAACGTGGTTTTTCCGCTCTGTGTATAGCCTGCTAGTGCTACTATAGGGAAGCCTCGCTCGCGTCGGTGGTCTCGGAGAAGGGTTTTTTTCGAGTAGACATCTCGGAGCTCTTTTTCCATGTTCGCGATCCGTTTCTTGGCTGTCCTCTCGTAATCGTGGTAGGGATAGTCTCCGGGTCCGCTCCAGCCTACTTGTCCGCCTAGGATGCCTTCGAGTCTGAGGAATTCTCTGCCCCAGGAGAAGGTATAGCGGAGTTTGGCGAGTGCGATCTGTAGTTTCGCCTCTTTCGTCATTGCGCGCTTGTCGAACACTTCGAGGATCAGGAGGTTGCGGTCGATGACTTTGATCTCTGTTCCGCCGAGGACCCGCTGGATCTTGAAGATTTGGGCGCTGGGGAGGGTGTTGGCGAAGACGACGGCTTCGATATCATTCTCGGCAACGAGCATCTTGATCTCTTCCAGCTTTCCGGGTCCGATGCAGTAGGTGTGATGGAGGTTCTTACGATGCTGGACGATGGTGTCGACTACCTCGTAGCCTATGCTCTCGGCCATGGTCTCAACCTCCTCATACCGGGAGGGAGCCGAGGGAATCTTACATTCTGCTACAAGGGTCCGCATCACAGAAGACTTACCCCTAGAATCATGGTTCGCGATTATTTGAAGGCCCCGTGCCCTATGCGGGCCTCTATGGGCAACCGGTTCAGGGAATTGTGGTAAAAGACGGCATGGAGGAAGGAATGATGGGCAGGAGCGCCGGCGAACGGTGGATTCGGCGAGTTTTCACGAAGGAAGGGGCGCGGAAAAATCGACCACCCCGGGGATCGAGAAAAGTATGCTTTTTTTGGACAGGGCTATGACGGCGGGAAGCTTAAGAAAGCTGCTGACGAGCCTCCTCGCTAAGAGCTCATGTCGATGACAATCAATGGGGCTCCTGTTCCGGTTGGAGGGGCCAAGAAGCCCGGCTTTAGCCGTACAGTGCTCGTTATCGCCATTCTAGTTGTAGTCGTTGGCGCGGTTGTTGCAATCGTGGCAGGATCCTTGTTCCTCGGTCCATCTCTTTCGGTTACTAAGAAGAATTTCACGCCATACACAACCCCAGTGTCTCAGAGTAGTAGCAACCCGTCCTCGATGACGGTCTCAAACACAAACGGCGGAGTCACCACCTCGACCTGGTCCCAGGCATATTTGATGATTAATGGGACTGTCACGGCCAGAGGGTTCGGTTCATCTCCCGATGTCATCACGTTTGTCGAGTCGAACTCTAGCGGGAGCATTGTCTTCCAGGCAATATTTCCAGTGAGCAGCAGCTTCTTCTTCGGCGCAACTTACACAGTGGACATTCACGTCTACGAGCCGGCCTCTTACCAGTTCAACACTGTACAGATCGTGACCGTGAACGGCGACCTCCAAATCTCAAGTATTAGTGCAACCAGCCTCACCATTGCCGACACCAATGGAGCCATTACTGCCTCCGGTATCACTGCCACAAGCACGACTGTAACGGACACGAACGGAAGCATCAACCTCACATGCGCTGCATGTGGGAGTGCAACCGTGACCATGACAAACGGAAGCGTAACAATGGACCTATCAACGCTGTCACTAAGCGGGTCTTATGTGGTGACAACGACGAACGGGAACGTAAATCTGATACTGCCTGCTGTAGCCTCCTTCAAGATTACACCTAACACAACAAACGGTACCATCTCCAGTACAGGGCTAGGTGTCCAACTCACCAATCACGCTACCGCTACAGTTGGCACTGGAAGCGCAGTTGTCAACCTGGCAACCACAAACGGTTCCATAACAGTCACCGGCAAATAATCTCGCCACACCAGGAAATTCTCTAATCGGCGATCACTGATGACATTGCCCTAGCTCTCTTCTCCGTTCGAGACTAATTTCTTGGCAGATGATCTAACTGATCATTCTATTGCTATCGACTTCGGACTCAGCTTCGTCTTTGGATAGTGCAGGTTCATCTTTTCCATCGCTTTCACGATTATCCGGGAGACCTCAAGGTCCCTGTACCATTTGTGGTTGGCGGGTATGAAATACCAAGGAGCCCATTCCGTGCTGGTCTTGTTCAGAGCATCCTCGTACGCCTTCATGTACTCATTCCAGAATTTCCGCTCAGGAAGGTCGTCACCACTGAACTTCCACCGCTTGGAAGGATCGTCTAAGCGCTGTTGCAGCCTTTTCTTCTGCTCATCCTTGTCAATATGCAGATAGAACTTCAGGATTGTAGTATCCTCTTCAGAGAGTAGCCGCTCGAAATCGTTGATCTGCCTGTACCGATGATTCCAAACCTTCTCTGGAACGATCTTGTGAACTCTCTCAATGAGGACGCCCTCGTAATGGCTACGGTTGAAAATAGTGAGCTCGCCGTTTCCAGGCACTTGTTTGTGCTCTCGCCACAAGAAACCATGATCAAGCTCGTCTGGCGTAGGCTCTTTGAAGTGTGCGACGCGGACCCCTTGCGGGTTGACTCCTTGAAAGACTCGGTTGATGACGCCGTCTTTGCCGCCGGTATCCATGGCTTGCAGAACAACTAGAACTTTCTGTTCATGCCCTGCATACAGCGTCTCCTGAAGCCGTCTAAGTCTCTCGTTGAGTTTCTTCGATTCTCTCTGTTCATCTTCATCTTTTCCCTCGAAACCAGAAGTATCGTTCGGGTCGAAGTCACTCAGATGAACTTCTTGTCCCGGCTCAATTCTATAGCGGCCCGTGTGAAGATCCTTTGGCAAGCTGAGACGTTGCCTCTCCGGACGAGTTCTTAGATGTTTCACGCCTCATACTTTGATCGTCCCTCGTTTACGGGAATGTTTGAGTACCCCTAACATGTGAGGGCCCTTTTCAATGTCAGGAGAGAGCCAGACCAAACCATCTGGCGCGGCACCGGGAGGCGCTCCAGCGTCAACTACAGGATCGGCCAAGATCGAGCGAAAGCAGCTTCTCATCCTGCTCGTCCTGAGCCTCTCCCTCGCAATAATCGTGATTGACGCAACGATAGTGATTGTCGCTCAGTACCAAATCCAGAAAGACTTCGGGATCTCGCTAAAGGACCTGGAATGGATCACCTCACTCTACGCTCTGATCTTCGGATCGTTCCTTCTCACCTGGGGAAAACTAAGCGATGAGTTCGGCAGAAAACGGATCTTCATCAGCGGAATCTCCCTGTTTATTGCCGGATCCATCATCGATGGATTCTCACAGAATCTAACCCAGATCCTTGTGGGCCGGGTAATACAAGGATTCGGGGCAGCGATGGCCTCGCCCTCCACCCTGTCAATCCTGACAACCACTTTCACCGGCAAAGCACGCAGTGTCGCTTTCGGAATATGGGGCGCAACAGCGGGCGCAGCTGCAGTTCTGGGACCAGTCTTGGGAGGCTACTTCACGAGTGACCCCACTCTTACTTGGCGATGGGCATTCTTCATCAACATCCCAATAGGGATCACAGCCTTGGTCGGGGCTTTATTCGCGATCAAGGAGACCCGGTTCAAGGATCCTAAGTACACCGCAGACTATGCCGGGCTGGTCCTCATCACGGTAGGTCTGGCCAGTCTACTGTTCGGGTTTATCGAAGCTCAAACCTACGGGTGGATTGTTCCTGCAAGTGAATTCGGCGTAGCAGGCCTATCATGGTCGATCTCAAACCCCGTTTCCCTTCCCTTGGTTGCGATCATAACCGGGCTTGTTCTACTATCCCTGTTTACTTTCTACGAGATCCGTCGACTGAGAAGCGGGAGGGTCCCTCTCTTTGACTTCAGCCTCCTCAGATTCAAGGGCTTCAGGTACGGCCTCTTCACCGTAACAATCGTTGCCATGGGCGAATTCGGAGCAGTATTCATCATCTCAATATTCCTGCAGACAGTCAAGGGACTATCCGCGTTCAATGCCGGACTCACATTCCTGCCAATGGCCATCTCAGTCTTCATCTTTGCACCAGTAGCCGGAGTACTAGCAACTAGGTTCGGACCCAAGTGGATTGTCACCACAGGCATGATCCTTGAAGCCATTGCGCTCTTCAGTCTGTCCCAGATAATCAGCGTTGACAATCCCGTCTACTACCTGTACCCCATTCTCGTCATCTATGGCGCGGGGGTTGGTCTAGCTATTAGCCAGCTCACGAGTACTGTGTTGCAGAGTATACCTTGGCAGAAAGCCGGGGTGGGCTCTGGCGCCAACAATACCGTCAGACAGATCGGCTCAGCCTTCGGAATTGCGGTAATCGGCGCAGTATTGGTAGCCCAAATATCCGCAGTTGGAGTGGCCGACCTCGCGGTGAGTACCGCTAACTTCAGCATCCAACAAAGGGCCGTACTGGTGGCTGCCTTCAATTCAGGACTCTCTGGGGGAATCGACCCATCCTTCATCGCCAGCTTTGGTCGGAATGCACCAGTCGTACTTTCGATCCTTTATGACGCGATTACGCAAGGAACGCGCTGGGCAGCTTTCACGGCCGGCATCTTCGTCTCGCTGGGAGCAATCAGCTCACTGCTCATCCCTAACCCGAAATCGGCCCAGGCCGCGAAGGCCACTGTTGTCCAGAGAGCTGGCAGTCGCGAAACATCACAAGCCGTGAGCGCCGTAATTATCGCGCAGTTCGCGATCACAGTGGCCTTGCTCGTTGCCATCTCCAACGAATACCAGTCCAATTATTTCTTCCAATTATGGATAAGTCAGAACGCATCGCCCCTCGGCTTCTTTCTGGCAGGGTACGTTGGACCAATGCTAGCCGCGATTGTTGGAGGAGCCCTCATCCTATGGAAACTTGTCCTGACTCGGAGACGATCTGAGGCCAGTTCAAACCCGAACGGCTGATCGCAATGTGTCCAGGTTCCTCGGCCCTTTGGCTTGGTCACTCTTCTTCATGCGAAGCGGTTCTTGTTTCGGGCGAGAGGGTGTCCGGGTTAAAGAACGCTTATGCCCGCCGCGAGCCCCGTTTCTCGCGAACAAAGGGTCGTAGAGCGGATATTCTATGGGAGATGGCGACCGTGGAGAGATGTTTGCCGAGCTGGAGAGGGCCAGCGACGAGCTCGATAGAGCGCTGGAACAGCTCAAGAAAGCAGGATACACCCTACGCGAGTTTTCCAAGGTCCTAGAAACCGATCCAACGGGGATACTGCTGACTCACTATCCTAACGGATACATGATCTTTCCTGACGAGATTAACAAGACTCCTTGGGAGTATACAGCCCTGCGCCCAATAGTCGACCTCGATTATCTTATCGAGCTACTAAAGCGGGCAAGGCAGTTGAGGCGGGCGAAGATGGACATTGAGAGAAGACTAGGTAAGAAGCTCATGCCGGTTTCCTAAGCATGAGACTCGGATCTCAGCCGGTAACCGTTGACGAATATCCAGTCGAGGAACTCCAAGACCTCTGGTGTAATGTCGCACCATAGATGGATCCCGCTCGGCAAACAGTCGATGCGTCCCGTGGAAAGATTCGCCCTGAATCCTTCGTGGCCGAAACGGGCCGGATCGAAAGACTGAGGGTTTAACAGTTGAATTGCTCGCTTGACATCGTCCTGTGTTATTGTTTCCAATTTCTTCCGGTTCTTGTCTACTAGAATGCTCACGTTTCTATGGCCGATACCTGTGGCTTCCGGTCTTTCCTGGCCTGGTGGAAAGTTGATCTGTATGAGAACACCCCAGCGTTCGCTTACTTCGCTGGCAATCCAGTTGATGATTTCAAACGCCCGCAGTGTACGATCTCGCCAAAGACTCTCGTATTCTCCGCGACGCTTGTCCAGCGTGTCCCATAGGTCTTTGACGATCCAGCTCACCTGGTCCTGACCTCTTTCTCTAGTAGACTCTTCAGGGTCTTGAGGAACCCTGAGTTGGGAACAATGTAATCAATCATTACCTTCTCAGCTTTCAGCTTGAGGTCTGCTCTGATATGGGGGAATATGCCCAGTATCTTTGGTGAAGAGGCCATAGCCTTCAATTTCTGGGCACACGAGAATGGGTCATACTCTGACGCGGTTAGGTCGAGGATGACCAAGTTCGGATGGTTCGAGTTGGCCTGTCTAAGCAAGTCTTCCTCGGTTGTTACCAGCTTGGCGCTCGCACCCAGCGACTTTGATACCTCCGTGATTCTCGATTGCAGAAACAGGTCTGACGTTATCGCAAGAACTTGAACAGTCATTGTTCCATCGCTTCTGAAGATAGTTATAGGACTCCTCGATTCAGCTTGTAATTGGAATGCCGCCCACATCTAACTTTGTTGGCAGAGACATGGTTTCCGTCCGCGACCTCTCCCGATTAGAGATCGACCAGATTCTGGACATGGCCCAAGTCATGGAGCCTCTCATGAAGACTGGGTCGGATATGCTTCATGGGAAGATAATGGCGACTCTATTCTACGAACCGAGCACGCGTACAAAGTTGAGCTTTGAGTCCGCGATGACGAGGCTCGGTGGGACCGCTCTCGGATTTGCAGAGACGAAGGGAACGTCTGTCGAGAAGGGTGAGAACCTTGCAGATACCGTACGTGTTGTCGAGAACTATGCTGATGTGCTTGTGGTAAGGCACCCGCTAGAAGGGGCGGCGAGAATGGCTGCGGAGTTCTCTAGGGTCCCCGTGATTAATGCGGGCTCAGGAGCGGAGGAGCATCCTACCCAGGCATTGCTCGACTTGTACACAATCAGGAAGGAGCTTGGGGCCATCGATGGCATTACGATAGGGCTAATCGGGGACCTCCGATACGGACGGACAGTTCACTCGCTCGCGTACGCGCTCGCGAAATACAAGGTGAGACTAGTCCTCATCTCTCCTGAGATTCTGAAGATGAGGAAAGAGGTCTTGGAAGAGGTCTCGAAGAAAATAGATGTCGAAGAAACCACATCGTTGCAGCAGCATCTGAAAGAATTGGATGTGATCTACATGACGAGAGTCCAGAAAGAACGATTTGGGGATCTAGCTGAGTACGAGAAGGTCAAGGGGTCCTACCGACTGACATCGGACGAGTTGGCACGAGCGAAGAAGAGTTCGATTGTGATGCATCCGTTGCCGAGAGTGGATGAAATAGACTCTAGTGTTGACTCGACGAGTCACGCGAAATATTTCCCTCAGGTCGGGAATGGCGTCGTGCTAAGAATGGGTTTGCTTGGCTTGGTGTTCGGAGCCCTCTAAGATCTGGACGGTTTTTTCTACCGACTCATTGAATGCTCAAGGCTGTGTAGGGGGTTGTGCCTGGTGTCGGCTACAACCTTAATCGCGGCCCCAATGGATTTGCTGTTCAAGTTGTCAAAACCTGTTCCCTCAGGGAACCTGATCAGGTAGATCTGGCCAGTATTGGCCCCGGCAGGGGCGATGTAGAGACCTGCGAGGTTCTGAGAAGCGCTATTGTAAATTTCAACAAGGCGAACAGCGGCCCAAGTCAAAGTACCATTGATCGGGGTGATAATGAATCGTGTGTCCTCGGTTGATTGCAGGAAGACGTTTCTTTGCCACTGTAACGGGGGCTAGGACCCAGAGCCCGAGTGTCGTGTTGAAAACTGATAGTTCTCTGAGAAAGACGAGCTGGATTCCGAGAACGACTACGATCGCGAGAATGCCCGTCAGTAGACCTGTTCTGAACGGCCTCTTAGAACCAACTCGGATTTCCGTCAAAGCTATGCTTCCTAGACCGCGTTGTCAAACGGTCGATGAGACAAACTCGACTGAGTCGCCTCTAGCCAAATTGTCTCGTGAGTTGCCGGACGCTTGGTTTGTCATGCGAAATCATACGCTGCAATTCTGTCCAGGTCTCTTCTCCTCGACTCTGTCCATAGGTCGATGGGCATCAGTCTACCAGCATACTTTGCGATGACCGTTAGCTTGTCTGAGTTGCATTTCGAGCATTTTGTCTGGACGCCTGTGTCTACGTGATAACACGATTGGCATCGAGACAAGGTCTTGGAAAATGTGAAGTCTTTGACTCCCGATTGTCCGAGCAGTTGGCAGGCTTTTGTCAAGCCTACAGTCGTTGATTTTTCTCCTATCAGGAGTGGCAGGATTGATCCTCCGTCGAGGAATCTATGAACTTCTCCCTCAAGAGAGGCACGTGAAGAGAATGGGATCTTCTGTGTAAGCGGGATCACGGGGACGTCTGTGTAGTAGGGATATCGTTTGGACCCTTGATACACGATGGTGGAAAAACCATACTTTTCAGCGTCGATGCTCGCGAGCCTAGATGATGCTTCCGGAGAGGGATGGAGCCCGACTCGAATTCTAAGCTTACGAGAGTCGCTTTCTGAAATGGTACGTCTCGCTGTCTCGATGATTTTTTTCATAAAGACGAGAGAGTCCTTGTTGTCCACATCTTTCTTCATGTGATGCTTCACTGACTCGTTTAGTCCGAGGAGGCTTACTTCCGCCATGGGTTGTGCTCCATAATACGCGCTCCCATCTGCTTGCCATGATAGTAACGGCAGAAGTCCCTCTCTCATTCGCTCCTGAATGGCTTGTCCGCGAATCTCCAGGGCCCTCAGCGCCTCGTCCACAGCAGTCGTAACGCCTTGGAAAAACCGCTCGTCTTTTCCTGTTGACTCATAGGCTATTCGTGGTAAGTTGACTTGAACCGTTCCGATCAGCGCTCCTCTAGCGACATCGCCCATGCTATCAGTCACAAACATGCACCCGTCCGAAGAAACGGTGTAAGATTCTCCCGGACTTTGTATGAGATAATTTATGAACGAATATCTCAAAGAGGTCTCCTGGATCATTGAGAGAAGCCCGTCGGGCTCGGAAAGTTTGTCGCGGTCGAGTCTCAGGTTGATCGAGGGATTAACAAGCGGATTATCCTGAGCAATTTCCCGAGCTGCATCGATCATAGTGCGGAGTAATTCTTCAGCTTCAGGAGCATAGTCTCCGTACCTCCCTTCTTTCTTGCCGTTGGGGCCAATCGCGTCAGACTGCTCAAGGATATTAGGGGCGGTTCGGTCGAGACTCACGGTGGATCGGAAAGGAAGAATGTTTGAGAAACCATCCCAGTTTAGTTGCGAGAGAAAGAGTCGGACTGCTTCTTGGACTCTTTGACTCGGGACACCCTTGATGAATGGTGCTAGTAAGATGTTCACATGATCAAAAACTTGGTCCCCGGACACGTGTCCTTTGGTCACCCTGGCCAATCGGAGGAGTGTTCCTAGAGCACTTTCGAACGAGACAGGCGGTTGCGATCCGGGTAATCCTTTTCGGAAGAAAGGGCGTGGGTCATGTGAGAAGATGCTTGGTTTGAGGGTCCATGATTCTGCGTCTTCTAGGTGGATTTGTCCTGAGAAGTGAGCGTCGACCAGCTGTCTTGGGAGGCTGTTGAGCAGAACGTATTCTTCGGTTACCGCGGCTCCAGCGGATGATTGGACCCAATCAGAGTCAAGGTGTTTCTGTCCCGCCTCTTTTAGGAGGACTGTTACGTCGTTGACGGGGAGTCCAAGTCGGGTTAGTTTGTGACGATACTCTTCGAGTTTTCTTTCGACGAGGATCGTGTTGACGAGTTCGCGGACCAGGGGAGCGGTTAGGTACGTAGTTCCAAAGCGTAGGAGTCTTTCTTCAGCTTCAGCGGCAATCTCGTCGGCTAGGCTCTGAGGCATACTCGCCTCAGTGACAAGTGACGAGGCAATTCGAGTCCGGTCAAATTCTTCTATCGTCATCTTGGAGGTTCGAACGAAGAGGCGGCCTCTCTTGACGGCAATCCATTCTTCCAGGTCGCGTGAGAATTCGACTAGAATCTTGCCGAGGTCTGTTATGTTGTACTTTTTTGTGCCTTTTTCGATCGCCACCAAGCTGGCTTTGCGAAGGGTTTTGAGGTGATAGACGAACTTTCCGGCATCCCGCACGGGGTCCAACTTCGCTTCGTACATGATCTCAGTATAGGGGAGAGGACCTTTGGAAACCAAGAGCTTGAGAATGTGCAGCCTAACAGGAGCAGAAGCAGCATCCAGAACGTCCGAACTGAAACGTTCGTAGGATCGCTGCAAGAAGAACCAAGTCTTTCCTCTCCTTATCCTGTTTAAAAAATTGTACTTGAACCACGTTTGGCGCTATGTATGCCTAGGTTAGATTGGGCTCTGGCTTCTGTCCGGTGCGGTACGTCTGCAGACCGTGCAAGTTTTCCAGCCTAACGTATCGACGTTGAAGAGCTGGTCTTTTCCGCAGGTGGCGCAGTATTGTTGAAACCCCCTGGGATGCCGCGGTTCTGATAAAGTCTCAGTCGATGCTGTCGCCCGCGTGTTCGGGTCTTTCTTTGGAACAGGTTTCGTCAATCGTTGAAGGTAGTCCTTGCTGAACTTGAGTTTTGGCACCGTTACCTGCCCATTATCATGTGTCACTCTATAGGCTTTGAGGCCTAGGGTCTACCGACTTACTATCATGTGGAGGGTCAACGCGACATAACAATCACATTGGTTCCCCACCGAACATCACAAAGGAGACAAATTCTTGAAATCTTTCACAACCCCTACCGATATACGATGAAATAGTTTGATAGCCTCGGGGACAAAACCTGATCCTCAAGCTCTCGAATCCTCTGTAGTCCGTGCAACATCGTCCCCTATGATGAATATGTTCTTGGAGTTTCTAGAAGTTCCAGGAAACGTCCTGCTCATACAAGGAGCCCCCGGAACCGGAAAGACAACTCTCGCGTTTGAGATATTGAATGCAATTGGTGACTCACACAGAGTCTACGCGTCAAGTAGGGTCTCACCCGTCAAGCTGCGCATACAGTTTCCCTGGATCGATGAAGTTATCGATTCTATGTCAGGAAGATCCTCAAAGGCAAGCTGGAATGACGAATTCCACGACCTCCGAGGCTCCGACACCGACAGTGTCTTCTCGAAGATCGTACGCCTGAAACAAGCCAAACAGAAATCAATCCTCGTTGTAGATAGCTGGGAGGGAGCGTTGAGAAACGCCACGCCCGAAGGGCGCAAAATGCTTGAGTCAGCCATCATGTCCGAACTAGATCAGACAAAAGTGAGCGTGATCCTCGTAAGCGAGGCAGAACGGGCCGACAACCTCGGCTACCTGGTCGATGGAGTCGTAACTCTTGAACAGAACGAGCTAGACGGTAGGAGAATCAGGTCCCTCGGAATAGACAAGCTAAGAGGATTCAGAGTCCAGAGCCAATACTTCCCATTCTCTTTGGAAAAAGGAAGGTTCACGTTCTTGGACGAAGAATACGAAAACGGCCCGCCAGCCATAGTGAGAAGTCCAGAGAAAGTCCCACACACCGAAACCCACTTCTCTACAGGGAGTAGAGAACTCGACCAACTGCTGGGGGGCGGCGGGGTCCGAAAGGGCTCTTTCTTCATGATCGATACAGAGAGCAATGTGTCCCCGCAGTCGCTGAGGTTGTTGATCAACATGATTCGGTCCAATTTCATAAGCCAGGGCGGTGCTTGCTTCAGTGTTTCAACGGGAACCTTCAGTTCGGAATCCTCGGCAGAGGCATTGAGGCCCTACGTAGGCGACAAAGCTCTAGCGGAGAGGGTCCGGATAGCGGAGTTCAACCCACAATTGCCATCGAAGACTTGGAGGTTAAAAATGAGGGGCCAGCTGATGAGCGATTTGGCCGAGTTCTACAAGGCATGGAATGCTTTGAAAGAAGCGTCGTCCGGTATGATGTTGACCATGAACTTCGACAAGCTCGTTCAGGTCTACGGGGAAGACCTGACTCTTCCTGGCTTTACCGAGGTGGGAGAGGGCTTGAGGGACGAAGGCGCCTTCAGCATCGGCATATCATCCCGGAACACTAAGGTGCGCGAGGAGTTTCTTAGACAAGCCGACTATCACATAAAAATCCAAAGCTGGAACGGTCATTTACTGATCTACGGCGTGAAGCCTTTCACGCATATTCACGGGGCCACTTTCAACTTCGACAAAGGATATCCGTCCCTCGACCTCATTGAGATTGTCTGAGCCTTTCGGGAGGCTCACAATCGGTGGGCTAGAATTTCGATTTTGTGTAGTCCCACGTCGAGAAGTGCGGGGTTATCTCGACCAAGACTTCTGAGCCCTTCTTGACCTCATCTAGAATGTTCTTTGCCATGCTGCTTTGGGATCGCCTCGATACTTCGCTACAATTTTTTCTGATATCGATAATGCCTTCCCTGGATCCTTGATGATAGTGGCGGTTCCTTTCACTCCTTTGTTGGGCATCGCGTCCGTGTCGACCGAAAAGTAGACCGTCTTGTTCTGGTTCTTTTACGGTGTTCTTATTGCTCATGAGGTAGATTTTTTTTGTTCGCATAGTGGTACCATATTGGGTGTATGATGGGTTCGCCCTTGGAGTCGGTGGTTCCGAGTCGGAGTGGGGTCTTGCCACGAGCTAGAAATATGTCAATCTCAGACTGGTCCATTCCTGGAGACATGGGCATCGCTTCATAGATTTTGACCGTTGCTAAGATACCAGAGAACGGCCGCGGTTCGTACTTGGCTCTTTGCCCATGCTCTTCTTCTACAGTCGTTCTGGGACTCGCGTTTGGGTCTGAGTCTCATCATGCAGGATTGACATTTTTATTGCTGGACTGGGACGCAGTAGAAAAAGTCGGGTCGCCTTTTCTATCCTAACCTAATGACCATTCAACATGAGCGATCTCTCGTACAAGCTGGCAGAACTACGACCGGCCCTACGTCCTGTGGCCGAGTCGGCGGCTTGGGTAGCCAGCTTCGTCATCGCCAACGCGATTAGCCAAGAACCAGTGTACTTTTTGATCCTCCTACTCGTTCTCGGTTCAGATGTGCTCGACACTTCTGACAAGAGCAAGGGACTTTTTCGAGACTTCATCGCGGGAAGCGTCACAGCAGTGCTTGCCCTGGCCCTCAACGATCAGTTAGGCCTAGCTGTGGGAGCGGTCGTCGCGTTAACAGCAGTCGCTAGACTATTGCAGAAACTCGCGTAGACGCGAAAATTTCCGCGTTCTCGCTCTTATCCTTTGCCCAAAGGATGCGGTTGCAGGGGATAAGCATAAAACGGCCCAGAGCTATCTCTGGTAGTCTAGAGATACCATGGGCAAAGTGATGATCTCTTTGTCGTCCGAAGCGGAACAGCTGGTTAGGCAGGAAGTTGACAAAGTCTACTATGGTAGGACAGGGGGATTCAGCATCTTCTTCGAACGCCTAGTACGGACATACTTCAACGGACACAAGAAAACCCCATCCGACCGAAAGCAATCGAAATAACGCGATTTCCTTCGAAGACAGTACATCGAGTCACGTACGTCGAGTTAAGGACCCCACTAGTGCAGTCAAGTAAGCAATTCCTTGAGCTTACTTGGTAAGGTATGGTCAATCATGCCTAGCCTGACTAGTGGTCGACCCAAAGCATTTTGAATCATTGAATTGAGGCACACGGCAGGGGCGGTGGTCCAGACCACTCACCTGTGGGGACAGCTTGGTCTAAGAGAGCCGGCAGCAACTACCGGCTCAGACAAATACTGGTCTCGGGCACCAGTGATCGTGGGTTCAAATCCCACCCGCCCCATTAGGGGTGCCACGACCAAGTGTTTCGGGGTCTTGAGCTAGAACTACTAAAATTGTCTGGGCATCGGATGCAATCCGGGCCAAGCCGGAATTGGCTAGTTTGAGATTTCAGGCCAGGCGTTTGGACTCGTTTAGGTGAATTCCTTTCTCTCAAAGAGTAGAAGGCCGATTACGGCGGTGATAACGAAGTAACCAACGAGTATCGCGATCCCCTGAGGAATGCTCACGGCGAAAGTTGAGACCTCCCTTCCCCCGGGTCCTCTAGTGCTCTGAGTTAACGGATATGGATCCATCAGCACGTTGCCAATTATCCCTGCGCCATACGTGATGATAAACCATGGTTCAATCTGCGCAAGCCTTGACACTATCAGCTCGATGAGCGAGAAGGCAAATAGAAACAGGATTGCGGTGACAAGAATGGACATTGAGCTGCTCTTGAAAAGCGAGCTGAAGAAGAAGGTGAACCCGAGCACGGCAACCAGATAGAGCACTGAGAAGACGAGAGAATCGCCGAACTGGTAAGGTATGCTTGTGCCGAAATAGTAGATACCATTGCCTACCGCAATTGCGGCATAGATCGCAAATATGATCAATGATGCTGTCAGCGCGGCAATCCATTTGCCGATGTAGATGGAGGATCGGCGCAAGGGGTTCCCTACCAGGAAATAGCCTGTCTTGTTCTGGAACTCTCCAGAAATTGCGTCTCCCCCAAAAAATATTCCTGAGAGTATGACGACCAAAGTTATGGAGTTGCCCCACCAGAAGGAGTAGAATCCTAAAGCTGATGTCAGATTCAGGTAGGTAATCCCGTAGTACCCTACTACCGCTGTGAAAATTGCACTGATCACTATCCCGATTATCAGAAGGACGAAGAACCTTCTCGATCTGAAATAGTTCAGCAGCTCGTATTTGGTGATCGTTCCTACTTGAGCAATGCTCGTTGGGAGACTAGGCACTGCTACGGGCCCGACCGATTTGAGAGAGGGCTTGCTCACGTGCTTCTCACAGTGTTGCCTTGATCAGATTCAGGTACGTGTCCTCGAGCGCTGATGAGGATGGGTGGAAGCTAATCAAGCCGATTTTCATCATTACAAGGTCTGAGAGAAGTTTTTCTTGGTTTTCTATGCCACCCGAGAAGTGCAATCGTAAGTTCTTTCCTTCCAGTTTTTCCGCGGACACTACGCCGGGGAAAGAGGATATGGTCCCGCTCACTGTTTGGTCATCTATTTCCCTGGATAATCCCACGTCGATGATGATTGCGCCTCCATCGGCTCCGGAGAACCGCGACACAACGTTGCTAAGCTTGTCATAGACAAGGAGTTTCCCATGGTCGATCATCGCGACCTCGTCGCATATGTCAGAAACCTCGTTCAGGAGATGGGAGCTCATGAAGATGAGCCGGTTCTTCTGTTTCAGCGATTTCACGATCTCTCTAACCTCGGACATTCCTCTAGGGTCGAGCCCTGTGCTGGGCTCATCCAGTAGGAGGATTTCGGGCTCTGATAGGAGGGCTGCGGATATGTTGATCCGCTGTTTCATTCCTTTGGAGAATTTTCCGACCTTCTTGTCCAGCCATTCTTCCATCTTTACTTCTGCAACTACTTTTTCGATCTTCCTCTTCCGCTCTGAACGGGGCATTCCCCTGATTTCTGCGACCATAGAGAGCGCTTCTCTTGGGGTTAGAGCGGGATAGATCTCTGGGCTCTCGATTAGTGATCCGACGGAAGCGAGAGCCTTCTTCTTGTTCTCGTGCACCGAGACTCCGTTGATTAGGGCCTTTCCCTCGGTTGCTCTAATCATATCGGTGAAGAGCTTCAGAGTAGTTGTCTTTCCGGCTCCGTTTGGCCCGAGGAAGCCGACGCATTTCGAGCCTTCAATCTTGAGGTTGAGATTGGATAACGCGGAAAACGAGCCGTATCGTTTTGACAGATTTACAGCTTCAATAGAAGGCACAGACAATCCAGTATCTCCTAAGAGTTCAGTCCCGGATTCAAGAGCATTCTAAGAGCGTCCAATGTTTCACGAGGTGGATACTGGTGACAGTCTCGAAAATACCCATTATTAGACACTTTTCCTAGCGCTAGAAAGAGCCAGCAAAAACTGAGGTGCGGTTCTAGCATGCAAAATGAGGATCTCCTTGGGTTTCAAAGTTTAAAGGAACGACAGGCTCCCAATCGCTCCGAGTATCTGTTCGCATTGACGAGTACCATTCTTCCACGTTCGGCCGATTATGAAGTGAAGCTGACTCCTGACCATGAGAGTTTGCGCAATACGATCCGTGATTTTGCCGAGAAACAGATCCGGCCGATAGCAGCGGAGATTGATCGGAAGAACCACATTCCCAGGGAACTGCTCAACCAGATCGCGAAGCTTGGACTCACCGCGATTACCTACAAGGAAGAATATGGCGGGCTAGGTGCCGATCTACTATCGATGGTTATCGCACTCGAGGAATTGGCCCGCGTCTCAGCCGCATGCTCGACAGTCTTCGTTGCCAGCCATCTTGTTTCTGAACCCTTGAACGAGTGGGGGACAGAGGAGCAGAAGAAACGCTACCTCGTCCCGATGGTCGCAGGCGAGAAGATCGGGGCACACGCCATGACCGAACCCGGCGCAGGATCAGATGTAGCAGGAATCAAGTCCACAGCAAAACTTCACGGGACACACTGGGAGATATCAGGACGAAAGACCTTCATTACAAATGGCGAGATTGCTGATCTCTACCTGATCTTCGCGAGGACAAGCCCGGCCCCGAGTAGAGAGAAAAGGCACAAAGGCCTAAGCGCGTTTCTGGTAGAGAGAGGAACTGAAGGATTCCATGCAGCAAGCAAGATCGAGACAATAGGATTACGCGGCTCGCAACCATCAGAGCTAGTTCTAGATCACGTAAAAGTTCCCAAGGACAATCTACTAGGGAATGAGGGCGACGGCTTCTATGTCGGGGTAAAGACATATGACCGCGGCAGGATCGACGTTGCTGCACAGGGCGTCGGAATCTGTCAGGCCGCATATGAAGCGGCCATAAGCTACGCGCAGACCCGGACCAGTTTTGAGACGCCGTTGATCGAATTTCAACAAGTACAGTACAAGCTCGCGGAGATGGCTATGGGCCTTCACACAGCACGTTTGTTGACTTACTGGGCCGCGTCATTGAAGGATCAGGGAAAGGACTTCGTAAAAGCATCGTCCATCGCCAAGGTTACTTCAACTGAGGCAGCGGAAAAACTGTCGTTGCTAGCAATGATGATTCACGGCGGTTATGGGGTTGCTACAGAATATCCTGTAGAACGGTTTCTGCGAGACTCGCAGATAATCAAGACCTACGAAGGCACCAACGACATTCAGAGACTTACCATCGCGAAACAATTATTGCGAGAACTGAAGTCCTAGCCCGCTTCTCTCTGTCGGCATTTTGTGCCCAAACCTGCTGTAACCGTGTTACGAAGATAGCCTGTAACGTCGCGCTATCGATCTTGCAACATTCCCTGGATTTCGATTTGCAGTATCTATACTTAAACTACTATGAAATGGGATTCCTGAGTTGAGAGAGTGTCTCCGAAACAAGTCAATCAGGATTTTCTCGCTACTCACTTTTCCCATCCTTCTCCTTTGATTCGCCTTCACACGCCTTACCAATTCTTTCCGCTCGCAGTAGAGTCGTACAAAACATACTTGCCCATGCGATCTGATCATTCTGACCACATGTTTCACGAACCGGTCGTCCTCGCCTCTACTATAGACAAACGTGAAAATTACGTCAATTCCCTCTTTCGCGGCCTCTTCTAACATCTCCAGTCGATACTTGCCCGTGAGGCGCCAGAAGGTCTTTGTTCCAAACTCGAAATTAGACCGGACAAACTGGATCGATATGTGATTGTCGAAAAGGTTGAACCCTGTCAGCTTTGCCAATTCAGTTGCGACGGTCAGCTTGCCTGATGCTGAGGGTCCATAGATGAAGACGAGTTTCATTCCAGAGGCATTCTTTCTGGGTTGAAATAAATAGCTGCAAGAGTTCTAACAGCAGGATTGAGTTTGAGGTTCATTCTTTCGGGATTGGGAAATTGGTACAATGGATGGAGCCTGACAGATCAAGCGGTTCAGCTTGCCGACAAGCTAGGGTTCTGGGGAGCTGTGATCCCTGATCACTACATGTGGGCTGAATCGTACGGGCAGCCGCAGAAAGATTCGACTTTGGAGAGTTGGATCGCACTTACCTATCTTGCGGCCAAGACCCAGAAAATCAAGCTTGGAACCATCGTCACCCCGATCCCATTCCGTCCACCTGCAATGCTGGCCAAGATGGTAGCTACCATGGATGTGTTATCGTCCGGACGCGCAATCCTCGGCGTCGGCGCCGGATGGTCCCAGACAGAATTCGAAGGCTACAGCACATGGGACGACTCGAAGACACGGGTCGACAAGACACAGGAGGGAGTAGAGCTGATCCTCCAGCTCTGGCACCAGCCACAGGTTGAGTTCAAGGGAAAATACTACCACGCGAAAGGAGCGATTCTGGATCCTAAACCAGTCCAGAAGCCCCATCCGCCTCTTATGTTCGGAGGCGTCGGGACACGAATGCTGCGGCTCGCAGGCCAATACTCCGACATCTGCCACATCCCGCCGTGGGTCCATGTGCCGACGGAGAAAGCACGATCGATCGTCAAGCAGGAGGCGCGAAGATTTCACCGAGAGGACAAGATAGCTTTTGCAGCCGGGTCTGTCGCAAACCGGGACCAAAAATTCGACTTGAAAGCTGTAAGTCAGGATGTGGAGAAAGCGGCAAAGGACGGATCTCTATTCTACATTGCACCCATTCAAAGTACGGGCTATCTTGACAACCTGAGAGAATTCGCCAAGAACATCATCCCCTCATACTCAGGGCTGGACTAGAATAACCAGGCTGCAGATTCCCAGCGAAGTCGGGGACGCGATATCTGCTTGGGACATTGGTCAAGTATCAGCCTGCGCACTTGCCAAGCAGGGTGTGGTTAACCGCAATTTCATCCTTAGAACAACGCAGGGAAAATATGTTCTAAGACAGGTTTCTCATACTCATCACAGAAGCCCTCGCGACCTGAAGTTCGAACTATCCTACCTCGACTATCTCAAGCAAGCTGGTTTCCCATACGAAATCCCGGCAGCCATTGCAACTACGAAAGGTGGCTTATTCGTAACTGTTCAAGGGCAATACTATTGGCTCTACAAATTTATCGAAGGGAGTGTCGTTGAGAAACTTGACGAGTCGCGTCTAGCACAACTCGCGAAGATGATGGCAGAGTATCACCTGCTGATAGAACGATCAGCCCTCAACAATGGAAAACCAGCGTCAGACTTGTACAACAGAACTGTCACATTGACGGAGATTGAAGAATACAGAACGGAAATTCTGCGAAAGGACAAGATCAATCGGAACGAGCGTACCTTCCTAGAGGAGTCCGCAAAGATGATTCTGATACTGCGTGGCTTCGATGGCGGTCCGCACCAGAAACCAAGGCTATATCCCATTCACAGAGACCTCATCTCCGAAAATCTGATCTGGAAAAAGGGCAAGCTAGCCGGGGTTATTGACTTCGAGCACGTCAGCGGAACGAACGATCCAGTTGTCAAAGATATTGCTGTAACGATGCAATACTGCTGCAGAGATAGGAGGGTCACGCATCAATTAGACATAGATTCCGCAAAGCAATTCCTCCAGTCATATACGGAATATCATCCCTTGTCCAACGGAGATATTGCATTGATTCCAGATCTGATGACTGCTGGTTTCTTGGATGATTTCGCCTTTGTGCTTTGGATGCTGAGAAATGATCCGGATAGAGCGAAACGGTCGGAAGCGGACGGTTATGGGCCGACTCTATTTTCAAAAGCCGCCCTGTGGAGTCATCGAAACCGGGAAAGGATCTCCCAAGCGCTCTTGAAATAGAGGGATAATGATCGTGAAAATAGTCGTCATTTCCGATTCCCATACTGACTTTATCGACAACCTACCCAGGCAAGTCCTTGACGAGATATCCGGCGCCGATATGATCATTCACGCAGGGGATTTCACTGGCAAATGGCTGGTTGACGAATTGCGCAAGGTCGGCCCCTTCAGAGGTGTCTACGGCAATATCGATGGGCCAGATGTAAGGAAAGAATTGCCGGCAATTGACATCGTCCAAGTAGGGGATTTGAAGATCGGGGTCAACCATCCGGCTGAGGGAGGCTCTCCCCACTCCTTGGAGCAGAGGTTGAGGCCCAAGTTCCCCGGGGTCCAGGCCATTATTCATGGACACAGCCACCGAACGAAGAACGATTTCCGGGACGGTATTATCTGGTTCAACCCCGGCAGCGCAACCGGAAAGTTTCCCGCTACAAAGAAAACCTACGGGATTCTGACAGTGGACAAGGAGATTCGTGGAGAAATCATCCGGCTGTAAAGTAGTCGTAAATCAGGAAGGCTTGACGCTGATGCGTTCGAACAAGACTCATCCTTGGGAGCTTGTCTGGAGAGAGGAGAGGTGGGCGGAGACTTCGCCACCACTCCCTGTCGTTGTGAATTTCGCCGAAGACTTGAAACGTGAAGACGCCAAGAAGGTTCTGGACCTTGGCTGCGGACCAGGTCGACACTCTATACTTCTAGGCAAGACCGGCTTTCAGGTTGTCGCTCTTGACGTTTCGGAGACAGCGCTCAAGACCCTTGAAGGTCGCTTGAAGAGTGCTCCCATCGACAATATCACGCTCGTCAAGCATGAGATGCGGGAGCTACCGATCGTGGACAATTATTTCGATGGGGTCGTATGTACAAACGTTTTCCACCACGGCAAACTGATCGAGATCAAGAAGGCGGTCGGAGAGGTTCATCGAGTGATGAGAAGGGGTTCTTCTGCTTGCGTCGTGGCTCTGTCCGCGGCAGATTTCAGAAAAGGTAACGGCAAGATGCCTGGAGCGCAACACCTACGTTTTTACTGAGGGAGAAGAGCGAGGAATAATTCATCACTTCTTCCCGCGCCAAGAACTCCAGTTCTGTTTCAGAGAATTCGAGATCGTAACCTTCGAAGAGAGGTTGATTCCTGTTGAAGAGGGTGGAAATCGTGCCCATTTTCTGGTGAAACTTGGAAAGCCCTAGCGCTCGCTATTAGGCGAGCCAATAGAGAGAACGCACTCGGATGAAGGTGTCGGCTATCGCTGGAGACTTGTATCACTTGAGAGCGTTCAGGAACGAGCTGGTTGGCGTTCCTAAGCCGGTCACGTCATCGTACCCTGGTGTAGACTTGAGACTCAGATTCTGGTTCATGGTTCGCAGACGATAAACAACTCCCGCGCTCGCGTCAATACTGTTCACATAATTTGCCCGCACCACGGCGACGGTTGAGGCGGGGCTGACGACGTCCGTGAAAGCCATCGAGCCTGCGAGACTGTAGAAGAGTGGGTTGGCAAACCCATGTGTGTGGCCCGCAGCCTGGTCTGCTAGTGCCATGATTCCAGCGACCAGCGGAGACGATAGGCTGGTCCCTCCGATACGATATTCAGCGTACGCCACTGTGCCATTAGGGAATGTCTGTGTTTCTCCGATCAAATATCCCGTGTTGGGATCGCCGACAGCCGAAATGTCCGGCACAGCTCGACCGGTGCGTCCCTGAGCCTGGAAGACCGAGTTGGGCACTACACCTACTTGGTAGGATGGTTCTGCGAAGATGCGGCTGACTCCTCCTCCTGAACCGTACAACCATGAGCCGGGCGGAGTAGGGGACCATGTTGTGCCAGTCCATGAGGACGTAGTTGTTCCCCAAGCTGTCTCAAAGAGGTAATTGTTCGACGGGCCTGCTGCGAGACTGGTCCCTCCGACTGCCGTCACAAACGGGCTGGAGGCGGGCCAGTCAGTGGTAACATAGCCCTGCACCAGTGACTCGTCGCTGTTGTCGCCAGAGGAGAAGTAGATTCCGATGCCTTCGACCACTCCTTGCAGAATCGTATCCTCTTGTGGCTTGATGTAGCCCGCGGGTAGTATTTCGGTATTGAAGCCGTACGAGTTGGTGACAATCGACGCTAGATGTCGGTCAACAACATGATTCAGTGCCGCGTCGAGGTCTTGGAAGTTGTTGGGCGCGCCAATGAAAACAATGGTCGCAGCGGGCGCCATCCCGTGAACAGCTTCCACGTCAAGCGTCTCCTCGCCATACCATCCCTGCGGATCCTGTGCGAGCCCCTTCTCGGGATGGTTGTAAGTTCCGGGTGCGACAATCTGGACGAATTGGCTTGCTGTAAGTGTCGGAAGCCCGCGATTGGTCGACCACTGATTAGTATCTTGGACGATCGTAGGTGCTGCGTAGGCGTCGATAATCGCTACCGTCTGACCTGAACCATCATACCCGGAGATACCGTAAGCACCCTTGACCTGCTGGGGGGTGTATCCGCACGGCGCGAACGGGAGTGTTCCTGGCCCATACGGGTTCGTAAAACCTACAGCTTGTAGCTGTCCCCAGTACGACGAGCACGGGTGAGCGCTAACGAAGGCAGGTGGCGGAGGCGCGTCTCCAACAGTACTGTCCATGTGAACAAATTGTACGCTATCGTCGAGGCCTATGACACCTGTGACGATGTTTGCTAAGGAGCTGGGAATAGAAACATCAGCGGATGGGGACCTGAGGCTTAGTCCACCAACGCTGTAGATCCCGAACCTGTTGCCGAATGCGGCCTGCGTTTGCGCAACAGTTCCCTCTGCCGACACATAATGATTGTTCATCGGCGTGTACTCGACAGTGAAGCCTTGGCTCTTGAGCCAAGATTGAACCGCGCCGACCTGTGATTGTGAGGGAGCGAATTGCTGACGGAACTGTTGAGGTGTCAGATATTGACCATACGATGGGCTCTTGGGGTTGGAAACGGCCCCGGCAAGAGCTTCAACCGCCGAAGGGTTATTCCAGCCAAGGTAGACCCGGAAACCAACGTCAATAGTCGGATCGGCAGCACCCAGGTAATTCTTGTTGTTCGCCCATGTGGGCGCGCTCCCCACGAGGGTTGACCGACCAGAATTGGCTGCTTGAGCAAACATGCCTCCAAACGAAACGTTCAGCGAGACAATCAATCCTAAAACACTCAGTGCGAGAACTATTCTCGGTAATGACATAACGAAGACCTTCGAGGCTTGAGTTTTATCTATTTAACACTTGGCAGTCGGCAGCAAACCACGTCATTCCAAAGATGCACGAAGCTACATCGCTATCGTGTTCTGACGAGCAAGTTTGAGGGCATAGTGCTCGCGTCATTGACGACATTTTGTCGGACTGAGGGTAAGGTACTCAGGTTTTTGCTAAACCAAGGATCGGCGAGAAGCTCCTCCCCTTGTCCAAACAGAAGAGATCTAGATGGGAGGCTATCCCTTCCTTTTGGACGCGCCACGACACCTGAGCCGCCATCAGCTTCTCCGCATTGCTATGGGCCAGGCGAATCAGTTCCTTCGCCGCTTTAACATCTCTTTTCTGACCGGATCCTGAACGTGATCCATCCAGCTTGAGGCGCGAACCGGTGAGGCTCAGCCATGGCCTCCTTCAGCACTCTCTCTTGATCCTCTTTGGAGAGCATGATGTCAAATTACGCTGGCTCATGAGAATGCATGAATTCGAGGCCTAGGACCTAGAATTCTGTCCCGCCAAACCTGTGAGGAGCTTCTGCGACATTCGGGAGCTGAAGAATCCAATCCTGAATAGACTCGCTCAAGGTAATCTCCGCCGATTAGAAAGACGGTGACGGGTCTTACAAAGGTTTAATCGGTTGCGGTCCAGTACACTCAACATGTCGAGACAGTGGACACTCCCCATCGAACTGACAGAATTCAAGTCGGAACATTATGGGAAATTGGCCCACATCTTCGGCTCGGTCTTTCCCGACTACGATCGGACGCCGGAGGAATGGAGGTTTGAAGATGAAAGTCTTGACAGGTCGAAATTCCATTTCAAACGATACTCCTGTCTTACTAAGGATGTCCTAGAACCTGTCGGGTTCGCTCAGTGTCAACACGTTCCCTGGATGTATCATCCGAAGAAACTCTGGTTCGATATCTGGGTCGATCCACAACATCAGAGGAAGGGAATAGGCAGTGCACTCTACGAGCGACTAAGGCAAGACTTCAAGGATTTTGGTGCTGTAACAGCATGGACTGGTGTTAGGGAGGACATGCCCCTTCCAATCAAGTTCGCAACGAATCGAGGGTTCCACGAGAAGATGAGAGCCTGGGAGTCACGTCTCAACCCCGCCACGGTCAACCTATCTGTTTTCCAAAAATACGTGGACAAGGCGTCTCAGCATCGAATCTACTACGTCACACTGGCTGATGAGATGAGGAGCGATCCCGATTGTTATCGCAAACTCCATGCTCTAGTCCAAGCCGTCTCAGAAGACATTCCCCGACCTGAACAGTTCACGCCGGTCTCCTTTGAGCAGTGGTCGGCTTTCGAGATGAAGAGTCCCAACTTGGTTCCCCAAGGGTACATGATAGCCAAGGACGGTGACAATTATGTGGGGATGAGCACGGTGTGGAAGGCTCAGAAGGATCCTAAAGGCCTCTATCAGGGACTTACAGGGGTAATTCGAGAATACCGGGGACGAGGGATAGCGGTTGCTTTGAAACTCAAAGTCATCGAGTTCGCTAGAAGCCACAAGTACGAGAAGCTCAAGACTTGGAACGACTCGACCAACGCACCGATGCTCGGGATCAACGTGAAGCTCGGCTTCAAACGAGAAGTTGGCTGGATAACCTTAGAGAAGAACCTGGCATAGATAGGAATGAAAACGAAGCTCCCTGTTCTAACCCTCAAAGGCTCACCACACCAGATAGGATACAAGCACGGAAAAAAGGCTCGTCCAGAAATCCAGCACAACCTAGAGATCTACTTTCGCCGATTCCAAAGCGAAACCGAACTCTCACATGACGTCGCCCTGAGTCGAGCAGCAAAATTCCTGAAAGTGATCACCAAGGCTAGCCCAGAATACGCTGAGACGATGAAAGGTGTCGCCGCGGGTTCGAGTCAGGAAATTCTCGATATCACCGCGTTGAACGTTCGCTACGAATTGATGTACAGTCAGTTCTCCAAGATTGGACTCAAGCCTATACCCAAGACTTTCGGTTGCACAGCCTTCGCAGCGCTTCCGACTGCAGTCGAAAATGGACATTTGATAATGGCGCAGAACTGGGACTGGATACCAGAGGTCAAAGGGCTCTTCCTAAAAGTCAGAAACGAAAACGGCCCAGATGTCTTGTCGTTTACAGAGGCAGGAGTGGTCGGAGGGAAGATCGGTTTGAACTCTGAAGGGGTTGGTTTGCTAATTAACGGAATTGTGTCCAGCAAAGACGACTGGGCACGGCTAAAGAAACCCTTCCACGTACGATGCTGGGAAATACTCAGCTCGAAAACACTCGGACGCGCAGTCAAAGTCATCGCCCAAGGCCAGAGGAACTGTTCAGCCAACTTCATCGTGGGACAACAGAAAAAAATGGGATTGGGAAAGGCCGTCGATATCGAGTCTGCGCCCGAAGCACTCTGCGAAGTCGGACCAGATAGAGGAGCGCTCGCTCACACCAACCATTTCTCCAACCCTAGAAAACTCGGCGTAAGACAGGTCTTGGACGAAGAACGATTATCGACGCTTCAACGATATCGAAGAATTCAGAAGCTCTTAGACGGAACGGTTCGAGTGGGACAAAAGCTGAGTCTAGCTGGCGCACAGAACATGTTGAGAGATCACCATGGGAAGCCGGAATCGGTATGTCGTCACTCAAACATGAAACTGCCAGAGTATGAAAGATACGAGACAGTAGTCTCGATAGTAATGGATCTGTATGCAAGAAAACTGTGGGCGACAGTCGGGTCGCCATGTGTGACAGAATACCAATCGCTCGCTCTGTGAAGCGTCTGGAAGGGCTCTCAACGAATCATATTTCAACAAGCGGACCATCTCACAGCTTTGCGAGTTCCCTTTGCCCTCTGCCCAGAAACGTAAGGTTCTCGAAAAAACACGCAAAAGGCAAAGACGAGGAGTAGTCTATCTTCTACTTGCTGTCGTACTCATCGTAATCATAGCAGTTGGAGTGTACGCATACGTCTCGTCGCTACCTCCGGGCATCATCTACGCTACGCTCAATACCTCGAAGGGTACTTTCGAGGTTGAGCTCTATCGCAGCCAAACTCCGATTACCGTGAACAACTTTGTGAACCTAGCGAGATCCGGCTTTTACAACAATCTTGTCTGGCACAGAATCGAGGCGGGATTCGTAGTCCAGACCGGAGATGAAAATACAAAAAATGGTGGAGGCAACAACAATACTTGGGGACAATACCAGGGTACAACAGTACCTGACGAAATAGTGAGTTCACTTCACAACTACGCTGGGTATATGGCGATGGCGAACACGGGAGCAGCGAACAGTGGTAGCACCCAGTTTTTCATCAATCTTGTTGACAAGAATAGCTCCAGTCTTGACGGGAAGTACACCGTGTTCGGCCGTGTCATTAGCGGCATGGACGTGGTCAACGCGATCGGGGTTGTTCCAGTTTACCCGGCACCGCCCAGTGGCGTATGTTGTCAACCAAAACCTCCTCTGCCGTTCCTGACGAGTGTCACGATTTCAAACACTCCCTAGATTTGCTGTTACGCGGTCTCGGTATATTCTAAGCTCCCGCGGTCCTTAGGTAGTAGGCCCAATAGCCCTTCCATTTCCCATATTTTTCCGCGATGACATGAAGTCTTTGAGTTGTCATTGGTTTTCCGTAGACCTTGCCCGCTGCTGCGATCAGTCGCTTCTCTACTGCTAGTTTCTCCATCCTGCCGAGACCTCTTAGGAGAATGAGTTTCGCGGAGAACTCTCCTATGCCTCTGATATTCTTCAACCATTCCTCAACTTTGTCATAGTCGGCAGTTCTCAGGAATCTCTCATCGACCTGGTTGAACGCCTTGATTATTTCGCCTAGATACTCTTCCCTACGCTCATGTCTGATTAGGCCCTTCAACTCTTGTTTGGAGGCTTCTCCTAGCTGGCTAGGTTCCGGGAACGCCCTGTACTGGTGACCGTTTACCTCGAGGCCTGTGCCGAAACGCTCAAGCAACGCCTGCTTCGCCTTCTGCGCCGCGCTCAACTGGTTCCGCTGTGAAAGCACCGCCCAGCAGGCGCATTCGAACGGAGTGAAGAATTTGACCTGGTGGAGCCCGTAGAGCTTCTGAAGAGTGGGCGCAAAGTTGGCGTCGTTGATTGCTGTGCGATAGAACTGGTCGAGATCATCAGTAAGGCTGAGGAAGAACGAGATCCTATCGATCACCACCTCCGTTAGTCCGCGGGAGAAAGGGCGTTCCGCGAACAGGGTATACTTTAGTCCGGGCATCTTGATTGTTCCGGTCGGTTTTAGCTGGAACACTATGGGTCGGCCTCCGACCCGGACTGCTTTGGTCATGGAGAGCTCGTTCACAGTTTGGTCTTCTCGCATAGGTGGAAACATTCCTAGAAAGTCCAGTGACTTTGCAAAGTCGAAAGGTGGGGTCGGTCTGAGTGAACCCTCTTCGGAGTACAACCCCATTCTTGACCCTTCTTCGAGAATAAATTGTATGATTGCCTACTTAGGTAGGCCGGAGGGCACCTTCTTCGAAGCGAAAGCAAGAGAGAATTGATACGGTGGAGATCGTTGAAGATCCAAGCGAAGTGAAAAGTGCCTACGCTCGGCAATACGAGGACCTCGCGAGAGAGATCGCAAAGCTTGTTCCCAACAGGAGTGGGGTTCTCGCAGAGATTGGTTGCGGAAAAGGCCAGCTGACCATTCCACTGGCGAAGCTTCTCCCCCAGCATCAATTCAATGTCGTGGACACATTCAGCGGCGCGTACGCAGGGACTCTAAGTCAGTTGACCAAGGCTCTATCCAGAGCGATGCTCAAGAGCCGGGTCAAGGTGCATGTAGCGGATTATCTGGACTGGCTATGGGGCGAGTTCTCCGACAAGTACGCAGGGGTGATATCGAGTGAGTTTCTGCCCGAGATCGATTCCTACGAGCTATCCATGTTTCTGTCAGAGTGTTACCGCGTTCTGAGACATGGTGGCCTAACGATCCATTCATTTCTCTCGCCCACTCCCAGAAACCCTCGCCAGAGATTGTTGATAGAAGCTGACACCAACCCGATCTGGACAAAGACTCCGCCAAAGGAATGGTTCTCTCCCAGACCAGACCAGGTAGTGTCAACACTAGAGCGAGCGGAGTTTCGAAACATCCGGGTCAAGAGGATCAAGAGCAATCTGATCATAAGAGCCCGCGCGGCAGAACATCTCTTCGAGAGCTGGCACGTCAAGAGTTCGTTCTGGAAGAAGCACCGCACTCGTATTGTGAGAGAAGGGCTAGAAATTCCAGATTGGATGATCATCTCGGGCCGTAAAGCCTAAACTATTCCATCATAGCTCTTCGAAGTCAACAGACTTCGCTAATGGTGGTCCTGAATGGTGTCTTGCATTCTGGCTCGTTCCCAAGGACCCAAGATATGAGCCGTTCTCACTCCTGTACTCGATCGGAGGAAATCTGCCACCGAACGCGGCTTCCCACATTCGAACCCACGAAAAGACGATCTTGTCAAGATCGCGACATCGAGCTTCAGGAACTACCCAAACGAGTTTTGCGATCACATCACCCGACCGAATCATGAATAAAACTCGCGTTAGGTGACCTTGAATGTGAAGCGGCTGAAACCCAGGCCCTTCTTCTTCGAAGAGCACAATCTCATCTGATTTCGTCAATCCAGACCCATCCCATCGGAACAGAAGATGTGAACCCGACTGAGCATCACAGTATGCAAATGACCCTCCACTTCCTGGACTTGTTCGTGGTCGAAGGTTCAATTTTCGAAGAAGGCGAGTAACAGACATCAAGTGAGTATCGGCCGAGTCTTACCTTGTCGAGGTCGTTTTTCACTCGCTACTATCCAGAGAGAAAGTAGAATTTCCGAATCCGTTCTCTCAAAGGAGGCTACGGTTCGGTCTTTCTCGGCGTATCCGACCCTTGAGAGCCAGTTTCAGAGGAAAAAAGGGAACGATAATACGATAAGCTGTAGGGCTTTGGCTAAGGCGTTCCCTTAGCAGTTGGCCCGCAACATCCGCAACAACACGGGCAGCAATCGTCCAAATACTTCACCTCTGTAAGTAACGTTAGTTACTATTACAAAGTATTTAAGCAATCAAGTTTCTGGTACGTAACTTGGTAACCCTATGGTTAGGCTAGTAGAAGGAGAACCATGCTGTGTTTGTCCCTGTCCCTGCAAAGGGCTCATCGATATCGTAGGTAAGAAGTGGACACTTTGCTTGCTTGCCCAACTTGGCAACAATGGAACCATGAGGTTCAATCAATTACAAGGGCGGCTCAAAGGAATAAGCGCCAAGACACTCGCCGAGGTTCTCAAAGACCTTCAGCGAACCGGCCTCATCGAGCGGGAGGCGTTCCGCGAGATACCGCCGCGCGTCGAGTATCATCTAACGAGTGAGGGTAGAGAGCTTACAATCCTTGTGGCTCCGTTGATGGTCTGGGCTGACAAGATGGGAGGGCTTGTCAGGCTGGAATCCTAGGATTCCTAATTCTAGACTCGACAAGCTTTCCAGCCCGTTCCTCAAGCTGAGCAGCTTCCTTTCGAAGATCAGAGACCTGTCTTGAGATGTTCTCCACGTACTTTTGATCGCTAAGACTTGCAAGGTTGATCAAGACATTGCTTGCGGCCCCTTCAACGGCCGCACGCGCCGAAGAGACAGCGGTGACGACATCCGACAATGCATTCGTGGACCCTTTCTCTGCGACCTCGTGAGCCAGTCTTAGAACTTTGACTGAGCATTTGAGTGTTGAGAGTGGTATCTCAGATGCTTTGATGGTTGCTTCTTCTATCGCCTTCTTCCGAGTCTCAGGCTGGTCCTTCGGGAGCTTGAACGCTTTCATCACCAGGTCAAAGGCTTCAGTGTCCTCCACTACAAGGCGTAGAAGTTTCTGGCGAAGAGCCTCACCCTCCTTCACCACCTCGTTGAGTTTTTCTGCACTGGGCGGGGGGTCCTTCTTTCCCAGCGTTATCCGGGCGACCATGCAGAGGAGTCCTGCGGCGAGTGCTCCTATGTATGCGGAGACACTTCCGCCCCCCGGGGTGGCCTTTTTGGACGCGACTTCCTCGCTGAACATTGCCAGGCTCTGGTCGGTCAGTGTTGAAGGCGTAGGAGCGAAGAGTTTCCTCTCTAGGACTTGGTCTCGGCTAAAGTTCTCCAGTCGCAAGTAGAACTCTGCTGAGTCGACGAGGGAATCCATAGGTGCGAGCCCCACCACCTCGCTCCCTACGACTGGGACGCCGTAGCGATCAGCGAAGAGCTTGACCAGCTCGTATGCCTTGAACAACTGGCTCTTGCGATAGTTCGTCAGGTTCATCGACACCTGAACTATTCCGCGCTCCTTCAGCTCGAACCCGAGCGCCTTTACGAACGAGAGCCCGCCATCTTTTGCTCGCAGTTGGTGGGCGATCTTCTTCGCGATGTTTAGATCACTTGTCCCAAGGTTTACGTTGTAGGCTATCAGAATCTCTCGGGCTCCAACAGCCGTCGCGCCTGCAGTGGGATGGATCTTCTCGGGACCAAAGTCCGGCTTCTTCGCCGGGTCCTTGCCAATCTTGTCTTGGAGGCCTTCAAACTCTCCTTCACGGACGTCAGCGAGGTTCCGTCTTTCTGCGGTAGTCGCTGCTTCCTCATAGAGGAAAACAGGCACGTGAAATTTCTCGGCAAACTCTTGCCCGAAAGAACGGGCTAGCGAAACGCAGTCGTCAATGGTTACGCCGGACAACGGCACGAAAGGAACAACATCGACCGCGCCCATTCTTGGATGCTCTCCCTTGTGATGTCTCAGGTCGATCAGCTCAATCGCCTTTTGGCTAGCAGCTAGAGCAGCGTCCTTCACGGGCCCCGGCTCGCCGACGAAGCTTATCACGGACCTGTTGTGATCAGAGTTGGATTCCACATCGAGGAGCGTTACCCCAGGCGTCTTTCGAATGGCGTCAGCAATCGATTCGATGACCTCTTTCCTCCGGCCTTCACTGAAGTTGGGAACACATTCGACTATCCGCAATAATGATGTCTCCTGCTCGGTTCTCTCCCATCCGAGTCTCCTTAATAGTCAAGCGGGCTAGAGAAGCTCGATCCTGTGTTCGACCAGTTTCTCAAAATCTCCTCTAAAGTAGAAATTCCCACGAAAACTCTTGCCCTCGACCGCGTGTCTATACCAATATCTGTCGTCTTCCCACATGTCGTCGAACGGAGGATGGTCAATCAGGAACCATCGGAGAACGCCTTCTTTGCCCTCCTTAATTGTCCCGTGAAATTCGTTCGTCAAGAATACGTGTGCTATCCAGTCCGGGTCCTGACGCTTGTCAAACTTGAAAAATTCGAGAGTTCCGATCTTCCTGGGCTGGACTTCTAGACCCGTCTCCTCGTAGACTTCTCTCTTAGCACAGTGTTCAGCAGTCTCCCCGTGTTGTAGTTTTCCGCCTGGCGCGTTCCATTTGCCGGCCCCGAAGAGGCCGGGGTTCTTCTTCAGCAAGAGAACTTTGTTATCGTGAAGGATGAAGCACAGTGTCGCCTGAATGGTCATATAGACAGATCAAGGGTTGCGTTTCTGTTTGAGCAGGATGATAGCCTGTGCCAAGTCGCCGTTGGATTGTCGCAACGCGCTCGTCGCCTGTTCCATAGATACTCCTGCCTGTGAGGCGACAAGTTTCGCGTCATCGTCGGAGCCTCCGCCTACTCCCTCCTCCCGAATAGTTCCCCCTCCGACCTGGTAGATGGTCTGTCCTTGTACTGTTACTGTTGCGACTTCGGGGTTGTCGATGACAATCCTTCTGGTCGGGGTTTCCATTATCACCTTGGTAACATCGTCTAGTTGCTGGACTTGCATGCCCATGCGTTGCATCATTCTGTTTGCTTCGCGGGGATTGACCTTTCCTCGACGCATCAACGCGAAATCATTCTCCTCCCACCCTGTCCGGTGATTGTTAAGCCTATTCAGAATCGGCAGCTCCGTGCCGAACCTTCACAGCTATCCCGATCTCGAAACTCTGCATCTCTATAGCATTGAAGAAGGATCTCCCAACTGCCAACAAGCGGTCCTTCTTGTCCACAACCAGGACCTCCTCTTCAGGCCGCAGCTCAGGGTCCACCCCTATCACGTGTTTGGCGAATACGTTTCCACCTTTTCTGATGAACGACTCTACACCGGGGGTAACCTTGACTCGTAGCTTTGGAGCCTTGAAAATCCGCTTCAATGCGACGCCTCCATTCACAGTCAAGGCCAGAAGCCCGTCCTTGGGACGATAGGTGGCGAGTAATTTTCCGTCATTGTACACATGGCGTATTCTGTGCGTGTTCGGAGATCGAACGATTAGTATTGACGTGGGAAAGGCCTTCTCAGCTCCTCTGCCGAACTGATAGGCAGCTACAGCTCTGATCCTTCGCAGCTCGTGGAGCTGCGGCTTGACGGGTTGAAGAGGCATCCTTCTTCCGATAGCTCCGCTAAACTTATCGTCGTTTGCCTCTATGGCTTAAGTAGGTTTTTGGTTTTCTATGTCTCACCCCCGTGTTCGCTGTAAAATCTGTCCGGCAGAACTTTGCTCCACCAGAATGTCTTCTAGGGTTGCTGGATGTTTTCCGGAGCATGGTGAACGACTCGATACGGAAAGGTCTCACCAACGATACTAGCTCTCTCAGAGGACTCTCGCTGCTCGCCTACAGCCAATTATCTCGTTACGATTCATCCAGCTACTACAAGCTCTGCGCTATAAGCAGAGCAGCAGGAATACTTGCGGCTAGGAAAAAGTCTATCCGTAGAGGCTACGCTTCCAAGACCCCGTACTCCGTCAAACCACAGCTCATCTCCTGCTACGGTTTCAAAATAGAGAACAGGTCTTTGCGTATTCCAGTATCGAGAAGGAAACGTTTCAGAATACCCTTGACCAACCATACCCTGGCGGTTATCTCCCAAACGGGCGTCACAGTCCGTTCCTTCACGCTTACCCCTCACAGCCTGAGTCTCAGTATCGCTCGTGAACCTCCGGAGATAGAATGCATCCATACGGTGGGCGTGGACCGTAATCTTCGTAATCTCACAGCGGGCAACGACGAGTGGGTATCCTGCTACGACCTTTCAGAAACCGTGAGAATTGTCAAAACCACAGGGCGCATTGTGGCCTCTTTCAAACGGGATGATGCTCGTCTTCGGCGTCTGGTCTCCTCCAAGTATGGAGAGCGGAGGAGGGACAGAACTAGCCAGATACTCCATAACACCACGAAGACAATAGTCGCAAAGGCTGTTGAGCGTAGAGAAGCAATCGTCCTCGAAGATATTCGAGGAATACGAAGTCTCTACCGTAGAGGCAACTGGCAGGGCAGAAAACACAGGGATAAGATGAACGCATGGTCTTTCAGTCAAGCTCAGAAGCAGATAGAGTACAAGGCCCGATGGACAGGCCTTCCGGTAATCCGTTTGTCTAAGCGTGAGACCAGAGGGTCCAGTCTGACTTGTCCGAGATGCGGGGAGAGACTCCAAGGGGATAAGAGACTGGAACG
>WNEQ01000102.1_pt1 | contig 38250 bp, 43 predicted proteins | sample 5399971 | NCBI WGS metagenome assembly WNEQ01 (sample SAMN13153330, study PRJNA577476) | soil metagenome | isolation source: 20 cm grassland meadow soil 2 days after 1st rain plot 5 | place: USA:California | collected 2015-09-18
TCACGTTCTCAGACTAGGCATTTGCAACTATGGTCGGGGAGCGAACCATGGATTCCGAATAGACCAATGGAGCGCAGAGGAGAACTGCCACTGAGGGGATTAGTACTATAAGTTCACTCAGACTTATTGGAGGAGGTACGGGCACCCCCAAGAAGAAGAGCCCGGCTTGATCTCCTGGAACCAAGAAGATATACGAGATGGCCGCGATGCTCCCGAGAATCGCCGCGGTTCGGGGTCTCATGAAAATGAGGACAAAGGAAGCGATGCCCAGTATTACTGTGGCCAAGAAAATAGGGATCAATGCGTAGGACCTAAGCGTTGAGGGAGGACGAGTCTCCAATCCGGCAGGGGTCAAAAGGAAGCCGACTACCGCCATCACACCGAACGCGACCACAAGGATCTTGCGGTTTCTAGAGAGTTCCATCGCTTGACTGGGCGATTGATTGAGAGTTGTTATAAGTACGTTCGCGCAACTTAGATCAAAACCTTCTAGGTGCCCTCCCCTGATTCAGCTAAAGAAACTTGGTTTCGAAGCAGACAAGGATCATCACGGAGTTATTCAGGCAACGCATTCCAGCCCGAACTTGACTAGGGGGAGCCTTGCAAAGGAGGTCAGCTTGCCAAAGAGCCCACGATTGACCTGAACTCTGCGTCATCAATATTCGACTTTTTTTCTTCGGACCTCTTCTTCACCTCGGCAAGAATCTTATCGAGCTGACCCTTATCTGCTTCCAAGCCGAGTTCCTTCAGCTTCCATTGGACCGAGTGCACACCGGATTTCTTGCCTAAGAATACGCCGTGCCTATTCCCCACGATTTCTGGAAGGTAGGCTTCGGAGCCGAGATTGTATTTCATCCATCCAGCAATGGAGATTCCAGCCTCCCTTGTGAATACCCTGTCGCCCACGATTGGTTTGTTGGGTGGCAGTGGAAACGCCGTCAGCCTCTGCACTAGCTCTGATAACTCCTTGAATTTCGAGAAATCGAACCTGACTGGCTGCCCGTAAAGGTACTTGAGGGCCATCGCCACCTCTTCAAAGCTGGCATTACCTGCCCTCTCTCCTATTCCGTTGACTGACGTGTGGACGGTTGAGGCGCCGTTCTCCAGCCCCGCGATCGCGGTGGCAACGCCGAGGCCGAAGTCGTTGTGCGTATGGACCTCCAGTGGTTCCTTGACAACGCTTCTGACTAACCTTACGAGTTTCCCGAAGGCTTCAGGCGAGGCGCACCCGAAAGTGTCTACGATTACGAAAGAATCTGGATGAGCCTGTTGAGAGATTTTCTTCAGCGCGCTCGTCAAGAAGCTTGGGTCTGCCCTGGTACCGTCTACTCCGAAGAAAGCCGTCCAAAGTCCATGCTCCTTCGCAAACTCAATCGAATCGATGGCTTTCTGTATGACCTGTTCGTGGGTCCAATCGAACTGCCTGAGCTTTGGGACGCCAACGGGTCCTTCGCATATTATTCCCTCGACGTCGCACTTCAGAGCAGCCTCTATGTCCTCCCGGACGAGCCTTGAGAAGGCTATGACTTTCGCCTTCAGTCCGAGATGCGCGATCTCTTTAACGGCTGCAAAATCGTCTTGCGAGACTACCGGCATCCCGGCCTCGATTCGATGGACACCCACCTCGTCGAGTTTCCTCGCGATCGCTACTTTCTCAGCCCTGCGCAGCACGACGCCAGGTGTCTGCTCGCCGTCTCTCAAGGTAACGTCGTGAAAGATTGCCTCTTTCTGGAACTCGAATCCCGAAACAACTTCAGAATCGAAGTTGAAGCGGCTGGTCCAATGGTCCCTCCCAACCCATTTCCCGCTTTCAGAGTTCTCACGTCGCGTCCCAGCCCTTGTGGAGTGAGATTCTCGCATTGAAACCTGGATTGCTTCGTTCTTGTCAATCAAAAACATTTCTTATGGCTTCTTGCGAAGAACGCCTCATTCCATAAGAGCGCCCTGTTCGGAATTCATCCCAAGATTGAAATCGTGGGCTTCTGCACCTTGATTGGTAATCCTTGTCGGGGGTAGTTGATGACCTCTTGGCTATGATTCGGCGAGCCAAGGTCTATGACCTCGGTCAGCCATACTGGCAGGGAATGCCTGTCCATCCAGCTGACCCTCCGTTCCAGTACTATCTGTACAGATATCACGAACATACGAAGAGGCTATTCGAATCGGTCGCGCCCGGCTTCGCGGACTCCATAGGGCTGGTGGTAACTTCGATGCACGCCGGAACCCACTTCGACACTCCGATTCACATGTCACGCAACCTCAAGGTGCTCGGCCACGATGTCACGCCGTACCAGCAGGACAAGGGGTACAGCAACCTGCCGGCTGGACTCCACAGTGTTGATGAGGTTCCTCCACTGGTAATGCGTGGTGTACTCCTAGATGTCCCGTCTTACAAAGGATTGCAGACGCTACCCGAACGCTACGAGATAACCGCGAAGGACCTGGAGGAGACCGAGAGTAGTCAGTCAACAAAGATAGGCGACGGCGACTGCGTCTTGGTAAGGACGGGATACTCGAAATTCTTCACGACCGACTCTGATGCGTACCTCCACAAGTTTGCAGGTCTCGGTGCAGAAGCCGCTAGGTGGCTCGCAAAGAGGAGGGTTCGTCTCGTCGGCATCGACAATCTAGCGGCGGGAGTTCCCACCCCCTTTGAGGTTCATAATGTCATGCTGAGCGATAACGGAATCTTCCTGATGAAGAGCCTCTATCTCGAAGAACTCTCCAAGGACCGTCGACTCTCTTCCGTAGTCGTAGTGCTTCCCCTTAAGATTAAGGGAGGAGAGGCCTCTCTCGTAAGGCCAATCGCAATCGCCTAGAACTACCTTCACAAAGCGGAGAAACGAGGGTCAGGCGGCTGGCATGCTGAATCCGCCGTCACATATCAGTGTATTCCCGGTCATATGGAATGAGTCTTGAGAGGCCAGGAAGACGACTATGTGCGCTATGTTCTCTGGCTTGCCTATTGACCTAACGGGCGTGTGATCAATGATCCATTTCTTCCTTCCCTCAGTCCAGTCCTTCCTAGCCCTCAGGGAAGGCGTGTCCATGTAGCCGGGTGCGATTGCGTTTACTCTGACGAAGGGAGCGAGCGCAAGAGCGTACGACTTCGTTATCCCGATGACACCGTACTTGGCCGCCGCGTATATCGGGGATCGGGGACTCCCCGTGACGATGACGTTTGAGGCCACGTTAACAATCGTACCGCTCCGCTGCTCGTCCAGCATCCTCTTTCCAAATTCGTGTGTGCAGTAGAGTGTTCCCTTGACATCGAGTGAAAGTGTCCCGTCCACCACATCGGGCGAGAGCTCTCTCCAAGACATCTGCGTGGCTGCGGTCTCGCCAGCGTTATTTACAAGAACGTCGCACCGACCCCACTTCTTCCAGACCTTCTCCGCAAGGATCTTGACCTGCTGCAGATCGCTAAGGTCCGCCTGGAGTGCGAAGGAGTCAACCCCTGCCTTCTTTACCTCCTTAACAATCTCCGCCGCACTCTCCGCCGACTTCAGATAGTGCACGGCCACGTTAGCTCCTTCCTGGGCCAACGCACGCGCTATCACGCTTCCAAATCCCCTCGAGGAGCCGGTCACCATCGCGTACTGACCGTCGAGCCTCCTTCCCGAAGGAACTCGTCTGGGAGTCCAGTCAATCTCTCCCTCGACTTTAACGCCCCCTGGTGGAGTCCCCCAGCTCATCTTGTCAGAGCCTCAAGTGATTTGAGTCCGTAACATTCCTTCATGGGTCTGCACGGGCGCAAGGAGTTTTTAATCTATGCGCAAGTGTGTCGCATTTCAGGAGAGGGTCGAGTGTGGAGTTGATCAGTAAACCTCCTCATCCTCTACAACGTAGTTTCTGAGGACGCCAATCTTCTCAATCTCTGATTCGAGGACATCGCCGGGTTTTAGGTAGTATTTTTCGGGCTCTTTCCTGAAGGCGGCGACGCCCGACACGGTTCCCGTGGTGATGATGTCGCCGGGGTAAAGCGTCACCCATGAGTAGTGTTGAACGATCTCCGGGACGGTCACAGAAAGATGGCTCGTGTTGCTCACCTGTCGTGGTTCGCCGTTGACTCTGCATTCTATCTTGAGGTTGTGGACGTCCTCGATGTCCTCCCTCGGTACCATGCAAGGCCCAAAGGGCGCAAAGGTATCCATGTTCTTTCCGAAATTGAGAAGGCCGGATTTCATCTCCTCTCTCTGGATGTCGCGTGCGGTTATGTCGTTAAAGACGGTGAAGCCAGCGATCGCCTTCCACGCGCCCTCTTTGGTCAAGTGCTTGGACTTCTTGCCGATGATTATGGCCAATTCGATCTCGTAGTCAAGCTCTTTTGTGTATCTAGGGCGGACTATCTTGCCTTCGTTGCCGATTATTGCTGAAGGACTCTTGAGAAATGAGATCCACTTTGGTATCGGGAACTCCCAGCCAGACTCCGTCCCCTCCTTCGCATGCTCCCTGAAGTTCCCCGCCGTATGTATGATCTTGCCCGGTCTGGGTACTGGCGCCATGACTTTCACTTCGGGGAGCCTAACGATCGCCCTCTCCTTCTTAGGGCCTGAGAGCCCGGACAAACCCAGCCGAAGTGCGAATCGCTCGACTTCGCGCAAGGCGTCGAACGATTTCCGGCCAGAACGCAGGAGTCCCAGCATGTCTGCCGGTACCATAGAGTCCGCAAGCTTCCGAGCACTCCTTCCCTTCCCTCCCTTCAGCATTCGATTGTGTGCGTAATTTGCATCGATGATGAGTGATTCTCCATCGGGGCTGACCAGGATACCCAGCCTTTCGCTGTGGTCGTGCGGTTCCTCAAAAGTGACGAGACGCATTATCGACGATCTGGCCATCCTTCCCCTTAAAACATTGTAGCGAAGAGCTTTCCAACGCCCTCTTGCCACGCTCTGGAAAGAAACGGACGAACAAAACCTTGAAATATTGTCTTCGAAAATTCGGAGACTGGCTCCTCGATGACGCCAAAGAAATTTGCCTATTTCGCTCCGGCGTCGCTGAAGGAAGCAATTCAGCTACTTCGTGAGAACGAGGACGCCAAGGTCCTGGCGGGCGGGCAGAGCCTTATCGCTCTGATGAAGCTCAGACTGGCGGCTCCTGCGGCGCTTATCGATATCACGAAGACAGGCGATCTTCTCTCATACATCCGGGAGGGCAAGGGCCACCTAGAGGTAGGAGCGCTGACGACCCATGACACGCTCGAGCGCAGCAAGATTATCAACAAGAAGTTCCCGATTCTCTCGGACGCGGCTAGCAAGATAGGCGACCAACAGATTCGTAACAGGGGTACGATTGGTGGAAGCTGTTGCCACGCGGATCCCGCCGCTGATCTACCGACCGCCCTGACAGCGCTCGAGCCAGAATTCGTCGTTCGCGGGGTGAAGGGGAAGAGAGTGATACCGCAATCGAAATTCTTCGTCGATACCTTCACAACCTCAATCGCAAAAGATGAAATCCTTACAGAGATTCAGATTCCACACACTCCTCCGAAGTCTGGATCGGCGTACATCAAACACAGCCGTCGGGAGGGTGACTTCGCGATAGTTGGTGTAGGAGCCGTGGTGACGGTCGGACCGAAGAAGGTCTGCAGGGATGTCAGAGTATCGTTAGGTGCCGTCGCGTCAACTCCGATAAGGGCCAAGAGCGCGGAAAGGCATCTCAAGGGGAAAACACTCGACGAGGGTAACATAGCCGAGGCAGCGGAAAGGGCGAACGAAGAAGCGGACCCTCCATCAGACATGCACGGAAGCAGACAGTACAGGTTGGACATGATCAAGGTCTTCGCGAGGAGAGCGTTGAATCTCGCTCTGAGTAGAGCGAGATAGGGGCGTAGAGGTTGCACTTCGACGGGACATTCTCGATTAGAGCACCAAGAAAAGACGTCTTTGACGTCTTGATCGACCCAAAGCAGATTTCCAGATGCATGCCGGACCTCCAGAAACTGGACGTCAAATCCAAAGAAGAGTTTACCGCCGTTGTTAGAGCGGGAGTTTCTTTCATAAAAGGCGACTTCACCCTGAACTTCAGACTCGTCGAAAGCGAGCCTCCAACTCACGCCAAGCTTGTGGCTCGAGGTTCTGGAATCGGGAGTGCCATCGACCTCGAGACCACCATTGACCTGTCGGATTCTGGCGATGGAGGGACCCTCATGAAGTGGCAGGCGGAGGCGAAGGTGGGAGGAAGGATTGCCTCCGTAGGGCAGAGGCTCTTGAGCAGCCAGGCACAGAAGATAATAACGCAATTATTCGAGTGTTTGCGACACAAATTCGGGACCGAATCATGAAGTTGGCCAAGCTCACGCCGAAGGATGATCTAGTCCGGGTCAGATGCAAGGTGAACGGAGATGCGCACACTGGCACGGCGGAGCCGCGGACCCTGCTCGTTTACTTCCTCAGAGATGTGCTGAATCTCACAGGCACGCACGTAGGCTGCGATACTGGGCATTGTGGCGCTTGCACGGTAATCATGGATGGCAAGACCGTGAAGTCGTGCATGGTGCTCGCGGTTCAAGCCGAAGGGGCGAATATCCTGACCGTGGAGGGGCTGGCAAAGGGTGAAAACCTTCATCCAATCCAAGAGGCTTTTTGGGAAAACCACGGACTGCAGTGCGGCTACTGTACCCCAGGAATGTTGATGTCGAGCCTCTTCCTCTTGCAGAGGAATCCCAACCCGACTGACGAGGAGATTCGCAGGGGTATCGACGGGAATCTTTGTAGGTGTACCGGCTATGTCAACATCGTAAAGTCGGTCAAGGCCGCCGCGAAGAAGATGAGGGGAGTTGAAGTTACCGCCTAGCCGCCAGCGAAAGAATTCTTGAGGTTGCATAAGAAGGGATTGTCAACTCTTACAAAACTCGTCAGGGAGGAACCAGCGTTATGGATGGGACATCCCTTGAAGAGAAAGGAGGACCGCAGGCTCCTCACGGGGCTTGGCAAATTTGTGGACGACATAAAACTCCCCGGAATGGCGTACGCCGCGATACTGAGAAGCCCCTACGCCCACGCCAGAATCTTGGGGATTGACGTGAGCAAGGCAGAGAGGCTGGAGGGAGTGGTCTGCACCCTGGTCGGAGAGGAGGTGGCGAAGCTAACCGACCCTTTCCTTCAAATCTCTTCTCCTCCCGCCAACAAGCTGAAGGACTATTGCTTGGCGGTCGGGAAGGTCCACTTCGCAGGCGAACCGGTGGCCGCGGTCGTGGCAGAGACCAGAAGCACAGCAGAGGACGCCCTAGAGCTCATCGATGCCGAATACGAAGCCGTCGACCACGTCCTCGACGCGAAGGAAGCCCTGAAGCCTGGGGCGCCCGTCATTCATGAAGAAGTGGGTTCCAACCTGGTCTTTCGGGGCAAGTGGGATTATGGAGACATTGATGCAGCGATGAAGCAGGCTGACAAGGTCGTGAAGAAGACACTTCATTTCCATCGATTCAGCTCGACCCCGATCGAGAACAACGCCGTGCTGGCGCAGTACGATAAGGCAACTGGTTTCCTTAACGTGTACAGCAACAACCAGATGCCGATGTTCTGCATTCCTTGGGTCTCGTTTGCCCTGAAGTTCCCGTCCAACAGGATTAGGATGGTTACGGGAGATGTCGGCGGTGGTTTCGGGACGAAGATCATCAGCTATCCCTACATTGTTCTGATAAGCTTGCTCGCGATGAGATCAGGGCGTCCCGTAAAATGGATAGAGACGAGGACGGAGCATCTCTCAGCTGCGAACCACGGAAATGAAAGGGCCTTTGAGGTCGAGATTCCCGTCAAGAATGATGGCATGATATTGGGCTTCAAGGTCAAGGCTTGGGACGATTGTGGGGCCTACACTAGGTACGAGCCTGCAGGAGCGACCATCTGGGCCCAAGTTACCCCGGGATGTTACCGCTTCAAGAACTTCCAGATGGAGTTCCTCCAGGTCATGACGAGCAAGTGCCCGGTAGGTCCAAACAGGGGATATTCGAGAATGCAGCACCTCTGGATGATTGAGCGGTCCGTCGACATCGTCGCCAGAGAGCTTGGACTCGACCCGACCGAGGTGAGGCTGAAGAACTTCATCAGACCAGAAGAGATGCCGTACGTGACACCTAGTGGGGGTGTTTACGACGGAGGCAACTACCCAGAGTCTCTGAACAGGGTCCTCAAGCTAATCGACTACTGGAGGTGGAGGAAGGAGCAGGTCGAGGAGAGAAAGAAGGGCAGGCTCATCGGCATCGGCATCTCGGCAATTCTCGACTCGGGCACAAACAACTTCGGGCAGGTCAAGATAACAAACCCGGAGAACCCATTCTCCGGAAATTCTGAGGGAGCGAGGATATCGATAGACGGACTCGGCGGGATACAGGTCGCTCTCGGGACATCCCCCCAGGGACAGGGTCACGAGACATTCGCATCACAGATCGTGGCCGACGAGTTTGGAGTGAGCCCCGACCAGGTCACAGTTCTGATGGGCTTCGATTCCACGGTAAATCCATACTCGCACCAGTCAGGCGCGTACGCGAGCCGTTGCGCCGTGATGGGAACGGGAGCCTTGCTAGGGGCAGCGAAGAAGGTCAAAGAGAAGGCGGCAAAGATAGCGGCTCACGTCTTGAAGGCAGACCCAGAAAGTATAGAGTTCAAGGAGGGTCACGCGGTCGATAGAGATTCTGGAAGAAAGATTCCGTTGTGGCAGATAGGAAACATCGCTTGGGTGAACAACGTCCTGCTACCAGAGGGGATGGAACCCGGACTTGTGGCGATTCATTTCTGGAGGCCTGATTTTGGCCTACCGGACGAAAAGTGGAGACTCAACCAGACCCTCACCTACTCTTACCAGAGCCACGCCGCGGTGATCGAGATGGACCCAGAGACTGGGAAGTTCAAGATCTTGAAGTACGCCATAGTCGATGACTGTGGCAAGCAGATCAATCCGATGATCGTCGAGGGACAGGTGCACGGAGCGGCGGCTCATGGTATAGGGGCCGCCATGTACGAGAACTTTGAATATGATGAGGATGGGCAGCTCAAGAGTAGTACACTGGTGGACTACCTCGTTCCGACGGCCCTCGAGGTCCCTGACCTCGTAACAGAGAGCATGGAGACTCCTTCTCTCTTCGCACCAAAGGGGATAAAGGGGGTCGGTGAAGGAGGCGGAACGCCGATATCTGCGATAGCGAACGCGGTCGAGGATGCGCTAACCCCGTACGGGGTAGAGATATCCGACTCTCACCAGAACCCACAGCGCATTTATGAGCTGATAGTGAAGAAACGAAAGAAAATGTGACCGACTATCACGGGGCGCGAGGAGAACCGAATCTACGAAGGAGATCAAGAGATAGCTGACGAGTTCTTTCGAGTAAGAGCGTGATGGAGCAGATTCAGATGGTGCATCGAAATTGGAAACGGCTCGTGTAGGTGGAGTAGACCTCGCTTACGTAGACAAGGGTAAGGGTGATCCAGTTATCTTCGTACACGGGGGAATGACCGACCTTCGAAGTTGGCTCGGAACTCATATAGAGCCCTTCTCGAAGGGGCCCCTGCGATTACTGCGACTGAACTTGTGGCGCTCAGTAGCGTCATCACCGAGGAAAGATCGAGGGCCAACTCTGGTTGGTCGGTCCCGGGAGCACTCATAAAACGTTGGGGCGAGGCTTTCCAATGAGAAGGCGATTCCTTCTCACGCTGGCGAAGGTGACTCTCCACGCAGACTGAGGGAGTCCCGATGCGAATTCGGTAAAGTCTCTCTATCTAAGATTGGACATGCAGAATAATTGTCCACAGGCTAGAGAGTCCCTCTTGAAAGATTTATCTTCGCGCAATGAAATTGGGTCATCATGAGGTCGGTTTATGTCGTACCCGGGCTTGTTCTGAACCTCTTGGGAGCGACCTTCGCACTCCAAGGGGCAGGAGTCCTGCCCACGACAGTGATGATTGGTCCGACTTGGATAGTCATCGGGCTGGTCATCTTCCTGGCCGGTCTAGGGCTTGACCTTGCGGGGGCGAGGGCGCGCCCACCAATGCCGCAATCCTAGAGAGAGACACTCAAGTCGATTGTATCGTACCCCGACGCGCCGTCCGGAAATGGAGGTGCCGGTTTGGCGCCCTGCAGCGTCCCCCCACCGTCGTAGGCGCGCGCGACGATTCTGTACCTCCCCGTGCGGGAGGGGCTCCAAGCGTACTCCCACAAGACCCAGCTCGTACTTGAAAGAGGAGGCTTCAAGACCGCCGCGTTCCAACTCGTTCCACCGTCTGTGCTCACCTCGACTCTTGAGACGCCTCTGACACCCGCGAAGGCGACGCCGCCGATCGATACCATTGGCCCCGACACAGAGCTGTCCTTCGGAACACGGATGATGGCTGTCGTATTAATCTCTCCTGAGTTGGTCCAGCCTTTCTGCTGCCAGTACCCCTTGTACTCCCCCTTCACCAGGGTGATTCGATTCACCCATTTTGCACTGAACATCCCGTAGAGTCCCGGGACAACCACCCTGGCCGGAAAGCCGTGACTCTTCGGTAGAGGCTGTCCGTTCATAGACAGCGCCAAGATCGTCCGTGGGTCAAGGGCCTTCGCGACCGGTATCCCCTCCGTGTAGCCATCCTCGCACGCACATACGCAGTATCCCGCATCTTGCGCGACGCCCGCCTCGGAGAGGAGCGTGCTCAATGGGATTCCACTCCACTTCGCATTGCTAATCAACCCTCCCCCGACCTCGTTGCTGACGCATTCGAACGTAACGTACAGGTCCGTCTGCTTTCTTGCGAGGAGTTCCTGATAGGACAGGCTGAGGGGGCTGCTGACTTCGCCGTCTATCTTCAGATTCCAGCCGCCAGCGTCGATTGTCGGGTCGATGAGATTCTTCGTCACGACGTAGAACTCGTCGTTCGGTGTAACCTCGTTAGCGAAAAGCTCGGCGATCGTCTTGTACCCCGTGCGTGATGGTCCCAAAACGAATGTATCGAGGCCGTATGCGAGCGCCGCGAGGCCCAGAACCAATACGGCTACGCTCTTGACAAAAGTCCTCCTGGAGACTTTCAGCCTCTCGGGGTAAGACATTCTGAAGTCTGCGGCGACGAATAGAAGCGTCCCCGAATACACTAATGAGCTAACGGTGGTGTTGACGCTTGCGCCGACCCAGCCGGCTGTTGTGGCCGTCCCAAGAAGACCGGCCCCGAAGAGGGGCATGAACAGAAGGAGGTCGAAGGCCGCTGGAATCAGGGCGAAGGCTCCGACCGACACAAACCTTCGACCAGAATGGCGCTGTATTGCTGGAATCGCCAACCCATACGCACCGTGTATTACCAGATAGAGTAGGGTGGCAACGATGAGGGCTGTGTACTTGGCAAGCTCACCCATCTGGATAACAAAGAACGATTCGATGTTTCCAGGAGTCGCGTTGACCAGAGCACCCACAGCAAGCTCGGGGATGAATATGCCAACCTGAGCCACTCTCAATGAATACATGACTGCGATAGAGACCAGCCCCGCGAGGACACCAGAGAGGAAGGCGGTTCCCTGAGAGACTCGATTAATCGATCCATCAACCGACGCCGCGGTCATTTTCTTGGATCTCCTAACAGCACCAAAGAGTTCAGAGACGGGCATCATTCGGGAGAGAGGTGATTCGAGGCAAGTCATTTCGACTTCCGTTTGAACTCGAATGCCTGGAGTAGGTGACCGCCTGTGTCATAGAAGTCTATCAGTCGCACGTGCTCTCCCTCGACTATCCTCTTGGCAAACTTCACACCCTTATTCTTCATCCTGCTAACGAATCTGTCGAGGTCTGAGACCTCGAGGGTGGGGATGAACCCCTGGGCATACTCCGACCCCGTCTTCTTCGCATCGAGTAGGGCCAGGTATGTCTTCGAACCCCCAATCCTGAATTGAATGAAGTCCTTCCGCTCCTCCTCGAAGTTGACGAGAAGGCCCAGCGTACGATGGTAGAACTCGACCATTTCAGCGTAAATCGGAACCCTTGCTTCGACCCATTCCAAGCCTTTCACTAGATGCTCTTTCTTCTTCATCTCGCAACTATCAGGTTCGCTTCAGGGTCTGCGCCAAGTCATCCTTCAGGTCCTCGACGTCTTCTAGTCCCACTGAGAGCCGCAGCAAATTCTCCCCAATCCCCAACTCCTTCCTGACGGCTGGCGACATTGTCTTCGAGGCGCTCGTGAGGGGGTAGGTCAGCAGGGATTCGGTCCCACCAAGACTCGGGGAGGGCTTGATTACCTTCACTTCCTTGAGAAGCTGAGTCGCCGCGCTCTTTCCTCCCTTTACCTTGAAGCTGAGGACGCCACCGTAGAGCTCGGCGCTGAATAACTTCCTCGCGGTCTTATGGTAAGGGCTGTCCTCTAGTCCGGGATAGTAGACGCTCTCGACCTTCGGATGCTCGTGCAGGAACTCCGCGATTGCCATCGCGCTCTTGCTCTGCGTCTCGAACCTGACCTTCAAGGTGCTCACACCCCTCAGCGCGAGGAAGGCTTCGAAGGGGCTCATGATCGAACCGAGTCTCCTCCTGAACTCCCAGAGGTCCACAAGGTCCATCGAATCGTTCAAGGCGAGGACCCCTCCCACCATGTCGTTGTGGCCAGAGATGTACTTCGTGACGCTGTGGATGGAGAGCCATCCTCCAACCTCCAGCGGACGGTAAAGCAGGGGTGTGGCGAATGTGTTATCGACGATGAGGCGCGTCCCGACCTCCCTGCATCTCCTCGCGACCTCCTTCACGTCCACGACCCTCACGAGAGGGTTGGTAATCGTCTCGACGAGAACGAGTGAGACTCTCCTGTCAATCTTGGCGACAAGGTCGTCCGTTTCTGGCCCCGCAAGAATCGTCTTTACGCCGAACTTCGAGAGGTTGAGGGCGAGGTCCTGCGTCGTTCCGTAAGATTCCTTTGAGATGATGATGGTGTCACCGGAGGCGAGCGCGGAGAGGTAGACGGTAGCGATTGTACCCATCCCGCTGTTGAAGGCTAATGCTTCGGAGCCCTTCTCGAGTTTCGCGAGCACCCGCTCGAATGCCCTTACGGTCGGGTTTTCTTCGCGTGAATACTTCTGCTCGAAGCCTCTGTCGCTCTTCCTAGCCTCCCCCGTTCTGCGGTCGGGATGCTCGAAGATCGCCGAGAGGTAGAGTGGAACCTTGAAGGCCCCGATCTGCTCATCGTAGTAATCGTGGCCGTGAATGCTATCGGTAGAAAATTTCGGCATGTTACGCCTCGCTCAATCAGGCGACTCGGCCTAGTAAGTCTGCATCGTAGGGTCTATCTCTTCTGCCCAGGCCTTGATCCCTCCCTTCAGGTTCTTAACCTTCTTGAAGCCGAGACCCTGCAGAAACCTCACCGCCTGGGCGCTTCTCACCCCCGTGTGGCAGTGAACGATTATTTGCTCGGCGGTGTCGAGCTCATTGGCTCTCTCAGGAAGCTGCCCAAGAGGAATCATTCTTGCCCCTTCTATGTGACAGATCTCGTACTCGAATGGTTCTCTGACGTCCAGGACGACTACCTCCTTCTTCTGATTGATGAGTTGGTTAAGTGTCTGGACCGAGACCTCGAGTTCGGGTGTTAGCTCTTCTTCGATCCCGCAGAACGCCTCGTAGTCGATGAGCTCCTTGATCTTTGGATTGGGGCCACAGATTAGACAGTCAGGGTTCTTCCTCAGCTTCAGCTCCTCAAACTTCATGTCGAGAGCGTTGAAGAGGAGGAGCCTCCCTACCAATGGTGTACCCCTCCCCAGGATTAGGTCGATGGCCTCGGCGGCCTGTATGCTTCCCATTATTCCTGGGAGCACGCCCAGCACACCCCCCTCCGCGCACGACGGCACCAGCCCCGGTGGGGGCGGCTCCGAATAGAGACACCTGTAGCAGGGCCCTTGCTTCGCGTAGAAGACGGATGCCTGCCCCTCGAACCTGAAGATACTCGCGTAGACATTTGGCTTCCCCAGCAGGACGCAAGCGTCGTTGACCAAGTAGCGCGTCGGAAAGTTGTCTGTGCCGTCCAGGATGACGTCGTACTCCTTTAGGATCTTCAGCGCGTTCGAGGAGTCGAGCCTGACCTTGTGTAGTTCGATTCTTACGTTCGGGTTGACCTGTTGCAGGCGTTCCCGTGCGACCTCCGCCTTGCTCTTCCCGATGTCCTGTTCGGAGTAGAGAATCTGCCGGTGGAGGTTACTCTTCTCGATCGTGTCAAAGTCGACAATCCCTATTCGGCCGACACCAGCTGCCGCGAGATATGTCGCAGACGGTGTCCCCAGACCTCCCGCGCCGACGATCAAGACGCTGGAAGCCTTCAGCTTCCTCTGCCCCTCGAGTCCGACCTCCGGCATGATGATGTGTCTGCTGTACCGAGCGAATTCGCCGCTCGAGAAGGATACGCCGCCCTTCTGAGATACCGAGCCCCCCGCGATGGAGGGGACGATCATCAGGGTATCTCCCTCCTTCAGCCGAGTCTCTTCGCCGTTCATCGAGCGGATGTCCTCTTCGTTGAGGTAGACGTTGATGAAGTTCCTCAGCCTTCCGTTCTCGGAGTAGAGGTACCTGCCCAGGTTGGGGTAGCTCTTGGTGAGCGCCTGAAGCGCGTCCTTCACCGTCTTCGCGCTCAAGTCCAGCTCGTCTCTGTTGTTTGTGTGCTGCCTGAGGACGGTGGGAATTACAACCCTGACACCCGTTGAGGTCACCCCTCGACCACCTCGATCGGCTCCTCCGCCGCTCTTGTGCGCTTTTCGTTCGGAGTCCACGACTTGCGGTCGTTCGTTCCTCCCCTCCCCACGGAGACGACCAAGTAGGAGTACCAGGGAAAGGCATGGTCCAGATCGAATCTGGAGAGGGTTGCGGGATAGTCGGGATGTGAATGGTAGATTCCAGCGACGACCAACCCCCTCTGAGAGGCCGCCCTATCCGTCCGATAAAGTTCGAGCGGGTCTATGTGGTACCTGTCTTGCTTGGGCCCCGGATACTCGTTCTTCATCCTTACGCAGTCAACCACCTTCTTCTCACCGGTCGCGATTAACAGGCCGCAGCATTCCTCGGGATAGGCTTCTCGGGCGTGCGCATCAATTTCGTCAAACACTCTCCTCGGAATCTTTAGTGTCAGCTCTCCTCACCTTACTAAAGGTAATCCTACCCTGGGAACAGGGATTCATTATGGGGTACTTATGACGATCGACGTCCCGAAGTGTCTCGGGAGGCCTCAGGATGCTCCCGATCGGCTCGGCCGATAATGTTGCCGTTGTCATTGTTTATCCTGCCCTGCTTCCACTTTTGCTAGTGATGGTATAAATAGCATTGACAAGATTATTCCGATAGGAATAATTGGCTTACGCGCCCGTACGTCAGAGGCAGCGCAGGCGGCTCAAGATAGTGACATCCGCTTCGCCGACTCGTTCTGGATCCAGAGGCCGAGGCTGGAGAGAATGATCACAGCCAGAAGGACCAGCTCCAATGGGAGTCCCACTAAGGTCAGGACGTTCAGGAGGAGGAACCCGCCGAAGATCACCGAGACCAGAGAGAGTATCTTCGTAGCCAGAATCTTTCCGACGACGAAGAGCACCAATCCGACAGAAAGGGATGCGGCTGTGGAACCAACGATGGCTTGTGTAATCGCGTATCCCGCATAGCCCAGACCAAGACCTATTGCAAAGGATAGGAAAGACATCCCCAGAAATCCTCCGAGTAAGAATCCGACAACCTCGGCCACGAGGGTACCAAATGAACCGAGGAAAGCCGCTCCGAGGATGCTGCCGAAGTAGGCCCCCGCCAACCCCCCGAGGATGAACGCGGCGGCTTTTATGACGCGACGCCCGAAGAAGATCAAGAACAGAGCCGCGAGTAGCAGTGCTGCCAGGAAGATGGGGGTTGCGAGTCCGCTTGGAAGTAGGCTGGAGGGAATGCTCTCCAGAGGGGTCGTCATGCAATCATCACCGCGTAGGAGGAGGCGGCTCACAGTTGAATGTTCACCTGATGGAATTCAGTTCAGGGGCTACTTGCCCTAGAATTGGCGAGCGCTGCCTCGAAGTCTCGAGGGCTGTCGTTCAGCTTGCGTTTCGAAAGGGGCCCGGGGTGGGATTCGAACCCACGATCCCAAGGTCGCTGCGCGAGACAAACTCCACAGCCTCGTGTGCTAACCAAGCTGCACCACCCGGGCCAGCGAATTACTCACTGCCGAGATAGTACCAATTTAAGCCGTTGGAAGACTGCTTGCTGGTGAAGCAGAAGTGTGGGTATCCACCCTTCACCCTATCAACCGCCCGCTTGGCCCAGAATTTGCCATTGGCTCTAATTCTAACGCACCCCAGCCGTGAAACCGTGAATCCGCGAAAGAGTCTGGTTTCGCCCGGTCGTCGTGGAATCTTCTGAAATGACGAACGTCCTTTAATACGAAGCGGACCTTGACCTGAAAAGTGACGCCGCGGGCCGCCTTCCTATCTGGCATCGTCATCGTGCTCCTGGCGACTGCCGCTGGACTGTACTATCTGCGCAGCACCGGCGAAAACCTTCAAGCCTCGACTGCAGCAACGACCCCATCCAGCACTTATGCATCCAGCACTTATGCATCCAGCTCGAAGTTCCAGACGTCCAACACCACTGGATCAACAACCGTGACGCATCCTCCAGGCTGCCAACATAACATCGCGCCAGTCTTCACGGGGCCGTTCACCAATGCGACGATGATTCAGTTCGTTTACCCCCTTGGCGGGATTTCCACAGGGTCTCCCGCAAGGAGCTATGTTTTCGTAAAGACGGCATCCAACGGCTCACACCTGTTCGTTCCGGTGTATGCGCCGGTCAACATGACGCTCCAAGGCATCACATATGCTAATAGAAACTATGGTCCGTTAGGAACTCGTCCAGAGTATCGTCTCGACTTTCAAGTGACCTGCGAGGTGTTTCTCACTTTTGACCACATCCCGACCGTCGAGGGTTGGATAGCGAGCCTCGGGCCCTCTGTGCCTGCGAACAACAGCCGGACGGGGGTGTATGTTTCCGTTCCAGTGCAAGCGGGAGAGTTGCTCGGATACACGGATGGGACTAGGGTCGCCGGGTCGTGGGACTTCATGGTGCTTAACTATGCCAAACCCGCGTTTCACGTTAACGATAGCCGGTGGACTGCGGACCAATACAGGTACGGCGATTGTCCTTATGACTACTTTTCGGGTGACCTGAAGGCAACGTACTATACCCTCCTCTCCGCCTCGGGCACCGCGACAGCCCCTCTGTGCGGCAAAGTGTCGCGAGATGTCCCAGGAACGATTGCTGGCGGTTGGTTCCAGGGAAATTCAACGACCGCTACGGGTTCCCGTCTGCTGGTCGGGAAGTTCCTGAACTACATCGAGATGGTGGTCAGCCAGACAAACGGACCTGTCCTCGACATCAGGGACTATAGGAGTGTGGTAGACCCGGCAACGGTTAGGGTAGGCCAGTCAGTTTGCTATAGTGATGGGACGTCGTACGCATATTTGGACCTTGTTTCGCAGCTCTCCATGCGCGCGGCGACGGGGACGGGTGGGTGCCCTGCTCAGCTTCCATCCCAATATCAAGTCTGGAATCGCTAGTGCGCCAGAAATCTGGAAGGAGCTCGGCTCTGGCAAAATTTACAGAAGTGAAGCGAAGTCGATTTTCGAAGAATCACGTGTCCGATTTCTCTATTTGCTGGTGAAGCAGAAGTATGGATATCCACCGTTCACCATCTCAACTGCCCGCTCCACTATCGTGTCCGAGATCTCCTTCCACTTCGAACTCCAGTCAATATCATCCACGACCATCTCCTTCTCTCCCTTGTGGGTCTTCGAGGGTACGCTCGACCAGATCGGTCTGCCGTAGAACGGCTTGACGATTCTCACGTCCCACTTCTTGCACTGCATCCTGCCGTTGTTCTTCTGGAAGTACTTGCAGTCGAAGCAGTGCTTGGAGAGCCATATCACCTCACGTGTCCTCTTCACTGTCTTGCCGAGCTCGGTCAGGAGCCGCTCCGACTCCCTCCGAATCATCTCGGCGAGCTCTTTCTGCCCGGCTTCAGTGTTCATGTAGTAGTCTGGCTTCTCGGCTAGGGCCTCGTACCAGCTCAACAGCTCGTCGGCGTCGTCGTCTTCGCTCAAGTCTAGTTTCCTAGAATCGTTCGTTTCCTTATAAGCTGTCGCCGACTGGAAATCGATAAATACGGAACTCGAGGGTTACTTACGCAATAGGCGCGTGGCGTGCTTCGACGGGCGACCTGGACTGACCCTAGGTCAGGATGAAGATAACACTGTTGCGCGCCTATTGATTACCTTAAGGACGCCTTCACTCGTCCTTTCTTTCGCACCTCTGACCTTCATCCACTTCAACGCGCTCGCTGAGTCGGTTCTCTTCAGATTGACTCCCCTGACGCAGTCCGTCAGAACGTTCACGAGAAACCCCTCCTCGAGTGCGTCCCCCACGGTGTTCTTGACGCAGTAGTCCGTCGCGAGCCCCCCGACGAAGAGCTCAGTCACGCCCATCCTCTTCAGGGTTGATGACAGGTCGGTTCCTTGGAATCCCGAGTAGGCCTCCTTATCCGGTTCCGTCGCCTTGCTGACCACCAGCGCGTTCTTCGGCACGTGGAGGTCAGGGTAGAACCTGGCTCCCCTGCTGTTCCTTACGCAGTGTGAAGGCCAAGGACCGCCGTTCTCCCTGAACGAGCTGTGGTCCGGCGGATGCCAATCCCTCGTGAAGCAGACCGGGAGATTAGAGGTGGTGAAGGCATCCACCAGGGCGTTCAATGGCGGTATGATTTTGTCGCCATCCTTGACGGCCAGCGCGCCCCCCGGGCAAAAATCATTTTGAACGTCGACGACGATCAATGCGAATGTTGCGCCAGCCATCACATCACCAAGAAATCGAGGGGGGATGCTTTGACAGCATATGAAGGTCTCTGAGAACTCTTGACCTTATGGCCTCGACCCCCTCGTACTTCCGCACGATCTTCCCGTTCTTCAGCAGCGGGGTGAGCATCGCCTTGGTTCTGGGAGGGGCGTCCGCTCCTTCCAAGACGACGGTGTCCTGGAACCCGACACTCGAACGATAGACCGCCTTCCTGCCGCCGAGCCCCCCTCTCTTGGCCCTGAACTCTCTCTTTGCGCCACGCCGCACCTCGACTATCTTCGCGCTCAGGTCGATGACGGGTGGGTATGCGACGGCGGTCCCGACCCCGAAGCCGTCCGCAATATCCTTCAACTTCCCCACCGACTCCTCATCGAGCCTCCCGGATGCGATGAGTCTCACCTTCTCGCCACCCCTGATGTCGAGCTCCCACCTGACCTCCTCAATGATCTTCCTGAAGTCTCCCCTTCTAGAGGCGGGGGTGTCGAGTCTGACCCCCCAGAGGTCTGAACCAAGAACCTCGAATGCCTTGACGGCCTCCGTCTTCTCGTCCCAAAACGTGTCCACGAGCGCAACCCTGGGTGAATCGCTCGCGATCGTCTTGTCGTACATCTTCCAGGCAGATTCCTGGTCGCCAACGACCTGAATCAGCGCGTGCGGCATCGTTCCGGAGGCCTTCAGATGGAGGAGTTCTGCACCAAGGACGTTCGAGACGCCGTCGAAACCGGCGAGGTAACTGGCCCTCTCCACCATCGGAGCCAAGGCCGGGTGAACACGCCTCGTCCCGAAGCTGAAGAGGAGCTTCGCCCCCGCGGCGACCCTGAACCTTGCGGCACGAGTCGAGACGCTGGTAGTTGAGGAGAGGAGGCCGAGGAGAGGTGTCTCGTACTCGGCGAAGGCGCCGTACTTTCCAGCAATCACCATCAGCGGCTCGTAAATCACTGTCGATGAATCGGCCACGAAGACCCCGCCCTCCTCGAAGGACCAGACATCGACTGGCAGGCCCTCGAGGAGTTTCGCCGCCTCGTAGACGCCTGTGAGGATGCCCCAGTTCTGCGGGTATGGAAGCTCCCGCGCATAGACCTCCATCACGACGTCCGCGTCGACGTTGTTCTTCTGCAGGACCTCTTTTGTGTTGACGAAGTACATGTCTGTCGTCCGCCCCTCCTTTATCTCGTTCTCGTTCGCGAGCCAGAACTTCCTGTCCTGCAAGTCGTAGTCCGTCATTTCTGCCGCCTACCATCTCAAGGTGTGGAAAAGCTTTTTCCATGCATTGCGGCTGGAGGAACGTTTTGCTGAAGGAAGAGCTGGACCTAGTCGAGGCGAGGAGGAAGATAATTGATTTCATCAAGAAGGAGGCCACGGAATCGAGAACAGACGGTGTGGTCTTGGCGCTGAGCGGGGGAATCGATTCGTCTGTCACTGCGTACCTCTCGGTGGAAGCCTTGGGTACAAGGAGGGTAATGGGTCTCATAATGCCCGACCTCCGTGTGACGCCAAAGCAGGACCTAGACGACGCGAAGGACGTGGCCTCTAAGCTCGGCATGGAAACAAGGTTCATCGATATCGCCCGATTCATCGAACATTCACGAAGAACCTCGAGCCTGACAGGCTTGCTGAAGGGAACCTCAGAGCGAGGATCAGGATGGCTCTGCTCTGCTCTATTACCACTCGAACCGGTTGAACAGACTCGTCGTGGGGACTGGAGACAGGTCGGAAATCTTAGCTGGTTATTTGACGAAGGGAGGCGATGATGGTGTGGATATCCTTCCCATCGGGGACCTCTACAAGACCGAGGTGAGGCGGCTCGGCGAAACCCTTGGATTGAGCAGGCGTATCATCTCCAAGCGAAGTAGCCCCAGGTTGTGGCCGGGGCATGAGGCAGAGGCTGAACTTGGCTTCTCCTACGACGTGCTCGACTCGGTCTTCAAACTGTACTTCGACCGAAGGCTCGGGATGAAGGCTGTTTCCTCAAGGTTGAAGGTTGACTTGGACGCGGTTCAAAGGTTAATCTCAAGGTATCACGAGACTGCCCACAAGAGGCAGCCACCACCTATCTGCAAGCTCCGTTGAGAATGCTTATACATGGAAAGCAATCGAGTTCGAATTTGCTGGGCCGGTAGTTCAGTTGGTACGAACGCCCGCCTCGCACGCGGGAGAGAGCCCAAAGCTCCCCAAAGTCGGGGGTTCAAGTCCCCCCCGGTCCACAACTCTAGGAGTGCTAGGGGCGATAATGGGGCTCGCTTCTTTTCTGAATGAGGTTTTCAGGCGGATTTAACGGCTTTCTTGCTCAGTGCGGTGCCGCAGACGACGCAGCTTGTTATCTTGGGATTTGTGTACTCCTTCCCGCAACCCTTACAGAACATCTTCCAGGTAATCTGCTTCCACTCTCCCTTGATGTTGGTCCCCGACAGAGGAACCCCGAGCACCTCGGCTACGTTTCTCACGGCGAAGTCGTCGGAGACCAGGTTGACTTTGCCCCCATCCTTCGAGAGGTCGAGAGCGAGGGCGAGGAGCGACACATCTGTCTTCGACAGGGCGTTGGAATCGCCTGTCTTGGCCGCCATCGCCTTCACCCGCTGGAGCGATTCCACCGACGGCTCGGTGACCTGCACCCGCGTGTGTAGCAGAGAGGAGCCTACACTCTGGTGTTTGACCTCCTCGAGCACGAAGTAGGTGGTGTAGTACCTCCCTCTGCCTTGGTACGGGATCCCCGCGTAGAAGGCGGTCGAATCCAAGACGTAGACTGCTTCAGCCAAATTTCAGACGCCGTTATTCTGCGATTGGCAGGCGGGCTTGGGTGAGCCGACAGCTCCTGGGATTCGCTTGCAAATTCATTTGTGGTCTTGATCGACTCGCGGAAGAAGGCTCCCGAACTCAAGCTTATTTACTTTCGGTTCCGGTTCCGATAACTCCGGGATATCAACCCTGAGTCATCTTCCCGCCATCGACTCTGAGGATTAGAGCCGTCGTCTGCTCGTTCCCCTTCACCGCTTCAGCTGGCGGGCCGTCCGGCTTGAACCTCAAGCCTCCCTTGGCCAAGATGTTCTTGGCCGCGTTCTCGTCCCTGTCGAAGGTGATTCGACAGTTCGGGCAGGGAGGGTGCGGTCTGCATTCGGGTATGTTCTAGACCCACATGTCGCACACTTCGCACTCGTTCCCCATGCTGCCACGTAGAAGACGGGAATTCCCTCCCATCTCGCCTTGTAGTCAATTAGTCTCTGGAGTTATAGCAGGTCGATTTTCCTTCAGGCCGATTCTGATGCAGTCGTTAATCGTGCAACGGAAGCTTTCGAGGAGTTCGAGTATTTTCTGTGTCAGCTGGTATCTCTGCTTGACAGCTTTCGTTACTTGCATCCTAGTCAAGTACTTGGGTTTTACTTTTAAGCACCACACTCTGGCGCGTTATCAGAGCCAGCGTGAGCAAGCCTGTAGACCTAGGAAGCGTAAAAGAAGGAAGTTACATAATTATTGATGATGAACCGTGCAGAGTCGTGAACCGCGAGCACTTCAAACCGGGAAAGCATGGAGCTGCAAAGATCAGGCTCGTTGCAATCTCGATATTCACGGGCTCGAAGAAAAGCATCGTCGCCGGGGTCGATTCGAGGGTGGAAGTACCTATGATTGACAAGAGGTCGGGACAGATAATCTCGACGACGCAGGCGTCAGTGCAGGTTATGGACCTGCAGACATTCGTGGTCTTTGAAACGCCCACTCCTCCGGAGAGCGAAGTCGGGGGACCTCTTTCTCCAGGCGCCGAAGTCGAGTACTGGTCGGTTATGGGCAGGAACAAGATAATGCGGATAAAGGGCGGAACCTGAATCCGTTTGATGCTCTATCTGTACATTGATCTCTTCATCGTGACCTCAGACGGCTCTTCCGATTTCCTTCATCTAGAGCGGTCCTACCGAGTAGGAGAGCGAAATAAGTTTTCTCGACACCTGGGAGATTGGTGTGCTTCTGCTGATTCGGCGCCAGGTGAGTTCTCTCAACACTTAAAGATGGGCGCGCAGACCGCTGCCTCGAAATGGAACGCGATGTCATCATTGGCATAGCCCTGTTCGCCGTCGGCGGACTCTTCATCGGGGGACTCTTCGCTATCATCGGATTCGCCCTAGTCGGTCTAGGTTCTTATTACATCATTACGTCAGTGATCAAGAAGATATCTACCCCAACGGCCCCAAAGCAGAGCCAGGCGTGAGATGGGCCGGAGGCAGCTCACCCCAGCCTCGCAAAGCTTTCACCCACACAGAGCTTCCTACTCGCTTTCCTTCGAGTGTTCAAAACAGCTATCTGAAATAGAGCTGGGCAGGAGGGAGATTCATGCGCGTCAAAAGGGGGTTAGGAAGGACTCTCGCCGTTGTGTCCATCCTGCTAGTTGTCACCGCCGCAGCAACGGCTTACTCTTACTACCTCCTTCAGCAGAGCAGCTCGAGCCAGAGCCAGCTGCAACAGTTGGTCTCCAACTTGGAGAGTAGAAATACCCAGCTGCAGCAGGAATTGAATTCCGGAGTCACGCCGAACAACGCGTCCGTGCTGGGTCTCGACCCAGTCTCGATATACCGAAGCGCGAACAGAAGCATCGTCACGATACAGGGGGATCAGGTGACTACGGTCAACACTTTCTTCGGCCCGCAGCAGAGCCTTCAGGTCGTTCTTGGTTCTGGTTTCGTCATCCAGGACACGGGCTCATACTATATCGTTACCAACTTTCACGTCCTGTCGGGTGATACGAACCTCACTGTGACGTTCTGGAACGGCAACTCGTACGTAGGAAAGGTCGTGGGTACGGACCCGTACAGCGACCTCGGCGTCGTCTCGGTAACCGCACCTCCCTCCCAGCTATTCCCGATACAGATCGCGTCTTCCTCATCACTTCAGGTTGGACAACCTATCGTCGCAATTGGAAACCCGTTCGGCCTTACCGGTTCGATGACTTTTGGAATCATCAGTCAGGTTGGAAGGACAATTCAGGACCCCGTTGCCGGAAACTTCTCGATTGCGAGCGCGATTCAGTTTAGCGCTCCGATAAACCCCGGCAACTCTGGCGGAGCCCTTTTGAACAGCAAAGGAGAGGTCGTGGGCATTACGACCGCTGTCGTTAATGGGGCACAAGGTGTCGGGTTCGCGATTCCGTCGGACACAATAGTTCGTGAGCTGCCCTCCCTAATCACCACAGGCAAGTACAATCTGCATCCTTATCTTGGAATTGGGAGTGCGGATATGAGCTACGCCCTTGCTCAGAAGCAAGGTACGAACGTTACCTATGGCGCCCTAATCGAGCAGGTCGTACCAGGAGGTCCCGCGAGTCGCGCGGGCCTGAGGACTGGAAACACGATGGTAACCCTCGAGGGAACACAGTACGTTATTGGGGGGGATATCATCGTCTCCCTCAACAGGACGAAGATAGTCAACACAGATGCGCTCTCGACCTACCTAGAGGGGCATGCGCTTGCGGGCCAGACAATTCAGGTGGGCATCATACGGGGCGGGAGTTTCCAGACCGTGAGCGTGGTGCTCGGGACGAGGCCTCCGCCACCCTCCTCTTGAACCGCTACTTCGGAATCAGTCTCGCCTTGGTTATCTCAAGATAGCCGGAGTCGCCCCTCCAGTGCTTCCTGGACTCCTGTACTTCCACACGTTTCGTGAAGATGGGGCAGTCTAGGACGAGGGTTTCGCCCTCCCCTCCCTCCAGCCCCGCATGTACGCCATACTTCGAGTGTAGATCCAGCAGCTCGTCAACTGCTTTGTGGTCGAGGAGACGCCCCAGCCATCCCTCGTTGAAGCCAAGCGCTGAGACGCTTGTCATGATGACCCGGAAGCCACTTTTGAGCAGGTTTCTGAGGTGAGTCTCTGGGTCGATGTGCCAGAGGGGCGAGATACTTTCTAGTGCCAACTCGTCACAGATTCTGTCGACCCTGGATTTCTGATAGACGCTGGCAAGAGCCCCGGTGTACAGGCCTTCGACCCGGTATCTTTCTTTCGCGAGGGAGAGGGCCTTGATCAGGTCTTGAAGCTCTAACTCTTTGGCCCCCTCCGTTTCCATCAAAATCTGTGGTACTCCCATAGCCTCGGCCTGGAGCCTTGTCGCCCAGACGTTGGGGTAATGAAACATGTACGAATCCTCCCTCAGCGGGGAGAGAGTTACCAGACACTCCAGCGAATCCCTCCTCTTGGCGAGGTAGGCCGCGTAGGTGCTGTCTTTTCCACCAGAAAATAACACTGCGACCTTCAAGACGAAAAGGGCCTAGGTCGTGGTCCTCTCTTAGGGGCTCTTGTCCGGCGGAGATGTGTCGAATAACTTGATGGCTTGGCAATCCGTTCGTTCGATGGCATGAGTTTCGAACTCTCCTAGGATACCGATGCCTTCATGAGTAGTTCGTTGACTTTATTCTCCCACCTCACCGAGGTTATGTGCCCCCCGAACGTCCTCTTGAAGGAAGATATCGCCGACTCCACCACTATCGACCTCTTACCGTATCCGTGCCTCTTCTTCCACCTCTCGTAGTCTCTGAGTTGTTCAATCACGACGAGCTTCTTGGGCATGCACCATACGTGTGCACGGAGGCGTCCTTCCTGACCTTGATCACAGGTTCTATTCAATTCGTGTCCAGGTGCCTGAAGATCTCCCTCGAATCGTATGCTCCGTCCCCGATCGCTCTGGTCACGCTACCTGTCGATGATGCCTCCTCCTCTACTAGCGGCACGAATATCCTGCGGTCGTGGACGTCCTCCTTCGTCACCTGCATCAAGGGTATCTTCCCTCTCTCGTGTCCACCGCCAAGTGGACTTGACGAACCCACTCTTCACCATCCACTTCTGCCTTATCCACTCTCCCCTGTTCGAGATCTTGATTCCGGTGGAGTCAATTGTTATCGTTACGTCTTCGTCTGGGTCTACGCCTGGGTCCAGCTGCACCTTTGTCGTTGATATTCTCCACCACATCGTGGTGTAGTCCGGGACCCTCAGTCCTTCGACGTGCTCTGAGAACGCTCTGACGAACCCTTCCAGCTCCCTGTACGGCAGCAGGTACACGTGGATGGCTGCGAGCATACTCATTGAGGCTGGAGAGCGATACCCTGCTCCTTCCTTCTCCTCGTTCATTCTCCTTGGTTCTCTGCTCCATCCAGACAAAAAATCGATGTCGAACAGGAGCTCTCCCCTCCTCACCAACGGCTCATTGTGCTCTTCCAGTTCCTCTTCTTTGTGACCGTCCTGCCACGAGAGAGGGTTCTGATACATCTCATCTATAAGAGCATGATAGAAGCTTGACAAGCTGGTTAGTCATTCGACACATCTTAAGTATGGTAAAATCTCATAGTAAGTATATTAAAATCTCACGTATTATCTGATAAACGCTTATTAATTATTAAAAAAGTGGGGTTAATATGAATAAATTTTCGATTCCCATTCTCGCCATCTTTGCCAGCACTCTCCTAACAACACCGGTCTTCGCTGGACAAGCGAACCCTCATTTCATAGGTACCCCGACGCTCACCACGTCGTTAACCACGGGGGTCACCGCTAGCGGCAAGGCAGCCGGACTGGACGAACTCCCTACGGCGGCCTTCTTGACTGCAAGCAAGGTCACGGCTCAGTACGTCTGCGTCAACCATGGGGGCAACATTGCGCCGGGCCAGCCTCTTGCGTTCTCAAATGTGGTCGGACCAAAGCAGGGCATCACCCCACATAATGGTCAAATCACCTTTACTGCGACTATTCCACCACCGCCTACGCCCAAGTCTTCAGACGTGTGTCCCAATGGTAACTGGTCTGTCCAACTCCAAAAACTCACCTACGAGAACGTCGTGCTTCACATTCAGCAGGGCAACCCCCCCGCACCCCCGGACATCCTTTCATTCACCTTCCAAACCCCCATAACCATCACGTAGGATGGTCATCGGCCGAGGGGAGAGGACACTCCCCTTCCCCTTTTTCTTTCTTTGAGGGTAGCAACCTAGACAAGGGTGTGCACGGCGGGACTCCGCCCTGAATAGGTCCGAAAAGTGAATTTCACGGCGACGAGTGATTAGGGAAAAAGGCCCATCGGCTCCTGCTGCCGCGTCTTCAGGTCAAGCGCCAGAGAGAGGGTTCGCTGTGACTCTCCAGGTCAAGTCACAATATGCAGGTTGATTGGATTGGATTAAGATTATTGGAGGTATTTTCGAAATCCTTCCACTCGGCCATATACCGCCGGATGCTATCTCTGCCACCCGCGAAGGAGCCGGTACCTTATCTGAAGTGAAGAACCGTCTAAATAGCCGGTATAATGCGAAGGAAGAGGCTATGCTGGAGTCTCTAAGAGACGGCCTCCAGAATGCGGTGAAGCGGCTCCTCGGAGCGTCGACGGTGGATGAGCAGGCTGTGAAGGAATTCGTCCGCGACCTGCAGAGGACGCTCATTCAAGCCGATGTGAACGTGAGACTGGTCTTCGAGCTGACTGAGAGGGTTCAGAAGAGGGCGCTCGAAGAGAGGCCGCTCGGCGGCATCACGAGGAAGGATCAGACCGTGACGATCCTGTACGAGGAACTCTCTGGGCTCCTCGGCAAGGCAGGACCGACTCCGCTCGACAAGAACAAGCTCAACGTAATCGTGATGCTCGGCATACAAGGCTCGGGGAAGACGACGACTAGCGGGAAGCTGGCGAGATTCCTCACGAAGCAAGGTTTCAAGGTCGGACTCGTCGCAGCAGACACTTTCAGGCCGGGAGCGGTAACGCAGCTGAAGACGCTCGGCGCCACGGTCGGCGTCGAGGTGTACAGCGATGAGAAAGAGAGAGATTCCATCAAGATAGCTAGGGAAGGAAAAAAGTACTTCCATCAGAGTAAGAACGTGATAATCATCGATACCGCGGGAAGACACAAGGAGGAGAAGAGTCTCCTCGATGAGATGAAGAGGATCATCTCCGAGGTGAAGCCAGACCTGAACATCCTGGTGATCGACGGAACGATAGGGCAGCAGTGTTACAACCAAGCTCTCGCGTTTCATCAGACGGCGCCTGTGGGAGGCATCATCGTGACGAAGCTCGATGGTGCCGCAAAGGGAGGGGGCGCGCTCGCAGCGGCGGCCGCGACAGGCGCACGGATTCTCTACCTCGGGACTGGCGAGAGGGTTGACGACTTGGAGGAGTTCTCTCCAACCCGCTTTGTCGGACGCCTCCTCGGGATGGGCGATATCAAGGGGCTCCTGGAGGTGGCACAGCAAGCCGAGATCGAAGTCGACCAGAAACGCGTCCAGAGGATGATGTCTGGAAAGCTGACGATGGATGACCTCCTCTTTCAGTTCGACCAGATGAAGAAATTCGGCTCTCTGAGGAAGATCGTTGAGCGCCTGCCGGGTGTATCTGGGAACCTGAAGGGTGAGGACCTAGAAAAAGCTGAGAGCAGGGTCAAGGTCTACAAGCCAATAATTCAGTCGATGACGAGGGACGAGAAGGAGAATCCGGAGAGGCTCAACGCCTCGCGAATAAGGCGGATTGCCGCGGGCTCTGGAACCGCCGAGAAGGATGTCCGTGAACTGGTTACGAGGTACAAACAGATGAAGAATATGATGAAGTCGGGCAAGACTCGTGAATTCAGACAGTTCATGAGAAGAATGGGCGGTCAGTGAGGTGATAGAGGCGATTCAGAGGTATGAGCTGTGCGAACCCTGTTCCCTCAGGCAAGGCTTTCGGGGAGCTCTCTCGACGGATCCCAGACGCTGTTTCATCTGCAGAGGGCTCACGACAAGAGTGGACGAAATTCGGTCCGGGATTCTGCGGAGACTAAGGGGCTACGAGTTTCGAACCTTCTCCGTCGGCCTCTCGCTGCCGGAGGGAATGCAGGAGAGAGAGGACCAGCTCCGTGCAGAGTACAAGCTGAAGGGTAGGGAGACGATAAAGGCCTGGCTCTCAAAGAGCCTCTCTGAGAGGGTAGCCAGAGCAACGCACAGGCGGGTCGACAAGATGAACCCGGAGCTTGCTGTCTTGGCGGATTTGGGAGCCTCCGAGGTGAGGCTGAACGCAAGACCCGTATTCATCTACGGCAGATACACAAAACCAGCCGGGGTTTCGCAGAGGAAGACTTTCTGCGCCAGCTGTCGTGGTGGTGGATGCGCGGTTTGCGGCTATTCTGGCTATGAAACGAAGGCGAGCGTCGAGTCCACCATACAGAAGAAACTCGGCCCCCTGTTGGGTTCGAAGAAGATGAAGTTCACTTGGATCGGAACCGAAGACCTCGAGAGCACTGTAGAACCCTCCGGAAGACCGTTTATGGTCGAAGCGAAGAATCCAAGAAAGAGGAGAGTGCCGAGAGGCTTCGTCTCAAGGACGGGAATGGGTCAGATACGCGTCAGCAGTTTGAAGTTGCTTCCAAGCCGGCCTTTGAAACTCCCGGGCTTCAAGTTCAAGACTAGAGTGGCAATCGAATCCACGAGCACGATAAACCCCGAGGATCTAAGGAGGCTCTCCAGACTGATGAGGAACGTCGTGGTCGAATTCCGGAGGCCTGGAGAGAAGCCTGCTTACAAGAGGGTTTATGGTGTGAAGGCGAAGGCGGCTGGGAGAGTAGGGATACTGGCGGAGATCAAGCTGGACGGTGGTCTGCCGGTGAAACGGCTCGTGAATGGGGACTCTGTCTCCCCATCGATTTCGGAAGTCTTAAAAGCCGACTTGAAATGTCGAAAATTTGACATTCTGAAGGTGGAGGTGGGCAAGTTCCAATTTGGCTAGGTCACACGGCTATAGGAGGAGGACGCGTTCTCTCCTGAGGAGCAAAGGGGTGAGGGGATTGAGCAGCATTCTCAGGGAGTACTCGCTAAACGACAGGGTCGTGATCAAGATCGACCCGGCTCAGGTCAAGGGTATGCCTCATAGGAGGTTCAACGGCCTGGTCGGGGTGGTGAAGGATGTCGGGACGCGTGTCCTCACGATTGAAGTCCCGGTCGGGGAGAAGATGAAGGTTGTGATAGCTAGGAAGGAGCACGTCTCGCCCCTGGTGGGACGCCGTTAATGGCTGAACATGTAGAGAAGAAGCTTCTCAGCATCCCGGAAGCCAACCAGGCCCTTCAGAAAATAAACGTGGAGAAAGCGGACCAGATTCAGAAGAGAACCCTGGACTACTTATCGAAGTTCTCGAAGGCCACGCCGGAGGAGGCGAGGAAGATGCGAAAGCAGCTCGAGAGTGACTGCGGGCTCACCCCGGAGGAGGCGGTGGAGGTAGTGAACATCATGCCGAAGACAATCGAGGAGCTGAGGACCTTCACATCCGGCTGGAGGAAGCTGCTCTCGACTGAGACCCTCGAGAAGGTCCTGAAGATTCTCCATCCGCGGAAGTGAGCAGACACTTTAGGTGGGCCTCGCCGAGAGGCCCGACGGAGCGATTATGGTTGAGGAAACTGAGGTTAAATATCGTAACCGCACTGGAGGTCCTGTGCTCAGAGGGAAACGTAACAGTGATGGTCTCAGAAATGAATTCCGCGATTCAGTTCTACGTGGAGAAACTTGGACTGACGTTGAAGGTGAGGTACTCTGACCAGTTTGCCCAGGTTGTGGCTCCGGGACTTACCATAGCATTACATCCCGCTGACAGACAAGGCCGGCGATCGGGGAGATCTGAAGGTCTCTCAATCGGCCTAAGGGTCGATAATCTCGAGAGGACAATGAAGGACCTTGAACGGAAGGGATTGAAATTTAGCCCGGTAGTTGAGGACGGACCAGTCAGGTTAGCCTCCTTCAAGGACCCCGACGGGAATCCGCTCTACCTGGCCGAATCACGATGGTGAAGAATTAAATAGCTTTACGTCTCTGACACAATGAGAGATTCGCAGAGGATAGACTATGAGCGCTCATGGAGTTTCGGAAGCTGGGCCGCTTCGACTCTTGATCTACTGAAAAGAACGCGTGAGGGGCGAATCTCGATAGATGCTATCTGCGGAGAAGAAGTACGAGGAGTATGCGTACATATTGGACTTCTCGCCGAGAGGGAAGTCAGTCGTCATAAAGGGGCGAGAGGGACCAATCGTTCAGGCGATAGGCGAGGAGAGGTTGACACTCCTTGAGCTGCTCGCCGTTGAGAATCAGAATTTCGAACCCGGAGAGAGGGTCAAGATAGGAAAGGAGGGGAGAGAGAAGATAGTCAGCGTTCTCGGCAAACTCTCCTTCGAAGAGCTGGCACCCGAGTCGAAGAGCTCTCTTCTCAGCGTTGTCGAGAGGATAGTGAAATCAAACGAATTCAAGTACGTCACGTATTTCAACGAATTACAACCCCTCACTCCAAGACTGCATGGCCTCGAGTTGATTCCGGGCATAGGGAAGACGTTCATGAAACAGATCGTCGACGGGAGGGAGAGACAACCCTTCAAGAGCTTCGAGGAGATTCAACAGAGGGTCGGGCTGAGGGAGCCCGCTAAGCTTCTCGCCAGGCGAATAGTCGAGGAACTCTCCGGAGGGTCGAGAATCAACCTATTCATCAGAAAATGAAGCGGCGAAGCCTGGGTCAGCACTACCTGAGAGACGAAGGGATTGTTAAGAGGGTCATCGAGCTCGCCGCGATAAGGAATGGCGAGAGAGTCCTGGAGATAGGCACTGGAAGGGGTACTCTGACCGCGCAGCTGGCCAAGGTAGCGGACAGCCTTGAAGCCTACGAGATAGACCGCGAGAATTACCTCACGACGAAGAGCCTGCTCAACTCGCATCATGCGAAATTACGGCTTGGCGACGCCTTCAAGGCAAAGCCCCGATTCGATGTCCTGGTCTCAAGCCTCCCCTACTCTGAATCCTCCACCTTTGTCGAGTGGCTGAGCGAACTCGCTTACGACCGAGCGGTAGTCATCTTGCAGGAAGATTTCGCGAGGAAGATAACCGCAAATCCAGGGGAGAGGAACTATCGAGCCGTCTCGGTCATCGCACAACTCTCAGCCGATATCTCGCTCAAGAACCCAGTACCAAGGCATGCGTTCGAACCCCCGCCTCGTGTAAATTCGCGGATGGTCGTCTTCGTTAGGAAGAGGGAGTTGACGCGAAAGAAAATGGTGTTGATCAAGCTCCTCTTTTCTATGCGAAGGCGTAACTTGAAGGCTGCTCTCAGCAAGCTCGGTTTCGATTCTTCAGTCGGAACGAGCCTCGGTTCCAGGCGCGTCAACTCCCTCGCACCCGAAGAAGTTCACGACATAATTAGTTCCTTCAAGCCGTCTTTGGGCCGCTGAATGATTTGCTTCGAAACCTCTCAATCACGCTCGTTGAGCCAGAATACCCAGTCAACGTGGGATACGTGGCCCGGCTCGCGAAGAACTTTGGGGTCAGGAGGATCTACTTCGTCAATCCCAAGGTGGACCTCTCTGCTGCCTCGATCTACGCCGCCCACGGTGCGGATATGCTAGACCGGGCTAAAACCGTAGAATTCAGAGAAATTCGAAGGATCCACGACCTGCTGGTCGCAACCACCGCCATCAGGGCTAGGCGGAGGGGCAACCTGGTCAGAAGAGTGATGAGACCGGAGCGAGCCGCCTCTTATCTTCGGTCTGCGAAGTCATCCTCTCTGGTTCTCGGCAGAGAGGCGACGGGGTTGAGGAATGACGAAATTAGGTTCTGTGACGTCGTGACCTCGGTCGACACCGGAACCGAATACCCCACCATGAACGTCAGCCATTCGTTAGCGATCCTCCTCTACCTCGCTTCAAGGAGGGACCCCACGAGAGTTCGCCTGCTATCCAAGAGTGCCAGGGAGTTGTTTGCGCACAATCTGCACGAGCTTGCGGTCTCGGCAAGATTTCAGAGGCACCGATCGGATAGGCTGGGTGAAATCGCCAAACGAATTGCTGTGACCTCGCAGACCGGGGAGAAGGAGATGCTCTTGATGACGGGCATATTCAGGAGGGCGGTACAGACAATTAAGAAGGAGAATGAATCCCGGGCTCAGACGCGTTCGAAGACGTAGACAGCCCTCCCCAGCCATCTGGTGCTCCCAAAGGCAACCCTGACCGGGTATTCGAACCTCACGTGACCGGGCTGAAACTCCTTCAGCCCGATGCTCTCCGTCTCCTCGAGCCTAAGAAGAACCTCCGACCCGTCGGCGGTCTTTAGAGTAGGAACGACTATCACGATCCGACAGCCCTTTCGGACAGCCTCAGCCATGGAATAGAGAGACTCGGAGTACACACGACTGGCTTTGTTGACCAAGTGCTTCGCCTTTTGAGAACTCGGGGTGGAGTGGAATCTGGGGAGGAGAATCGGCTCTGTCACGATTCCGTCGAATCTTCCTTGAAAATCTCTTGCGTCCCCGGTTCTTATGTCGTATGCCAAGGTTTTCCCCGATTGCTTCTCCACCCACGCGAGATTCCGCTTTGCCTGGGCGACTCTGACGGGATTGGAATCGATGCCGACGCAGTTCAGGGACATGAGAGCGCCCTCCGAGATTATCGTGCCTGGACCGCAGAACGGGTCGAGTAGTCTCTGGCCCGGCGAGAGGCCTGAGAGGTTGAGCAGCAGCTGGGCGAGCCTGGGCGAGAGCGAGATTTCGGAGTGGGGCGCTGGCTTCTCGACTCCCCTCTCTCTCATCGGAGCGACGTCAGGGACCCAGGCGGTCGGGCCGAGTCCGTAGCCACCCTTGTATGGGAAGGCTATGAGGTCCAGAGCATCGCGAGACAGGACCTGGTCCGCGAGCAGCTCGTTGCCCTTCGGTCTCAGGAGCCTGATCTTCTTGAAGCCCGCCTGCCTGAACGCGTCAAGCAGCAGCCGAACGAGGAGCTCGTAGTCGGCCTCTTCCGTGTCGTATGCGCTCAGCGCGAACCTCGATACGTCGATTTCGTTGGTGATCTGTTCGACGAGCCTACGTATGACGGCCTCATCGCCTTGAAAATGCGTTAACAGAGGTGAAAACTTGTGGATGCCTGCCAGCTTCGTCTCGGACCGAAAAGAAGAAGGGTCGAGTTCGACAACACAGATGCGCTCGCACGGCACCTCGACCTTCGTCACGCTTCTGACGGCGGAGCACACCTCCAGCACGGAGAGCCTTCCGAAGGCCAGTACCAGCGCCAGCCTCTGCGCGCCACTCAGAGCCTCTGGAAGGGTGTATGGCAACGAACTTTTTTGTTGGCCTTGAGCCCTCCTATGAACATTCTAGCAAGGCTAGCCAGAGGCGTAGTTAGGAGGTCCCGGCGACGGCATCAGTTAGCCGCTCTCTTCTGCTTCGTCGCGAAATCCAAGAACAAGAAGGAGGTCCGCTCCGCTCGTGATTATGGCCAGCCACCAAACACCACAATAGGCTGAAACTGGGTGGTCAGTATCAGTTATCCTGAAATCTTTCCAAATGATGCTAGATGAGAAGTCGCGACGTACCCGACCGCTGCCTCGAGCTGCTCACCATCGGCCGTTAATAGGGGGCAGGACAAGAATCTCGCCAAAGCCACATACGAGGCGTCGTAGAAGGTGAGCCCTTTCCTCCTGGCAAGAGACATCGACTCTTGAGCCAACCCTTCCGATAGACCATCGAGCCTGGGGGAGATTCTCACCAAGAGCTTGACGAGGGTGCTGGCATGGCGAGCCCTGACGTTCGGATTCTTCCAGATTGAGTTTGCGACCTCAAAAGGGAGGTGGGAAGGGGCTATCAGTTCCAATTCGTCGCTGACCCAAGCCTTTCTGACGGCTGCGGCCTCATTTTCATACTCCTCTCCCCTGTTGAACCATTTGGCTACAACGCTGGCGTCTACCACGTACGATTCAGCCGTGCCTGCGAGCCTCCTTTATGGCTTGCAGCGTGCTGAACCCGGGCTTGACGGATTTCAGAACCATTTCCAATTCGACTTCCGTCGTTTTCTTGCTGTCCGCTTCGAGCTTCGCCTTGATTGCTCGCCGCAATTCCTCGCTCCAGTTGATCCGGGATTCTCTCATCCTCTTCTTCAACTCTTTCGGCACCCTCACCGTGATTAGTGATTCGTTCATCGTATATACAGCGTCTACACAGACTTATAAGGATTCAAGAAAAGAACCGCGCCCCTCAGAGCGTTTAGAAGGGTGTGGCAACGGACATTTCTTCTTGGCCGCTGCTCTCCTAAGAACAGTCTACGAAAGGAGGCGGCCGCGCTTTTAGACGGATGACCGGAGAGGAAGAATATCGTGAATTGGGGTGATCCTTCGCAGAGAGCTTATCCTTGATTATGAAACCTACCGAACAAGTAGGTTGTTCTGCAGGGCTAGACTTTGGCAAGGTCGGAGGTGTGTTCTGGAGCTTAGAATTAAGAAGAACTGCCCCGCATATCTGAGGTGAAATGCAGGGGAATTTCGCGTTCGTGATTGCGAGTATAGTTGTAATTGCCTCGATTGGAACGGTCTCGATTCTTACAGCGACTCCAGGTGCCTTCGGCTACTCATCGTCGATTGAGAACTGCACGCCAGGGGCTTTTCTTTTTCTGAGAAGTCCGGCTAACAACTCGATAACGTCGACGAGCACAATCTTGAGTTGCCTGACCGCCACGTCGACGATGACTAGCGGCCAGACCTGCATCGTGTTTGGCGAAGCTTCGGGACTGTTCGTCAGGGTCACGACGGACTCAGAGGTTCCTGTAGCTGGTGCCGAGGTGGACGCGGTGCAGAACGGTCCTATCATCAACAATGTGTCCTGCGGACTCGCAACAATCAATCCGCTGTACACACAAACAGCTGCTACTATAACGAACGCTGCCCGGTTTCATGAGCAGGCGGACGCATGAACACGCAAGAGGCCTTGGGCGATATCTCCTCTCGTGAGGTCTCGATGCCTTGAAACGGGGATTTATCATTGTGCCACTGGGATTTCGGATCTGAACTGATTGGCCCGCGAAAATTCGGCGTCAAGACTGTTTAGCTCCTGAAACAGGCTGGCGGCGAACTGCTTGTATGCCTCACTGAGGCGCATTTCGCTCCCTTGGTATCTCATAATTGAGTTGTCGGCGTCCACCCCGGCTTGGTCGAGTTTGGCTTTGGCAGCACCAGTGGGATAGTAGAAGGTCAGTCCGCGCCTGTCCGTCTCCAGCTTGAAGTCTCTCCAAGACAAACCGCTGTCTAGAATCACCGCTAGGAGAATCTCCCTGTCCGCGAACTTGAACGGGTCGATCATGTCCAAGAGTAGCCCAATCCTGCGCGAGTTGTAACGCTCCCTGTGGAGAAACCCGTCGCACCTTCCTATGATTCCCACCTCGGCGTTGATTCGCTCCGCCTGCCGGAGGCGCCTTTGGTGGAGATAGTTTATCGCGGCGTCTACGGCCGAGTATCCCCTCGCCCTCCCGGTGGGGTCTCCCACAAACTCCATCACGAATCTCGATTTCTTCCTGGGGCCGAACCACTGCCGAGCCTTCTTCATGGCCGCGCCGTAGCAGAACCAGTAGTGTTTCATGGCAAGGGCTTCGTAGGTGAGGAACTTGGTCGGGCTCGCCTCGTTCTTGATCAGTGAGAGGTACTTCTCCAGTAGTGAGATGGCGGGGCCGACATCGCCTGGATACAGCTTCGCAATCGCCATGATCCTTCGAGTCCCATTCAGGGCGCTCTGTATCATCGCGACTGAAAGCCGCTTGGTGATGTCCGATGTCTGGGTCAGGTTGTCAACCTTCTCCTGAAGAGCTTGATTGAATTCCGGCCACCTGGGGCGCTCTTCTTCAGACTCCCTGGCCTCCTCCTCTGCCAGCGCGTCAAGACTCTCTTCCTGCTCCTCTATCAACCTCTTCTCTAAGATGAGAGGGAGCCTCACCCTCATCTCTCGCTTCCACGCCTCAAGGTCTGCTTTCGCGTCACTCCCCGTGATCGCACGATAGAGCCTGTTGTACTCGTGCTCGTAGGCTGTCATGACCTTCACCCTGTCTCTGAACCTCACGTACTTGGTCTTGCAGTGCTGACACGTCACGGCGACGCCGCCTCCGCGGACTGGTTCGCCGCAGATTTCGCAGTTCTCGGGAATCGCTTTCCGAAAGTGGTCCCTCTTCTTGTCGATGAAGCGCCCGCAAGCTGAGGAGTGGGGTCCTATCCTCGAGGCATACCTCATCTTGTGAATTTCGAACCCAGATACCGGCGAGCCCGCCTGCTTCCAGCTAAGGTCGTAGAATACGCGCTTCTTGTTTACGAGCCACCAGAGCCTGCACCTTCTCCTCAGGGAGAGGTAGAATGCGCACTGCCCGCATCTCCGCTCAATGAACGGGAGGTTTCCGGGAAGGACATACGCGAGCGCCGGCCTCCCGACCTCCCTGAACCAGAGCCGCCTCTCCAGCCCACCATCAGCGACTAGGCCGTCTAGGACCCGGCGAATCTGCTTTCTACTCGGCGAGAGGAGTGCCAGCCACTGCTCGTCAGTAACATACTCGTGCTTCCTGTAGATCGCCTCCAACCTGGAATCCCGGGCTCTGTTCAGCCCGTCGAGCCACCCCGACGCCTTACCCGCTTCGTATGGCACTGTAACCCACCCCGACCTTCGAACGTCCTCGAGCACTCTCTCCCGAAGCACCTCATTCGGAATCGCGAGTTCCCGTTTGAACTTCTTCTTGCGCCGGAAGAGCCGCTGGATCTGCCCTCCTCCCTGCCCTTCGCGGTGATAATCGGGAGGCACCCTCACCACCATGCCCTGAACTAGTTCTTCGTCGAGGTCGTCGAGGCGGAGCCTCGGGTGGCCCTTCGAGATGCGCCATCTGTATCTTCCGAGAGCCTTCGCCAGCATCTCTTCAGTGAGCGGGATTAGGGTTTGGCTGGCCTCTTCGACCAGCTCTGACCGCGTCAGCCTGGTTCCGTACAGAAGAGCCCGCAGGACCGCACTGACGCGCGGTTCGTCGACAGGGACCAGGAGAGGGGCACCGCCCCTTGCGACTACCACCACTCGGTACACCTTACCCATCAGCCTCGCCAAGAGGCCATCGATGTATCCTCCATACTCCTTGTCAGAGACGGCCAGTAACGGTTCGATCAAGATGATCGTATGGAAGGCCCTGAATCGCTGAGTGCGCATGTACCACTGGAACCACTCAGTATAGCCACCGACGACAACGCGCCTGGACGGCTTCACAATCTTCCTCTGGACAAGGACCCCTGACCACTGGTAGTCTTTGTTGGGGTCGAGGCCCTCCGATCCCAGCCGCGTGAGCGCCTCGAGAAGGGCTTCGTCTCCCATGATCGCCACCCGACCCAGCCTCTTGGCCCGCGAGCTCTCGAAGATGACCCTCGCCAACTCCTCGGCCGGGAAGGCGCCATCTGGCTGGTACCGCACGAGACGGACAGCGAGAGCTCTTTCAGAGCCAGATAGCAAGATTCTAGCTCTTTTTAGGTAAATGCGCAAGATAAAACCTTTGTGGTGTTTATTAAGCTTGTTTCCATACTATTGTGATTGTAGTTGTCGGCGCGATGGATGGACAGGATGCACTCTCTGGTACCGATGACGGAGCAGGAGGAGCAGGTCGACGACATTCTGAACCAGTATGCCATCAGCCATTATTCGCATGTGGTCTTTCCTGTCGGCGGCAGGAAT
>WNEQ01000103.1_pt1 | contig 38219 bp, 32 predicted proteins | sample 5399971 | NCBI WGS metagenome assembly WNEQ01 (sample SAMN13153330, study PRJNA577476) | soil metagenome | isolation source: 20 cm grassland meadow soil 2 days after 1st rain plot 5 | place: USA:California | collected 2015-09-18
GCTATCGGAGAGATACAGGCCCACGGGCCGGGTCCAACCATGATGCCGGGCGCGTTTCCAGATGGATACATCGGATCGAAGGTTGGACTGGCGCATACTCCGCCTGCAACCGGCGGATCACCGCAAGACGGTGCCCACAACGACTTTTCGATGACAAGCTGTGTGGCTCCGATGCTGAAATCGTTCAACGCGCTCTGGCCTTGAATCTTTACTTGCAATGTCTTACATGGTTGTCCGGGTGCGCAGTCAAGACCGACTGCACTTACCACGTTTATCACATAGACTTGCAATAGTGACGATGGCACATCCCGGTTGGCTATGATACTGTACGCAACATCTGTAGCCTTGACATCATTTCCGTCCGAGAATTTCCAATCGTTCCTTAGGCGCCAGATCTGCGTCGTGACACCTGTTACACATCCGTTGATCGAGTTGCATCCAACCTCGTTAGGGTTGAAACTGGAACTGTGGCTGATCGTGCCCCAGTCAAAGAGTTGCGAGGATCCGCTCACATTGGGATTCGGTTGAAGCATTGTGTCAAAAATCGAGGATACAATCTCTCCCTCCCATGGACTGTTGAAAGTGAACGGGCTGAGGTTAGAGGTGTCCTGGGAGAATCCTCTGCGGATGAGGTTCGGATTGCCTCCTCCGGGCTTGTAGGATGAGCAGTTGACTGGAGCACCTGGCAAGGCGCACGGATCGTATCCGGGCACCTGACGCGCGTTTAGCAGTGTGAAATATGCTCCGCCAGCTATTGTGCCCTGCATCTCAGTGTTAACAATGCTGGACTGTGTATTTGCGCACTGGCTTGTGCATTGTTGGAAGTTCCATCCATTGTTTTCGACGAACGCATTTACGAAGGTAAAGGCAGGGACATCCACCGCCCTGTTGAGTTCGTAAACCAGTTCGGTTTGAAAGAACTGTTCTGAGAGGTTAAGCGTCGGAGCGAACTCTCCTGCACTCCCAAAAGTGTCCGTCTCCGGATCGCACCAGAATTCGGGGTTTTCTGGATGAATGACAGATTGACCGGCACAGATCCCACCAGTTCCAATGCTGTTATGGTTGACGAAGTACTGCTCGGCAGGAAAGAAACCGACGCTGTGCGATCCCGTATACAACTGCCATGCATCCGGACTGCCGCCTGAAGCAACGGTATCCTCGAACACGATTGGCGTCACCTGTGAGAACGTGTAGTACTTGGGCGTGAACTGTGTGCATGGGGTTGTCCGAGCGTCATAACAGACGGTTCCGACGAAACCAGTCTGAGAAGCCCTGTTCTGGGGAGTGCCGAAGAGAAAGTTCAGAGTGTCAGCGATAACCTGACCGGACTGTTGTCTACCGAAGTTGACTCTGATGTATGTCTTGATCTGCCCGTTCGGCACAATGTGAGGATATGCACCAGGGTCTATTGTTCCGGTAGCAGCGTTCGCAACATCGTTACAGGTCGCGGTCGAAGGCGAAAGTGTTAGACCCATACTGACAAAGTCGTCGCATGCTGCCTGCAGGTCATCGTGGCCAGAGTAGCCTTGACCGCCATAGCTCGTTCCAGTATTCCAGAACTCGGAACTGACACTGATCTTGTCATCGGCAATATTGTACGGACCAATATTGTGGCCTGTCGCGCCTGGCGAGCAGCCAGCCACGTTAAGCCAAGGATGATTGTTGAACTGGCATTCCGCCAAATCGATCTGGGAGGCAGGGCCGCCCGGAGGAGGTGTCCCCAACCCGCCTTGGTACATTGTCGAGGTCCCCGTTGGACATGCAATCCCCTGAGAGGTGATGCCGTTGGCGCAGGGTGCCAGGGCGGTACTTCCAAAGGCACCGCTGACCCACGCCGGATCGTCAATAAGATGGGCGATCGCGGCACCGAGAAGAGTTCTAGCCTGGGTCGTCTTGAGACTGCTGGGACTGTTCCAGTTGACGTTCAAAATGCCTGACTTAATAGTGCTCCCCGCAACTGTTACTATGATACCTGTTGCGTTGTAGACACTACTCATGATGGAGTACGAGCCGGCGAGCATACATGGAACCTTGTAGACCCCGTTCGGACTGGACCCCCCTGAGTCGCTGACCATTACTGACGGCGAACCGCTCGGCTGATTACGCACAGTTAGGATGTTTAGGAAATCTAGTATGGTCGCAGCGGTCTCCTGATTCCGGAGAGTAATTTGCAGGGAGCCGAAGCCTGTGCTGCAACCGGGCGTGGTGTTGGTTGTTGTGAACGAGACGGGACCTACTGTTCTAGGTTGCAGGAGTGGAATCCCCATAAATGAAGGGTGATTGTTAATCATTAGACCAAAATATCCGCCCGGACCTGTGGGTGAAGTGCAGTAGAAGTCCGGGTTGCTACAAAATGTGTTGATCTGGCTTGTGGATTGAAGAGTCCAATCGCTGATGTCTATCTGCCCTTGCTGGAAGGCTGAGAGCGCAGGGTCGAAGTCTGAGTAGAAATGGATGATCATCTGTTGTGTGAAAGGACCGAAAGGCGAAAAGCGAGTGGGGCCATTCTGGTTGACCGCGCGGACCGGAGTGTAGGTTCCCGGCAACACCATAAGAACTGACAGACTGAGAACTACCGCAAGACTGAGAACCTTAAACAAAGAACCTTCTCAGCTCCTCAACGGGTGTTGCGCCAATAGGTGTATCGGAAGCAGCATTCGAGGAGCGTCCATGTCTGTCTCTAGCACCCTGTGGCAGGGCAGAAGAATGGATCTGTCTGCGGGTCGACTAGAGTGAGCGTTTGTGGTGTGTATGGTGTGGTTATGCCATGTCCAAGGTATATGGCCACTGTCGCGAGGTCTTCTGCTCCGACTGTTGTGCCTGATCCAATGTTCGAGTTGACCCAGTACGGGTCAGCTGTTCCAAAGTGCGAAGCGACATCAGCTAAGTCTAGTATGTTGACCACTCCATCGTTATTGTGATCCGCGTAGCTGATCTTGTACAGAGAGCTTGTGAGTGCGGAAGGGCCGTTTGGACAGCAGCGTGCAAAGTTGGTGTTCTCTGACAAGAGAATCTTGCCGTCGGTTATGATTGCGCTGCCTGTCAAGACACCAGCTGCGGTTTCAGCGCAAGGTCCACCGACGTGGCCTGCTGAAACGCCTGTTCCAGATATCGGAGCAATGCACGACCAAGGTCCTGGTCCTACCTCGATACCCGGGCTATTAGCGCTTGGATACATCGGGTCGAACACTGGGCTAGCGCAGGTTCCATTTGGAACCGGCGGATCCCCGCAGTAAGGTGCCCATAGCGACTTTTCGAGAACAAACTGAGTGGCACCGATGTTGAAATCGAAAAGAGAAGGTGAGCTGAAGGAGCAGAACTGTGGATTTTGACACTGGGTCTGGAGCTTCACTTGGAGCGTCTTGCATGTCTGTCCCGGCCCGCAGTCAAGACCGGTAGCGCTGACGACGTTTAGCACATAGCTCTGCAGCAGGGAAGAGGGTACATCGCGATAGGCGATAATACTGTAAGCAACGTCAGTCGCCTTAACGTCGTTGCCGTCCGAGAACTTCCAGTCGTTCCGTAAGTGCCAGATCTGGGTTGTGACACCCGTAGCACATCCGACAATCGAGTTGCATCCAACCTCATTCGGGTTGAAGAAAGAACTGTGTCTTGTGGTTCCCCAGTCGATGTACTGGGCCCCTCCACCGCCCGTGTTGGGATTCGGCTGTAGCATTGTGTCAAAAATAGAGCTGAGCACGTCTCCTTCCCAGATGCTGTTGAACGTGAACGGACTAAGATTACTGGTGTCCTGCGAGAAGCCACGACGAATAATGTTCGGGTTACCTCCTCCAGGAGCATAAGAAGCACAATTGGCCGGAGCACCTTGAACAGAGCATGGATTGTATCCCGGAACCTGTCTCGCGTTCAGCAGTGAGAAATAGGCTCCACCGGCTTGCGTGCCGAAGCCTACGGTGTTGACGATGCTCGACTGTGAGTTGAGGCACGCTACTCCGTTGCATTGTGCGAAATTCCAGCCATTATTCTCAACGAAAGTATCGACGAATGAGAAGCCTGGAATGTCCACCGCGTTGTTGAGCTCGGTTAGGATATTCCTTTGGAAGAACTGCCCTGACAAAGTCGCTGTGGGGGCGAATTCCCCTGCGCTACTCCAAGTGTCGGATTGGGGATCGCACCAGAATTCGTAGTTGTTCGGCTTGAACACGGGCACACCGGCACAGACTTGACCCGTGTTAACACTGTTTCTGTTAATGAAAAACTGGTCGGGGGTAGGATCAAAACCTTGCCCCTCTGTGTATAGTTGCCAGGCATCCGGGCTTCCCCCGGAGAGCGACGTGTCCTCGAAGACGATTGGAGAACACTGAAAACTGAAGCTGCAGTAATGTCGAGTATACTGAGGACACAACAAATAGCAAACGGTGCCGACAAATCCAGCCTGGGTGTCTCTGTTCTGGGGTGTTCCGAAGAGAAAGTTCAACGTGTCAGCGATAATCTGGCCAGACTGTTGCCTTCCAATAGACGTTCTTATGAAGTCCAAAATGTGTCCACTTCCAGCGGGCACGAAATGGGCATAGGCACCGGGATCTGCGTTTAGGCTGGCTGCGTTAGCCACGTCGTTGCATGTGGCGGTTGGTGGTGAGAGTGTGAGACCCATTGAGAGGAAATCGTCGCAAGCGGCCCTCAAGTCATCGTGACCAGCGTATCCTGCATATCCCGTGACAAGGAATGGCGTTCCTGTATTCCAGAAACTGGTTTTCACGGTTACGGTGCTGTCAGAGATGTGGTAGGGCCCGACATCATGTCCAGTCGCATCGGGTGAGCAGCCGACAACGTTCAGCCAGGGGTGATTGTTGAACTGACATTCAGCAATATCGACCTCAGTTGGCAAACCTCCTGCCGGATTTGCAGTCGGACAGAACGTCGGAGCGGTCTGACACAGGTATTCTGCGGTAGTGCCTGTCGGACAAGCTCCACCTTGTGCTGGAACCCAGAACGAGCAGGGCGATTCGGCCACACCTGTCAATTCAGTGCGGACGAACGCTGGGTCGTCCAGCAGGTGGGCCATGGCAGCGCCGAACAGCGCTCGTGCTTGGGTTGGCCGAACGTTGCTCGGACTGTTCCAGTTGACGTTGAAGGTGCCACTCGTAACTGTTGCACTGGCAATATTGACAATGACCGGTCCAGCTGACCCAGTTCCATTGTAAACACTTGAACGGAGGGCATAGTTTCCAGCAAGGATGCACGGGACAACGTAAACACCGTTGGGAGTTGTTCCTCCAGAATCGCTAGAGGTAACGGAGGGTGAACCGCTCGGTTGGTTAGCTGCAGTCACAGTGTTCAGCGGGTCTAGGACAGTCGTGCTAGTCTCCTGGTTCAGGAGAGTAATGATCAACGAGCCGAAACCAGTATTGCAGCCTGTCGCAGAGCTAGTTGAGGTAAACGAGGCTGGGTTGATAGTTCTGTTTTGACGTAGTGGAATCCCCATGAACGAAGGATGATTGTTAATCTGCTCCCCGAAATAACCAAGCTCGGGCTGAGGCAAGGTGCAGAAGAAGTCGGCGTTGTTGCAGAAGGTGTTGATGGCGTTCTGGGATTGTAGTTGCCAGTCGCTGATGTCGATCTCTCCCTGCTGGAAGTGAGAGAACATAACGTCAAAGTCTGAGTAGAAGTGGATGATCAACTGCTGGGTGAAAGGCCCGAAAGGCGAGAATCTATAGAACGCCTGACTGAGCGCACGGACCGGAGCATACGTTCCCGGCAACAGCATAAGAACAGACAGACTGAGAATCACAGCTAGACTGAGAACCCTAAGCAAAAAGTCTCTAACATCCCGTGGCGGGGCAGAAGAATGGATCTATTTGCGGGTCCAAATCGGTAAGTTGTAAGGGTCGGAATGGATAGATGGTTCCGTGGCCAAAGTAGATCGCAACGGTCGCAAGGTCCACGGCGTTGACCGTTGATCCTGGGGCGATGTTTGAGTTGACCCAGTATGGATCTGGCTGTCCGTAATGAGCTGCGATATTTGCCAAGTCGAGGATGTTGACGATTCCATCGTTGTTCTTGTCGGCCCAGCTTAGCTTGTAGAGACTGCTGGACGTGTCGTCCGGGCAGCATCTGGCGAACCCGTCGTAGCGTGTTAACAGGATCTTTGTGCCGATTTGGACTACTTGGCCTCCCACGCAAGCCGGTTGGCAGACTGGCTCTACGCAAGATCCTCCCACGTGACCCGCGTTAGGAAATCCGACAGGCACGATGCACTGCCAAGGCCCGCCGCCGATCATGATGCCTTGAGCCATCGGATCAAACGTGGGATCCGCGCATGGAGATGTCGACCCGCCAGGGATACCTCCGTTCACGATGGGACCACAGACCGGCTCCCAGATGTGGCGGGGGATTATTGGCACGGAACCCAGGTCAGACATTCCGAAGGCACTCTGACCTTGTAGTTTGATCTGTACAGTGCGAGAGCTAAGCGCAGTTGCACTGGAAACACTACTCACAAGATATTGGTAGTAAATTGCCGGGACATCTCTGAAGGAGAGAATTGTGTAAACGACATCATCCGCCGTCAGCGGGGTTCCGTCTTGGAATTTGATATCATTCCTAAGCTGCCAAATGGACGTTGTTGTTCCGGTAATGCAACCGTTGAGGGTGTTGCATGAGACTTCGCTCGGGTTGAAAGTGGAAGAGTGGGCAATGGTTTGCCAGTCTACGATCTGGCCATCTGCCCCTCCGGTCATCGGGTTCGCTTGCAGCAGGGAGTCGTAGAGGAGGCTTACAATCTCCCTTTCAGTGTTCGTGTAGGCCTGGAACGGGCTCATGCTGAAGATGTCCTGGCTGAAGCCTCGACGAATCAGATCCGGATCCCCGCCTCCAGGAGCGAACCCTGGACTAGGCGGAACATAACCGGGCACTTGCCGCATGTTCAGCAGTGACCAGTACCCGTAGCCAGCGAGGAATCCGCGGCCGAGAGTGTTGACGAGACTCGACCGTGAGAAGCATGGAGGTGGGGACCCGGTGCACTGTTGGAAGTTCCAGCCGTTCAGAGCCAGGAATTGGTCTATGCGCGTGAAGGCTGGATCTGTCATTCCATTTGACGTACCTGTCGCGGCAGCCTTGGCGAAGAACTGGGTAGACTGGGGCAGGGTGGGACTGAACTCTCCAGCCGCTGCATATGTATCAAGCGCAGGATCGCAGTATACAGGGTAGTTTGCGAGGGTTACGACTGGAGGACCGCCGCAAAAGCTTGATCCGAAGGAGCTGTGGTAGTCGTCGTATAGTTGCTGCGGGAAGGGGCTTAGGTCCCAGCCTCCCTGGTAGATGTTCCACGCGCAGGCTTGCTGGAGGACGCAAAGGCTCTGGGAGAATGTTGCTCCCTTCGGCGTACAAGATGTGCCCCAGTAGAGAACTGTGCAACCGTTGTTTGGTGTCCCGAAGAGAAAGTTGATCGTATCACTAAGGATGATTCCGAATTCTTTTCGTCCTTGGTTTGTCCTCCACGCGTTGAACACGTGTTGCCCCCTGTTGTCCAGGTGTGCATAGGTGGAGAGGGCGACGGAGCCTTGAGAGGCCAGAGCGACGTCTCCGCAGTCCGTTGAATTTGCTCCACCTACAACCGTAAAGCCGGCCTTGACAAAATCGTCGCAAGCAGCTCTAAGATCAGACACGCCTGAATATCCCAAGCTGACACCGTTCGCCTGGCCGGGGAGAGTCCACCATTCTGAACCGCCACCTACGCTGTCGCTGACAAAGTTGTACCCGGATACCGGATTGCATGGACTGAACCAAAGATGATCGGAGCACTCAGCCGTGTTCGAAAAGAGGCCGGGAACATTCTGGGATGGAGCAACTTGTTCGTCGTCGAACGTTGCCAAATTCCCGAACACTCCCTGGATGAAGCTCGGCTTGTCCAAGAGGTGAGAAAGCGCACGTCCAACGTAGACTCCTGCCTGTGACGGTTGCTTCGTGCTGGGACTGTTCCAATCTACGAGGAGCGTAGTTGTCACAGTTTGACCGCCGCCGACGGATACACAAATCGTCGGCGTCACGGACGAACAGGAAGAGTTACTGTTATAGACGCTGGAGCTGATCGCGTAGGTACCGCCTAAGATGCACGGGAAAACATAGGTGCCCGTCGGGTTGACTCCGCCAGAATCGCCTACAGTGGCTGACGGCGAACCGCTAGGCTGGTTTGAGATAGTCAACTTGTTCAGACTGTCAAGAATAACCGCGTTGCCCTGCTCCTGGTTGCGAAGTTGGACGATTAACTGGCCGAATCCTGCTGAACAACCTGGGCCTGTGGTAACAGGCAGAATAAGCGAGGGAGGGGGAGCGGATCGATTCTCTTGAAGTGAAATTCCCAAGAACGGTATGCGGTGGTTGATGTCTAGCTGAAAGATCCCGAATTCCGAGGTTGGGCTGGTACAGAAGAAGTTTGCATTAATACACGATGAGGTGCCTGCGACTCCCAGCGGAGAGTCAGGGATATCGATCTGTCCGTTCTGGAACGCGTTTAACATGCCGTTGAGATCTCCATAATCGGTTATGATGAGCTTCTTTTCTTGGGGACCGAATGGAGACCATGGCGTGAAACCACTCTGAGCTACAGCGCGACCCGAAGACAGGGAGCTGGGTAGGACTGTTAGTATGGTCAATGTGAGGATGATAGTTAGAATCGGCGTTTTCGCCCGCACGATTCTTCAGAAAATCGCGAAGGAGGTACTGTCAGTATAAGTTTATCGGAAGATGGGGGAGAGAAGGCAAGCTCCGTACATGCCGAGAAACACCGAGCTCTCCTGAACCAGCATTCTCGATTGCTTTGTTCAAGGTAACCCGAGGCAAGAAAAACGCAGCTTTTCAAACACAGACGAGACCTAGTTGAGGTGGAGGCGACTATTGGGACCTTGGCTGAGGGCTGGGTAGACGAACGTGACAAGGCGATTCTCGACACGATCTACTATTGTGAAAACTGTAACATGGTACTCGAACCCGGCGACACAGATATCGAACGCCACAGGAGGGACTTACCCAACCATAAACTGCGAAAGGTGCTCATCGTCCGTTGCGGCCATTGCGGAAACATTGTCACCGACAGCTACGCCCAGTACAGTCCCCAGCTGAACCGGTTCTGGTGTAAGAACTGTCTTTCCGACAAGACAAATCATAGAGAATTCTACGGTGACCCCAGGGATGATGATCTCGAGATTTAGATCGGACCCTCCAATCTTTTAGAACTGCCTTTATACCCGGTTTCGAAACAAACCTCTAGCACGAGAACGGTGTCTCTTTGAACGTCGACCTTGTAAGAAAACAGATCCCGGTCACTTCTCGAAGAGCATACTTCGACAATGCTGGAACAGGCCCGCCATCAATACCGGTACTCAATGCGATCAACGAGTACATGGCTGACTGGCGTGAGTATGGTGAGAACTGGGAAGAATGGCTACCACTCATCATCGAATCTCGCCGGCTCTTCGGAAAAATGATCGGCGGAGCCGCGTTGGATGAGGTTGCATCTGTCCCGAATGTTACTAGCGCGCTTACAGCGTTGGCAAGCAGCCTACACTACAAACCGAGCGGAAACATTGTTATCAGCGAGCTCAACTTTCCCACAAACATCTACCTCTGGCACCTCCAGAAAAAACACGGCCGAGCGAAAGATGTTCGACTGTTACATCGTGATCAAAACGGCACGATCCCACTCGAACAGTGGGAGAAAGCGATCGACGATGATACCTCGATCGTTTCCGTCGACTATGTCTCGTGGACAAACGGTTGCAGAGAGAAGATTCGCGAGATTGCAAAGATCGCTCACGAGCACGATGCTTTTGTCATAGCCGACTCGTTCCACTCGCTCGGAGTCTTCCCGCTCGACGTCCGACAGGATGGTGTTGATGCGCTTGTCTGCGGGATGTACAAGTGGATGCAGGGACCTCACGGCGCGGCTTTTGTCTACACGAAACATGACAGGCTGAAGGATCTGGACCCGAACTATGTCGGCTGGCACGGAGTCCAAGACTCCGTTGTTAGGAGACTCACAAGCCAGCAGGACCTGTTCGGAAAACCGTTCAACATCGAAGAGACAGTACCTGCGCCCGACGCGACGATGTTTGAAGGTGGAAGTTGGGGAGTAATTTCCGTGATAGGGGCCAAAGCCGCCTTGGAATTCGCGTTGAAACATGACCAAGCTGAAAGGTCCCACAGAGTCCTGAAAGTCACAGAACATCTTATCGAGGGTTTGAAGAAGAAAGGACGCAAGATCCTGACACCACTACAATCTGACAGGCGAAGCGGAATCGTGGTCTTCGAGGACCCCGAGCCCGGAGCCACATATGAGAGGTTGAAGAAGTTGAACATCACGGTCGCGAGCAGGGTTCACGCGCTGCGTGCGTCACCCCACTATTACAATACAGAGGAGGAAATCGACAAACTCCTCGCTGCTCTCTAAACCTTGAAAATCGTAGTTGTAAATAACTACAAACAACCCGGACAGACTGAGAGAGCAGTCCAGAACATAGAAAGATGCAGCGGACAGTCGACAGAGAAGATAGACTTCAACGAGCCCGACCTTTACCGTAGAGTTGTAGAATCCGAACCGGACCTAGTAATTCTTACAGGGTCCAGCGCCCTGCTCTCAAAACCTAGAACCCGAGAGCTATTCCAGCCCGAGATAGACCTTGTCAGAAAGGCCAAGTTTCCGATTCTAGGAATATGCTATGGACATCAGATCATCGGGTCAGCCTTTGACGTCCCGATGCGGGACCTTGGCCAAATGCTCCGCGGCTACGAAAAAGTAAGCATCGTCAAGAAGCATCCATTGTTCGATGGACTACCCTCCGACCTGATGGTTGCGGAATCACACCGGCAGGAACTTACCAAAGTCCCCGACGCGTTCCAACATCTGGCGCAATCAACGACGTCCAAGGTCGAAGCGATGGTACACAGGTCAGAGCCGATCTACGGCGTCCAGTTCCATCCCGAGCGGTCGAATGACGAGCATCCACATGGTATGATGATCCTCCGAAACCTCTTGAAACTGATCCGGTGATCCTGACTGGCTGTCTAGTGCAGAACGATTCGGTAGTCGAGTACCATCGCGAGAAACACAATAGCCAGGTATGGGCTCGAGAATTTGAACGCGGTCCAAGCCTGAGCTTTTGTCGGGTTGAAAGCCAGCTTCAAGTCTAGAATAATCATTCCGAGACCCAACGCTCCGGCGATTGCGAGGTAGATGATCCCGAAGATTCCCAGCGGGACGAAGATGAGGGAGGATGGTACGAGGAGGAAGGTGTTGAGGGCGATGTACTGGGCGGCCTTCTTGTCCCCGACAACAACTGGGAGCATTGGAATTCCAGCCTTCGCGTAATCGTTGGAAGCTCGAAGGGCGAGGCTCCAGAAGTGGCTTGGCGTCCAGACAAAGACGAGCAGAGCCATTAACCAAGGTGCGATCACACCAACGTTTCCTGTGGCCGCTGCCCAGCCTGCCAAGGGCGCGCAACTCCCTGCTGATCCTCCGAGGACGATGTTGAGCGTCGTCCGACGCTTCAACCATTTCGTATAGAACCCAACGTAGATCGCAGCACCGAGAAAGATGAACAAGCTCGCCCAGAGAGAGAGAAGAAATAGGGAGATTCCGACTCCAACAGCTACCAGTGCCAATCCGAACGCTAGCGCGTTGAACGGTGATAACTCCCCTTTCGGAATCGGCCTCTGGCTGGTGCGCCCCATACTCTGGTCGATGTCTCGATCGAGATAGCAGTTCAATGCGCCAGCTCCACCAGAAGCGAGGGTACCGGCGACCAAGACCGCGGCTAGGTTGAACACGTTGATGCCTCGTGTCGCTACAAGAAAAGCCATGAGCGCGGTAAAGTCCAGCAGCAACACTATCTTCGGCTTAGTAAGCTGCAGATAGGCTTCGGCTCTGGATTGGGATCTGAACCCCAAGGATGAACGCGAGGCCTCGGCTTGCTGGCGGGTAAAAGGGTTTGGCGCAAACGGTCTTTACACAACGAACCGAAAAGAACGAAGAGCATATGGCCGTAGTTAGGAACTTCTGAAATAGGCCCCTAGAGGCAGAGCGGCTTCGAGGGGTTCTTGTTGAGGGTCAATTATCTACTCATACTAGGATGCGTAGGCCTGAGCCTCTGGGCCTGGCAGCAGGACCCCAACTTCATCGACACAAATTTCGTGTTCAGCTGGAACAACCTACTGGCCGGAAGAGTATGGACAATCTTCACCGCCCTCTTCCTCCACGCCAGCCCTACCCATCTCTTCGGAAATATGCTCTTCCTTTTCGTGTTCGGAAACACCCTTGAGAAGATGATCGGCAGAGACTACCACCTCGCCGTCTTCTTCATTGGAGGATTCACGGCATTCCTCCTCCCTCCCGCCCTTGGACTCTACGCACCCGACACCGGCATGCTCGGAGCCTCAGCAGCCATCTTCACACTAGCCGCCTGTGTGATGCTGATGAACCCGCTGAAGTTTTCGTTCCTCTTCATGGCTCCGCAGGGACTCGTAGCCATGCTCTACTTCCTCTACAACGTAGCACTCGTATACGATCCGACGTTGATCCCTGGTCTTGGCTACGATCCCAGCATCGCCTACATCGCCCACGTCATAGGCTTCACAGTAGGCGTACCGTTCGGAATAGCATGGAGCAAACGCTGGCCAAGAAACCTCCTAATCACCCTCGGACTCTTCGGCGTTTACCTCGCAATCCTCGCAGTTCTCGCAACATTCTTCGGGCTAAGACTGCCCTTCGGCGTACTCTAGCTGCTGCTCAATCAGAGGCTTGAGCTTCAGGAAAACTTGCCGGGTTGCCCGCAAATCGTCAAGGCAGTGCTCACGTATAGACGCTGCGGCCTTTCTATCCCCTTCCAGCGCTCGGATATAGAGGTGTGGGACGTCGAGGCCCATCGGACCTTTCTTTCGAGCTATCTGGAAGAAGTCACAAACGTGATCGAGATAGGTGAACGTGAGCCTCAACCTGCTCTTCACAATATCAGCAAGATCAATATGCGACTTGCGGAGAATCGGTCTAGGATCAAGCGCGTGTTTCATGAGACGGGTCGTGAGAAACGGGATGTCGAAGCTCCTACCATTCCAAGTCACCATGACATCGTAACTCTCCAATCGCTTCACGAGCCTCAATAGAAGCGGCTTTTCGTCGCTCGTCGTCTTCACCTCCAAATACTCGCCCCGTCCGACATCCGACATGAGCCCAGCGCTCACTAGCGTTCCCGCGTCCGCCTCAAGCGATGTCGTCTCGATATCGAGAATCACAATCCTAGCAGCCATAGTCCGAGAATGATTCTCTCAGGGCTTAAGCGCTTCGGGAAGCTATCCTCGAAAGGAAGATATTCGGGGCTCGGCTCCTAGCCTCTTGCGGACTGAGCCTAGTTGGAAACCCCTGCCGTAGTCCAAGTTGCGAACTTGGAGAAAACATATCGCCTAGGCAACGTCATGGTGAACGCGCTCCGCGGGGTCAACCTCACCCTGTACCAGGCTGAGTTCGTAGTCATAACCGGACCCTCGGGGTCGGGAAAGACGACACTCCTCAATATCATAGGAACACTGGACAAACCATCATCTGGGAAAGTGTTGATTGACGGAGACGACATCACTGGCATGAAGGATGGTCAGCTCACAAAGCTCAGGCGATACAAGATCGGCTTCGTCTTCCAGTTTCACAATCTCATACCAGTACTGACAGCCTTAGAAAACGTGGAACTGCCTCTGCTAACCGCCGGAGTGAAACCGAAAGCTGCCCAAGAAAGAGCCCGCTTGATGCTTGAGCGCGTCGGCCTCAAAGAACGCCTCACGCACCTCCCAGATGAACTGAGCGGGGGAGAGCAACAACGGGTTGCCATAGCCCGAGCCCTAGCAAACCACCCGAAAATCATCCTCGCCGACGAACCAACAGGAGACTTGGACACGAAGACAGGCACTGAGGTAGTTCAGATAATGTACGAGTCAGCGAAGAAAGAGAACGCTTCCGTCCTAGTCGTCACACACGACCCAGTGGTCGCGGATCGAGCGGAGAGACTGTTTGAAATGCGCGACGGTATGATAACGAAAGGACCGCAACAGCATCCCAGAGAGTCCTACAGGATGAGAGCGATAGAGCCTGTTCCTCCGGAACCCGCACGATCTCTCTCACAGCCCAACTAGTGCAAAGCTGATACTAGATCATGCTTTCGGCCAAGATTGCCTACCGCAATCTTCCAAAACGGCGCGCAAGAACCGCGCTTACAATTCTCGCCGTCATTCTCGGAGTCGCATTGCTCGTGGGGATCAATCTAGCGACTGCAAGTGCGACTGGCGAGTTCACCAATTACATCAACAAGTTCTGGGGCCGGACAGATATCGTCGTAAGCTACGGCGGACTTCCACCAGTATTCCCTAGCCACTATCTGAGCAATGTCCAGAGTGCCTCTGAAGTTCAACAAACAGCCGTCAGACTAATCTGGTTTGGCACCACCGACAATCGGACATTCTTTCCCTTGGTAGGAGTCAACGGGACCGACTTCGATTATTCCAGCTACAACATTACCGGCGCCAAGACTCTCTCTCCAGGCCAGGCAACGGTGGATGATGGGCTGGCCCAGAAGTATGCGCTGAGAATCGGGTCCACACTCAACGTCTTCACTCCAAACGTCATTGCTAGAACCAATGTCACGATTCCTCTATCAGTGGTGGGAATCAACCATCCGCTGCGCAACATCGGCGCGTCGGTCTATGTCAACCTCCCTGAGCTCCAATCAACCCTAAACTTTCAAGGAATGATCTCCCACATCTACGCAACTCTCAATGATCCAACCCGAGCGCCACAGGTCCGGGACGAGATTCAACGTCTCCTAGGCTCACCGCTTTTCAATGTAAACGCGCCAAAAGCTGAAGCTGTTCAAAGAATAGCGGGACAAACCGCCGGATTCGAACTAGGGCTAAACGTAATGGTCGCCGTCGCGCTAGTCGTTTGTGCTTTCATCGTCTTCAACACTCTGTTCATGACCGTAAACGAACGCACTTACGAGATCGGGGTCATGCGTGCCGTCGGAACCAGCCGGTCACAGATCTTCAAGATTTTCTTGGTTGAGGGAATGCTGATCGGCACCATCGGAACAGTGGCCGGTGTCTTTACAGGGTTGATTCTATCGAGGGGCTTCACCGCAGTTGCAGAGAACATTCTCCAAACCCCATCTCTCCCGCTAGTCCAGCTCACCCCAACCATCACTCTAATGGGGCTTGGAGCGGGCTTTGCAGCTGTCTTCGCCGGATCGCTCTACCCAGCCGCCTCCGCAAGCCGGATCAACATTATCCAAGCGATTAGACCCTCCGCCCGAAACTCTCGAAAACGAATCCCGGATTCAATCATCGTCCTTGTCAGCTTGGGCATGCTCACAGTTGGCTCGCTAGAGGCTGCCAGAATAACGCCGTTCCACGTCCCCTACCTCGATGTTGCACTCATCCCAATGGGGCTGGTTATTCTCGGCGCAATACTGTTCGGACGATCAGGCCGAATACTCACCGCACCGCTCCTACCATTCTCAAGAGCTGTTGGATACATCGCATCGAGAAACGGTAGACGCAGATTGCTTAGAAACGCGATCTCGTTCGGAATGATCACAATCACACTCAGCTTCGTGATCATGCTAGGAGGTATCCAAGGAGGGGTCCAGACAGCTCTCGATCAGGGAATCCAAGAAGCATTGGGGGCCGATATCATCCTCGTCGCAAACGAGTCATTGCCTATCAGTTTCACAAACAACCTGACGAGTTTAGCCCAAGTCTCATCTGCGACTCCCCTCGGACCTAGTTTCCTTCCTGTGAACCCGACTGCTTTTGGTCCATCCGGCAACAGAACATCTGTAGGAATACTCGCAATCGATCCGACAGTATTCCCCCAGATCGTTAACTATCAATTCGTTAACTCGCCGCCTCCGCAGGTTGCGTATGCCCAATTGGCAAGCAACAATCAAACTGTGCTGTTACCTGATTCTTTGGCGTCTAGATTGGGGGTCTCCGCGGGAGAAAACATTACAATGGACATCCCGAAGCCTGTTGAGTTCAGAGTCGCAGGAATCTTCACTGGGCCTGTCCTGCAGTACATACAGTTTGGAAACAGTTTTGCCAGCGACACAATTGTTGTATCCTTTAAGACTCAGACTCAATTCTTTGGCGGCCAGAACAACGCGCCACTTTTCTTGATTGATCTAAAGCCCCAATACAAGCCAGTAGCGTCTACGATAGCTCACGACATTGCTACCACGTATCCAAGGTACGATTTTGCCGAGAATTCGCTGACCCTCGGGCAACTCCTCTCGCTTGTTCGAGATACGATTAACCGGATATTCACGATAATCCTCCTAGTTCTCTACTTCGCCCTCCTCATCGCGACCCTAGGAATAAGCGCTACAATGATCATGAACGTAACCGATAGAAAGCGCGAGATAGGGCTATTGCGCTCGCAGGGAATGAGCAGGAGACAGATATCCGGACTTTTTCTCAGTGAAGGAATCATACTCGGCCTATTCGGCTTCCTTCTCTCCGTTCCCGGAGGCCTCCTTCTGCTAGAGGGAGCGACCAATAGCACCACCCTCGCAGGATTCTACCTCCCATTCGTCATACCCTATAGTGCCATGGTACAAGCCCTTGGACTGTCCATTCTTGCAGTGGTCACGGGATCACTGTATCCTGCTCTCCGGGCTTCGCGAATGGAAATTACTAGGGCTCTCGAACAGGCATAGCGAGCGAGTAACCGTTACTGTTGGGAATTGGAGTAGGGTACGGCGGGCTTAGTTCCGGCCTAGATCGATTGATCATCTTGAGCCCGGCATGCCCAAGTTCAGCCAGCGTCAACGGTACACTCTCGCCATTCTTTGCAGCTTGCTAATTGCTGGCCTTGTACTGTTATCATTCCCTGCGCCTGCAGAACAAGATGTCACAACATATTCTACATCGACGCTGACCACGAACGGTCTATCGCAGGAAATTGGATTCGCGCCCTCAGGCTACTACGCGACAGCGCACATTATGAGTGGCAACACAATCGATGTAAAACTCACACTTGTTGAGTCCAACCTGGTTCTTTTCACGGCTACTTTCCTCGCGGGAACATTCGACATTCCAAACACTCCTATCACCGCAGCCAACGGAGGAACAGTATTCTTGACAATAACATCCCATAACCAGGTCTTCACCCAGATGAGCGTAGTTGCAAAAATATTCCACATAGTCACAGCTCTTCCATTCTTCTGGGCAGGAGTAGGGATCTTGGGCTTGACCGGCCTCCTAACACTGGCAATATTCTACCAGCACACCGCCGCAGGAAAACTCGCCAGAAGAATCCTGCCAGTGGAAAAGGCCGGCCTCGGTTGGCCTTAGCGGCGCCATGGCGTCATCCGCGGAACCAGATTAAATAATACGCAGGACTCGAGAAGGTTCTGCGCGAAAAATCCTTGACTGGCAATGCTGTGATCTCGGTCTATGACAAGTCCAGACTCGAACACATAGTCGGAGCGTTTGCCAGACACAAGATCAAAGTGATCAGCTCAGGCGGGACAGCCCAAGCGATCCGAAAACTCCGACACGAGGTCGTAGAAGTCTCAACGTATACGGGATTTCCTGAGATGCCCGGTGGACTTGTGAAAACTCTCCATCCCAAGATACATGCTGGAATTCTAGGCGACTGGAACGATCCAGCGCAGCTGAAATATCTGCAGGAAAACGCGATCGAACCGGTGGATTTTGTCGTTGTGAACTTGTATCCGTTTCGGGAGGTCGTAAAGAGCGACCCGATAAATCTGCGGAGAGCGATCGACAATATCGACATTGGAGGTGTCGCCCTGATCCGCGCTGCGGCAAAGGGCGCATTTCTCAACAATAGAGTCGCGCCTTTGACCAGACCTGCCCAGTACGATGTTTTGATCCGGGAACTGGACAAGCATGAGGCGGTCCCGGATGAACTGAGACGCAAACTTGCGAGAGAGGCGTTCGCCTTGACCGCAGAGTATGATACAGCGATAGAGAGCTACCTGGGCAAGTTGAAGAATTGAGCGATCAGCAGATCCGAAGGATCTACCGGACGGCCCGGGACGAGGATCTACCATTATCGCTCAAGCTTATGATCGGCGACAAGGTGTTCGACTACTCAAAGGTCCAATGGAAAGTGGAAGGCCGGATGCGGGGACTGCGGTATGGCACGAACCCGCACCAGAAGGGAGCGTTGTACAGACCGAAATTATCGAAGGGCGGGATAGGAAATGTCGATTGGGTAAAATGGGGAAAAGACGGACCTTCGGCGACGAATATCGAGGATGGAAGTCACGGGTTGCGGATCACGAGTTATTTCAAAGAACCCGCTGTCGCAGTGATGAAACATCTCAACCCATCAGGAGTCGCGGTTTCAAGAGGACATGATCATCTGAGTCAGGTGTATGCGCGGGCCAGAGACTCTGATAACCGGGCCGCTTTCGGAAGCGTCGTCATATTCAACAGCCCTGTTGACCGAAAGACCGCAGAAGAAATCATGAAGACGTTCGTCGAAGTCGTCTATGCACCAAGGTACGGGTCTGAGGCATTAGCGGTTTTCGAGTCGAAGAGAGACATACGAGTCGGAGAGGTTCCACCCCAACGCAAAGAGGACGCGGCATTGCCGCCGGATGTAGTAGTGCTAGAGGATGGATCCTTGATCATAGAAGACCAGTACCGAACCAGCATATTGTCACTGGATAATATGAAACAGCTCCCCGTGCCTACCAAGAAAAAACCATCAGAGCCAGAGTACCTAGATCTGTTGCATGCGTGGTGGGTGGGTTGCGAGGTTCGGTCAAATGCGGTGGTATTCTGGAAAGATGGAACATCACTCGCGATCGGAACCGGCCAGCAAGACAGGATAGGGGCCATCGAGAACTCTATCGACAAAGCTCACAAGATGAACCACGACCTAGAAGGAAGCGTGATGGCGTCTGATGGATTTCTTCCAAAACTAGACAATTTAGAAGCATTGGCACGGGAGAAGGTATCAGCGATAGTCCAGCCAGGCGGGTCCGTTGAAGACCAAGCAATCGTCAAGGCCTGTGACGATTATGGTATCAAGATGTTGTTTACCAGAGAACGGTCGTTCAGGCATTTCTAAGAAGGGTCGGACGCGCGAAAATCGACCACCCGGGGGGTGCCGAGAAAAGAACGCCTATTTTCGATTGGGAGATTTCTCCTGGCTAGTAATCTTGGTGGAATAGAGAGAATCCTTATATCGGATATTCGATATCGTTATACCGATATCGAAACATTAAGAGAAGGAGGCGAAATGTATGAGTGACCATGAATGGAATCGTCCTAGACATTTGTTCGCCTGGGGGGTATTCGCGCTCCTCGCCGTTATCGTAGCATCAGTCGCAATCTCAGCCTTCCTATTCGCAACCCGACCCGCACCTGTAGCGGGCACGTACTATCCGTACTTCTTCTTCCCCTTCCCACTATTCTTCTTCGTCGGAATATTCGCCTTTTTCTGGATAGCAAGATGGCTAATCTTCCCGTGGAGAGGAGGATGGGGCTACCGAGGAAGATACTGGCGATACCAAGACGAATCCTACAACATCATCCGCGAACGATACGCCAAAGGAGAGATAACCAAAGAACAATTCGAACAGATGATGCGCGACCTACAACAACACAACTGAGACCCATCGACCCTCAGATGGGCCTCTCTTCCTCTATCCCTCATCAACTGGCCATTCCCGTTTTGCTCTGTTCTTAAATAGAAATTCGAAAAGCGAAAGGACTCATGCATACAGTAGAGATCAGGTCCACTGAAAACGGTCCGAACCTAATCCATTTCGACGGCAAAGTCTTCACTGTCATGTGCAGATGTGGGGGGCTAAAGCAACAAACCCTTCTGCGACGGAACCCACGCCAAGATTGGATTCCATGCAAGGGCCGCAGAGCTGAAGGTCCTTGCTGAGCATTCGAAGGTAGAAGCTTAGGGGCTTATTCACCGAGGGTCTCTTCTCCGCGGTGGATGACCCGAAATCCGGGAGGGGCTATGGAATAGAGTGTGCCGAACCCGAAGGCTTCGTCTCTCTAAGCGACCGGTGGTGTTATTAGACTCCTATATCGGTAGTAGATTATCCTATGGCGAGAATTGGCTACCTAGCAGTAGCCCTCTCAATTCTCCTCCTAGCCAGCATCATTCCCACGCATTTCCTCGGATCCCTGACCCCCAAAATCCCGCAAGCGCGAGCCGCCGCTCTCCCAATACGCCTAGATGGAGACGCTCTGAATGGATGGAACGGTTCAACAACCAACCCTAACCCGACAATAACCGTTCACCCGAGCGACACTGTATCGCTAACCCTTGTAAGTTCTGATCACCTGCCTCACCGGTTCCTGCTGGACGCAGACAACGATGGCGTAGCGGATACGACAGATTGTCCGACAGCGGACCCCTGCTCGATCTCGTTCTCATCGAGTACAGCGTACAGCTTTCCCGTCAACAACCTCCAAGCCAGAACGTACACCTACTATTGCACCGTTCATCCCATGAGCATGGTCGGAAGTTTTGTGGTGGCACCGGACTTCTCGATCAGCGCCAACCCGACAACCGTGAATATTGCCGCAGGTAATTTTGCAACCTCTCAGATAACTTTGACCAGCAACGGATTTACAGGAACGGTTGCCCTGTCGTCTGCGGTGGCTCCTAGCACATCCACGATAACAACTACTCTCAAACCCTCAAGCGTCACACTCAGTTCAGGCGGTACAGCAACCTCGACCCTCAACATAACGACAACCGCGTTCACACCGCTCGCAACCTACACAGTAACTGTGACGGGAACCAGCGGTTCACTATCACACTCGACCCCAGTGACAGTCGTAGTCACTAGCGGTACTGTTGGTGGAAATAGCCTAAACAACCAGCTGCCTGCTCCACACATCTCCGTTCTCGGACTAGCGGCACTTGTCATCGTCGCGCTTTCCTTGACAGGAATCAACCTTAGACGGGCAAGAAGAGTCTCGCAAGCATAACTAGCATAACGATGCTAGGAATGACCTGAAGGTTGGTAGAGGGACATGAGGTCAGTCAAAACCTAGCCTCAATTGTAATTCTAATAATCGTCCTCACAGGATCGTCTCTTTTCCTTCTACGAAGTCAACAATGGTATCCTCTAGCTGAAAGAGCCCGCCCGTCTAGAGCCGTCATCATAGACGAAGTCGCAGGGACTAGCCCTGACCCATATTTCGTCGGAAACGTAACAACAGCGTTGGCCAGAGTAGGCTACGCTGTAGATTATTACGCGCCGAGGGATATCACGATTGACCTCTTCAAGATCCTACCTTCGAAAGGATATGGTGTGATTATTCTGAGAGACCACTCAACAGCCTTGACTGGAGACGTGGTTGCGCTCGTCACTTCAGAGCCTTTCGACGCGGGGAAATATGTGAACGAGCAGATGACGGGCCAGGTAATTCATGTAAGTGTAGCTGGAGCCGACACTGGCTACTTTGGCATCACCCCCACATTTGTCCGAGAGTCGATGCAAGGGACCTTCCCCAACACTGTTCTAGTTGTCATGGGATGCGCGGGACTCGCCAACTCTGAGATGGCTCAAGCTTTTGTCGCCAGGGGCATTCAAGTCTACATAAGCTGGAACCAGATAGTCCTCACCAACCGAAGCGATGGAGGAGCCATCCTTCTCTTACAATCCATGACCACCGGGCATAGAGTGGATGAAGCGGTAACATGGGCAACTGAAAACGCTCCCCCGAGCCCGTATTTGAGCCAACTAGAATACTACCCACTCAACCAAGGAGGACTAGTTCTCAGCTAGGATATGAAACCCCCATGAATGCTTAGTCCTGGATCTCGCCGGTTACCATTATTCGAGGTAGGCAAGGAAAGACCGATAAGCCCTACGCTGCTGCATATCATCGGGCAGCATTTGACCGGTCAGATTGAACCCGGGAGACAGGCGGTCAGACAGCCAACATTGGCATTCCTGCTTTCTCTACTCGGCGGGACCGCGATGGTCTCCTTCTCATCTGGCCTTACGAGCTACGCGCAATATTATTTCATAACGAACATACTGGTCCAGAACACGTTCATTATCGGAATCCTGACGGTTTTCGTCGGCGCTCTGCTGTATCAGAGGCCGCATGAACACATTGTTTGGAGCGCAATCATGGTGACAATGGCGATCGACGAGCTAGTGTTGGTAGAAAGCATCTCATCCGCGATTCCTCTCCTACAGATCTCCGCGCTGGGTCCAGTAGCCGGGGCATTGGCTCTGTTGAGCGGTATACTTGGCCTCCGATTCAAGTCTGCGTGAGGGGAATTAAGGGTGCCTTGGCTTACTCGATTCGCTCGCCTCGAATCCAGACTCCCTGCGTCTTCTGAACCGTTCCAAGTCTGAGGGTTTTGTGGCCGTATCTCTTGAAGATTCGAGTTAAGGCGCCCACTTGGCTCTCTGGACAAACGAGCACGAATCCTACTCCCATGTTGAAGGTACGGTACATTTCGCGGTCTGAGATTCTCCCCTCTCTCTGAATGATCCGGAATATTCCTGGGGTAGGAGGCAGTTGTTCGATGCTGGCTCCAAGCCTTGCCTGTTCCATTATACGATCGAGTTTTGCAAACGCTCCCCCCGTTATGTGAGCCAACCCGTGAACCTCTAGTTTTCTTATCGCTTCTAGAACGGGTTTGACATAAATTCGAGTGGGTTCAAGTAGTTCTTGACCGACACTTCGGCCGAGTTCCCGCACATGCTCTCTCAGCTTGTGCTTTCTTAGGAGAGTTTTCCTAGCGAGGGTCAGACCGTTGGAGTGTATTCCTGAACTCGCAACCCCGAGTAGCGCGTCACCATTTCGAATCTCATCTCCGAGGACGAGGTCTTTCTCCCTACCGATGCCTGCTCCCATACCGACGAGGTCCAGCCCTGCATCATTGGAGAGAAGGTCCGGGACGATGGCTGTCTCCCCACCAACAATTGCCATTCCCGATTGTTTTGCCCCTTCAACTAGCCCGATCGCAATCTCTTCCACAATACGACGGTCGTGTCTCACCATGGCCAGGTAGTCGAGAAAGCTTACAGGTTCGGTGCCCGTGCAGATCAGATCATTTGCGCACATCGCGACACAGTCTATCCCGATGGTGTCATATTTCCGCATCATCTGAGCAATGATGACCTTAGTCCCAACGCTATCGGTGTGGAGGCTCAGGACCCGGCCGTCGTTGAGCCCAACAAGACCTGCATAATGTCCAATCGGAAAAACAGGATGCCCGACTTTCCCTCTACGAGTCTTGAATGTGGATTCGAGACGTCGTGCCAGCGCCACGTGGGATTTTCTGACTTGAGATACGTTGACCCCCGCTCTGGCGTAGGTCATGCGGGGCCGCGACAAGCCTACAGTTTCAGCCCTGTCAGGCGCTCGTAAGCGATAACATACCGCTTACTCGTCTCATCAACCAGATCGTTGGGAAGGTCAGGCGGTCTGGGAGTTGGCTGTCCAGCTTTTCGTGCCTCATCAAGAGTTTTCTTGTAGCCAACCTTTGAAAGCCAGTCTCGGATCAACTGCTTATCGTAGCTCTCCTGGCTCTTGCCCGGGAAATAGTTGTCTTTTGGCCATAGCCGAAACTCGTCAGGCCCAATCGAGTCCGCTAGAACAATGTTGCTCTCATCGTCGAAGCCAAACTCTAGTTTGAGATCTGCAAGGATAAAGCCGGCCTTATCCGCGCGCTCAGACATCTTATTGTAGATGCTGACACTCCTATCTTTGAGCGCGGTAATCTCCTCCGGGTCCAACCAGCCCTCGTCCACAATCTGATCGACCGTGACAGGCTCGTCCTTCACTTCAGACTTGGTCGTCGGATCGAAGTAGGGTTCAGGAAGCTTAAGGGCGTTGATCGGCTTCACCGGCAGGTTGACCTCGCCCTTGACAAGTCTCTCGTAGAGGCTGCCGTATAGATAACCACGGACGACGCACTCTACCGGAATCATCTTCAGCCTCCGGACAACCATGCGGTTCTCGTCTTCCACCCGGACCATATGGTGTGGGACTTTCAGATAATTGAACCAGTAGGCGGCGAGCTTGCAGAGCACCTCCCCCTTCCGAGGAATGTTTGAGGGAAGAACGATGTCATAAGCAGACACCCGGTCAGTGAAAACGAACAAAAGCTCCTCGCTATCGAGCTCGTAGATGTCCTTCACCTTGCCCCGCTTGAAAGGCGTGTAGGACAACTCTCTCTCGGGCTCGCTAATGTGCTCTTGCATCTAGATACCTACACCCCGGTGCTGTTGGAGTTTCCTTGCAACTTCCGAGTCAGAGAGAGCAAGAATCTCTGCGGCTAGAAGTGCCGCATTCGTTCCATTATCCAGACCGACTGTGCCTACGGGGACACCTGATGGGAGCTGAACGATCGAGAGGATAGAGTCGAGATTGAGCTTGCCTGAGACTGGGACCCCAATTACCGGCTTGTTGGTCAGGGACGCTACGAAACCGGGTAGAGCCGCGCTAAGACCTGCGATCGCAATGTAGACCTCAGACTTGGAACCCTCGACGTACTTGTCGAGCTCTTTGTGGTTCCGGTGACTTGAGAGAACCTTCGTCTCGAATGGAATTCCAAGCTTCTCAAATATGGTCTCGGCTTTCTTGGCGATCTCTCGGTCGCTCTCGGAGCCCATGACGATGCTAACGCTTCTAGTCAACTATGACACCGCACGACGCGAGATTCTGTCACTACCGTGTTCACTGGTAAATCAAACTGATCCCGAGGAACGCGATTGACAAGCTGCAGATTGAACGATAGTCCGATCGAACGAACGTGCTCGGGAAGCGTTTTGAGAACACGGTCAAAGTATCCCCTGCCCCAGCCGAGACGGTAGCCTTCCTTGTCCCATACTATCCCTGGAACGAAGAGAACATCGATAGCATCGAGGCTTGCCGGTCTAAGATACTCCGCTTTCGGCTCGGGAATATTGAAACTTCCAGGCGCGAGTTCTTTCCCGAGGTCTTTGATCTCGGAGAAGAAGAGGTCAATGTCTCCTTTCTTTACAACCGGGACAAGAACACGTTTGTTTGCATCTAGGGCTTTTCGAATTAACCGACGAGTATCAACTTCACTGTCCTTGCTGACATAGCATGCGATACCTCTCGCGCGGACATACTCGTTGAGATGCAGAACCTGATCCATGATTTCCATACTCTTCTGTTCTATGTCTCGAGTCGACTGCCTGTCTCTAAGGCGTAGAATGTATCGTCTGAACTGTTCTTTCTCAACAGCGGTTTGAGCCTCGCTCAAAATTTCAAGCCAATTTGGATACTCGCAGCTAATACCGTGTTCTCGAGCAGACACGCGACCGTCATTGGTCCAACGCCTCCCGGGACCGGTGTAATATAACCGGCTACTCTGTTGACCTTGTCAAAATCCACATCCCCCCGGAGCTTTCCATCAACTCTTGTCAAACCAACATCGACTACGGCTGAGTGGGGTTTTACGTGGTCTGCGCGAATCTGGAAGATTTCTTTCCCAACCGCACTGACTAGGATATCGGCGGTCCTTGTCATCCCGGAGAGGTTGGGCGTCTTGGAGTGGCAAACGGTAACGGTCGCATCTCGATTGAGAAGGAGATTGGCAAGGGGTCGGCCGACGAGATTGCTCCGGTTGATGATAACCGTACGGGATCCAGCAACAGGAACTTTGTAATAGTTTAGCAGTTTGATAACGCCTTTTGGCGTGCAAGCTACCAGCTCCTCACGGCCCGCTGCCAGTTTGCCAGCGTTGATTGGATGTAATCCGTCTACGTCCTTGTAGGGTATGATTCTCTCGATTACCTTCTCCTCGTCTAAGCCTGGGGGTAGTGGCAGTTGAACGAGTATCCCGTTGACCTTTGGGTTAGTGTTGAGCTGGCCAAGCAAGGCCTCCAGCTTGTCCTGGGAAGTGTCGGCGGGTAAATGGTGGCTCTCGGATCTTATTCCAACCTCTACAGCGGCTTTATGCTTGGCTTTGAGGTAGGATGCACTGGCAGAGTCGTCTCCAACCTGAACTGTAGCGAGGAGCGGCTCAGTCCCATGTTTTTCCAGTTGTTGGACGTGCTGAACGACCTGTTCCTTGACCTCTCCAGCGACCAACCTGCCCTCCATGAGAATGGCTGTCAATTCTTGAAGAGAACCCTCCTCCCTTCAAACCTCAACTGATCCTCGGTGAGGAGTCTGATTGCTTCGGGAAGAATTCGGTGCTCTTCTCTCAGGATACGGCTCGAAAGGGTTTCCACAGTGTCGTCGTCACGGATCGCGACTGCTGTCTGAAGAACTATGGGACCGTGATCGACCTCTCTGTCAACAAGATGGACGGTACAACCTGTAACCTTGACGCCATGATCGAGGGCTTGCTTCTGAGCTTCCAAACCTGGAAACGACGGAAGTAGAGCAGGGTGTACGTTTATGATTGTGCGAGGGTAGAGATCGACGAACTGTTCACTGAGAATCCGGAGATAACCTGCAAGAACGATGAGCCCGTCTTTAGGTACCACACCAAATGATTTGAGAGAAGCGATAGTTTTCTGGTCGTAGTCCCAGTTTTTCTTCGGGACACCCTTGTCATCCAGTGTGATTGTCTGAACATGATGTTTCTTGGCTATGTCGAGAGCTGGCGCGTTTGGTCTGTTGCTGATGACGATATTGACCTCGCAATTGGTAAGATATCGATTATCGATCGCGTCTAGTACGGCGTCAAGGTTTGAACCCCGTCCTGACGCTAAGACGCCGATCGGGACCATTCAGCTAAGCCTTTTCGGGCCCATGCATCCCTTGCAGCATCAAATGTGAAGGGTCGATCCTGCCGACCCCTGGAACCCATCCCATTCTGCTACCGAGAATTCCGTGTTCTTCCCTATACGTGTAGAGCCGACGGACTCGTTCCGCTACACCCTGTCTCTTTGCGAGAAGTTGTTGTGAGCCTATGTCGCTCCGGTGGTAAAGTCCCCATCCATCGGCGAGCTGGACGCTCGACATCGTTTTTTCGATCCTCGCGCTGGCTGGTGGAAGAGTATGATCCATGGCCATCAGCGCGAGAAGACGGGAGCCGCCCGTGATCACTTGGCCATCTCCGTGTAGGTCAGCGTTTCCCCAGAAAAGATAGCAACCATTACGTTTGATGTTTGTCTCAAAAACCTGAACTGAGTGACCCTTGGCTTTGTCCCGTTTTTCGGGATAGCCATTAGGAGCCACGACTTTCACAACCACAGCGTCTTCGTTGGTGAATTCGAGCTTTAGCTTAGACAGCTGTCTTTCAACGATGGCTTGGAAGATGTCGATGATGTCTGTCTTGAGCATCGCAAGCATGTTGAGAGCTTCGGGATCGCCCAGCCGCGAGTACATCTCGATGACGGTCGGTCCCTCGTTTTCGGTGAGCATCATCTGTCCGCCGACCATGCCGTGGTAGGATTTGCCGGTTTTTTTCTGAATGGACTCAACGATTCCCTCGACGATCTTCAGCGACTTGTCATATTCTTCTCGAGTGATGAATGGGAGGGTCATGTCAGGACCTGAGATGCTGCCCATTCCACCTGTCTCGGGTCCGCTGTCGAATTCGTGAGCGCTCTTGTTGTCCTGGACGAGAGGGGTGCCGAGAACGGTTTTGCCGTCTGTAAAGCATTGCAGGGAATACTCGGGACCCCAAGCCTTCTCCTCAACCAGAATCTTGTCCTCGATGTCAGAGTAGGCAGCCATGCTGGCTTGGAGAGAATCGAAGTAGGCTTCTTTGAAACGCTCTTTTTCGTCGTGAAGATAGACCTGGCGGTCCTCGATCAGCTTAACGCCCTTACCGCCGGATTGACGGGCGGGCTTGATGACGATGTTCTGAAGCCAGGGCTGAGATTCGATGTTTTTCCGAATACAGTCTGAGGCTTCTCGTGCGTTCTTGAAGGTTCGAAACAGAAGCTTGCCCGGGAGATTGTTCTCCCACTGTAGACGTCGCAGATCTGCTTTCGAACGTTCTATGACCGAGAGCTCTTGAGTCGCGCCAATACAGTGGATACCTTCCTTTTCGAGCGCATCTGGTATGCCATGGAAGCCAGGCTCCTCGGGTCCGACTACCACCATGTCGATTCCCCAGCCTCGGGCAGACCTGACTATCGTCTTCGCGTCTGTTGTTCTGCCGGTACGAAGTTCTCCCTGGTTGTCTCTGCAGATCTTGTGAATTCCTGGATTCCGATTCTCGGCAATCCAGAAGATCTCCGGTTTGTGATCGCTGAGACCTAGCTTCCAAGCGATCGCGTGTTCGCGAGCACCTCCACCGATACCCATTATTCTCATTGTGTCCCAGCTTCTTTCTCGAAACAATGCATGCAGAGACTCTGTCTTGGGAGGCCGATAGCGTGCTGGAGTTCTTCGACGGTCATGAACGATATGCTGTCCGCCCCTACAGTATTCGCGAGTTCTTTCTCGTTCAGGTTGCCGGAAACCAGTTCATCCCTAGGCGGGATCTCGACTCCGTAGGGGCATGGTGAGACGAGTGCTGGGCTTCCGATTCGGACGTGTATTCGTTGGGCGCCGTTGCGTTTGAGATTGAAGACAGTGTTTTGTAGAGTATTTCCCCTGACCACGCTATCGTCTACCAATACGATGTCTTTGCCTTCGATCGCGCTCTTGATTGGGTTGAGCTTGAGCTGGACTCCCAGGAGACGTTCCTTCTGCGTTGATTTGAGGGCTGCACGAATATTCTCTCCGGTCCGCATGAAGCCGAATTCCTCCGGAATGCCAGATTCCTGACTGTATCCGTTGGCGATCGAGAGCGCAGTCTCTGGAACACCGATTACAACGTCAGCTTTGACCGGATGAGCTTTCGCCATTTCTCTTCCGATGCTGTTTCTGATCTTGGCTACCGGTAGAGTGTTGACGTTGCTGTCGAGTCTTGCGAGGTAGACGTATTCGTAGCTGCAGAAGCTACTTGGGCTGTTTGCGGGTGTGTTTCCTCGAATATCCTCGGGGGTGTGGATGATGACTTCTCCGGTTTCAACTGGTCCTGTGTGGTCAATGCCCATCACGTCGAGGGCGCAGGTTTCGGATGCGACGGCTGCAATGTCGAAACCAACGCTTCCAGTTTCGAGCGGTTTTACTCCGAGCGGGTTCCTTCCTGCGATGAGCTCTTGTTTGTGAGTGAGGGCGACGAAAGAGTAGCCTCCTCCTATCTTGTTGATGAGCATCGAGGTCGCTTTGAGGGGTTCCTTCTCGCTGTGGAGGAGTTGTGAGAGTTGTCGGGCGAAGAGTTTGGTGGCTTCGCCGCGGTTTTCGTGGAGGTCTGTCTTTCCGTCGAGCGCGAGAGCCAGCTCGTAGGGCGTTTTTACGTGGACGAGATAGTCATCTTCGTAGGAGGATGTTTGTCCGATTCCAATGAAACCTTTTGGAAGGGTTGTCTTGTTTTTCTGGAAGAATTCCTCGACGCCTCCTTTTCCCCCGAGAGTGTGTAGAGTGTTTCCCGGTCCGATGGTTGCTAAGCTGATGGATTCTTGTCCTCGGCCTTGGAGGGCGCTAAGCCCGTAGTGGATGAAGTGGGACGCGTCCCAGTTTTCTCGTCCTTCGCCGAAGGTGTAGAATCCTATCAGGCCCGGCATTGTTGGGCTAGGCCTTCATTTCTTCCCGGGTCCGAAGCACAGGATCTTTCTTCAGACCCAGATACTCGCCGGTGACGCATGCGAAACACATTTCGTCTTTGCCGAGGCCTATTCCCTCACTTAGACCGTTGATGTCGTTGTAGCCGAGACCGTCGACGCCGATTTCACGCGCGACTTTCTTGTTGAGTTCAGCGATGTTGAGGGTCTCGCCATCTGCTTTGTTCGCAAGCAACTCTTCCCGTGTCGGGAAATCGATGCCCATGTAACATGGGTGCCGGATGGGCGGGAAAGTGACGACCATGAAGACTTTTTTCGCCCCTGCGTCGCGGAGGGACTGGACGATGTTTCTGCTGCTAGTTCCGCGAACGATGCTGTCATCGACCACAATGACATCTTTGCCGTCAACGACGGGTTTGATGGTGATGATCTCGCGGACGATCTCTTCCCGGCTCTTGGCCGTTGGCTCGATGAAGCTGCGGAGGCTTCCCTTTCTGCGGTATCGGTCTTTCATCAAACCCTCCTCCATTGGTATACCGCTCTCCTCGGAATAGCCGAGGGCTGCTGGTCTAGCGGAGTCGGGGACTGGAATTACAACATCGGCTTTGAACGGGTATTTTCGGGCGAGAACTCTGCCGAGCTTTCGTCTAGCGTCGTAAACGTAGTGGTCATCGATCCTACTGCTGGGATGCCCGAAGTATGTGTACTCGAACGGGCAGTGGTAGTGGCGTGGTGAGTCGGCGAATCTTGTTATTTTGAGGCCGTTTTCAGACAAACTGACAAGCTCGCCAGGTTGAACATCCCTGACAAAGTCCGCCTGGAGAGCCGTGAGGGCGCAACTCTCGCTCGCCACGATGTGAGTGTCCGTGTCAGGATCGTATCCAAGACAGAGCGGTCTATAGCCTGCCTCGTCTCTAGCCGCCAAGACCTCGCCGTCATGGGTTATCATGACGAAGCTGTACGAGCCACTCAGCTCTTTGCTCAGCTTGTGGAACGCACGGGTCCAGTCGTGTTCAGCACGGTAGTGTTGGAGGAGACGGTATCCAGCGAGCTTCGTGTCTGTCGTAGAACCTAAGATGGGAAATTCTTTTTCCACGATGGGCTCAAGATCCTCTGTGTTCGCGATAGTCCCATTCTGGGCGATGGCGAACTCGCCGCGAATGTCGAGCGGATGCGCGTTCTCTAACGTCGTCCGTCCGCGAGTCGAGTAGCGCACATGTCCTATTCCACGATTGCTAGTAAAGCTGAGAATCTTCTTCGCATTAGCATCCGCGCCCTGGCCTATCAGGCCTAGGCCCTTGAGAATAGGCTCGCCGGGAACGGCGATTCCCCACGACTCCTGGCCCCGGTGCTGTAGTGCCGCGAGTCCTTTGACAATGCGCTCGGCGACAGACTGCTTCTCCATTGAATATATGGCGAGGACGCCACAGTGCTCTTTCAAATCGTCGCCTCCATTGCCGCGGGGATTGCTTCGGACCACGCCCTTGAAGCTTCAGCCATGGGAATCGTAAGCATGGCTTGTCCCTTCGCAAGGAACTCGATCCCGTTGTCTGATACAGATCCAACCTTTGAGGCAGGTATCCCGAGTCGCTTGAAGGAGTTGACTATTCTAGTCGTGTTCTTGGGTTTTGTCTCGAGGATGAATCGTGATCTTGATTCTGAGAACAGCAAGTTGTCCATTCTGCTCGTCTTGTTAGGGACCTTATCGAGATCAACCGTTACGCCTTTTCGGCCTTGAACCGACATCTCTGCCAAGGCAACAGCCAATCCACCTTTCGAGACATCGTGAATACTCTCTACACGGCCGCTTCTCAGGGTCCTCAACAAAGATCGCAAGAGCGTTCTCTCTTTTTTCAAGTTGACCCTTGGGACCCGGCCGCCTGCGAGTTTGTGAATGTGTTCGTAATATTCGCTCCCGCCCATTTCATCAGAGGTATTTCCGATAACTATCAAATCATTCTCTTCTTTTCTGAGAGCCTGTAGGATCCGTGGAGTTTTGGGCTCTACTAGACCTAGGGCGGCGATGACTGGCGAAGGTTTGATCGCCTTGCGACTTGTCGAGTCTTCGTTGTAGAAGCTAACCTTTCCGCCGACACAAGGCACGCTGAGAGCTTTGAGATAGTTGGAGATAGCTCGGATGGCCTCCTTGAACGTCCAGTAGACCTCAGGATTTCCTGGGTCTCCATACTGGAGGTGATCTACGACCGCAACAGGCTCGGCACCGCTGGCAACAAGATTGCAGAGTGCTTCCGAGACGACTCCCATGGTTCCCCAGTAGGGGTCCACGTAGCATTGCTTGCTGTTGCCATCTGTTGTGAGAGCGAGGGAGCGCTTGTTGGGCAGGCGTAGTAGCGCAGAGTCGGCTTGTCCCGGTTTTATGATGGTTCTGATGCCCACCTCGTGATCGTACTGGCGATAGATCCATTCCTTGCTAGCGATGTTGGGGCTAGAGAGTAGTTCGATTAGAGTCTGACCGAGGTCTTCAGGCAGAGCGGGCTCAGGTACTTCTGCGAGAACATCGAGATATCTAGGGCGCACTGCTGACCTGGTCGCGAATGGGGCCTCAGCGACGAACTTGGCTGGTGCCTTAGCAACAATCTCGTTTCCCCACCGGATGGTTAGGAGGCCGTCCTTGGTGACGTGTCCAATCTTCGCGAAGCTTAGCTCCCATTTTTCGAGAATATTGACCAGTTCCCTTTCGTCTTCCTCTCGAATTAGGAGAATCATTCTTTCCTGCGACTCTGATATCATGACCTCTGCGGGTAACATGTTGGGCTCGCGGGTTTGGATCTTGCTCAGATCGACTTCTATCCCAGTCCCGGCTTTTGCCGCTATCTCAGCGAGCCCACATGTTAGGCCGCCTCCGCCTAGATCTTTCATTCCTCGGAGGATATTCGCCTCGACCGCCTCCAGTATAGCTTCGATGATGAGCTTCTTGGTGAAAGGGTCTGGAACTTGGACGGCGGATCGTTCCGTGTCGGACTTGTCTGCCAGTGTTTTGCTGGCGAAGCTTGCCCCGCGAATGCCGTCTCGTCCCGTTCTTCCTCCAACAAGGTAGACGAGGTCGCCCGGGTTGCGGGCTTCGCCCAGGACGAGTTTGTCTTTTCGCCCAAGGCCGACGCAAACCACGTCGACGAGGCAGTTTCTCTCGAAGGACGGATCGAACTCCACTTCTCCGCCGACTGTCGGAACGCCGATGCAGTTGCCATAGTCTGCTATTCCCCTAACTACGTTGTCGAAGAGCCAGCGGCTGTGAGAGCTTTCGATTGATCCAAACCTCAATGGATCGAGGAGAGCGACGGGTCGTGACCCTAGACTGAGGATATCACGAACTACTCCACCCACCCCGGTAGCCGCCCCGCCGTAAGGATCGATGGCACTTGGATGATTGTGCGATTCGATGTGAAGGGTTACAACCCAGCCGTCACCGACGTCGATTACACCCGCGTCGAAGCCTGGTCCGACCAGGACCTTTGTTCCTTTGCTCGGTAGTTGCTTGAGGAGTGGTTTGCTGGATTTGTAGCTGCAGTGCTCCGACCATTGTGCTTCGAGCATTGCCCACTCAACTTCGTTGGGCTCCCGTTGGAGCGTCTGGATCGCGTATTGGACCTCTTCGTCGGTGAGATTGGGCTTCTGAACTTCAACTAGGGTCAAGCTGAGACGCTCCTCGATGATAGGCCGAGTCATGGCGGTTGTTCTCGTGTTCTACGAACAAGGAGAGTTGCGCGCGAACCTGTGATTACTCCTATGATGAACGCGACGATGAACCCGATGAGCCCTGCGAAGACATAGGCGATGAGCCCGGCCACAACTCCGGCAAAAATTCCTGCAACAAGAGCAGTTGCGCGCGGATCTGGCCTCTTCTTGGGGGTAGATGATTCTGCCAAGTCTTATTGAATCTCCTCGTTCTTGCGCTCCTTTTTCGGAAGGATCAAGCCTACGCCAAGCGCTATCAATATGAAGCCGTAGAAACCGCCGAGAAAACCGATGCCTGCGATGTACGTGATGGAGAAGAAGGCGATGAGTGAGACGATGCCGAGCGCGATGGAGAATATGCCTAGAGCCAGACGGCGAATTGAGCGAGGTTGCTGGGGCAACTATTTTCCTCCAAGAGAAGGTTCGAGGGTCTCAGCCATTGAATCAAAGATGACTCTTCCCTCCGGATGATTAGATGGAGAAAGAATTGGGAGCGAGGCCCTTTCAGGATGGGGCATGAGTCCCATCACGTTTCCTTTCTTGTCACAAATTCCGGCTATGTTATCCAAGGATCCGTTAGGGTTTGAATCAACGGTCGGAATATCGTTCTCGTCGACATATCGCAGAACTATTTGCTCGTTCCTCTCTAGTTCATCAAGCTGGTCCTTATCGAGATAGTACCGGCCTTCGTTGTGGGCGATTGGGATCCGGAGAATCTGCCCCTTACTCGCCCCTCTTGTGAACGGCGTCTTGGTGGATTCTATTCGGAGACGTGTCCACTTGCAGACGAATCTAAGGCCACTGTTCCGGAGAACTGCGCCTGGTAGGATTCCGGCTTCTACCAGAATCTGGAAGCCGTTGCATATTCCAAGGATTGGTTTGCCCTCTTCTGTTGCTTCTCTAATGATTTGTATACTAGGGCTGGTCGCGGCAATTGCTCCAGCGCGAAGATAGTCCCCGTAGGAGAAGCCGCCTGGTAGAACGTAGGCATCATACTGATCCCGTTTCAGGTCCTTGTGCCATACGAGGTCTGTTGGGACCTTGATGGTTTTCTGGAGAATCTTTAGCGCGTCTAGGTCGCAGTTGCTTCCAGGGAACTGGATGACAGCGACCTTTACCATTATCCTGATTTCCTAAAGTAGTGAATTTCGTTGCCTAATAAGCCCTTTTTTGACAAGCTTGTGTCAAGCGAGGAGAACGCGGTAGATCCACGCCCTATTGCTCTGGAATCATGACACTGAGCTTGCTTAGCTAGCTTAGGACTCTGACCTGGCAGATGTGGGATGCAGGATTGTAAATCCGGAGATCATCACAGAGTTTCCGCACAAGTTGTTCAGCCTCTTCTGAGGAACGGGCTTCTACTTTCATCCGCAAGAGCTTGCCAGCCCGAACACTCGTCACCTGTGAGTAGCCTCCCTTCAGGATCAGATTGTGGTGGATCGTCTCTCCCTCAGGATCCCGAGCCAAAGGCTTGTTCTCCACGATGACTTCTAAAGTGAAGGTTGCCGGCGACATTGCAAAGATGATGCTTCACGAGCCTCCCTTAAGCTCTTTTTCCATTGCTATCCTGTGGCACAATCCGAAGAGTTGACATTCTAGCTAGAACGGGATGAGGTGATCTGAGTCTGATGAACAAAATCCTCTCGACGAGAGAATTCTTTGTAGATCCCGAGATTACTCGAGCAGAATCCCTACCCAGTTCAGCCTTCGTCGACCTAGAATTTCTCGACCTAGAACTTGGAACTATCTTTGCTCACACCTGGCTGTTAGCACCACAAGAAAGTAATTCCCAGAATAGTCTGGCCGCTCTCACAGACTCCCTAGGGAAAACCGGTTCTAGAGTTCCATTCAATCTTCTAGGAAAACCCCTCTTCCTCCAGCGAGGCCAACATGGGAAGCTGAGCTGCTTCCCCAACGTCTGCACGCACGCTTGGCACCCTCTCGTTGAATCGTCGAGCATTGGAGGGACAATAATCTGTCCTCAACACGGACGCCAATTTGACAACGAAGGCAGATTCGTCGCGCATGCGGGATTTGAGAAGATGGAGGGGTTTCCAAAGAAATCGGACAATCTTCGAAATGTTCAAGTGGATGAGTGGGGACCATGGATATTCGTTTCTACCGGCGAACCGTTGGCATACTTCCACGAGTTCGTGGAGAAGGTTCAACAATCGATACCTGGAATCAGACTCGAGGCGCTGAGAAGACAGCGTGTTGATGGTGAAGTTCGAGAGGTTGATGGAAACTGGAAACAACATGCTTGGAACTACATGGACAACTTCCACATCAGATTCGTCCACAAAGGACCTGGTGGACTGGCCGACGCTATCGACCTGTCCTCCTACCGAACTGAGCTGTACAAGTTCAGCGCTCTGCAGTGGGCATACGCAAGGGACGAGGAGAACGGGTTCGAGCACCGACTCCTGGCCGACCGGTTTAGAGACGGGAAGGACAACTCGAAGAGAGTGTTTGCTTTGTGGTGGTTTATCTTCCCAAATACAACACTGAACTTCTATCCATGGGGGGTATCAGTCAATGTGTACATGCCGATCCCCGGGAAGCCTGACAGAACGCGCTTTCTATGGTACCAGTACGCCCTAGACGAAGACAAATTCCGGCATCGAAACAGCACCTGGCTCAACGAGCAAGTAGATGCTGAAGACATTGAAGCGATCAGCCTAGTAAGTGCCGGAGCAAAGTCCGGGTTCGCGCCCCGAGGACGGTTTGCCCCGAACGAAGAGACAGGACCCCATTGGTTCCACAGACTCGTCTACGAGACCGTCTCGAGCAATAGTCAAACCAGTACGCTGACGGGAGTCTAGCCGTTGCCCAGAGAATTCTTGCCACGAGCCCATTCCAGGAAACTGGGAGAACTTGACGCGTCAAACTGGAAGAATCTAGGAGTTGGAAGGAACGCTTCACGCATTGACCCGGCCATTCGAGAGATCGTTTCGTCACTTAACAGCAAGGGATATAGAACATTCTCATCTTGCAGCGGAGGCCACAGAGCGAACCTTCGCCGGAGGTTCGACCGTCATGAGAGCGGCTACATCGCTTTTTCACCACCTTCTCGAATTCCCTTCGCCCTCTACCTCGCCCTCCGTGGAAGGAATCAAGACTTCATGTTCGAAGCGGAAGCGGTCATACATGATGGAAACGGAGATCGAAGAGAAACTGTCTACACGCAACTAGACTGGCAGCTAGTGGACCAAAATACGCATCGACGGGAATACTACGAGAAGCTCTTTATCGAAATGAAACGAATCATCGAAAGGTTTCCCGGACAACCAGCGGACCAAAAAGAGGTCTTGACCGGCCTGCTGGGAAAACCACAGCTACGATTAGGATCGAGAATTGTAAGCGGCCAGATGAAACGCTTCACCCGTTAGATGAGTGACACGTTCCCAGGCCCGGAAATATTGCTCAAAAAGTGCATGAAAGATTCTTGGTTAACGTAATCGAATGTATGGTTCGTCTCGCTGATCACACTCTGCCGGATACGAAAGAAAAAGGGGTATTGGTCTTAGAGCTAACTGGTATCTTACTGCTTGAAGAGTGGCGTAGGGGCGAGAAGTGTCTCGCTGCGAGCGATGCCTTGTAGAGTAGGGAACTTCTCGAAGGCGGACTTGACGATCTCGTCAGAAGTCCTTGCCTGCCAGAGTGCTACGATGTCGAACTGGCCTGGTGTTGTCCATGCCTCGATGAGGCCTGGGAAGCTCTTGAGTTGGTTTACGAATGTCTGGAATGGAGTGGTGACGTTGAAGAGGCTGATGCCGAGTGGCATCTGGTTTTGGAAGTGAGCACCGTTGATGCCATTGAAACCGAAGAGTGTCTGGGTTGTCTGGATGCCTTTTACTTGGCGGATCTGGCTGACGAGTTGTACGATTTGCTCTGGAGTGGTCTGTTTTAGTCGGAGTGCGAGGTCGAAACGTCCGGTGACGGGTGCGATGAGGTCGATGTTGGGGTTGTTCTTTAGCTCCTCGACCACGTTCTTCGTCATGCCGTGATTAACGGTCGCGAAGACATAGGCGGGATAGTTTGTGTTTTGCATAGATATCATCTTATTGCAATAGAGTAACGGGTATTACTTTCTATATAAACCTTCTAATCCCGACCCACGGATATTACAGTCAGAGACGCAAGCAAGGATGCCCACCCTGACCCGGAAGAGCATAAGAGTACGGAAGCAGCAAGCGAGATCCTACACAAGGACTAGCCAATCTTACCGTACCTACCTACAAACGCCTGGGACACATCAGAAATCGGGTCCAATGTCACGGAACTGAATTACAGGAATGGCGTAAACTTCATCGATGCCTTCCTCGACCATTGAGACATCAATAACAGTCCTCAACGAACCCGACGGATACGCGGCTTACAGGGCATTACTGACGAGAAGTCGCACAGAAAGAAATTCGGCCAGAAAAATTGCCACCACCGGAAAATCCTGATAATCTCCCAACTCGAACGTAGGTCTCATGGATAATCCAGACCCTTCGCCATCACCTGTTGACAAAGCAGCGGAAAACTTTCGCTATTATGCTAGCACTGTCTATCCTGGTCGCTCCCCCTTGTACGTCAGCCTCGCAATGAGGGTTGCGGAAGATCCGGAACTCCTAACAATAGCGGCCAAGGCTTGGGAGAAAAACGCTCTACCAAACCTGTTCTTCTCTGCCGTCCATTTTCTTCTGCTTAACGGTGAACATCATCAGCTAGCCGCGTTCTACCCTAGTCTCAACAATAACTCGAAGCACTATGACTTTGCTTATCCCTATTTTCGCAGCTTCGTCCTTGAACACAAGAATGAGATAGAAGGGATAATCACCGCCCGTTTTGTTCAGACGAACGAGGTGGGACGCTGTGCAATCCTGGTCCCGGCCTTTGGACTCGTAGCCCGCCATGCGAAAAATCGGCCACTGGCTCTGATCGAGATTGGCTCCAGCGCGGGTCTAACAT
>WNEQ01000106.1_pt1 | contig 38013 bp, 34 predicted proteins | sample 5399971 | NCBI WGS metagenome assembly WNEQ01 (sample SAMN13153330, study PRJNA577476) | soil metagenome | isolation source: 20 cm grassland meadow soil 2 days after 1st rain plot 5 | place: USA:California | collected 2015-09-18
GCCCATTGCCGGCGATGATAATAGAACCAGTGACGCCGGTCGTGGCACCTAAGAATGGAATCATGGTCGTTGCCACGAACAGGCTTAAGGCGGTGGCCACTCTGGTAGACACACAGGCCTCTTTCTCAAAAGGTTCCGGTGAGTTCCTCCCCGTTCACGATCCCTTTCCACATGATCTTCCTCTCGGAGGGGCTGATCTTCTCCACGTCAAACATGGCCGCGTCACCACCCACCAAGGGTGTGTACGCGCCGGGGCCAAACCCATAGGGCTCACAGTGCTTCGAGTAACGGTGCCGGCTCGAAAGATCAGATCCTTCGCGGGAGGGTGGGTGCCGAAAGTCTACTCCTCTTCCAGGCTGGGGGCAAGGCAATGGGGGGCAGGGTGGAGTGAGGGCCCCCGATGACGCGAGTGCGAGCGGAGGGCAGGATTATTAGATTGCTATATGCTGAGCGGTGTGTTAGGGTACAGGCGCTTCATTGCATGGGCTTGGCGGTGAAGTCTGAGAGTAGTAGAGCCCGTAACCGATGTTGTTTTGTCCGGGAATCTGATCGGAAGCCAGACCTAAGTCGCTGCCCTGTTCGCGTCTTCGGCCCGTTCCTTCCTCATCTTTCCTCGTGTCCAAGACAATATCACCATCCAAAGGGAGGAACCCTCATGGGTTCGAAGATTTACGTCGGTGGGTTGCCGTATTCGGCGACCGAGCAGCAACTCAGTGATCTCTTCACGGCGCACGGCTCAGTCGAGTCGGCACGGGTGATCACGGATAAGTTCACCGGGCAGTCGCGGGGCTTCGGCTTCGTGGAGATGTCCACGGCCGAGGAAGCCCAAAAGGCCATCAGCGCGCTCAACGGCACGCAGATGGACGGGCGGCCGTTGACGGTGAATGAAGCCAAACCGCAGGAGCCACGTACCGGTGGCGGGGGCCGCGGCGGATTCGGTGGCGGTGACCGAGGCGGTAACCGAGGCCGCTGGTAACTCCCAGCGATAACCGACAAAAGGGGCTGCCGTCTTCCCGACGGCAGCCCTTTTTTTTGACAAGTTTCCGCCCCGGGTAGGCCGCCCGGCCACAAGGGGAATAGTCGGAAGAGGATCAACTATGAGGCTTGTCGGTCGGGGAGCCGGCCATGCTCGGGCTCAGCACCTCGATCCGCCACACGGGACCCATCAGGTGAAGGGGCCCCTCGAAGCGGGCGAACGCCGGAATCCCGTCGTGGATGATCCAGAAGCGGTAGCGGAACTTGTCCGGGAGCTGGCCCAGAACCTTGCCGAAGAAATGGACCACGCCGTTGATCCGTGGCTCGAGGACCCACCGGGTGGCGGTCTTGAGAAGATCGCCGACTTGAACCGGTTCCTTCGCTTCAGGCCGGAGATCAAGGGCGATCAGGTTGGGCTCCGGGGTGAAGGCCACGATCCTGACTGTGGCGCTCTTGCCTGATGGCAGATTCCTGAGCAGCGTCCCGATCAGCCCGTTGTAGGCGTCCGACGGCATGTCCAGTCGGCCGGCCGTGACCACTGCAGACTGGTCAGGACCCGCGCGGGAGCGGACCCGATACCGGCCGCTCTTGCGGTCCATCCTGATGTCGAGTTCTTCCGGAAAGGACGGTCCGCGCTGGATCAGCCGGTACTTCTGGAGCTTGAAGACACGCCGCTGCGAGAACGTGGTCTTCTCGTCGAAGCGCGAGCCATCCTTGAAGCGGAACACCAGCCGGCTCTCGACCAGGTTTCTGCGAACGGTCTGGAGCACCTCACCGTGCCCGATGCTCTCGCCACTTCCGTCATGCACGACGAGGTAGCCGTGTGCGGCCCCCTCGGCGAAGGACACGGCGACGGCCTTGGCGGCGGCCCAGGCTGGGACCAGCAGGGCCGTCAAGATGACGGCAAGGACGGCCAGGAAGGAAGCTCGCCATGGCCTGGGCCTGAGATGGTGCATCATAGACTCACGAAGAGGCCCGGAGTGGAGGCGCTCACACGCCGTGGGACCGGCTACATACGAGAAGTATAGCAGCCAGCTCCGGCACAGCCTTCCGCGCAGGCGTTGCGAAGGGGCTGATCTCCCGCGCATGACCGCTCACGGGACCTCCCTTGGCAGCTTCGGGGGAGAAAAAGGGGGACGATGACAACAGTTCTGGGGATTCCGAACCGACTGAAAGGTATCGCTTGCTAAGGCGGGATTCCATACTCCTTGGCGAGTTGCTCGGCGGTGCGGAGGCAATCCTGCTTGCGTGGCGGGTCGGGGCAGAGCGCAGCCAGCGCAGCCGAATACGGGGCATCGGGCCGTGAGGCCAACAGTGCCACGTAGATCCTGGCCACGAGGTTCGGCACCTCTTTGGGCACCTGGGCCTGCAGATCCAGCAAGATGGCTTCCCAGGCGGCCCGTCTGGCGGTTTCAAGGACGGCAGCCCTAGGCATCTCCCCGGTGAGCCTCGGCAGTTCGGTCTGCAACGCCTGCAGGACGCCCTTGGCCTCCGCAAGATCGCCCTCGGCGCTGCCCAAATCCTGTTTGGCCCCTCTCGCGATTTCCTCGGCCATGTTTCCCGCGACGTGCTTCGGCAGGACCAGCTGGTACCTGCGCTTCGCCTTTCTAGCCCCACCCTCCAGCTCGCTCACTCTCTCCAGCAGCCCACGGATGCGGGCTTTCGCCGCTTCGAGCTTGGCCCGCAGGCTGTCGGCCTGTTTGGCGAGGCTTCGATACTCGTCCACGGCCTCTTGGCCCTGATGGTTCATACGCGGTCCGCTCCTTCAGTCGCCTAGACGCCCGGGATGGCTTACCTGAGGCTTCTCATCATGGCCTGCCGGGTTGGGTGGCTGTTCTTAATCGTTGCCCTGAATCGTAGCAGAGGAGGGGCCAGGCGCAAAGTGTTTTGTGAATTCGTTGCAGCAATATAGACGCCTGTCTTCGGATGATATGCCGCATCGCTCGCCTTCTATCTATGCCCGACCATGAATTAGGAGTACGGAAGGCTGGTAGGGATGCCAGCAAGGTTCCAAATCTGGGATCTTCCGGCTTTCGTGTGGGTGGAGACTTCAGGGAAAAGCTGCTTCGGCTCACGAAGGGCGGAGAGGCGGGGCGGCCAGGCTAATCCCCCGTGCTCGCGCATCGCGCACTTAAGAAAGTGCCGGGTACCCGTTGCTCTTCAAGATGCAACGGGTGATGACGCGCGCAATAGGGGATCAGCCAGGCCACCCCTGTCATGAGTCCCGCCATGGCGACGGTCCCTCGCGCCAAGTCCTTTGAGCCCCGGCTCGGTCGGGACACGCGCACGAGGCCGTCAGGGCGAGGATGACGCGACCTTGCGGGCGAGCCCCGCTGGTGTGCGCAGCGGCCGCCCCAGCGAGGTCCGACCGTCCGTGCCTGTCGCATCAGGCAAGGACGGATCGGAGAACCCCCACGCCGTGGGGGATGGGGGGAGCCGCAGCGGGGCGGCCGCTCGTTACAGCAGCGCGGCGAGCAGGCACGGAGCGGAATGCCTCGCCCTGACGGACTGGACCTGACCCAGACGGTTTCCGGAAGAGCCCAAATCCGTACAGTCGCGAACAAAAACCGTAATAGGTTTTCCCTGCTTCTTCTCGCCAACTCCGTCCATGGCAGTCTAACTCATTGGCATCCTTAATGGCTCCATCCGGCTGGGTAGGATGGTATGAAACCTGCCTGGCTCTCCCTCGCGGCCTGCCCAATCGAAAAGGTCGCTGGTCACTTCTCTAGCGGCTGTAAAGGAGAAAGGAGGGCTACCATGCACTACGGTCTGATCCTGGAGAGGACAGTTTTCTGCTTAAGCCTGACCGGTCTGATCGCAATTTTGATCTACGGCGGGGTGGTCGAGGCGAAGTCGGGCGAGACCAACGCTCAGAAGGGTTCTCCAGTCAAACCGACAACCGCTCCTCCCAGCGCGGTTGCCCAAGGCCCTGTGTGTGACATCAGTGCCCACCCCAAGATCACAAAGGTCACGCCGGACCCGGTGAAGCCGGGGCAGCGTATCGTGATCAAGGGCACCAACTTTGGAACCAGGGACTGCTTCAAGGATGTCACCTTCAAGTCTGTCCACCCCAAGGAATTTAAGTACGTGAATGACAGCACGGCGGAAGCGACGGTTCCGGAACTCAAGCCTGGGTTGGTGCCGGTCCATATTCTGACGGCCGCCGGCAGCTCCCAATTCACGCTCCAAGTCCTGGGAAAGTAGAGTCTAGCGCGCCTGCCTCGATCATGGCTTACTGGGCGGAAGCCTTGAGGCGGTCCAGGCGGGCGCGATCCAGTTGCACGAAGATCGTCTTCTCCTGCGTGACCGTGACGGTCCCGGGGGACTGGCCTTTGACCTTGCGCACCCATTTCCGTTTCGTGTAGATCACCTCACCTTTGCCGCTTTTTTTCAAGTCGCTGTATTGCAGCGCCAGCGTGGCGGCGTCCTTGATCGTTTCGGGCAACGGGTTCGCGCCCTTCTCCAGCCGCACGACCACGTGCGATCCAGGCGTGCCGCGGGCATGGAGCCACAGGTCGTCGCTTCTGGCCATTTTGAAAGTCAGCGCTTCGTTTTCCCTGGCATTCCGGCCCACGTAAATCGGCAGCCCGTCAACCGACTCAAACCGGCGGAAGGGACCAGCTCTTGCTGATCGCTGATGGCTCAGGGTCAGTCCGACTCGGCGAAGCTCGCCCGTCGAGAGCCTCTGGGTCGAGCGATCACAGGCCGAGCTGGGTCGAGGGACTGATGGCTTATGGCGAGGAGGAGGGATCCCTCGTGACGGGGCCTGTTCCGGACGCACCGGCGTCCATTCGCCGCGCTCGACGGCGGTGAGTTCCGTTCGCAAGCCGGTCAACTCCCGCGTCATGGCCTCCAGCCGAGGGCGGATCTCGCGTTCCGCGGACAGATGCTTCCGATACTTCTTGAAGTAGTCGTCCAGGTTGCCCTTGGGGCTCTTTGAGGGATCCAACGGGATGACCAGCTCCGGCGTGGAAGGGTCGAAATAGTCGATCACGGTGATTCGTTCCTGTCCCTTGTGAATCGCTCCCAGATTGGTCTTCAACAACTCGCCGTAGCGAGCATGGTCACGGAACCGCGCCGCCTTGTCCAGGTCGTTCTGAAGAGCCTCGAGTCGGCGGCTCGCTTTCTTGATCCGTTTGCGGAGCTCAGTCAGCCGTGACCGCCGCATCCGGGCGCGTGCCATCTCCTCCTCGCGTTCCTGGTACCGACGCTCGAGGACGGCGGAGACCGGAAACGGATTGTCTTCGTCGGGTAACGAAAAAGACTGTGAGTCAACCTCGAAATCGGTCCGGCTGCGTCCAGCCGGGGGTTGATACTGCTTCGCCACCTGCTCGCCAGGGGTGTTGAGCGCCGCCAGGATCTTGTCCTCTGCATTCAACAACAGCAGATCCGCACGCTTGCCGGTCAGTTGAGCGATGAGTGAGCAGGTCCCCCTTCGCGCCGTCATCCGAAAACGGACGATCCGATCGCCTTGGACCTGCTCGATCCCGTCGAGGCGCGCGCCCTGGATGTGGGCGCGCAGGAATTGGCAGAATGGGGGTGGAGCGGCAGGGTTGGGCTGGCGCTGCGTCAGGAAGTGCAGGCGGGCGGTTTCAGAGTCGGCCGAGATGAAGAGCGATAGCGTCTGCCTCGGGGCTCGGACCTGAAGCGTGATTGCGCGCGGCGTCGGCTGGTGGATTTTCTGCACCCACCCGCCGGTGAGGACCGGCGCGATCTCCCGGACCACCGCCTCGATCTCTGCTGCAGACAGTCCCACTCACCCTCCTCAATATTCCCAGAATCCGAGCGCAGAGTCTGATCGCGATGAGGGCCAAAATCAAGCCGCTTTATCGCTATCAGCGAGGAAGTGTACAATGACCGGAAGATTCCCGGTGATCACTGGAAGTTGATGGCCAGCAGTCTGCCTGAAGTCTATTCCCTGGCCTGGCTGCCCTGATTCGAAGAGAACATGGCCGCATGGACCACCCTCCCATGAGTGATCAGACTCTCCTGCAACAGGCAACGAGCGTGCTGGAGTGGGGCCGTCTCTTAGAGATTCTGGCCGGGCAGGCCCGCTCACCGATGGGAGCTGAACGGTGCCGCGCCCTTCCCCTCGAGACCGAGCTTGGTGCGGCCACTGCCCGGTTGCAGGAGACCGCCGAAATGGTCGCGGTGGCGGAGAGCGGTGAACCGTTTCCGTCGCTGTCGTTCCCTGATGTCAGGGAGGCACTCGGCCGTGTCGTGAAGGGCGCGCCGCTCGAGACGCATGAGTTGCGGGACCTTTCCATCGTGCTGGGGCTGGCGGCGGAGGTCAGCCGGTTTCTCGAGCGGCGGCGCCAGCAGGCGCCCGCTCTCCGGGCGGAGGCCGCGCCGCTGGAAGCCTGCCAGACGTTGCAGCCCGTCAAGGCGGCGCTCGACCGGTGCGTGGACCCAGAGGGCAATATCCGGGAATCGGCGACACCCGACCTCCGGCGGCTGACGCAGCAGGCTCAGGATCTGAAGCACCGGATGCGCGACCACCTGGAGGTGATTCTGGCCTCCCGTCGCTATGCCGAGGTGCTCCAGGAAAAGTACTTTGCCCAACGAGAGGGCCGGTACGTCATCCCGGTCAAGGCCGAGATGCGCTTCAAGATCCCCGGCATTGTTCACGATGTGTCGGCCAGCGGCGCGACGGTCTTTCTGGAGCCCCGGGAGCTCGTGGAGCTGAACAACTCCATCAAGGTGGCCGAGTTGGAGGTGCAGCGGGAGGTCATGCGAATTCTACTGGAGCTCTCATCGCTGGTGGCCGGCCATGCACCGACCTTCCTGAGCGGTCTGGAAACGCTGGCCCGGCTGGACTGCATTGCGGCCAAGGCTTCGTTCAGCCGTCTCGTGAAGGGCCGGCCAATCTCGTTGAACAGCCGCGGCCGTATCGCCCTCAGGCAGGCGTGCCACCCGCTCTTGGTGCTGGCGAGGGAGCATGTCGTGGCGAACGATATCGTGCTGGATGAGACGCTGCGCGTGCTCGTGATCTCCGGCCCGAACACGGGCGGAAAGACCGTGACGCTGAAGATCGTGGGGCTGTTCGCCCTGATGGTCCGAGCCGGGCTTCAGCCGCCCTGCGGTGCCGACTCGGAGATGGCCCTGTTCCCGGAAGTCTATGCGGACATCGGGGATGCCCAGGATCTGGCCAAGGATCTGTCCAGCTTCTCCGCGCACATGACTCAGATGGTCAGGCTGCTGGAGCACGCGACCGCCCGGGAGGATTCGCACAAGGGGGCGGGGGCGACGAGGGCCTTGGTGCTGTTAGACGAGTTGGTGACATCCACCGATCCCGCCGAGGGGGCGGCGTTGGCCGAGGCGCTGCTCCTTCGGCTCTCCGGCCTGGGCATGAAGGTGGTGATCACCACCCACTACAATCAGCTCAAGGCGCTGGCCCAGACGACGCCGGGCTTTCTGAACGCCAGCGTCGAATTCGACGTCAGCAGGCTCGCGCCGACCTACCGCCTGATCCTGGGTGTGCCGGGCGGGTCCTCCGCGATCGATATCGCCGGCCGTCTGGGAATGGATGAGGCCATTCTGGACGATGCACTCGGGCGGTTACGCCGTGAAGACCACGCGTTGGAGCAGATGCTCGGGGACCTCCAGGAGAAGCAGCGACGCCTGGATCAGGATACCGTGCGCATCAATGAGCTGAAACTGGAGGCAGAACGCTCGGCGCGGGAGGCCGGCGAGCTCGCCGAGAGGCTGCGTCTCTCCGAACGAGCGGAGCGGAAGAGTGTCAAGAAGAAGCTGACGGATGAGTTGCTGCAGGCCCGTGCCCAGGTGCAGGCGGTGATCGAGGGCCTGAAAGGCGAACGGACACTGATCAAGGCGAAGGAAGCGAAACAACGGCTGGCCGAGATCGAGGATCGAGTCCGGTCACGACTCGTCACGCCAGCCGACGCCGTGCCTATCGATCAGCTCAAGGTCGGGGATCGGGTCGAGATTGTCAGCCTGGGCGCAACCGGGACGCTCCTTGAGCCCCCTCAGGGGAAGAAGCGGGTCCGGGTCCGTCTGGGGGAAGCCGAGATGTCGGTGCTGGTGTCGGGCCTGGCCGGCCAGGCTGAGCCCGGTGACGCGAAGGGGCTGCCGGAGGCAAGGGAAGGGAGGGTTCGATCAGAACGCGGGCGGCTGAGTGCTGCAGAGGAGTATGAGGTCCGGACCGTGCTCGACCTTCGCGGCAAGACCGCAGACGAGGCCCTTGATTTGACGGTCGCGGCACTCGACCGGGCCGCACTGGCGGGCGCTCCATCGTTGCGGATCATTCACGGTCACGGCACTGGACGGTTGAAGGCAGCACTGCGGGACTATCTGAAAGACTCGCCGTACGTCGGGACCTTCCGAGCCGGCGAGCGTCCTGAAGGGGGGGATGGGGTGACGATCGTGGAACTGAAGTGAGGAGGCAGGCGTGAGGTGACCGGATTGTCCCCCGTGCTCGCGCGTCGCGCACTCAAGAGGCGGGCTTGAGGTGGTCTGGCAGCCTCATGTGCTCGCGGAGCGCGCACACGGGATCTATAGTTGCGGCCACAGATGGATAGTGTGCTCGCTCGACGCGCGCAGTTTGAGCCTGCCAGACCGCCTCAAGCTGAAGAGGATCGAGAAACGAGGCGTGCTCGATGAACGCGCGCAGTCGGGGACAATCCGGTCACCACGCTCGTCTTATGTTTGAGTGAGGGTCGCGTCAGGCGGAATTCGTCGCGGTCGCTTTCTCCTCGACCGGTGTTTCGACTGGCCGGAACCGCATGACAAACCTGCTGCCCATGCCTTGTTCGCTCTGCACCTCGATGGTGCCCCCGTTGTCCTGGATCAGCCGCTTCACGTTCGTCAGACCCAAGCCGGTTCCATATTCCTTGGTCGTGAAGAATGGCTCGAAGATCCGCTCCAGATTGGCGCGCGGAATTCCGCATCCGGTGTCGGCCACCTCGATCTCGATGTGGCCATGCTCTCCGTTCCTGGTCGTGACGGTCAGCCGACCGCCATCCGGCATGGCTTCCCGCGCGTTCATGAGCAGGTTCACCAGCGCTCCCTCCACCTGATCCGGGTCCACTTCCACATCCGGCAGGTCTATGCCGAACCGGGTGTCCACCGTCAGGCGTTCGTGTCCGCCCTGCGCCTTCCAGTGCCATAGCGCCGACTGGGCGATGGCCTTTGGCTGGATGCGCTTCGGTTCGGGAGGCTTTTGGCGCGCGTATCGGAGAAAGTCGTTGATCCGATGCGTGAGGCGATCCACCTCGTCGATGATATATCGCCCGACCTCCTGTTTCACGGCGTCAGCCTGTTGCGCTTCCAACACCAGTTGGGCCGAGCTTCGGATCACGGCGAGGGGGTTCCGCAGGTCGTGCGCGAGAGCCGCCAGCAGTTGGCCGACGGACGCGAGCTTTTCTTTCCGGATCAACTCTTCCTGCTGCGTCCTGATGGTGAGCAGGCTGTCGTCCAGTGCGGTGCGCATGGCCTGGAAGGTGCGCGCCAGATCCTCGACTTCGTCGCCGGTTCGGATTTCGACTGACGCAGGGCGCGCCCCCACGTGGAGCGGCGAGACCGACTCCGGCAGCGTCGCCACCTCGCGGCGGAGGGCTTCGGTTTCGCGCCTGAGCGCGAGGATCGGACTGACGGTGCGGCGGCCGACGACAAACCCCAGCGACGCCAGACCCACGACGAGCCCGAACCCGATCAGGCCGACTGTCACCAACAGCGAATAGATCGGCGCGTAGGTCTCCTCGGGTTGCTGTCTCACAAACGCAAACCACCGCTTACCACCCAGACTGGAAGCGGTCAGGCGGTGTGCGAACCGAACCGGAGCCGCCCCGACGATGGAATCGTGTCCCCCGTGCGCATCGTCATCCGCCACGAACCACAAAGGTTCGTCGCGGGCCAATTGGTTGAGCAGCGCATCGTGGATCAGGTGTGCGGTCGGGGGCAAGACCGGGCAGATCAACGGAGTGCCCTCGGTATCGAGCAGCATGCCGTGCCCTGTTTGTCCCACACGAATCGGCAGGATCGTGTCCATCAGCACGTTGCGGCGGATCACAAGCCCGACCACCCCGAGCGGCTCCTGGTCGTCATCGCCACGAATCGGCACCGCGACATCGAACACATACTCGTTGAGGACAGGGTCGCTCCTGAGCGAGCTCACGTAGGCCGTGCCGCGGTCCTCCTTCACGGCCTCCTGCCACCATGCCCGATCCCCATTGAGGTACGGTGTGCGAGGATCGGTGGTCGCCACCAGCGCCCCCCGCCTGTCCGTGATCACCAACCGCACGTAGGAGTCCGTCTTGCTCACCCAGGTCTTCAGGTACCCGGTCGTGTCGGTCATCGCCGACGGGCGACCGTTCAGGCCCGCCTTGGACCATGCGGACTCGCCGGCCGCAAGCAGTGTGCGCACCTCTGTCTCGCTCTTGCCGCGGTATCGCTGGTTCGCGAGTTCCACCTTCTGTCGGACGACCATCGGGAGAGAGGCGAGCTGCAGCGCACGATCGATCTCCGTATCCACCGCCGTCGCGATGCGGATGGCGGTCGATCGCGCGATCTCCTGGAAGCTGCTCCCGATGGAGTGTTTCAGGCTATCGGTGCTGTAGAGGTAGGTGGCGATCAGGGCCGCGACGCCGGGCAGGATTCCGACAATCAGGAGGGAGATAAAAAATTTCCTTTGAAGGCCGCCTCGTCGTGAGTGCTGTTCCACCGGATCCCCTCGCGGATCCCCCCGACATTCACCCCGGTGCCGTTCTCCTCACCCGAACGTCATGTGAGGTGGTACTTCGCCATCCGATACCTGAGGGTGTTGCGTGTGACTTTCAACAATCGGCTGGCTTCCGACACGTTCCCGCCGGTCTTTTCCAGCGCCTCTTGCAGCATGGCTTTCTCCACCTCCTCGACCGACAGGCCGAAAGACAGGAGAGACGGCACGTTCTTGTGCGAGGTTGTGTCGTGAGTCGTTCCCGCCGATGGGTGTAGGAAGGCCGGGAGATGTTCCGGCTTGATCTCGCCCTCTTTGCAACTGATCGTGACCCATTCCATCACGTTATGCAGCTCCCGGACGTTCCCCGGCCAATGGTAGCCCTCCAAAAGAGCCAGGGCTTCTGGTGACACCTGGTGGATGCGAGTCCCGCGTTCCCGGCTCGCAATCTCCAGAAACGATTCCAGCAGGGCGCGGATGTCCTCCCTCCGTTCGCGCAGCGGCGGGATGTGCAAGGTTCCGACGTTGAGGCGATAGTACAGGTCTTCGCGGAAACTGCCCTTCCGAATGAGCTCGGGGAGGGTCTGGTTCGTCGCGCAGATGACCCGGATGTCGACTTTGACCCCGCGCACGCCGCCCAGCGGTTCCACCGTGTGATCCTCGAGCACCCGTAGCAGCTTGGCTTGGGCGGCGAGGCTCATCTCTCCGATCTCGTCCAGGAACAGTGTCCCGCGGTCAGCCAACTGGAAGCGGCCGGCCTTGGCCTTCTTCGCGTCGGTAAAGGCGCCTTTTTCGTACCCGAACAGTTCCGATTCGAGGAGATTCTCGGGAATGCCGGCACAGTTCACGGCGACCAGGGGACCGCCGGCGCGGGCGCCGGCGTAATGGATGGCGCGTGCTAGCAGTTCTTTGCCGGTTCCGCTCTCGCCGGTGATCAACACCGTCACGTCGGTGCGCGCCACCTCCATGGCCAGGCGCTTGACCTCAGCCATCTTGGACGACACACTGACGATGCGATTGAATCCGAACCGTTCGTGGAGACCGGCTCGCAAGGCCCGATTGTCCTGGGAGAGCTGCCTGACCTGTAACGCCCGCGCGAGCACGATTTTCAGCTCCTCATTGTCAACCGGTTTGGAGATGTAGTCGTAGGCGCCTTTCTTCATCGCCTCCACGGCTGACTTGACGGTCCCGTACCCGGTGATAATCAGGACGGGGACGTCCGGCAGCGCCCGCTTCGCCGCCTCGAGCACGTCTAATCCGGACTGTTTGCCGAGTTGCAGGTCGGTGACGATCAGATCGAGGTCTGCGACATCGTGGAGGGTCCGGATGCCCTGCTCACCGGTGCTGGCGAGGAGCAGGTCATAGCCTTCCTGCTTCAGCACCAGCTCAAACAGGCGGCGCATCCGTTCTTCATCTTCAATAATCAGCAGTTTTGGAGGTCGCATCCGTTGGATCGTCGGTGGTCAGCCATGCGTCCTCAGAGGGGAAGGAATGTAGCATCAGACCTTCCATTCAGGGTGGCTGACTGATGATCTTGCATGGGGTGACTATAGTCACATTGCGCGTTGGGGCGCAAGGGCCGGCTTGCCCTTGTGGGCCTGACGCAACGTTACGGTCGGTCGGACTTCGGGAACTGGAGTGAGAATGACGTACCTTGACCTTCTTCGCTTTCGACAAGAATCCGTCCCCCATGCTTCTGAATGAGGGTGCGCACGACGTAGAGTCCCAACCCGGTGCCCGTTCCACCCGGCTTCGTGGTGAAGACCGGGGCGAAAAGTTTTTCACGGTGCTCAGATGGAATCCAAGGTCCCGTGTCGTGGATGGAGACCGTGATCGCATCCCCCTTGACGAGCGTGGCCAGGGTGAGCCGTCCCCGGCCCTTCATCGCCTGGGCCCCGTTTACGAGCAAGGTTACAAAGACCTGGATCAGGTCCCCCGGGTCCGCCTGAATCTCCGGAATAGGGGCGTACTCTGTGACCACCTCCACCTCATCGAGGACGGTGGCGAACTTGGCCATCTTGACTGCGTTGTCGAGCAGATCAGGGATGTGGACCCTGACGGGTTCCCCCTGATAGCTCGCCTGTGAATACATGGTCAGGCTCTTCGCGATCTCCGAAAGGTGTTCGACCGATTCGACGATCTCCTGGGCATACTCCTTGATCACCGCAGGCTTCTTCTCCTCCTGGATCAGCTGGGCGAACCCGAGAATCCAGTGGAGGGGGTTGTTGACTTCGTGGGCCACGGAGGCCGCCAGGGTGCCGAGGGTGGCAAGCTTTTCAGTATGCACCAGGTGTTCGCGAAGCTCCTGCTCATCCTGAATCAGACTCCACACCAACCTGGCAGCGTTCCCGCTCAGGCTTTCAACCCCGGGGGGCTTGCGATCGGCAATCAGCGCGGTCATCGCCGGGTCTCCGGTGACATCCACGATGAGATCGGCCCCGCCTCTCGCGATCAGCGAGGCGGTCTCCGTGGAGGTAGGGATGTTGAGGAGGCGAGCCTGTTGCAGTCCGGGAGCGTTCGGGTTGTTGTCAGCGACGCCGACGATCTTGACGCCGGCGCAACTGGTAAACAACTCAATCAGAGCCGCGCCGCCCTTTCCTGCGCCGAGTATAATGACCTTGATGGGCTCTACAGAAGCCATGGGCAGCGGCGGGGGTCTCCGCGCCGGAAGTATTCGAGGCCCCACCGCCGTTCATGATACCCGGCGGCGGCCTCTCGTTCCCGCGTATCGGTCGTTAGAATTTGAAGATGGAGCGTTGTTCGAGAGCTCTTTCGACTGCACCGAGCAACTTCTCTCGGTCAACCGGTTTGACCAGATAGTCGACGACTCCTTGCTTCAACAAGGAGGTGCTCAGTTGGAGGTCGGGGTATCCGGTCTGCACGATAATCGGGATGGAAGGATATTGAGCGAGGAAGTACTCGATGGCCTCCACGCCGTTGATCCGGGGCATGCGGATATCGCAGATAATGACATCCACCATCAGCGGATTTTCCCCCGTATTGAGGACCTCGATGGCCTTGCCGCCGTCTTCAGCCTCCTCCACGTCATAGCCGGCCTTGGTCAGAGTCAGCCGCACAATCTTTCTAACATTTTCCTCGTCGTCCACCACCAGCACACGTCCAAGTCCAGGGGTCTCCTTTGTCAGCATTCCAAACGGCCATAGCGGCATAAGGCCCTCCTTTCCGTGTGAGTCTATCGCTTTCTTCAGGTGCATGCAATTGGAAGGCCCAGAATGGTACCTGAGCGACTCAGGGCTGAGTAAGAGAGGGTTCTTGTGGTTGGTCACGGGATGAGAAGACGAGCAAAACGGAGACGTGTGGCCCACTTGGAAAACCAGTGGGCTGGTGAGGAGGGGCCCCATGCTCGGCCTATCCCCAAGAGATTTTGGTTCGTCGCGGGCTGGACTCCCTCAGCAGCAACCGACGGAGATGGTGGAATCCACGCAGCCGCCCGGTGCATTTCAACCACCTAGCTCAGGTTCTTCAGCGCCACCCCGACATTTCGGAGGAAGCCGGCATGTTTGGCGCGCCGGATGGGACTCCGGTGGAAGGTGGCGGCAAACTCGCGATCGGTGAGGTCTGAGAGCTCCGTCAGTAACGGGGTCAGGGTGAGGGGGGAAGGCTGGAAGGCTCGTTCCGCGGTCGGCAACGCATTGACGTTGTACGGGCAGACATCCAGGCAATCATCGCAGCCGAAGATTCGGTTTCCCATCTTGCGTGCCAAATCGTCAGGAATCTTATCGCCCGGTTGGTGCAGTTCGATCGTCAGGTAAGAAATACATTGGCGGGCATCCACCACGTACGGCTCCGTGATCGCACCGGTCGGGCATGCCCTGAGGCAGAGCGTACAGGACCCGCAGAGGTCGGTGCCCGGCTCGTCCTGCTCCAAGTCCAACGTGGTCAGGATCTCGCCGAGGAGCAGCCAGGATCCGTATTGTTCGGAGACCAGGTTCGAGTGTTTGCCGATCCATCCGAGGCCGGCCTGCTGTGCCCAGGCCTTCTCCATGACCGGACCGGTGTCCACGTAGCCCCGTGTTTGGGCCATAGGCGCCAGGGTTCTGATCCGGTCTTCCAACTCCTCCAAGCGCTGCTTCAGGGCGGTATGGTAATCCTCGCCCCACGCATACCGGGCGATGCGGCCGTGTCCCGGCCGTTCGTCCGCCCGATGCTCGGTGTAGTAGTTCATGCCGACCGAGATCACGGAGCGACAGCCCGCCAGAATCGTGCGAGGATCGGCGCGCCGCTCAGGCTCGCGAGCGATCCAGCTCATGGTTCCGTGAAACCCACGCCGGAGCCACTCCAGGAGGCGGGCATGGAGAGAGCGGGATAGCGGGGTCTCCGTGCCTTCCAGGAACGTTTCGATGCGGCTGATCCCGACCGCCTGGAACCCGAGGGCCCGCGCCTCCCGCTTGATGTCTTCAGCGAGCGTCATCCTGGCTTGCCTTGCGCGAAGTTAAACTTGATGCTGAAGCGGTCACTGGCATAGGTTCTTCACGTCTTCCCAACGACCATCCGGCAGCAGCGGTGTGGAGTGCACCGGGACCTCGGCCGCTAAGGCCTTCAGCCGGGCCAATCGCTGATCGGTCTCCGGATGGGTGGACAGGTATCCCGGCAACTCGGCGTTGGCCGTCTTGGCCTTCACCGTTTCGAAAAATCGTATCATGCCTGAGGGGTCTATCTGCGCGGCCTGAATGAGGCGCATGCCCTCCCGGTCAGCTTCCTCTTCGGCCCCCCGGCTGTGGTGGAGAGTGGTCAAGGTCCGGCCGGCTTGCACGGCGAAGGCGCCGATCCCGCTCACGTCCCCCAAGACAGCCCCGGCGATCGCGGCCATCGAGAGATCCCGGACTAAGGCCTTGGTCGCGTGGCGCAGGCGAACGTGCTGCATCTCGTGGGCCAGGACGCCGGCAAGCTCCTCCGGCGTCTCTGTAGACCGTACTAATGGCCGAAAGAGGATAATAGAGCCACCAGGGGCTGCGAGCGCGTTGAAGACCGGGCTCTCGACGATCGTCACTCGAAAGGTATAGGGGGTCGGGGGGCCGGCAGCGGCAAGACGTGTGACGATCTTGTCCACGTTCTCTCGCAACCGGCGGCTTCCGCATCGGAGGTCGACCGGCGCAAGCTCTGGAATGACGCTGTTACCCAAGGCGGTTTCCCAGGTTGTCGGGACGAGTGGAGTCACCAATTCAGCCAGCGCGGGGATCCCCCAGAGCATCAGGGCACCAAGCAAGGCGAGAGATGCAACCCCGGCCAGCACGATGACTCGTGCCCCTCGTGGAAACTCACGAAGCCCTCGGAATTGCCTCCCCTCTCTTTGAGCGATCGTTCGCATCGACGGGAGGAATCCAGGGTCTTCGACGACCAATGACGCAGGGTTTGTCTGCCCGCGTTCAAGTCGGGCGGGTTCGTGCTCATAGCCCCCCTGTGTCTGGGTGAGTTCGTGATAGGGCCAGAAGATCCGAGAGCCGTCGCTCAGGGAGATTTCAAGCCCGCTCGGGGTCAGAAAGACGGTGACGGCGTGGCGGGTGCTGGTACGGCCGTCGTAGTAATGTCCAGGCCAGGAGGTCTGCATCGTGGTATGCAAGGAAAGCCGGCCACGCAGCCTATCCGGGAAGCACGTCGATGCCGAGGAGATCGGCAAGCTCTTCGCCGGCCGGTGTGGCAGCTTGGGCCTGCTGCGCGATGCTGTCGAGGTCCAGTGGTCCTTGCAAGACGAGGTTGCTGCAATCGTACCGCAAGGTTCTCACCGTCGCCCAAGGGAGAGCAAGGCCAAGGCTGAAGATGATCATGAGAAGGTTGACCACACCTAAGCCAAAAAGACCCCAGCCCGTCACAGTGGAATGAAAACGAGCTTCTGCGACGGAGGTATGGCCCCAGTTATACCGCCGCTGCAAGGCGGTATACCAGATCCAAATTAATCCCAGCGTGGGAATCGTGAGCAGGAGGGCAAGGATGAACTTTCCGAACAACTCTTTCCCTTGGCCGTCGAACGTGAACAGGGTCGATCCGAATGCAGCGTGTCCGATCAGAAACCGGCGCAGGCTGGCCTGATAGAAAGGATAATACAGGCCAAGCGTCAATGCCATCAGGAGGACTCCGCGGACAAACAGCCCAAGAAAGGGCTGGTATTCGCCTCGGAATGAAAATCGGATGCCCCGCCACGAGGTCCGGCTGAGCCGATAACGTACCGCTCCCATCAGGGCCAGGGGCCAGAGGGCGATGAGGCCACCCCAAAAAACCACGAGCGCGAGAATCTTCTGCTCCGCGAGACTGAGGAACAGTTGGATGAGGACCAGCCCTCCAAAGACGACGACCGCTTTGAGGTATCCCAGCAAGAGCTCCTTCCCTGTACCGTGGAAGCCGAACCGGTCGCCGGCGAAGTCCGTCTGCCCCCAGAGGTATTGGCGGGTCTTGACCTTGGCCCAGAAATAATACACCCCGAGCGTGAGGATGGTCTTGAGGAGGTTCAGAATGAAAATGCCAAAGAACTCTCCGCCGCTTCCATGAAAGCTTAGGCGATACGCACCAGAGGAGGTTGAGACGGAGAGGGGGGTGGATGGGACCGGGCTTCGCAGAGATGGGTTCATGAGGCACCTCCGACAGAAGGACCAGCCAAGGAACGCGCTCTGAGAGAAGCCGCCACTCCGAGAAGGTCGAACCCTCCGCGAGGTCACTATAGGTCTCCGAATGTGTTTTAGCAACAGATTTGCCGTTCATAAGATCGGGATCCTCCCGCTTGCAGCGTGCGGAGACGTGGCGTAAAATTCAGCAACGCGGACCCGAGATAGGCGAGGCCCAAGCATGGACAAGCGCGAGATCAGTAGAATATTTGAGGAAATCGGGCTCTTGCTCGAGCTGAAGGGCGAAAGCCCGTTCAAGAGCAGGGCCTATTACAACGCGGCCCGCACGATCGAGACGTTGACGGAGGATATCAGCGAGCTGGTGGCCTCCGGCCGCATTCGAGAGGTGAAGGGAATCGGAGAGGCGCTGGCCGGGAAGCTGGCGGAGCTGGTCGGCACCGGCCGACTCGGATACTACGAGGAACTGAAACGGAGCGTGCCGGAGGGGCTCCTGGAAATGACCGCGATTCCGGGATTAGGACCCAAGAAGATCGCAGCGGTGTGGAATCAACTGGGCATCACGACGGTCGGCGAGCTGGAGTACGCCTGCATCGAGAATCGCCTGGTCGGCCTGCCGGGCTTCGGTCAGAAGACGCAGGATAAAATCCGGCAGGGGATCCAGCAGCTGAAGCGGCGGCGCGGGTTCCACCTGTACGCGACGGTCATCGGGGAAGCGGAACGGCTCGTCGGGGCGATCCGACATGCGACGGGGGTGAGGCGCGCCGAGCTAGTTGGCGAGTTGAGACGACGCCTCGAAGTCGTCCGAAGCATCTCGGTCCTGGCCGGCGCGGATCGGCCACATTCCGTGCTGGAGGGCCTCCGGCACGTCGAGGGACTGGGAGAGGTGACCCAGGCCGGCAATCGGATCACCGCCAGATCATCTCTGGGGGTTCCGGTGACCGTGACGGTGTCGGAAGACCTCGCGGCTCATGCGATGCTGGCCGGCAGCGCGAGCGAGGAGCACCTGGCCGCGCTCGCGGCGCGGGCCGCCCGCATGAAGGTTCCCTGGAATCTCACGGGCGAGCATGGAGGCATCGCGCCCAAGGCCGACTCGGAAGAGGCGCTCTATGCCGCGTTGGGGCTGCCCTACATCGAGCCGGAGCTGCGGGAGGGCTTGGGAGAAATCGAGGCGGCGGAGGCGGGCCGTCTGAAGCCGCTGGTGGAGGCCGGACACATTCAGGGCGTCTTTCACAATCACACGACCTACAGCGATGGCTCGGCCAGCCTCGACGAGATGGTCGCTGCCGCAAGGGCGCTCGGGTATCGCTACATCGGCATCTCGGACCACAGCCAGTCCGCCTTTTATGCCAACGGCCTCAAGGAAGACCGGATCCGGGAGCAACACGCCGCGATTGACGCGGTGCAACAGAAGTTCTCGGACATCCGGATCTTCAAAGGGATCGAGGCCGACATTCTGGTGGACGGCGCGATGGACTATCCGGATGACGTCCTCGCCAGCTTTGACTTCGTGATCGCCTCGGTGCACAGCCGATTCAACCTGAGCGAAGAAGACCAGACGCGACGCATCTGCCTGGCGCTGGCCAACCCCTACGTGACGATGCTGGGACACGCGACCGGGCGATTGCTGCTATCCCGGGAAGGATATCGCGTAGACATGCGAAAGGTGATCGAAACGGCCGCCGCGCATGGAAAGATCGTCGAAATCAACGCCAACCCTCACCGACTGGATCTGGACTGGCGCCTCTGTCGGTACGCCAAGGCTCGCGGGGTGCGGGTGAGCATCAACCCCGACGCCCACGCGACGGAAGGCTTGGAAGATGTGCCCTTCGGAGTCAACGTCGCCCGCAAAGGCGGGCTGGAGCCCTCAGACGTGGTCAATACGCTGGGTCCCGAAGAGATACTTCCAGCGCTGAAGTTGCGACGGTGAATGCTGAAAGCTGAAAAGAAGTCCCCACTCAGCACTCATCGCTCAGCACTCAGCACTGTCTGTTAGGAGAAGGAGCCACTATGCTTGCCACGCGCGTCAAGCAGAAGGAAAGCACGTTTTATTTTGTTGCGTATAGGACTGCCGATCTGCTCGAAAAGGTCAAATTCACCAGCCGGTACTACTTCGAGGGGGAGGAGCTGTCGGAGGCCCGCTTGCGGCAGGACGATGAGGTGGCGCAGTTCATTGCTGGCATCGAACGGAGCGAGAAGGGCTTCCAACGGGTGCTGAACCGGCAGAAGATCAAACAGATTGTGAATTTCTATGAAACCGTTCTGACCCAGCCGATGGTCCCTGGGACGGTGCTTCTTTTCACCGACGAAACTTTGAGCTTCCGCAAGCTGGACGGTTCCGACTCGATTGGGCACTTGAGCGAGCCGAAGGGAAAATACCTCGTCATCGACGGACAGCACCGGCTGGCCGGCCTGCAGTTCTTCAAAGAGCGGCATGCCGATCAGGCGGCGAACGTGGAGATCCCCTGCGTCGTGTTCGATGGGCGGAGCGCCGAGTTCGCGACGGAGATGTTCGTCATCATCAACTCCACGCACACGCGCATCAACCGATCGCACCTGGTGGACCTTTACGAAAAGGTTTCATGGGAAAGCCCCGAGAAGAAGTTCGCGGCGAAGGTGGTCAACCTGCTCTATGGGGAGGCCGACTCTCCCATCCAGTACAAGATCAATCGCTTGGGCGGGCGGAGCAAGCAGGAGAAATGGATCCTACAATCGGAGCTGTTCAACGAGCTGTACAAGCTGGTGAAGCATCACGGCCGCTGGGTCGAGTCACACCTCGGTACGAGGACCGACAAGTGCTATGCCCTGGTGCGCGATTATCTCAAAGCCGCGAAGGAGGTGATGCACGAGGTCTGGGGCAACAACGAGCGGTATATGTTCACGCGCGACGTGACGCTGAAGGCGCTGATCCGGGTGCTGGACGACTTGATCGTGGATCGCAAGCTCATGGGGCAGTGGGAGCAGGAGAAATCCCCCAAGCCCTTCGCGAATACCCTCATGCCCTGGGCCGGGCTGACGAAAGAATTTCGGGCGGACGGCTTCTATGAGCGCTTCCCGGCCAAGGGCCAACTCGAACGCGTGCGCCGCATCCACCAACGTCTGCTAGACGCCATTATCGGGTAGGAGTATTATCGCCCTTCCCTTAGCAGCTCCGTCAATGCAGGGTGTGCCCTCTCATGCCCGTTCAGCCAGAGACCCTTTGAGGGGTAAGTGATAGTTGTGCTGTGTGGGCCAAGTGTCGAGATCAGCTCTTTCGACTCGTCTTGGCCATGACGGCACTGACCAACTGCTCCATCCGTTTGCTCTTGCAAGATGGACAACTCACCGATCCGCTCCCGTGCTCCTTTAAGCTTAAGGTCAGAAGAGACTCTTTGCCACAATCCAGACATTTGTACTCATACATCGGCATCCAACTCACCTCCCTTCGAATTTGACCGTCTGGGTGTCGCGGGTCTGGTTATGTATGTCTGCAGGTTGGGAAAACTTCGCTGTTAAGGTTACTCCTCAAGCCAAGGACTGGACAAGGGGGTAAAAAGTGCCGCGCTCTCTGCCGCTGCGCCATGCCGCTGTACTCCTTGTGACTATATCTGTGAGCACCCTTGATGCCCTCGATCAGGCTACCCCTGTTGCCTGGGCCGTCACGGACAGTTCATCGGTCCTGGAGGTTCAACCGGAGCCCTCCGGCGGCGTGCGGGCGACGGGCACGCTGCATCTCCCCGCGCCGCCGTCAGTGGTCCACCAGGTGCTGACTGATTACGCGAAGTGGCCGGAGCTGTTTGGAGTCTCTATGCGACTGGCTCACGTGGAGCGACAAGGGGATCGCGTGGTCACAGACTTGTATCTGAGCCATCCACTGCTGGTCGGGGAGAGCCGGCTCCTTTGCGAGAACCGGGAGTTGCCCGGCGGCGGGCTCGTCACCAGCCTTCTCGCGGGCGATTTCAGGCGCTACCGCCGGACGTGGCGGCTCGTGCAGGATGGGAATGAGGGGCTGACTCGTGCGGAGTTCGAACTGCTCGTCGAAGTGGATACCTGGGCTCCGGACTGGCTAATGGCTCTGGAACTCCGGCGCCAATTGGAAAAGCACTTTCGGATTCTTAGGGAACAGGTCGGCGAGCGACTCCAGTCTCACTGAGCAGGGAATCTGAACTCCGCCAATTCGGCTCCTTCTAGGCCCTGCTTGACCAGAGCGTCCAGATCAAAGCCGCGCTCAGCCTTCCGGATCTGATCCAGGTGGGTCTTGGTGCTCGGGTGCGCGGGGACGAAGAGTTTGCAGCAGTCTTGATCCGGTTCAATGGAAGTCTCGAAGGTACCGATTCGCTGGGCCTGCTCCGTGATCTCGATCTTGTCCATGCCGATCAGCGGGCGAAGGACCGGAAGCTGAGCGGCTTCTTCCACCACCCCCAGATTTTCCGGTGTCTGTGAGGCCACCTGCCCCAGGCTGTCGCCCGTGACCAGTGCCCAGCAGCGTTCCCGTCGAGCCAGCTCCTCGGCGATGCGCAACATCATGCGACGGTAGAGGACCACCCGGAAAGCCGCGGGCGCTCCCAGCACAATCTGCCGCTGAATGTCGCCAAACGGGATCAGATACAGGCGCGAATAGAGCTGGTACTGCGTCAATAATTGGACGATCTCGCGCACTTTCTCTTCCGATGCCCGGCTGACGTAGGGCCTGCCATGGAAGTGCACGAAGACCGCCTTGCATCCCCGTTTCATCATGCGCTGCGCGGCGACCGGCGAGTCGATCCCTCCTGAAAGCAGACAGGCCACCTTGCCGCTGATCCCGACCGGCAGCCCGCCGGGGCCGGCTTCGCGCTGGGTGGAATAGTAGGCGTCCCGGGCGAGCAGCTCGATGTGGACGGTGAGGTCCGGGTTGTCGAGGCTGACCCGCTTGCCGGTCAGCCGGCAGAGGTGCGCGCCCACCTCGCGGTCCACGTCCATGGACGTCATCGGAAAGCGCTTGTCGGCGCGCTTGGTCGTGACACGAAACGTGGTGAAGGGAAGCTCTCGCACCGAGTCGCCAATGGCCGATTTCACCGCATCCAGCGAGGCGTGCGCGTCTTTTTCAAGCGGCACCGACTGCGCGAGGGAGAAATTCGCAATGCCGAATATCCGCGCGAGCCGGGTTTTGACCAACTTCCAGGGTGTCTCGTTCGGAAGCGAAATGCGGATACGCCCGGGGAGGGATTCGACCTGGGTCACGCTGAGATCTCGGAGGACTTGCCGCAGGTTCCGAACCAACCGGGCTTCGAAAAACGGGCGGTTCCGTCCCTTGAGGGCCAGCTCGTGGTAATGGACGATGGCGCAGCGCATGGGCTTCGCAGGTTAAGGCTAAGGTTGAGGCTCCGGAGGTTCGCTCCTCACTCAACCTTAACCTGAGCCTCAGCCTCAACCTTGGTTTTCAAGATACCGCTCCGCGTCCATGGCGGCCATGCAGCCGGAACCGGCCGCAGTCACGGCCTGCCGGTACCGCGAGTCCTGGACATCGCCGGCCGCAAACACCCCAGGGACGTTCGTCGCGGTCCCGTTCCTCGTGAGGATGTATCCTTTCGCATCCATCTCGATCTGTCCCTTGAACAGGCTGGTGTTGGGACTATGACCGATCGCGACGAACACACCCGCGCAACTCAGTTCCGAAGTCTTGCCGGTGAGCACATTTCGTAAGCGGACACCGGTGACAGTGGTCTCTCCCAAAATGTCTTGCACGACGGAGTTCCATATCAGGGAGATCTTCTCGTTCTTCAACGCCCGATCTTGCATGATCTTGGAGGCCCGCAACTTGTCCCGCCGATGCACAACGGACACGCGAGTGGCGAACTTCGTGAGGAACGTGGCTTCTTCCATCGCGCTGTCACCGCCGCCCACGACGATGAGTTCCTTGCCGCGGAAAAAATAGCCGTCGCAGGTGGCGCAGGTCGAGACGCCGTGTCCCATGAGCCGCGATTCGCCGGGAATGCCGAGCTGAATGGCTGACGCGCCAGAGGCGATGATGAGGGTCTTGGTTTCAATGCGCCGCTCGCCATCGACCGTGACGCTGAGCGGGCTGCGCTTGAGATCCACGGCGGTGACCTCGCAGGCCAGCAATTCGGTTCCGAACCGCTCGGCCTGGGCCCGCATGTCCTTCATCAGGTCGGGTCCCATGATCGCGTGATGAAAGCCGGGGTAGTTCTCCACCTCTGTGGTCGTGGTCAACAGCCCGCCGGCCCGCGGGCCTTCAACTACCAGAGGCGAGAGATTCGCCCGCGCGGCATAAATCGCGGCGGTCAACCCCGCCGGTCCGGACCCGATGATGACGACGTGACGCATGGGGGGACTTTAACACAGGAAAGGGGATCAATGCACGGCACGGGCCATGCCAATCTATCCTGGGGATTGAGTTTTGTGTCTGGTCTATAGAAGTTTGACCCTTTGAACATGCATGGCAATCAACAAACCAAGGCAGTACTGATCCAGGATGGTCACGCGAGCTGTTCGAGCTGCGCGTAGATTCGCTGTACTTCATTTTTCGTCTGCTCGAAGGACAGGGTGCCGTCAATCACATAATCGGCGAGTTTGATTTTCTGCGCGAGCGGCAACTGTGAGCGAATGCGGCGGAGGGCTTCGGCGCGGGAGAAGTGGCTGCGATTGCACAGCCGCTTGATCTGAGTGGCTTGATCCGCCGCCACGACGATGATTTTGTTCATGCGATTGTGCGCGCCGGCTTCGATGAGGACCGGCGCATCGTAGATGATGACCGCGTCCAGTTCCTTGCTGGTGATCTCCCGCGTCAGGCGATTCTGTTCCCGGGCGACTCGTGGATGGACGATGGCGTTAAGTTGTTTCATTTTCGCCCGGTTGCCAAAGACGATCCGACCCAGTGTCCGGCGATCCAGCGCTCGATCGGGCTGAAGCACCTTCTTTCCGAAGACGCGCACGATGTCTCGCCAGGCAGGTCTTCCCGGTTCCACCGCCTCGCGGGCTAACACATCGGCGTCAATGACGATCGCGCCGCAGTCTTGGAACAACCGCGCCACGCTACTCTTCCCGGTGGCGAGACCACCGGTCAGTCCGACGACAATCATGCGCGGGAGAATAGCATGGAGCGATCCACCCCCACAAGAAGCGGGAACTCGACTGGCTTGACTTGCTGCGCGACTTCCCTGTATCACGCTGTCATGCGATCGTTACGGTCTCAGACTGCCTGGTCCGTGGCCGCTGCGCTGGCCTCACTGCTCTGCTGGACGCCGGCGGGAAGCGGGAGCGAGACGGACCGACCGCCCACTGCCAAGGAGCCTCGGACGTTGCTTGTGGCTTTGGACGGCACGGGCCAGTACCGATCCATCCAAGAGGCGATCGAGCATGCCGTCTCGGGTGACACGATCCAGGTCAAAGCCGGCGAATACCAGGAAGATGTGGTCATCCACAGCAAGGACCGGCTCCGGCTGATAGGGGAAGGGATGGACCGGGTGAAGATCCTTGGACGTGACCGTTTCGGGGTCTTTCATATCGGGAAATGGCCCTATGGCGCGACGGATATCGAAATCAGCGGGGTGACCATCAATGAACGCGGGGGCTTGGCGATGGGCCTCTATAACGGGCGGGGCGTGGTCCTGCACGACGTCCGGATCAACGGGCTGCTGTTCGGCCAGCAGGTCCAGGATGTTCGGATCGAGCGCTGCGTGATCGGTGGGAGCGAAACGACTGGTGTCCAGTTCGCCGATTCCCAGGCTGTCCTGGTGAACAATCTCATTCATGATAACGACCATGGCGTCACGATCGCCGGCAAGTCCGACATTCGCCTGGAGCGCAACGTCATCGTGCGGAACCTGTTCGAAGGCGTGGTGGTGACGGACAGCGCCAAGGCGGTGTTGATCAGCAACACGATCGTGAAAAACGGCGGCGGGGTGGCGTTTCTGGGCAGCTCGCGGAGCCAGGTGACCGGCAATATCGTTGGGCTGAATAAGGCGGGGTTCGTGCTTGGCCCCTCAAGTCAGGCGACGATCTCGTACAACGCGCTCTACAACAGCGAGCATGACTACCTCAGAGCCGGCTCCCCCAATAGGCCGGCGCCGGAGCTGAAGGTCGATTCCGATCTGGCGGTCGACCCTCGGTTTGTGGACCCCGGCAAAGATGACTACCGCCTGCGCCCGGATACCCCTTTGACCCGGGTCGGGGGGTTCGCCTACCTCGGAGCCCTGGCCCCCGCGAACTGACCCGCGTTCCTGCACGAACCATCGTGGGATTTGTTTAGACCTGCCAGTAAAATCAATCTGTTACAGTGAATCAGAGGGCCATAAAATTTCCATATGCTATGATATGGGCATACTGTTTGAATAGGCGTGAACGTGACCCGTCGCCGAGGTCAAATCAAAGGGTCGGCATCGCAACAGAAAGGGATCGAGATGGCCAGCTTCCGCTCAGAGCATGAAAAGCCACTCAATCTCGGGATCCCTTCCCTGGAGGACTTGGAACCGGGGAGGCCGGTCGGGGCCATCCTGCCCATGTCCGAGCACGCCCAGCTCGCCGTGCGTGACAGCATCGAGCTGATTGACTTTCTGATCAACCAAGAGGACGTGATCTGGAACTAGGCTGGCCACGTACCCGCCAGTTCGCCGTGTAATCCCTTCGCGTTCCTGTCTCACCCGCTGGATTCCGCTTTTCCCTCCCGCTCGTCTCGTCCCCAGTAACCACTGAAGGGTCCAAGCAAGCTCCTTCCAGAGTCTGCCTGTAACGATCTCGGTCGGTGGGCGAGGCACTGCGCCTGGCGCTCGTCGTCCTCGGTGACGAGAAGCAGCTCCCTCCTCGGAAGAAGGCCTGACCTTTTTGTCGATCCACCTTTCTAAGTTGCTGCACGGGACGGTGTGATCGGTCCCCCGATGTAACGATCATCCGGTGGCAGAGACTATGGGGCAAGACCGCTGGCTTGCGCTGGAGGAGAGGCTTGCCCGGATGAACATGGCATCTGCAAAGACGCTCGTCACTCCGACGGCGGAGACGGCACCACGATCGCCTTCCTGGCCGGTTGGAAAACTCGCGCTCGGCCTGGTGGTCGTCGCCGTAGTAGCCGCGTATCACGCGTTTGACCTCGGACAATACCTGTCGTTCGAGTTCCTCACAACACATCGGGAGCGCTTGTTGGCCTACGCGCATGTCCACTCCGCGATGGCGGTGGCGGCGTTCATTCTGGTCTATTGCGTGACCGCGGCCTTCTCGGTACCCGGCGATATCTTTCTGACCATGGTCGGCGGGTTTTTGTTCGGGCCTCTGGTCGGGACGCTCTACGTCAATATCGGCGCCACGGCTGGCGCCACGCTGGCGTTCCTGGCTGCACGCTACCTCCTGCGCGACTGGGTCGAATCGAAATATGGCGGCCAACTCGGGCCGCTTCAGGAGGGATTCAAGCAGAACGCGTTCAACTATCTGGTGACACTCCGACTGATTCCGGCTGTCCCCTTCGTGCTGGTGAACCTGGTTTCCGGATTGACGCGGATCGAAGTCGGCACCTTCGTACGAGCCACGTCGCTGGGGATGATTCCCGCGAGTTTCGTGTTCGCGTATGCCGGCCGCCAACTGGGGATGATCAACTCCGTCAAGGAAATTGCCTCCCCTCCGGTCCTGCTCGCCTTTACCCTCTTGGGCTTGCTCGCCCTGACGCCGGTCCTCTATCGCCGGCTGGCGCCCAGGCGGGGGAAGGGGAACGCTGATCGCAAGATTGGGTAAGATCACGGAGGCTGACCGATGTCTACCGAAGAGACGCTGACCGCCGAGGAACGCCGCCTGGCTGAAGATGCCCGTCGGGAGTCGAACTGGAAGCGCTGGGGGCCCTATCTCGCTGAACGCCAGTGGGGCACGGTCCGGGAAGACTATTCGGCCGGGGGTTCTTGCTGGGAATATTTTCCGCATGACCAAGCCCGCAGCCGTGTCTACCGCTGGGGCGAGGACGGGTTGCTCGGCATCACCGATCGCCAGGGTCGCCTCTGCTTCGCGCTGGCGCTCTGGAACGGCCGCGATCCGATTCTGAAAGAGCGGCTCTTCGGCCTGACCGGGCCGGAGGGCAATCACGGAGAAGACGTCAAGGAGCTCTACTACTACCTCGATTCGACCCCCACGCACTCCTACATGAAAGCCCTGTACAAGTATCCACAGGCCGAGTATCCGTATGCCTGGCTGGTCGAGGAAAATCGCCGGCGTGGAAAGGATGCGCTTGAGTTCGAGCTCGTGGACACGGGCGTCTTCAACGAGAACCGCTACTTCGATGTATTCGCTGAGTACGCCAAGGCCGCGCCCGACGACGTCTTGATCCGGATCACGGTGGCCAACCGCGGACCGGAGACGGCCACGCTGCATCTCCTGCCGACCCTCTGGTTCCGGAACACCTGGTCCTGGGGGAGGACCGGGGAGGGCTACTGGCCGAAACCGCGGATCAGCCGAGCCGGCAAGACCAGGCTGTTGGCCGAGCACGCCTCCCTGGGCCGGTATCTGCTGGAGGCGGAAGCGCTCCCTCAGGCAGAGCCGCCCGAGTTTCTCTTCACGGACAACGAGACCAACTTCCAGCGGGTCTACGGCACGCCCAACCCGCAACCGTACGTGAAAGATGCCTGTCACGAGTTCGTCATTCACGGCAAGAAGGAGGCAGTGAATCCGCAAGAGATCGGGACCAAGGCGGCGGCCTACTACCGGCTTCAGGTCCCGGCCGGTAAGCAGGCGAGCGTTCGTCTTCGTCTCTGCGCCGAATCCGAGGCGCCGCACAAGCCGATCGGCCAGGAGTTTGACCAGACGTTCGAGGAACGGATACAAGAGGCCGATGAATTCTACACGGCTAAGATTCCGGCAGGCCCTTCGCAAGAAGAGCGGCGAGTGGCACGGCAGGGATACGCGGGCCTCCTCTGGAGCAAGCAGTTTTTCCACTATTCCATCAAAGACTGGCTGGAGGGGGACCCAGCGCTCCCAGCGCCCTCCGCAGATCGCCTGGGCGGCCGCAATGCTGATTGGGCGCACCTCTACAGCCGGGATATCATCTCGATGCCGGATAAGTGGGAGTATCCCTGGTACGCGGCTTGGGATCTGGCCTTCCACATGATCCCCTTCGCGAAGGTGGACCCCCATTTTGCGAAGGAGCAACTCGCCCTCTTCCTCCGCGAGTGGTACATGCATCCCAACGGCCAGATCCCGGCCTACGAGTTCGCCTTCTCCGATGTCAACCCGCCCGTGCATGCCTGGTCCGCCTGGCGTGTCTACAAGATGACCGGCCCCAGGGGTAAGCGCGACCGGCGGTTCCTGGCCAGCGTCTTCCAGAAACTCCTGATCAACTTCACCTGGTGGGTGAACCGGAAGGACGTCGAGGGAAAGCACCTCTTCTCAGGAGGCTTTCTCGGTCTGGACAACATCGGGGTGTTCGACCGGTCCCGGCCCCTGCCGACCGGCGGGCATCTGGAGCAGGCGGACGGCACGGCCTGGATGGCGTTTTACTGTTCCACGATGCTGGCGATGGCGCTGGAACTGGCTCGCGAGGACATGGCCTATGAGGACGTGGCCTCGAAGTTCTTCGAACACTTCGTGGCGATCGTGGACGCGATGAACACTCTCGGCGGCACCGGCCTCTGGGACGAGGAAGACGGATTCTACTACGATCAGCTCCACGTGGAAGGCAAGCACGTCCCGTTGCGGATTAGATCCATGGTCGGGCTCATCCCGCTCTATGCGGCCGAGGTCCTGGAGGCCGACGCGATCCAGAAGCTCCCCGGCTTTTCAAAGCGCCTGCGCTGGTTCCTGGCAAACCGCCCGGACCTGGCTCGACACATCTCGTACATGGAGGGTCCGCACGGGGAGCACGGGCCGACCTGCATGCTCGGCGGGGGCCACCGGCTGCTCGCTATCCCCTCTCGGGAGCGCCTCACTCGGGTCCTCCGGTACCTGCTGGACGAGAACGAGTTCCTGTCCCCCTATGGCATCCGATCCATCTCGCGCATCCACATGGAGCAGCCCTATGTGTTTCGCGCGAACGGGGATGAGTTCCGCGTGGACTACGTCCCCGGTGAGTCCAACACCGGCCTGTTCGGGGGGAATTCTAATTGGCGCGGCCCCATCTGGTTTCCGGTCAATTATCTGCTGGTGGAAGCGCTGGAGCGGTACCACTACTTTTACGGCGACAGTCTCCGGGTGGAGTACCCGACGGGCTCGGGCCGGATGATGAACTTGAAGGAAGTCGCCAATGGGATCGCCATGCGGCTGGCGCGGATCTTCTTGCCCGATCAACACGGCCGGCGGCCCTGCCACGGGGACGATCGGCGCTACGCCCAGGATCCGTACTGGCGGGACCTCGTGTTGTTCTACGAATATTTCCATGGTGAGACCGGCCGGGGGGTCGGGGCGAGCCACCAGACCGGCTGGACCGCGCTGGCCACAAGGTTTATTGAGGCGCTCGGACAGACTCGAAAATAACCAGATTCCCTTCGCCGGCTGGCTTCCCGGCCTCAGCCCTGAACAATCACGGAGGCGACCATGTGGTGTTCACTGTGCCGTGGATTCATGACGCAAGCCCATTGCTACGATCTCCTCGATGAAAGCGGCCATTTGAGCTTCACGGCCTGGCGCTGCGCGTGCTGCGGGAATATGGTCGAGGAAATCTCGACTCGCCCGCACAACGGAAACGGCGAAGCCCGGCGGGTTAAGTATCCTGTGTGGCCTGGGAACGGTCTTGATGATGGCCAAATGGACTGGGACCGGGTCGAGCGTGGGCAGGAGGCTCATGCTTGAAGCGGTCAAACGCCACTGGCCTGAATATCTGATGGAGGCGTGGGGACTCGGTCTCTTTATGATCTCGGCGGCCGTGTTCGGCACGCTGATGGAACACCCGGCATCGCCCATACGTCAGGCCATCGCGGATCCGTTCTTGCGGCGCATCCCCATGGGACTCGCGATGGGGCTGACCGCGATGGGGATCATCTATTCGCCCTGGGGGCAGCAATCCGGGGCACATCTGAATCCTGCCGTCACGTTGACATTTTTCCGACTTGGGAAAATCGAGCCGCCCGACGTGTTGTTCTACGTGCTCTCGCAGTTTACCGGAGGGCTCGCCGGCGTTCTGCTCGTGGCCGGCGTGATGGGCGCCTATCTGGCCGATCCGACCGTCAACTACGTGGCGACGACTCCGGGCTTGCACGGTACGGCGGTCGCGTTCGTAGCGGAGATCGTCATCTCCTTCGGCTTGATGCTCGTCGTGTTGTTCGCTTCAAATACGAGATATCTCACGCGCTTGACCGGTGTGTTTGCCGGTGTTCTCGTGGCGGCGTACATCATTCTCGAAGCTCCCTGGTCCGGGATGAGCATGAATCCTGCGCGAACCTTCGCCTCAGCCTTGCCGGCACACCTCTGGACGGCGCTCTGGGTCTACTTCACGGCTCCCCCGCTCGGGATGCTGCTCGCAGCCGAAACGTACCTGAGGCTCAAGGGCAGGCATCGGGTGTTCTGCGCCAAACTGAACCATGACACATCAAGGCGCTGCATCTTCCGCTGTGGTTATCATCAAATCTAACCCTGCGAAGTCTGAGAGTCCGCGACTGGTTCCCCAGCGGCTCGTGTAACGAACAGACTCTCCCTAAGACTAAGCGGATATAGAGGCCGTGGCCGGACCGCGGCCCGGGGTACAAACCATCAACAAGGAGGAGTTCCATGGGTGGTTCATTTCGAAGCGCCCTATTCACCTGTATGAAATGAGCTACCTTCGCGATAGACAGCTAGAGACGGGTCCAAACATTCACACAACACACAAGGAGATTTCACATGCAATCGATCAGAACGATGGTCTTAGGAGCTTTAGGGCTGGCGCTTCTCGTCATGACGGGGCCAGCTTATGCGACGGACTACACCCACAGCACACCGGGAGTCGGAGGCTATGACGTGGTTGCCTACTTCACCGATGCCAAGGCAGTGCGCGGGTCAGGCTACCACGTCACGGTGTATGACAGTGTTACTTACGCCTTCGCCAGCGAGGATCATAAGAAGGCTTTCGAGGCCAATCCGAAGAAGTATCTACCGGCCTACGGTGGGTACTGCGCCTACGGCGTGGCGGTGAGGAAGAAGTTCGTTGTAGACCCTGAAGCGTGGAAGATCGTTGACGGGACACTCTATTTGAATCTGGACAAGGACATTCAAAGGAAATGGGAAAAGGATATTCCCGGCTACATCAAAAAAGCAGACGCCAACTGGCCAAAAATCAAGGACAAGGCGGCTGGCGATCTGTGAGAGCCGTCAGGGAGGCCCGTCACACGTGTCGCGGCGGGCCTCCCATCTCAGAAGAGCTCAGGAAGAAGCGAGGTCGTGAACAAACAGATGAGCACCATCTTCCTCCGAACGCTCGCGGCCGCCTCTCTAATGGGTCTCATGGCCACTGAAGGTGAACCGAAGTCCGAGCGGGTGTCTTCAACTACATTGAGCGGCGTCATGATTCTCGGCACTGCGGGAGACTGGAACTGCAGCCACAGGGGAAACAACTCTTCACTCAACCATCCGTGAAAACGGGGTAGAACCCCAAGAGGGGCAGCGGATGCCGATTTTCAAGCCGCCCAAAACGGCCCCGACTCGCGCATTCGACAATGGCGGAAGGGCTCGCTTCGCTCTTCTCGAATATTCCGCCACGGGGATCCACGGGAAGCGATGCGCCAGCTGAACGATATCATCAAGTCGCTAACAATTAATGGCAGTGAACGTGCGAGAAAGACAACTACTTGTTTGAATGGCAACAGTGCATTGAGCACGAAACTCACACGAGAGGTAACATACCATGCAAGTCGGAATGATCGGACTCGGGCGCATGGGCGGCAACGCATGGGCGGCAATATGGTGAGGCGGTTACTGCGTGGAAAACATGAGTGTGTGATCTATGGCAGACGTCCCGAAGTCGTGTCGGAGTTTGCCGAGGAAGGGGCGGTCGCTTCATCATCTATCGACGACTTCGTGAAGAAGCTAAAGCCGCCAAGGGCGATCTGGTTGATGGTGCCCGCCGCTGTGGTCGACCGCACCATCGAGGATCTCCTCCCTCACCTGCAGCGAGACGATATCCTGATCGATGGTGGCAATTCATATTATATCGACGACATCCGCCGTGCTCGGGAGCTTAATGCGCCAGGAATTCATTATGTCGATGTCGGCACCAGCGGAGGCGTCTGGGGTTTGGAGCGCGGCTATTGCATGATGATCGGCGGCACTGAGTCTGTAGCCCACCATCTGGATCCGATCTTCAGGACCTTGGCGCCGGGCCGCGCATCAGTCCCGCGGACGCCAGGGCGTGAGAAGATCACAGGGACGGCGGAGGAAGGCTATCTCTACTGCGGGCCAGCGGGCGCCGGACATTTCGTGAAGATGGTGCATAACGGCATTGAATACGGCCTGATGGCCGCTTATGCGGAAGGCTTGAACATCCTACGCCATGCGAAAGTTGGGAAACAAACGCACGCGGTGGACGCTGAGACGACGCCGTTACGGCATCCCGAATATTTTCAATACGACTTGAATCTCGCGGATATTGCGGAAGTGTGGCGCCGGGGAAGCGTGATCGCCTCGTGGCTCCTGGATCTCACCGCGGGTGCGTTGCTCAAGGACCCGGAACTCAACAAGTTCTCAGGCCGCGTAGCCGACTCCGGCGAAGGGCGGTGGACAATCGCGGCCGCGATCGATGAGGGCGCACCTGCGCCGGTGCTCAGTGCGGCGCTTTATCAGCGCTTCAGCTCACGGGGTGAAAATGAGTTCGCCGACAAGTTGCTTTCTGCGTTGCGGTATCAGTTTGGAGGCCATGAGGAAAAAGCGGCTTAAAGCAAACGCAATCCTGAGACTAGGGACTGAAATATTTCAACCGGCATCTTCAATAATGGAGGATGACATGGACTTACGATTGACAGGCAAGCGGGCTCTCGTTACAGGAAGCAGTAGCGGCATTGGAGAAGGGATCGCAAAGAACTTGGCCAGAGAAGGGGCGGCCATCGTGGTGCAAGGACGAAACGAAAAAGCAGCGAGGCGTGTGCAACACGAGATCGACGCCGAAGGTGGCAAAGCGGTCGTGGCCATCGGTGATCTCTCCACCGACGACGGGGCGAAGCGGGTAGCCGACACGGCGCTGACCGAGTTAGGGGCGATCGATATTCTGGTCAACAATGCCGGCGCATATGAAGTCCGCGGCTGGGATGACACCACGCCCAAGCAATGGCTCGACGTTTTCAATCAGAACGTGGTCTCAATGGTCCGCATGATCCGATTGCTGGTCCCCCAGATGCGGCAATTGGGGTGGGGACGGATTATTCAGATATCGAGCGTAGTGGGGGTGCAGCCGATGGCCGCCCTTCCGGATTACAACGTGACCAAAGCGGCTGCCATCAATATGACCGTGAGTCTCTCGAAGGAATTAGCCAACACTGGAATTACAGTCAACACGGTGACTCCCGGCCCCATCATGACGGCGGGATGGATCGAATGGGCGCGCGGAGTGGCCAAGGCACGGGATTGGGGTGACGATATGGCGGAAATCGAGGCACGAGTCGTCAAGGAGGTCCTCCCGAATGCGGTTGGCCGTGTAGGACGGATCGACGATATCGCCACGCTCGTGGCCTTCGTCGCGAGTTCCCTGGCAGGCTTCATCAACGGCGCCAATCTCCGCGTGGACGGTGGGGTCGTTCAAACTGTGAATTAAAGGCAGAGCACTATTGCAAACGACTCACGATTCGGAAAACAGTGTTGAAGGCAATAGGTACGGTGCGCATGAATACAGGTGAATTACGAAAACTCCCGTTGTTCGCTGAACTCTCCCCAGAGGAGAGTAGCTGCCTGGAACAGGGCGAAGAGATATTCGTACCAGCCGGTGAGATCATTGCCAGAGAGGGGGATGCTGTCTGAGTTCAAGGTCCTAGTGCAACACCGGTATCCTGGTCAACCCAGGAACCAAGGAGTTGCACATGGCCCGGTATCACCGCTTGAGTTTGATGGAACGCGAGGAATTGAGTCGCATGTTGGCGGCTGGGTATAGTCTCCGCGCCACTGCACAGGCACTGAAGCGAGCCCCGAGTACCCTGTCGCGCGAGCTCACCCGCCACTGGACCTCGCCGGCGACCTATCGGGCGGTGCCGGCCCATCAACGCGCCCAGCGTTGGGCACACCGGCCACGCAAGCCCCGGAAGCTGGCGGCCCAGCCCCGCTTGCGCCGGGCGGTCTTCACCCTCCTCGCTCAACGCTGGTCGCCCGAGCAGATTGCGCGCGGGTTGCCGCAGCGGTATCCTGCAGAACCGATGATGCGCATCTCCCACGAAGCGATCTACACCTATCTCTACGTTCTCCCGCGGGGCACGCTCAAACGGGAGCTGACCCGGTACTTGCGCCAGCGGCACCGGTTCCGCCGGCCCCACAAGGTGCGGCTCGTCCCGCGGCCGATCCAGGACATTGTCAGCATCGAGGAGCGCCCGGCCGAGGTCGCGGATCGGACGGTCCCGGGGCATTGGGAAGGCGACTTGCTCGTGGGCCATGCCAATGGGTCCGCGCTCGGGACTCTGGTGGAGCGGACCACGCGGTTCACGTTGCTCGTGCCCCTGACGGCGAAGGATGCCGCGACCGTGCGGCAGGCGTTCGCGCGGGAACTGCGGACGCTGCCCGCCCAACTGCGCCGCTCACTCACGTATGATCAGGGCCCCGAAATGCGCGAGCACCGCCTCTTCACGAAGCAGACGAAGATGCGGGTCTACTTTGCGCACCGGCATTGCCCGTGGGAGCGGGGCACCAATGAGAACACCAATGGGCTGCTCCGCCAATTCTTTCCCCCGGGCACGCGCTTCCATCGGCTCTCGCGCAAAGCCATCAAACACGTGCAGGAGATGTTTAACGACCGCCCCCGAAAAGTCCTGAACTGGCACAGCCCAGCCCATGCGTTTCGCGAACTGTTGCGCTAGAACCTTGAATCCACACTGCAACCTTTTTTACGTGATCCTCGAAGGAGAGATTCGCGTCAGCAAGACTTATGGCAGTCAAGTCATCGGGTGTTCTGCGCCAAACTGAACCATGACACATCAAGGCGCTGCATCTTCCGCTGTGGTTATCATCAAATCTAACCCTGCGAAGTCTGAGAGTCCGCGACTGGTTCCCCAGCGGCTCGTGTAACGAACAGACCCTCCCTAAGACTAAGCGGATACAGGGGCCGCGGCCGGACCGCGGCCCGGGGCACAAACCATCAACAAGGAGGAGTTCCATGAGCGGTTCGTTTCGAAGCGTTCGTTTGGCGGTCTTGTCTGCGGTGATCGCAGTCGGCCTGCTGAGCACGACATCCGGCTTTGCCGCAGACGCCCACACGACCTCGAAGTTCGAGGGGGTGAAGGCCAACAGCGGGACGGTCAAACACAGCCGCGACGCTGGTAAGGACATGTTGACCTGGTCGGATGATTACAAGATCCCCGACACGCCGGCCCCGCATTGGCAGGTGGTGGATACGAAGGGCAATGTGTACTTGCTCCAGCAGCAGCGGATCAAGGGCGAGAAGCAGAACCGGACCATCGCCGTGCCTTCCTACGTGAAGGACATTGCGAAGGTCCAGGTCTGGTGTTCCTTCGCCGAGGCCCTGCTGGGCGAGGCGTCGTTCCCCGCCCCGCTCAAGACGGCCGCGGCGGAGCGCGATGACATGATGCTGTCATCGCGGTGATGATCGCTGGGTGCGATGGAAAGCTGACGCGGTGGAGGCCGGGAGTTCAGGCCTCCACCGGGTTCTGCAGTAACGATCAGTCTTGTGTCCGGAGTCGATGAGGAGACGTACGTGCTGTCCTTGAAAATCGTCGTGGCAGTTGTAGGAATTCTGGCTGTGGCTTCAACAAGCGATGCCCAGCTCGTGGACAAAAAAGCCTTAACGCTGGGCGCGGCGAAGCACATCGCCGCGGCAGCGGAGGCGGATGCCAAGGCCAAGGGGGCAAGGGTTGTGATCGCGGTCGTGGACGATGGCGGCAACCTGCTCTTGCTCGAGCGCCTCGACGACACGCAGGTGGCCAGCGTCAACGTCGGCATCGGGAAGGCGAGGACGGCAGCGATCTTCCGGCGCCCGAGCAAAGTGTTCGAAGATCAGATCCGGGACGGGCGCGTCGCCGCGCTAGCCCTTCCGGGCGCCACACCGCTCCAAGGCGGCATCCCCATCATGCACGACGGCAAGGTGATCGGGGCAATCGGGGTGAGCGGAGAGACCCCCTCACAGGACGAAGAGATCGCCAAGGCCGGAGCCGCTGCTGCGAAGTCGATGGAGATGAAGTAGCTCGCCGTCCGACGAGACGTGAGGGAATGGGCTCGTTTGAGCCAGTTGAGTCCGTTCACCGGGATGCACGGACCCAACTGACACAACCGACCTGACGAATCAGGAATGATCGCCATCCTCTCAACCGAAAAAGGAGAATTCCGCCATGAGGTCTATCACAAGCCTCTTTATGGGACTCACAATACTATTGGCAGCTGCCATCAGCCATGCGCAGGTGGCGGAGAAGAAAGTCCTGACGCTGGACGGCGCGTTGAAGGTGATTGCGGGCGCGGTGGCGGAGGCGAAAGCCAAGAATGCGCCCGGGGGAGTCATCGCTGTCGTGGATGACGGCGGGAACCTGATGGCGCTCCAGCGCTTGGACGGCACCTTCGCCGCCGGCGCGAATATCGCCATCGGGAAGGCGCGGACCTCCGCCCTGTTTAAGAAGCCCACGAAGGTCTTCGAGGACATCGTGAATAAGGGCCGCACGACGATGGTGGCCCTGAATGACTTCACGCCGCTTCAGGGTGGCGTCCCCATTATGCTGGACGGCCAGGTCATCGGGGCGGTCGGTGCGAGCGGGGCGGCCAGCGCGCAACAGGACGAGGAGTTAGCAATCGCCGGCGCCAACGCTCTCAAGACGATGAAGGCCAGCGCCGATGGCGCCCGGTCCGGTGAGCCGGTCACCTATTTTGACAGCCAGACCGTGAAGGCTGCGTTCACGAAGGGATCGGTCCTGGTGGACAACGGCGAGAACATGATGCACGCGGCTCGGAACTATATGGTCCATGCGAGCCATCGGGATGCAGCCGGTGTCGCCGAGATCCATGAGCTCGACGCCGATATCGTGTACGTGCTCGAGGGAACCGCCACGCTCGTGACCGGTGGGACGGCCGTCGAGCCCAAGCCCATCGCACCGAACGAAATCCGCGGCAAATACATCGAGGGCGGGGAGACGCGGCGGTTGGTCCCCGGCGACGTGATCATCATCCCCAACCTGGTCCCGCACTGGTTCAAGGAAGTCAGCTCGCCGTTCAATTACTACGTGGTGAAAGTGAGATGAAGAGCTGATGGCGCCCCCTCACCTTAGTCCTCTCTCCACCGGGGAGAGGGGAGGGTGAGGGGCATAAAAGAGGGAATACTCGTGAAAAAAGCCGTGCCAAGTGCCGCAAGCGTGATTGCCCTATTGACCTCGCTCTTGGCTTGTCCCGTGCTGGCCAGGCAACATGTGCTGGAGCAGCGGCCGGATGCGATCATCGACCTGATGACCGACGAGGGGGTTCGGCTGGTCAAAGGCCAGTGGCGGTATCGGGATGCTCAGATCGTCGAAGTGGACCATAAGAGCCCAGGGCCCGACCTCGGCCCTAGCGGCCCACCGAACCGCACGCACGACCTGATCCCGCATGCCGGCGTCGCGGACTTCAACGATTCAGGCTGGCTGGGGATTGAGGCCCCGGGTTTGGAAACGCGTCGTTCGACCGGCCGGCTCTGCTTCAACTGGTATCGCATCAACGTGACGATTCCTGACAGGATCGGCACGTTCGATCCTGCCGGCTCCACAGCCGTCT
>WNEQ01000363.1_pt1 | contig 37612 bp, 47 predicted proteins | sample 5399971 | NCBI WGS metagenome assembly WNEQ01 (sample SAMN13153330, study PRJNA577476) | soil metagenome | isolation source: 20 cm grassland meadow soil 2 days after 1st rain plot 5 | place: USA:California | collected 2015-09-18
TTCGAGACCAGGCCCCCGCTGACCTTCACCGACAACGGCGCCCACGGTCACGGCAACGGCCACGGCGCCGCCGCGCCGAAGGCGGCCGCCGCCGCCGGCAAGGGTCGCCCGGAGGAAATCGACTAGGGTCGACGATCGGGCGCGTTCGAGCGCCGGCTTTGCCGGCGCAAATCGAAGTCCTCGCCGAGGGCGTGACCCGGTGGGGGGTGTCGGGGGGAGCGTCGGTTCGCTCCCCCCGACGTATGTAGTTTGACTTGGCGTAGGGCGGGTGTTACGGTCAAGCTAGCGTCAAACAAGGATTTCCTGGACCCGCATGGCGAAGTTACACGTCATCACGTATGGCTGCCAGATGAACGAGTACGACTCCGAGCGGGTCGCCGGCCTGCTGCGCGAGCATCGCTACGAGCTTACCGACAGGGACGCCGACCTCATCCTCGTCAACACCTGCGCGATCCGTGAGAAGGCCGAGGACAAGGTCTTCTCCAAGCTCGGCGAGCTGCGCGCGTTGAAGGCGCGAAAGCCGGAGCTCGTGCTCGGCGTGATGGGCTGCATGGCGCAGCTGCAGCAGGGCGCGGTGCAGAAGCGGGCGCCCTACGTCGATCTCGTCTTCGGCTCCGCCGCCGTCTCCCGCGTCGCCGAGCTGGTCGATCGCGCGCGGCGCGAGCGCCGCCACGTGCTGGAGACCGGCGAAGCCCCGCTCGTGAAGCTCACGGCGCGCCCGCCGTCCGCCGACCGCGTGCGCGCGTACGTCACGGTCATGGAGGGATGCGAAAAGCACTGCACGTTCTGCGTGGTGCCACGCACCCGCGGGCGCGAGCGCAGCCATGCGCCCGAGACGGTCGTGGCCGAGGTGCGCGGCCTGGTGGCCGAGGGCTGCCGCGAGGTGACGCTGCTCGGCCAGACGGTCAACGCCTACGGCCGCGACCTCACGCCCCCGACCGATCTTCCCGAGCTCCTGCGCCGCGTGAACGACGTCGAGGGCCTCGCGCGCATCCGGTTCACGACCTCCAACCCGTACAACCTGACGGCGCGGATGATCGCGGCCATGCGCGACGTCCCCAAGGTCTGCGAGTGGTTCCACCTGCCGCTGCAGTCGGGCAGCAACCGCGTGCTCGAGCGGATGAACCGCGGCTACACGCGCGAGCGGTACCTGGAGCTGATCGAGGACCTCCGGGCGGCGGTGCCGGAGCTCGCGCTCTCGACGGACCTCATCGTCGGCTTCCCGGGCGAGACCGAGGAGGACTTCCGCGAAACGCTCGCGATGGTCGAGCGCGTCGGCTACGACAACGTCTTCGCCTTCCGCTACTCGCGGCGGCCGGGCACCCCTGCCGCCGACCTGCCCGACCAGATCCCCGACGCCGTGAAGGCCGACCGCAATCGCCGCCTCCTCGAGGTCGTGGACCGCGTGACGCGCGCGCGCGCGGCGCCGCTGGCGGGGCGGGTGGTGGAGGTGCTGGTGGACGGCGTCTCGCGGCGGAATGCCGGCGAGCTCTCGGGCCGGACGCGCTGCAACCGTGTCGTGAACCTCGACGGCCTCGGCCGGGTCCGCGTGGGCGACGTCGTCCGCGCCCGGGTGACCGAGGTGCTCCCGCACAGCCTGCGGGCCGCGCTCCAGTCGGCACCCGAGGAGGCCGTATGCTCGTCGAGATGAAAGTGCGCGGGCTCGCGCTCGATCCCGTTTCGAACATGCCGATCATCATCCTGCGAGACGAGGACGACAAGCGCTCCCTGCCGATCTGGGTCGGCATCTTCGAGGCCAACGCCATCGCGCTGGAGCTGGAGAAGATCCCGACGCCGCGGCCGATGACGCACGACCTGATCAAGAACATCCTCGAGTCGCTCGAGGTCCAGGTGCTCAAGATCGTCGTGACCGACCTCAAGGACAACACGTTCTTCGCCGTCCTCCACCTCAAGCTCGGCGAGACCGAGTACACCGTCGACTCGCGCCCCTCGGACGCCATCGCGCTGGCGCTGCGCGTGGCCGCCCCCATCTTCGTGGAGGAGGAGGTCTTTCCGAAGGCCGGCAAGATGGAGGTCGCGAAGGAAACGACGGAGCCGGTGAAGACCGACGATCCGGAGCAGCTGCGGGAGTGGCTGCAGAACATCAAGCCGGAGGACTTCGAGAAGTACAACAAGGCGTGACGGCCGGCATGCGCGTCGCGCTCTTCACGAACAACTACGTGCCGTTCTGCGGCGGCGTCACCATCTCGGTCGAGACGCTGCGCCGCGGCCTCGAGGCGCGCGGCCACGAGGTCTGGGTGCTCGCCCCGCGCTTCCCCGGCGCCGTGGACGATCCGCCGCGCGTGCTGCGCTATCCCTCGATCCCGGCCACCACGTACCCCGACTTCCCGCTGGCCATCCCGTTCGCGCGGCGCCTCGCCGCGCGCGTGCGCGACCTCGACGTCGACGTCTTCCACGCGCACCACCCGTTCCTGCTCGGGCCGGCGGCGGCGCGGCTGGCGCGCCGGCTCGGGCGGCCGCTCGTGTTCACGTACCACACGCGCTACGAAAAGTACGCGCACTACGTGCCCTTCTCGCGGGCGGTGGTCGAGCGGGCCGCGGTCGAGCTGAGCGCGCGGTTCGCGCGGCGCGCCGACGCGGTGATCGCGCCCTCGGCGCGGGTGCGCGACGAGCTCGTGCGCCGCGGCGTGGGGGCGCCCCTCGCCGTGATCCCGACGGGCGTCGACCTCGAGCGCTTCCGGCCCGGCGAGCGCGGGGCGGCCCGGCGCGCCCTCGGCCTGTCCCTCGACGAGCCGCTGCTCCTCTACGTCGGCCGCCTCGACCGGGAGAAGTCGGTCGAGCGCGTGCTCGTCGCCTTCGACCACGTGGCGGGCACGCTGCCGCGCGCGCGGCTCGCGCTGGTGGGGCAGGGCAAGGAGGCGGCCCACCTGCGCGCGCTGGCGGCGCGCCTGCCGTCGGCGTCGCGCGTGCGCTTCCTCGGTGCGCGCCCCCACGACGCGCTGCCCGTCTGCTACCAGGCGGCCGATCTCTTCCTCTTCGCCTCGGAGACGGAGACGCAGGGCCTGGTGCTCGCCGAGGCGGCCGCGTGCGGGCTGGCGGCGGTGGCGGTGGCGGCCCCGGGCTGTGACGAGGTCGTGCGCGACGGCGCCACCGGCGTGCTGGCGAAGTCGGATCCCACCGCGCTGGCCGAGGCGGCCATCGGGCTGCTGCTCGACCACGAGCGGCGCGCGGCGATGGCGGCACGCGCCCGGGCCGTCGCCGAGCGGGAGTTCGACGTGCGCCTGCAGATCGATCGCACGCTGGGCGTCTACGCCGCGGCCGTCGCGGCCTGCCGCCGGCGGTGATGGCGGCGCCCCGCGCGATCCGGGTGAGCTGCCGCCCCGAGTTCGCCGCTCCGGAGGGGCAGGGGCTGCTGGCCGCCGACCCGCGCGTGCGGACCCTGCGGCGCGTGCTCGTGTCGTATCCCGACGTGCGCTACATCCTGCCCGACCGGATCAGCCTCGAGCCGACCGCCGACCCGCGCACGCTCGAGACGGTCGCGCGCTTCCTCGAGCGCCAGCAGTGGCTGGTGACCTCCGTGGTCGTGGAGTGAGCCCTACCTTCGGTAGGACAAGCCCGTGAGCGAGCGGGCCGCCGAGACCCACGCGCGGATCGTCCGGGAGATCGTCAAGGAGAAGGCGGTCACGCTCGGGCGCGCCGGCGAGCGGCTGGAGGTGGCGCTGGCCGAGGTGGCCGCGATCGCGCGCGCCTGGCGGGCCGCCGGCGACGCGGCGGAGCGCGAGCGGCTCACCGCCGCGTACGACCGCGCCTGGCGGGCGGCCGACACGGCGCGGCAGACGCTGCTGATCCAGCGCGAGGCGGTCGGGCTCCGCCACCACCGCGACGTGGAGCAGCAGTTCCCGCGGCCGCCGCGCCGGCCCGGGTGAGGGGGGCCGCCGGTGATCTGGAACCCGGCGGCCGAGCGCCTGACGCGCGCGGCGCGCGAGGCGCTCCAGTGGGAGCGGCTGCGCGCGACGCTCGCGTGGGCCACCGAGCGCGTGCCGTTCTACGCCGAGCGGCTCCGCGGACGCGCCGTCCGCGGCCTCGGCGAGCTGGCCACGCTGCCGTTCACCCGCAAGAGCGATCTGCGCGAGCATTATCCGTTCGGGCTCTTCGCGGTGCCGCGCGCCGAGCTGGCGCGCCTGCACGCCTCGTCCGGCACGAAGGGCAAGCCCACGGTCGTCGGCTACACGGCGGGCGACCTCGACGTCTGGCGCGAGGTGATGGCGCGGGTGCTCGTCGCCGCCGGCGGCCGCGCGGGCGACACGCTGCACAACGGCTATGGCTACGGCCTCTTCACCGGCGGCCTCGGCTTTCACGACGGCGCCGAGCGCGTCGGCATGAGCGTCGTCCCCGTCTCCTCGGGCAACACCGCGCGCCACATCTTGTTGCTGCAGGACGTCCGCCCCGCCGGCCTGTGCGCCACGCCCTCCTTCGCGCTCCACATCGCCGAGACGATGCACGAGCAGGGGGGCGACCCGCGCGGGCTCGGCCTGCGCTACGGCCTGTACGGCGCCGAGCCGTGGACCGAGGGCCTGCGCGGGGCGCTCGAACGCGCGTTCGGCTGTCCCGCCTACGACGTCTATGGGCTGTCGGAGATCGTCGGGCCGGGCGTGGCCGGCGAGTGCGAGGCGCGCGAGGGCCTGCACCTGGCCGACGACCACTTCCTGCCCGAGATCATCGATCCCGCCACCGGCGCCGTGCTGCCGCCCGGCCACGAGGGCGAGCTCGTCCTGACGACGCTCACCAAGCGCGCGCTCCCGCTGATCCGCTATCGCACGGGCGACGTCACTACGCTCACCGACGCGGCGTGCGCCTGCGGGCGGACGAGCGCGCGGATCGCGCGCGTGAAGGGCCGCTCCGACGACATGCTGATCGTCAAGGGCGTGAACCTCTATCCCTCGGAGGTCGAGGCCGCCCTGCTCGGCGTGGAAGAGCTGGTGCCCCACTACCAGCTGCTCGTCGACCGGCGCACCACGCTGGCGCGGCTCGAGGTGCAGGTGGAGCCGGCGCCGGCGGTGGTCGAGCGCTGCGGCGGCTTCGACGCCGCGCACCCCGTCCTCGTCGACCTGCGCCGCCGGATCGGCGAGCGACTGGCCAAGGCGATCGGGCTCTCGGTGGAGGTGACGCTGGTGGCGCCGCGCACGCTGCCGCGCTCCGAGGGCAAAGCGGTGCGGGTCGTCGAGAAACGGTAGACTGGACGGCAGGAGGCCGGCTATGAGCGACGAGCGCCAGATGATGGCCAGGATCGAGCGGGGCGAGCGCCTGGAGTCCGCGGACGAGATGACGCCCGTCTACCGCGACCACCTCGTGCACCTCATGACCATGCAGGCCGACTCCGAGCTGGCCGGCGGGTACGGCTACGTGTCGTGGATCCAGAAGGCCCCGAGCGTCGAGGAAAAGCACGTGGTCGCCCAGATCGTGAAGGACGAGCTGCGCCACGCGGCGGTCATGTACGGGCTGCTGGCCGACCTCGGCGTCGACGTGGACAGCCACGTGCGCCGGCACGACGAGACCTTCACGATGCGCATCGAGCCCGACGCCGATATCGGCACCCGGCGCATCACCGACGACAAGCGCGTCAACATCTTCTATTACCCGATCGACACCTGGCAGGACTTCGTCTTCTTCAACTTCTGCATGGACCGCGGCGCCGGCCACCAGCTCGAGGACGTGCGCGGCTGCTCTTACGGCCCCTGGGTCCGCGCGATCGAGGGGATCTTCAAGGAGGAGAAGTTCCACATCCGGCACGGTGAATACTGGGTCAAGAAGCTGGCCGAGGACCCGGCCACCCGCGACGAGGCCCAGGCGACGTTCGCCAAGTGGTACGTCCGCACGATGAACATCTTTGGCCGCCCCGGCTCGCCCAAGAACGTGCTCTACCGGAAGTACCGCCTCAAGACCCGCGACAATGACGACGTCCGCCAGGCGTTCGCCACCGAGGTTGCGGGCCTCTGCGAGAAATTCGGCCTGCACGTGCCCGCCTGGAAGCCCGTCTGGGAACAGCTACCCGAAGAGGCGCACATCCCGGGCTGAAAGGGGCGCGGGCGCTGGCGTCACGCTCGGGGCGCCCGGCCCGGCCGTCCAGCCTATAGAGATGTTGCTGCCGCACCCAGCGAAGTGAAGTTGACATAATGCTCGTTATCGGCAGTTGCGGCGACGCGGATGCTGGGACGTGACTCGAACGAAGCCGGCCTAAGTCGCGCAGCGGCGTTACTTCTTGGCGGGCGCGCCCAGCCGCATCAGGTGCTGCCTGGCCTCGTCCGCGCGCAGGCTGTTGGGCGTGTCCTTGAGGACCCGCTGATAGGTGGCGACGGCCTCGGCGGGCCGGCCCCCCAACTCCTGCACGCGCGCGAGCGCAAACTGCACCTCGTCGAAGAGGAAGTCCTTGGGTCCGAGGTCGCGGGCCACCGCCTGGAAGGCCTCGATGGCCTTGCCCCAGTCGCGCTCGGCCTCCCAGGTGTAGCCGATCGAGGTCCGGGCCAGCACGCGCACGGTCGCGCTGTGGCCGCGCGCCAGCGCGATCTCGTAGGCCCCGCGCGCCGGCGCCCACTGCCGCGCGGCGTAGCGCAGGTTGCCCAGCTCGAAGGCGGCCTCGGCCACCGGGCCGGCCGAGGGATGCCGCGCGAGCACCTGCTCGAGCTCCTGCTGCGCGCGCGCCCGCGCCTCGGCCGGCGCCTGCGGGCTCTGGGCGGCGTACACGCGGGTCATCACCTCGGCGTAGACGGCGGCGACACGCCGCTGCTGGCCGTCGTACCAGTACCAGCCGCCGGCGGCGGCCGCGAGGACGACGAGCACGAGGGCGCCGGCGGCGACGAGCGTGCGCACCGGCGGCAGCGTGAGGTTCATGCGCGTGCCTGCTGCGGCGCGCCGGGGGCCGGCTCCAGCCAGATCTCCCCCTTGACGCTGGCGCCGTCGGCGGCGGTGAAGCTGCCGCTCTTGACGGTGCCCGTCAGGGCGCCCGTGGACAGGACCTCCACGCACGTGTCGGCCGAGAGGTTGCCACGCACGACGCCGCCGATGACGATGGCGTGCGCGGTGATGTTGGCGTCCACGCGGGCCTCGGGGCCGACGTGCAGCGTGCCCTCGAGCACGATGTCGCCCTCGAACTGGCCCCGCAGCGTCAGCGTTCCCTCCCCGCGCAGCTCGCCCTTGATCGTCACCCCGGTCCCGATCGTCGTGGGCGAGGCGTGCGCGCCGTGGGCGGCCGCGGCGCCGGCCACGTCACCGCCGAGGCCCAAGAACGCCAGCAGGCGTCTCATCGCAGCCGCAATCCTTTCCGGTATTGCCGGCCGCAGTGCCGGCAGCGCTTCCAGCCCACGTAGACGCGCGAGGTGACTCGACCGCAGTGCGGGCAGCGCTGATAGCGCCGCCGCCCCCAAGCGAGCCCGAGCCCCGCGAGGACCGCGGCGCCGACGACCGGCCACGGAACCTCCACGGGTTCCCATGCTAAACGGTTCCCGAGATTTCGGGCAAGATTCCGGAACGGTGATACTCTCTGCGCCGGAGTCGCGCGATGCCGGGGCAACGGCGACGCGCACTTCACGCGATCCTCGCGCAGGACGGTGCAGGCATCTGCCTTGCGAAGTTCTACCTGGCCAAGCGCAGGAGGACGGGGCATGGAGAGGAATCGCTCGCAGCATCTGAGCGTCGAGGTGCAGTTGATGACTGAGCCGTGCCTCTGGCGCTGGGAGATTCGTGACCGGGACCGAGACGAGGTCGTCGACAGCAGCTGGAGCCGCGAGTGGATGGCCTACGAATCGCCCGAGGAAGCCCTGCGCGCCGGTCGGCAGCGTCTCACCTCGCTGATCCGGCGCTAGGGCGCGCCGCCGGCGCCCCCGCGGGGCGCCGGCGGTCCTGCCCGCTCCTTACGCCTTGATGCCGAGGCGCTCGAGCCCTTCTTTCGCCGCCTTCTCCGCCTCGGCGTGCTTGCCTTCCTTGTGCAGCCGATCGGCCTCCGCCGCCTTGATCCGCGCGTCATGGGCCCCCGCGTCGAGCCGGTTGCCCGCCGTCGCGTTGATCTGGCCCACCAGCTTGGGGCACTGAAACGCGTCGGCCGCGCCGGCGAACGCCAGGGCCGCGACCCCGATCACCGCCGCCGTGATGAAACGATGCATCCGGCACCTCCTGGCAGGGGGATGGATAGAAAACGCGGCGAGTATACCCCCGAACGTCACGGCCCGGCGTGCGCCCGCTCAGGCGCCCAGCTGGACGAAGACCGCGCCGTCCTGCACGCGGGCGGGAAAGCAGGCCACGCGCACCGCGGGATTGTTGACGTTGGCGCCGGAGGTCACGTCCCAGCGCCAGGCGTGCCAGGGGCAGACCACGACGGTGCCCTCGAGATCGCCCTCGCCGAGCGGCCCGCCGCGATGGCTGCACGTGTTGTCGATCGCGTAGTAGGTCCCCTCGACGTTGAAGACCGCGAGCGCGCGGCCGCCGGTCTCCACGACCCGTCCCTCGCCGGGGGAAATCTCCCCTGTCGCGGCCACGCGGACCCAATGCTCGTTGCTCATGGCTCTCTCGTAGCCGTCTCCCCCGCCCGCTGTCAAGCCGCCGTCGACAGCCGGTTTGTGATGACTGCAGACCGAGGGCTGGGCCGCGAGGGGCCGACGCGCGCCCCGAGGAGGAGCGGTCCCCGGCTTGGCGAGCGGCCCCGCCCCGTGGTAGGGTGATCACCGTTGGTGCAGGGTTGTCTCGTCCGTAAGTCCGCTGCGCTCGCCCTCCTGTTGTGCGTCGTGAGCGTTCTCGTCCTCGGCGTGGTGTCGCTGCGCGCCGAGACGGCCGCCGCCACCGGGCCCACCCATCATCTGGCCCGGGGCTTCCGCAACCTCGACACGACCTACCACTACTCGATGCGCGAGCGCGCGCACCGCCTGATGCGCCGCGTGCTGTTCGAGGGCTGGCCGGCGCGGGGGACGCGGCCGGCCGTGCTGCCCAACGACGGCGCCGCGCTGCGTGCCAACGGCACGACGCCGACCGTCACCTGGATCGGGCACTCGACGCTGCTGGTCCAGCTGGCCGGCGTCAACATCCTGACCGATCCCCACTGGGGCGAGCGGGCGAGCCCCGTCGGGTTCGCGGGCCCGCGCCGCCTCATCGCGCCGGGCATGCGCGTGCGGGACCTGCCGCCGATCCACGCCGTCGTGATCTCACACGATCACTACGACCATCTCGATGCCGACACGGTCGTGCGGCTCGATCGCGCCTTCCATCCGAAGTTCTTCGTGCCCCTCGGCCTCAAGGCCTGGCTGGGCGACCTCGGGATCACGAACGTCGTCGAGATGGACTGGTGGGAGAGCCAGCCGCTTCGCGGGCTCACGGTCACGTGCACCCCCGCCCAGCACTCGTCGGGCCGCGGCCTGCGCGATCAGAATCTGCGCCTGTGGTCGTCGTGGGTGGTCACCGGCGGCGGCAAGCGCTTCTTCTTCGCGGGCGACACGGGCTACACGAAGGCGCTCGCCGAGATCGGCAAGCGGCTCGGACCGTTCGACCTCGCGGCCATCCCGATCGGCGGCTACAGCGCGTGGGAGACGGGCCATCCCAACCACGTCAACCCCGAAGAAGCGCTGCGGCTCTTCCAGGACCTCGGCGGCCGGCTCTTCGTGCCGATCCACTTCGGCACCTTCGACATGAACCGTGAGCCCTTCGCAGCGCCGCCGGCGCGCCTGATGAGGGCCGCCGTCGCGGACGGCATCGAGGAGCACATCGCGCTCCTCTCCCCCGGCCAGTCGGTCCACTGGTAGTCGCGCGCCGCCGGGGGGCGGCCGCCGGCGCCTCAGTCGCTCGCGAGCTTGCCGTTGTAGCCCCAGTTCGCCTTCTCGACGTCCTGGAAGACGATGTGCACCTGGTCGGCGGTGGTCTTGCCGATCTTCACCATGGCCTCGGTGATGGCCTGCGTCAGCTCGCGCTTCTGCTGCTGGGTGCGCCCCGCGTACCACTGGATCGTGATGTTGGGCATGGCTGGCGTCCTCCGGGAACCCGAATACGCGGAGCCTATCACGACTCCGCGAGCCGCTCGACCTCGCGGCGCCGGAAGCAGCCGACGAGGTGGTCGTTCACCATCCCGGTGGCTTGCATGAACGCGTAGCAGATCGTCGGGCCCACGAAGGCGAAGCCGCGCGCCTTGAGGTCGCGGCTCAGCGCGTGCGCGAGGTCGGTCACCGCCGGCACCTGCCGCGGCTGCCGCCAGCGGTTCTGGAGCGGCCGCCCGTCCACGTGGCGCCAGAGCCAGGCATCGAACGAGCCCTCGACGCGCTGGATCTCGAGGAACGCGCGCGCGTTGCTCACGGTCGCGGCGATCTTGCCGCGGTGACGCACGATGCCCTCGTCGCGCAGCAGCGCGCGGAGGCGGGCGGCGCCGAACCGCGCGACGGTCCTGGCGTCGAACCGGGCGAAGGCGCGGCGATAGGCCTCGCGCTTGGCGAGGATCGTCGACCAGGAGAGTCCCGCCTGCGCGCCCTCGAGCACGAGGAACTCGAAGAGCCGGCGGTCGTCGTGCACGGGGACGCCCCACTCGCGGTCGTGATAGCGGATCATCGCCGGCGCGCCCGAGGCCCACGCGCAGCGGCGGGGCGTCAGAGCCGCGCCCACGCCGCCCACGCCAGCGAGGCCCAGCCCACGAGAAACGCCGCGCCGCCGAACGGCGTCACGGCGCCGAGCCAGCGCTGCCCCGTGCCCGCGAGCACATAGAGGCTGCCCGAGAAGAGCACGGTGCCCACGACGAACAGCCAGCCCGCGGCGGCGACGGCGCTGCCGCCCCCGCGGCCGGCGACGCCGCCCACCGCGAGCAGGGCGAGCGCGTGATACATCTGATAGCGCACGCCGATCTCGAACACGCTCAGCATGTCGGGCCCGAGGCGCCCGCGCAGGGCGTGCGCCCCGAACGCGCCGAGGGCGACCGCCACGAAGGCGGAGGCGCAGCCGAGCGTGAAGAACAGCCGGTCCACTACCCGAGCGTGAACGCCAGCTCGCCCAGGCGCTCGATGCGGTTGGTGAGCCGGTCGCCGGCCTTGAGCCACACCTGCTTGTCCTTGGGGTAGCCGGCGATGACGCCCTCCGGCGTGCCCGTGAAGATGAGGTCGCCCGGCCGCAGCGTGAACATCTTCGAGGCGTAGGCGACGAGCTGCTTGCAGGTGTAGACCATGTCGGACGTGTTGGACGACTGCCGCACCTCGCCGTTGACCTTCGTGTCCAGCGCGAGCGCGTTGGGATCGGGGACCTGGTCGGCGGTCACGAGGTAGGGCCCGATCGGGGCGAAGCCGTCGAGGCTCTTGCCGATCATCCACTGGCTCGTGCGCTGCTGCAGATCGCGCGCGGAGAGGTCGTTGCCCACGCAGTACCCGAACACGGACGAGAGCGCGTCGGCTTCGCTCACGTTGCGCGCGACGCGGCCGATCACGATGACCAGCTCGACCTCGTAGTCCACCTTCTCCGTCGGCTCCTCCGAGACCCGGATCACGCTTTTGTGGCCGGCGAGCGCGTTGTTGTACTTGTTGAAGAGGATCGGCGTCTTGGGCACGGGGTTGCCGGTCTCCGCCGCGTGCTTGCGATAGTTCAGGCCCACGCAGATGATCTTCTCGGGATTCGTGACGCACGGGCCGAACTTGACGGTGTCCTCGGCCAGGACGAGGTTCGGGCGACCGGCCGCGCGCTCGACGAGCCTGGGGAGCGCCTTGAGCTCGCCGCGGCCCTGCAGCACCGCGTCGATGGTCGTCGGCGCCCGCAGCTTGAAGGCCGCCTCGGCCGCCCGCACGTCGACGATGCCCCGGTCGGTCTTGATGCCGAGGCTCGCGTCACCGTTGTTCCGGAGCGTGACGAACGTCAGTCCGCGCGGCAGCTCATCGCTCGCCGTCGCGGCGGACGCGTGGCCTGGACCGAATCCCGGCCGCAGGCCCGCGGCGGCGGCGGCGGTGCCGAGGACGGACGTCTTGAGAAAGGTGCGACGGCGCTGGTTCATGAGGGCCTCCCTGGGCGCTGGACTATACCTCACGCCTGAAGCGCCCGCCACGCGAGGCCGAGGGCGCCGGCCGCGGCGAGCAGCCAGACGGAGTTCACGCGCGTGGTCACGAGCAGCACGATGGCGACGAGCGCCAGCGCGGCCGTGAGCGCGTCGACGATCGCCGCGCGCCCGAGCTCCCACGTGACGGCGGCCATGAGGCCGAGCGCCGCGACGTTGACGCCGTCGAGGAACGCGGCCGTGCGGCGCGAGCCGCGCAACCGGGGCAGCAAGGGCCGGCTGGCCGCCACGAACACGAACGAGGGCAGGAAGATGGCGACCGTCGCCAGCACGGCGCCCGTCCATCCCGCGAGCAGGAAGCCGATGAAGGTGGCCGTCGTGAACACGGGGCCCGGCGTCACCTGCCCCACCGCGACCGCGTCGAGCAGCTGGCGATCCGTCAGCCAGCCAAGCCGCTCGACGAAGTCCGCGCGCAGGAACGCCAGCAGCACGTAGCCGCTGCCGTAGAGCACCGCGCCGATCTTGAGGAACACGAGCGTCATCGTGCCGAGCGCCACGCCGCCGCCGGCGGCCGCGGCGGCCGCCAGCGCGCGGCCCGGCGTCGCGCACGCGAGGGCCGCCAGCATGGCCGCCGCCGGGCGGCTCCGCGCGAGGGCCAGGGCCGTGAGGCCGCCGACGCCGAAGAGGACCAGCAGCTCGTGGACGCCGGCCAGCGCCAGCGCCGCCGCCGCCACGAACGCCACGGCGAGCAGCGGGCCGCGCACGGCGGTGCGCGCGAGCGCCCACATCGCCTGCAGCACGATCGCGATGATCACGGGCTTGACGCCGTAGAGCAGCCACGTCGCCGCGGGCAGCGTCCCCCAGCGCACGTACGCCCAGGCGAGCGCCATCACGCTGAGCATCGCGGGCACGATGAAGCAGACGCCGCCCAGCACGAGCCCCCACGCCCCCGCCCGCGTGTACCCGAGATGGATCGCCATCTCGGTGGAGTTCGGGCCGGGGATCAGGTTGGTGATGCCCAGCAGATCGACGAACTGCGCGTCGCTCAGCCAGCGCCGGCGGCGGACGAGCTCCTCGCGCATCAGCGCGATGTGGGCCGCGGGCCCGCCGAAGGCGACGAGGCCGAGACGCAGGAAGACGGTCACGACCTCCCGTAGCGGCGTCATCGCGGCCCGATGATAGCGGAGACGCGGGGCGTTGTTATTCGGGCGAGTCGGCGAGGAAGGCGGCGAGGCCGCGCGCGTGGAGCGCCCGCACGGTCGACACGGCCGCCGCGCGCTCGGCGAACGGCCCGACGAGCACGCGCGCCAGCAGGCCCTGGCGGTCGCCGCCTAATGCCATCGTCACCGCGTGGCGGCGCAGCCGCTGCACCAGCCGCGTGGCCGCGTCGGTGGTGTGGAGCGCGCCCACCTGCACCCAGAACTCTCGGCGCGGCGCCGGCGGCGTCCGCGCGGTCATCGGCCGTGCCGCGGGGGTCTCGGGGCGTGGCGTCGCGGCGAGGGCGAGCGGCGCCGGCGGCGCCAGCCCGCGCGGCGCCGCGTCGCTCGCGACCACGCCGGTCATCGGCGCCCGGACCTCGGCGACGATCACCGCGGCGGCGCTCGGCGGATCCGGGGCCGCCGGCGTCGCGACGACGCGCGGCGGAGGTCCGACGGGCGCCGGCGCGGCCACCATCGCGCGAACCGCGCTCGCGGTCGCCTGCGCGCGGGCGACCGGCCCGGCCTTCTCACGGAGGCGATCGACGAGCTCGTCGTACGATCCCAGCTGCAGCACGCGCTCGAACTGCACGTGATAGTTCGCCGCGAGGCTCACCCCATCCACGACGACGTCACGCACGAGCCAGTCGTTCGCGCGCCGCACCATCCGGTACTCGATCGGGAACTCGCCGCCCGTCCGCGTCAGCAGCAGGCTGCTCACGGTGGCCGCGTCGTGCTCGACCGCCTCGCCGAGCCAGCGGATGGTGACGCCGCCCTCGCCCACCCGCGCCTTGCCACCCACCCACGCGAGATACGCGCGCTCGATGACGTCGGCGTAGAGCCGCGTGAACGCCGCGCGCGCGGGCGGCGGCAGCGGCTCCCAGTGGCGCCCGAGCGCCAGCGCGGAGGCGCCGTCGAAGTCGAAGATCCCGTTGACGAGCGCCCGCACGGCCGTCACCCGCTCTTCGACGCCGCCCTCGAGCTCGGGAGCGAGGATCATGCGGTTGGCGCGCTCGAAGAACGTCCGCAGCCGGTCGGTCGGCTCACCCGCGAGGCTCGGGGCCGCGCCGAGCAGCACCAGCACGACCGCGGCGAGAAAACGGCGCGCCATCACGTGTCACCATAGCCCGCGGACCACCGGATCCCGCAGTTTTTTCTGCCGCGCTAGACTCTGCGCGTGCGCGCCGCCCTCCTCCTGAGCCTGGCGCTGCTGGTCATTCCCGGCGCGGCCGTCGCCGCGGGCCCCACCGACATCGCGCGCGTGGACGACTACATCGATGCGCCGCGCGCGCTGTTCGGGCGCACGCGCGCCGAGCTCGAGCGACGGCTCGGGGTGCCGACCCAGGAGCGCCTGCGCGCGGGCACGATCGTGTTGTTCTGGCCCGGCCTCGAGGTCGCGATGTCGCCCTCGGCGAGGGTGGCGGCCATCAGCGTGCGCGCGGCGGGGCGGCCGCTGCCCGACGGCCTCGACGTCGGCGCGCCGCGTGCGCGCGTCGAGGCGGTGCTGGGCCAGGCGCAGGACACGACGGACGAGCGCGCCTTCTACCTCGACGCCGACGGGTTCCCGAACTCGGTGGAGTTCTTTTTTCGCGACGGGCGCGTCACGCGGATCGAGTGGCGCTTCTGGGCGGACTGAGCGCGTTCAGGCGGCTTCGTCGAGCCCGTCGCGCAGCGCGGCCGCGATGATCGTGCGAGCCAGGGCGGGCTCGCATGGCCGCGTGAGCACGGCGACGATGCCGGGACCGTCGAGCGGCGGCAGCGGCGTCTGCGCCGTGCGCAGCAGCACCACGGGCACCCCGCCCATCCCCGGCAGCGAGCGGAACCGCGTCAGCAGCAGCAGGCTCGCGTCCACCGGCGCGTCGAGGTCGTAGAGGATCAGGTCCGGGGGATCGCTGCCGGCCAGCGCCTCGGGCTCGATCCGCCCGTGGCGCAGCTCGTCCATGTACAGCCAGGACACCTCGAAGCCCAGATTGCGGAGTCGGCTGCACAGCACGACGGTCGCGTCGTCCCAGCAGAGCGCCGTCAGCGTGGCCATCCCCCCTGCGCCGCACTCCGCGTGCCGGATATGCCTACACTGCCGTCATGGGAACCCGACTCGGCCTCATGGTCGTGGTCCTGTTCGCCGCCGCCTGCACCACCGGCACGCCCCTGCCCCAGCCCCCACCGCCGGGCGCGGGCGCGACCATGAGCGACATTCGCGGATCGTGGCGCGGGACGTGGGGCGGAGCGCCGGCCGCGCTCCTGATCACCGATCAGCAGGTCAGCGCGGGCTACTCCGGGCTGAACGTCGGCAACTACCAGCTGCTCGGCCACGAGCGTCCCGGCGTGGCCGGCATCCTGACGTCGGAGATCAACACGGAGCAGACCTCGGTGCCCGCGCACGGCTGGTTCGGGGGCGTGGAAGGCCAGCTCACGCTGCGCATCGTGGCCGACTCGCCGAGCGGCCAGCAGCGGCTGACGCTGCGGCCCGACGGCCCGGATCGCCTCGTCGGGATGGGGGACTCGAGCTTTCGCTGGGGTCCGTCGGGACCGATCGAGCTGACACGCGAGCGGTAGTGCGAGCGGGCGTCACGAGGTACCCCCCTCGAGCGGCCGCGTCATGTCCGCCGGACGCACCCAGCGATCGAACTGCTCGGGGGTGACGTAGCCGAGCTTGAGCGCCGCCTCGCGCAGCGACAGGTGCTCGTGATGGGCGGTCAGCGCGATCCGCGCGGCCTTCTCGTAGCCGATGTGCGGGACCAGCGCCGTCACCAGCATGAGCGAGCGCTCGACGTGCTCGGCGATCACGCGCTCGTCGGGGGCGAGGCCGCGGGCGCAGCGCTCCTCGAACGAGCGGACCGCTTCGGCCAGCAGCTCGATCGACTCGATCACGTTGTGCAGGATGATCGGCTTGTAGACGTTCAGCTGGAAATTGCCCTGCGAGCCGGCGAAGGCCACCGCGTGATCGTTGCCGAAGACCTGCACGGCCACCATGGTCAGCGCCTCCGCCTGCGTGGGGTTGATCTTGCCCGGCATGATCGACGAGCCCGGCTCGTTCTCGGGGATCGTCAGCTCGCCGAGTCCCGCGCGCGGCCCCGAGGCATACCACCGCACGTCGTTGGCGATCTTCATGAGGGCGCCGGCCAGCGTGCGCAGGGCGCCGCTCGTCGCCACCATGGCGTCGTGCGCGGCGAGCGCCGCGAACTTGTTGGGCGCCGGGACGAACGGCTGGCCGGTCTCGCGCGCGATCTCCGCCGCCGCGCGCGCGCCGAATTCCGGATGCGCGTTCAGCCCCGTGCCGACGGCGGTGCCGCCCAGCGCCAGCGCGTAAAGGCCCGGCAGCGTGGCACGCACGCCCGCCATCGTCTCGTCGAGCTGGGCCACCCAGCCGGAGATCATCTGGCCGAGCGTCAGGGGCGTCGCGTCTTGAAGGTGTGTGCGCCCGATCATGACGATCCCGGCGTACGCGCGCGCCTTGCCGTCGAGCGTGTTGCGCAGCGCGCTGACGGCGGGCAGCAACGCCTCGATCAGCGCCTGCACGGTCGCCACGTGCATGACCGTGGGAAATACGTCGTTGGACGACTGGCTGCGGTTCACGTCGTCGTTGGGATGGATCGGCTTCTTGCTGCCCAGCACGCCCCCCGCGAGCTGGATGGCGCGGTTGGCGATGACCTCGTTGGCGTTCATGTTCGACTGCGTGCCGGAGCCCGTCTGGAAGACGACGAGCGGGAACTCGTCGTCCCACCTGCCCCCGATGACCTCGTCGGCGGCACGCACGATGAGCTCGGCCTTCTCCGGCGGCAGCTGGCCGAGCGCGCGGTTGGCGAGCGCCGCGCACTTCTTGACGATACCGAAGGCGCGGATGACCGGCCGGCCCCAGCGGAAGCGCCCGCGCCCGATCGGGAAGTTCTCCAGCGAGCGCTGGGTCTGGGCGCCCCAGAGATGGTCGGCGGGGACCTCGACCTCACCGAGCGCGTCTTCTTCGGTGCGGGTCTTCATGATGGACAGAATACGCCCGGTGCTCAGGCCCCGGCGGCGGCCTCGGTGGCCAGCGCGTCGGCGCGCGCGTTGAAGTGGGCGAAGTCGTCGCGCCCCGCCCAGGAGGCGGCGTGGCCGCTCTGGCGGCGGAACCGCACCGCGAGGCGCCGCCGGCCGATCAGCGCGCGGCACGCCTCGACGATCTCGGCAACCAGCGGGTCCTTCGCGCGCCACCGGCCCTCCAGCCACGCGCCCACGCCCTCGTAGTCGTGCACGACGGTCACCGCGGTGCCCTCGGGGAAGAGCCGCAGCGCCAGGTGCAGTGCCGCGAGCTCGGCGAGGACGTTGCGCAGGCGGTTGAGCGCTGCCGTGATCGCGCGCGGCGTCGAGAGCGACGGCAGCCCGGCGCCCGCGAAGACCTGGTGCACGGTGAGGCCCAGCGCCTCGACGATCTCGGGCTCGCCGTCCGCCGTGCGCTCCACCAGGACGACGCCGACGCCGCCGAGGTGGTTGCCGTCGACGAACGCGTAGAGCCCGGGCTCCAGCGCGATCCCCTCGCCGCGCAGCATGGCCTCGGCCTGCTCGAGGCTGGCGACCGCCTGATAGCGCGCCCCGGAGACCCCCTTCACCGCCGCCGCGCAGGCCGGCCAGGAGTCGTAGATCCCTCGGATGCGCTCGGGCTCGGTGACGACGTAGACCTTGGAGCCGGCCTTAGCCACGCCGCCCGGTGACCGCCTTGACCTGCACCTTCACGTCGGTCGCGCCCGCGACCGTACGGTAGAGCGGTCACCGCTGGCGATACGTCTCGACGAGCGACTCCGCCTGCGTCTGGCTCACGCCGGCCAGCTCGAAGCTCATGCTCACGCGCGCGAACCGGTTGGGCTCGGCGGCCGTGCGCGTGCCCTCGATGGTGACGTCCATGCCGGCGAGCGGCACGTCCGTCTCCTTGGCGTGCATCTCGATCAGGGTCACGCCGCACGACGACACGGCGGCGAGAAACGCCTCGCTGTTGGTGAACGCGTCCGCCTGCGGCCGCGACGACGAGTCGAACGCCACCGTCACCCCGCGCGCGGCGTTGCGCGCGCGCCCCAGCACGCCCGAGCTCGACGACCGGATCGTTTCCACTTTGTCCTGGCTCATGGCGGCCTCCTTGTCGGCCGATGATACCTCGCGGGGGAGAATTCAGCGGCGCGGCGGTCCCGCGCTGAACCCCTCGAATTCCGTCACGCTGTCGGCCTTCGACCAGACGCCCACCCGGCCCGGCTCCGCGAACGTGTCGTCACGGACGGCGAACAGCCGGGCGCCGTCGAAGTGCACCGTGAACTCCGGCCCCGCGAACTCCACGCGGAGGGTGTGCCAGGCGTCGCTCGTCACCTTCGTCTTGACGCCGTAGGCGCGCGCGGCGGCGCCGACGGGCTTGAGATCGGACCGACGGCCGCCCACCATCTTGTAGGCGACGACGTTGTCCTCCAGCGCGTTGGCGCGCGCGATGTAATAGTTGTTCGCGTCGCGCCAGCGCCACACGACGCCGCCCGCGCGATCCTCGCGGCCCTCGCGCGGGCGGAAGCGGGCCTCCACGAACCCGTCGCGCAGCGGCTCGCCGGCCACCGCCCACCCGAAGGCCGCGCCGCCGCGGTAGGCGAGGCTCGCGCCGTCCTGCGTCCAGCGCGCCGTGCCCTTGCCCGTTCCCCCGGTCGTCCACGTCATGTCCGCGCCGACGCCGTGTGTGAGCATGAGGATGAGGCTCACGCCGATGACAGCCGCACGCATAGGTCCTCCAGCCGCGCCACGATCGCGTCGCGCGCGGCGCCGTAGCCGTCGCTGATCGCGGGAACGTCCCAGCGCTCCACCTTCTGAGCGCCGCGGAGCCACGGCCCGAGGTCGCAGCCGAAGCTCACGATGTGGTCCGCGCTGGCGACGTCGTGGAGCGTCACCGGCCGCGGCCGCGCGATGCTCGGGGCCAGGCCATCGGCGGCGAGCCCCTTGGCCGTCCCCGGCGTCAGCTCGGCCTCGGGCTCGGTGCCCACCGCCGTCGCGGTGACCGCGAGCCCGCGCCCGCCGGCGAGCCGGCGGAAGTGCGTCGCGGCGACGACGCTCTTGGCGGCGCCGTGCAGGCACGCGAAGAGGACGCGCCGGCCGGCCGCCGCGGGCGCCGTCTCGCGGCAGTGGGCGTAGAGCGCGTCGTAGAGCGGAAACTGCAGGCGCATGTTGTCGTGATCGTCCCGCGCGATCACGCGGAAGCCCGAGGCGGCCGCATAGAGGCCGGCGGACTCGGGCGTGAGACCGCGCGCGTCCGTGTCGGCGCCGCGGACGATCGGCGCCAGCGCGGCCAGCGCCGGGTCGTCCAGCTCGTAGCGCTCGACGAAAGCATCGAACGAGCAGCGCGGGCCGTGGTGCCCGAGCTCGACGTTCGGGACGTCGTACGCCACGGCGCTCTCGCGCTTGGCGATCGCCAGCACCTCGCGGTCGGGGACGAACAGGAACTCCGGCGCGGGATCGATGAACCGCGCGATCAGCCAGGGACAGGCGATGCGATCCACCCGCGCCTTTTCACGTGTCACCCATTTCATGGTCAGCCTCCTCGAAGTCTCGGCGATGGTTCCGCCGGTTTCAGGCTCGATCGACGTAGACCGCCGCGCGATGCGAGGCGGGCAGGAATGCGTAGACCAGGTTCGCGGGCGCGTCGAACGCGAGTGTGTGCGCGCCCTTCTCGGTGGTCAGCGTCTGCAGCCGGCGCAGGGTGCGGGTGTCGAACACCTCGACGATCCCCGGGTCGCCGACGGCGACGTACAGGTGCTGCAGCGTGGGATTGAAGAAGACGACGTCGGGCACGCCCTGCAGGTCGGCGCCACGGAGCAGCTCGCCGCGGTCGGCGTGGACCTCGAGCAGCCGGCCGCCGTCGCAGGCGCAGAACAGCCGGCGCCCGTCGACGTCGAGATCCAGGCCGTGAGGCCCGGCGCTCGGGATCTCGACGCTGCGCCGCGCGGCCCCGGGATCGCGCGCCTCGAGCGCGACGATCCGCGGCGGGTCCGCGATGTTGACGTGACAGACGTCGGCCACCGGGTCGTAGACGGCCCAGCGCGTCCGGCCGGGAACCGGCACGTCGGCGACCATGGCCATGGTCGCGACGTCCACCACGGACACGGTGAACGAGCCCGGCACCGCGGGGTCGCCGACGTTGGCGACGAAGAGCCGGTGCCGGCGCGCGTCGTAGGCGAGGCCGTTGGGGCGCACGCCGACCGCCGTCCGGGTGACGGCATGCGGCGCCGCGACGGCGACGACGCCGACGGTGTTCTCCCCGCGGTTCGACGTGAACACCAGGTCGCGCTCGTCGCTCACGAGCGCTCCGGCCACCGCCGGCAGCCCCGTGATGCTCTCCACGAGGCGGCCCGCGGCGGCGTCGATCACGTCGACCGCGTCGTTGGCCGTGTGCGCCACGAAGACGCGCCGCGTGCGGCGATGCACGGCGGCGTGATCGAATCCGCCCGCGCCCGCGTGCGGCGGCAGATCGACGTACCCGACGAGGTCGAGCACGGCTATCTCGCGCTGTTGGTCTGGTCGAGCGCCGCCTTCAAGCCCCGCGCGAGCTTGACGGCGTCGTCGGTCGCCCAGAAGTGCATGTAGAAGAGCCGGGGGGAATCTTGAAGGCCGTGGTTGTGGAGCGCGGTCACGTCGATGCCGTGCTGCCGGAGCGTGCGCGCGACCGGGTTGACCTCCTTGTCGAGCAGCACGAAGTCCCCGGTGATGGCCGCCTTGCCCTCGCCCATCGGCTGGAAGTTCATCACCGTCGCGATGCCCATCGCGGGCAGGAGCGGGTGGCCCATCGCGGTGATCGCCTCCGCGCGCGCCGCCGTGACCTGGAACACGCCGGCGCCGATCTCCCGGCCCGGACGGCCGAGCGCCTGCTCGATCGGCTTCGTGTCGAGGACGGGGCCGCCCGCGGCGGCCGGCGGCGCGGGGCTGCCGAGCGGCGTGCCGCTGGCCGACAGCGCCTGGCGCAGCGACTTCGCGAGCTGCACGGCGTCGCCATGGCCTTCGTAGTGCACGTACATCACGTGCGGCGACATCTCGTTGAGGTGGTTGTGCACCGCGGTCACGTCGAGCCCGCCGCTCAGCAGGCCGGACGTCACGGCCGGCACTTCCTGGTCGAGGAGCACGAGATCGCCCATGACCATGGCCTGATCACCGACCTGCTTGAAGGCGGCATACGAGCCGAGCGCGAAGCCGGCCTTGACCGCCACACCCTTCACCGTGACCGAGAGATCGGTGCGCGGCATCCCGACGCGGAACACGTCGCCCGCCTGCAGCTGCCCGGTCTTGCCCAGCGTCTGTTCCACCGCCTTCCAGTCTGGAGCGGCGGCCAGCGCCGGTCCGCCCGCGGCGGCCAGGACGAGGACACCGAGGAACACGCCGGCGATCACGATTCGAGATGGCATGATGACTCTCCTTCCGAGGGAGGCGACGCTGTCGTCTCCGTTACGATGTCCGCTTCAAGACCGCGTAGAGCCCGTCGAAGATCGCCATGCCGCGCTCGAGCAGCTCGTGATCGTCGGACGTGCTCGCGGCCAGGCCGCGGATGGCCAGGTCGACGCCCATGGCCTCGCTGCGGCTGAACTTGCCGTCGTGCAGGTCGGCCTCGTGCACGACCTCCGCGATGACCCGCACGCGCCGGTCCTTGATGCCGAAGCGCTTGACGAGCGTCTCGAAGGTGCAATCCTCGCCGTGGTGTCCGAAATCGGCCCCGAGGACGTCGAACGGCACGCCCTTGCGCGCGGCGTCCGCGGCATCGGCGAAGCCGAACTTCGCGTCGGGGTCGCAGAAGCGCTTGATGAGCCACGCCGAGGCGATGCGGTCGATGTGCGGGCGCGGACGGGTGACCCACGTGCTTCCCGACGGCGGCAGCGACGCGCGGTGTCGTCCCCCCGCCGGGCGCGGCCGCGTCTCCGCCGCCCGCAGCCGTGCCGCCGTCGCCTCCCAGAGCTTGCGGGCCCGGTCGCCGGCCGGCGCTTCCAGGTGGTCGATGCCCTGCACGCGGTCGAGCTCACGCTTGAGTCCGTCCAGCGTGCTCCGGAGCTTGGCGGCGTGGCCGGCCACGTTGGCGCGGTGACGGTCGAGCTGAGCGAGGATCTCCCGGCAGCCGTGCACGACGGCCTGATACTCGACGGTGCGGGCCTTGTGGAACAGCGCGCGCACCTGCTCGTCGGTCATGTTCTCGATGCGCTCCACGTGGACGAGCGTCGCCTCGCCGCGGATCGTCTCGATCTCCTGCACGAGCCACTGGAAGAGCTCCGTCGTCTCCGCGGTCTCCGGCAGGATCCACGCCGAGCCGCGCAGGCGGACGGCGCCCATGCGCTGGAGCTTGCGCCACACGCCGACGCGGTGCCGGGTCGGCGTGGGCGGGAGGGTCGCCAGCAGCATCAGCCACCGCATGGTCGCAATGTAACGATTGCTACATTCTCTGTCAAGTGTTACATTGCCCACCAGCCCGGAGGGAAGCCATGGACACCGACCACGCACCGGCGCGCGTCCCGATTCGCCAGCTCGTCCTCTACTTCCTGCGCCTGGGCCTCCTCGGCTTCGGCGGGCCCGTCGCGCTCGTGGGGCAGATGGAGCGGGAGCTCGTCGCCGATCGGAAGTGGGTGACGCGCGACGAGATGCGGGAGGGCATCGCCGTCTGCCAGTCCCTGCCCGGCCCGCTGGCCATCCAGGTCGGCATCTGGCTCTCCTACATCCGCGGCGGATTCTGGGGCGCCTGGGCCGGAGGGTGGGCGTTCATCCTGCCGAACTTCGTCATCGTGGCGGCGCTGGCCGCCCTCTACGTGCATTTCGGCGGGCTGTCGGCGGTGAGCGCGATCTTCTACGGCGTGAGCCCGGCCGTCATCGCGCTCATCCTGCACTCCTGCTATCGCCTCACCAAGCTCGGGATGAAGGACGCCGTCGAGTGGGTGCTCGCGGCGGCAGCGTTCGTGATCACCGTGGCCGTCCAGGCCGAGGTCGCCCTGGTCTTCGTCGCCTGCGGCATCGTCGGCCTCGCGTATTACGGCTCGCTCTTCCGCGCGCGCTCGACCGCGTCGACGAGCGCCCTCCTGCTGGCCGTGCCGCTCGTCGTCACCGCGCCGCAGGTGAGCCTGGCGAAGCTGCTGACGTTCTTCCTCAAGGCCGGCTCGCTCACCTTCGGCAGCGGGCTCGTGATCGTGCCGTTCCTCGAGAAGGGGCTCGTGCAGCAGACGGGCTGGCTCAAGGAGCGCGAGTTCCTCGTCGCCGTCGCCATGGGCATGATCAGCCCGGGCCCGGTCGTGATCACCGCGACGTTCGTCGGCTACCTCGTCGCGGGGTTCTCGGGCGCCCTCGTCGCGACCCTCGGCATCTTCCTGCCCTCGTTCCTGCTCGTGCTGATCGTCGCGCCCATCCTCGTGCGCTACCGCGCGAACGCGAACGTGCAGGGATTCGTGCGGGGCGCCTACGCGGCGGCCATCGGCACGATCCTCGGCGCGTGCGTGCTGCTCGGGAAGATCGCGATCGGCGACTGGCTGACGGTGCTCGTCGCGCTGGCGAGCCTGGCCGTCCTGTTCCGGTGGAAGGTCAGCAATCCGCTGCTGATCTTGGGCGCCGCCATCGTCGGCCTCGTCGCCTTTCCCCTGCTCCGGCCGGAGTGGGTGTTCGTGAAGTAGCATCGGGATGACGAGCGTGGATTCCGCCCGGGCGCGCGTCAGCGCCGCGCTCGGGCTCGAACGCAACATCGTCGCGGTCTCGGTGGCGATGTTCCTGCTCGCCCTCGGCGAGAACCTCTGGAAGCGCTTTCTGCCCAAGTACCTCGAGATCCTCGGGGGGTGGATCGGCGATCGATACGGCCGGCGTCGCGCGCTCCGGCTCTTCGTCGCGCTCGCGATGATCGGCTACGGACTCTACTGGCTGGCCCCCTCCTGGCCCTTCGTGTTCGCAGGGCTGCTCTTCGTCATGGCCTGGTCGAGCATGGCCAGCCCGCCGCTGTTCGCCGTCGTCGGCGACGCCCTCCCCAGGGACCGCCGCGCGCTCGGCTTCACCGTGCAATCGATCCTCAAGCGGGTGCCGATCGCCGTGGCCCCCACCCTCGGCGGGCTCGTGATCGCCGCCTACGGCGTGCGCGACGGGGTTCATCTCGGACTCGGCGTCACCGTCGTGCTCGCCGCCGTCGCGCTGGCGGCCCTGGCGCGCATCGATATCCCGGTGCGGGCGGACCCCGTCCCCACGCACATCCTGGCGGTGTGGCGATCACTGCCCCCTCCGCTTCGGTGGCTCCTCACCTCGGACATCTTCATCCGGACCTGCGAGGGCCTGGTCGATGTCTTCCTCGTCCTCTACGCCATCAACGTGATCGGCGTCAGCGCGCCGGCCTACGGGATCCTGGTCGCGGTGCAGATGACGGCGGCGATCGTGAGCTACCTTCCCGTCGCGCGATTCGGGGACCGCTTCGGCCGCAAGCCCTTCGTGATCGCGACCTTCGCGGCCTTCGCGCTCTTCCCGGTCGCCGTCGTCCTCGCCTCGGACTTCCCGGGCCTCGTCGTCGCGTTCGTCGTCGGCGGCGTGCGCGAGGTCGGCGAGCCGGCCCGCAAGGCGCTCATCGTCGATCTCGTGCAGCCCACGATGCGCGCCCGCTCCGTCGGCCTCTACTACCTCGTCCGCAGCCTTGCCATCGCGCCCGCGGCGTTCATCGGCGGACTGCTGTGGGGGGTGACGCCGGCATTGCCGTTCTGGGTGGCGGGCGCCATCGGCCTCGTCGGCGTGATCGTCTTCACGGCGACGGTCGAGGAACGGTACGCCGGATGACGGACGACCACGCGGCGCCGTCCACGGGGCAGCGCTGGGTGGTGCTCGAGCCGGGTCGACCGGTGTACCATCGCGGTGGCCGACATCCCATCGAAAGGCCATCGAAAGGCGGAGACTCACATGGCGTCATCGGACAGGATCGCGATCGTCACGGGCGCGGGATCGGGAATCGGGCGGGCGTCGTCGGTCGCGCTGTCGCGCGAGGGCTGGTCGGTGGTGCTGGCGGGACGCCGCAAGGACGCGCTGCAGGAGACGGCGTCGCAGTGCAAGAGCCGGACGCTGGTGGTGCCGACGGACGTGGGCGACCCGGCGTCGGTGAAGGCGCTCTTCGCGAAGACGAAGGAGACGTTCGGCCGGCTCGACCTGCTCTTCAACAACGCCGGCACCGGCGCGCCGGCGGTGCCCCTGGAGGACCTCACCGTCGAGCAGTGGAAGACCGTCGTGGACGCCAACCTCAACGGCGTCTTCTACTGCACGCAGGAAGCGTTCAAGATCATGAAGAGCCAGACGCCGCGCGGCGGCCGCATCATCAACAACGGCTCGATCTCCGCGCACGCGCCGCGCCCGAACTCGGCCCCCTACACCTCGACCAAGCACGCGGTGACCGGGCTCACCAAGGCCGCGTCGCTCGACGGCCGCAAGTACGACATCGCGGTCGGCCAGCTCGACATCGGCAACGCCGAGACGCCGCTCGCCGCCCGGATGAAGAACGGCGTGCCGCAGGCCAACGGCACGATCATGCCCGAGCCGCTCATGGACGTCGAGCACACGGCACGCGCGATCGTGCACATGGCCTCGCTGCCGCCCGACGCCAACGTGCTGTTCATGACGGTGATGGCGACCAAGATGCCGTTCGTCGGCCGCGGCTGACGCGCCGCTCGGCGCGTGATGCCGTCCGCCACCGAGCGCGTGGCCGCGCGGGTCGCCGAGCTCCGCGCCCGGCGCGGGATGACGCAGGAGTCGCTCGCCGCCAAGGCGCGGATCAACCGCGTCACGCTGGCGCGTCTCGAGCGCGCCCAGCACCCGCCGAACCTCGACACGCTGGCGCGGATCGCGCGCGCGCTCGGGGTGGGTCTCGTCGACCTGGTGAAGTAGCGTCTCCGGACCGAGCCGCGCTCACCACGGCGACGGGGCGCCGGCGGGCAGCGGGATGTCGGCGACGTTCAGCACCATCGAGACCAGCGTGTAGTAGCCGCTGACGCCGATGAGATCGACCACGCCCTGCTCGCCCAGCAGCGCGACGGCCTGCCCGAACACGGCGTCGTCCACGGCGTGCCGGCGATGCAGCGCCGTGCAGAAGTCGTAGACGATCGCCTCGTCCGGCTTCATCCCCGCCGGCCGCCGGTTCTGCGCCAGATCGTCGGCGATCGACTCGGCGAGCCCGCCCTTGATCGCGAACGGCCGGTGAGCGTACCACTCGTACTTGCTGCCCCAGAAGCGCGCGTTGATCAGGATCGCGAGCTCGTTGAGCCGCGCGGGCAGCGACGAGTTGAAGCGCAGGTGCTCGCCCACCTTCTGCACGCGATCGGCCAGCTCCGGGCTGCGCAGGAGCACGCCGAACGGGCCGCGGACCCCGCCGCGCGGCCCGCTGGCGATGGCGTCGTGGACGCGCTTCTGGGCCGGGGACATCCGCTCGGGCTCCAGGCTCGGGAAACGCATAGGGTCGGATCCTCCCGCGCCCACGCTACTTGACCACGCTCGCGCGCGCCAGTAGCCTGCTCCCACGCCGTCGATCGACTCCGCCGCGCAACGGAGGACTCTCATGAGGGTGCGTTACCCATTCCGCACTGCCGTCGTCGTCGCGCTCGCTCTCGGCTTCGTCGTGGCGCTTGCTGGCGCCGCGCTCGCGGACGAAACGTGCAACTCGCCCTACGTCACGAAGCTCATCAAGGGCCAGGAGGATTACGTCTACGTCTGGGCCCTGGGCGTCGAGGGGCTCGGCGACGGCTCGGACAAGCTCGTGACCGTGGACGTCAATCCGAAGTCGAGCCGCTACGGCAAGGTCCTCAACGCGGTGTCCGTGGGCTCGCGCGGCGAGGCCCACCACATGGGCTTCACCGACGACCGGCGCTTCATCTGGGCCGGCGGCCTCGCCGAGCCGAAGATCTACGTGTTCGACATCGGCACCGATCCGGGCAAGCCGAAGCTCGTGAGGACGATCGCCGACATGGCCGACAAGAGCGGCTACCTCGGCCCCCACACCTACTACGCGATGCCGGGCCGGATGCTCGTGCAGGCGCTCTCGAACACGAAAGACAAGGGCGGCCGCACCGGCATGGCCATGTACAACAACGCCGGCGAGTTCGTCACGTCGTACGCCATGCCCACCGACGGCGGCGGCGACGGCTACGGCTACGACCTCGCCGTGAATCCGAGGAAGAACGTCCTCCTGACGTCCAGCTTCACCGGGTATGACAACTACATGCGGCCGCTCGGCGACGTCGTGAAGGACGCCGAGGCGATGAAGCGCTTCGGCAGCACGATGGTCGTGTGGGACCTCAAGGCGCTGAAGCCCTCGAGGGTGCTGAGCGTGCCGGGGGCGCCGCTGGAGATCCGCTGGTCGCTCAAGCCGGGCGACGACTGGGCCATCACCGCCGCCGCCCTCACCTCCAAGCTCTGGCTCGTCAAGCAGGACAAGGGCCAGTGGCAAGCCAAGGAAGTCGGCACCATCGGCGATCCGGCCAAAATCCCGCTGCCCGTCGACATCAGCATCACCCGCGACGGCAAGGGCCTCTGGGTCAACACGTTCATGGACGGCACCACGCGCTACTTCGATCTGAGCAACCCGGAGGCGCCGAAGCAGACCTACCAGAAGGTCACCGGCAAGCAGGTCAACATGATCTCGCAGAGCTGGGACGGCCGGCGCGTCTACATCACCTCGTCGCTGCTGGCCAACTGGGACAAGGGCGGCGCCGACAACGAGCAGTTCCTGCGCGGCTTCACGTGGAACGGCAAGGAGCTGGCGCAGGTCTTCGAGGTCGATTTCACCAGGCAGCAGCTCGGCCGCGCGCACCACATGAAGCTCGGCAGCAAGTCGTTGCGCGCGACGCCGCCGCCCCGGTGATCCGGCGCGGGGGCGCGCGGGCCCTCGTCGCCCTCGGGCTCTGGCTCGCCTGCGCGCTGCCCGCCGTGGCGCACGACGCCGAGCCGCTGCCGGCGCTCGACTTCGAGCCGCCCGCGCCCGGCAGCTACACGCTGCACCGGATCATGGCCGCGCCCGACGGCGAGGTCGTCGGCCTCGACGGCCGGCCGCAGCGGCTCGCGCGCTTCACGCGCGAGCGCATCACGCTGCTCGGCTTCATCTACACGACGTGCGTGGACCCCCACGGCTGCCCGCTCGCCTACCGCGTGTTCGACACGGTGCGCGACGCGGTGGCGGCCGCGCCCACGCTGCGTGACCGCGTGAGGCTGGTGACGCTGTCCTTCGATCCCGCGCGCGACACGCCGGCCGCGATGCGCGGCTACGCGGGCAGCCGCGCGCGCGGCGGCGACGTGCCGTGGCTCTTCCTCACGACGCGGTCCGCGCGCGAGCTGATGCCGCTGGTCGAGGGCTTCGGCCAGGACGTGCGCTACACGCTCGACCGCAGCGGCGGCGCCCCGCGCCGCGAGCTGGCCCACGTGCTGAAGGTCTTCCTCGTCGACCGCGCGGGCTTCGTCCGCGAGATCTACTCGTCGACCTTCCTGCACCCGCAGACCGTGCTCAACGACATCGAGACGCTCGTCCTCGAAGAACGCGGGCGTTGAGTCGCGTCTACCCCGGGGCCGCGCCCTGCGTGGCGACGTAGACGGCGTACAGCGACTGGCTGGCGGCCATGAACAGCCGGTTGCGCTTGGGCCCGCCGAAGCAGATGTTGCCGCACGTCTCCGGCAGCCGGATCCGCCCGATGAGCTTGCCCTCCGCGTTCCACACCGTCACCCCGCTGTAGCCGAGCGCGCGCCCGCCGTTGCTCGAGACCCAGAGGTTGCCGTCGACGTCGGCGCGCACGCCGTCCGGCCCGCACTTGACGCCGTCGATCATGAAGTCGGTGAAGAGCTTTTGATTCGACAGCTTGTTGTCGCTGCCGACGTCGAACACGTGCATGTCGCGGTTACCGCCGGGCCCGGTGTCGCCGGGGCCGCGACCGGTGCTGATGACGTAGAGCTTCTTGTAGTCGGGCGAGAAGCAGAGGCCGTTGGGACTCGACAGCTGGCCTTCGGTGACGACGACGTCGACCTTGCCGACGGGGTCGACGCGATAGACGCCGTGCGGCAGCTCGCGCTTGTAGTCGCCGATTCCCAGCGGCTGACCGAGCCGCTGCTTGAACCGGCCGGCGCGGTTGCTCGGACCGCCGGGTGCGTCGACCGTGCCCTCGTAGAACTGGCCGCCGTACGGCGGGTCGGTGAACCAGTAGGAGCCGTCGGGATGCGGCACGACGTCGTTGGGCGAGTTGAGCCGCTTGCCGGCGTAGCCGTCGGCGATCAGCGTGATCGAGCCGTCGTGCTCGTAGCGCACCACGCGCCGCGTGAGGTGCTCGCACGAGAGCTGGCGACCCTGGAAGTCGAACGTGTTGCCGTTGCTGTTGTTGGACGGCATTCGAAAGACACTCACGCGCCCGTCGTCCTCGAGCCAGCGCAGCTGCCGGTTGTTGGGGATGTCGCTCCAGACGAGGTAGCGCCCCTGCCCGCACCAGGCCGGCCCCTCGGCCCAGAGCGAGCCCGTCCACAAACGCAGGATCGGCGTGTTGCCCTGGCGCAGGCTGTTGAACGACGGATCGATGGTGAGGATGTCGGGATCCGCGCCGTAGACGTTGGGCGCCGCGCCCGGGCCCCAATCGCGCGGCGGCGTGGTGATCACGGTCGCCGGCTCGGCGGGCTTCGGCGGCCCCTGGGCGCGCGCGACACGGGGCGCCAGCGCGACGACGCCGGCGACGGCGCCCGCGGTGATGAGATCACGTCGGGAGATGCGAGCGGGCTCCATGGACGATCCTCCGCGCGAAGAGACGCTGCACGAACCGCCGTCCCTTATATCACTTTCACGCCTCCGCTGCGCCGCACGTACCAGCACGGCCGATAGCCGAAGTGGGGAAACACCGCGTGCGCGCAGATCTCGGTCTGCGGCCGGTCGGTGAACACCTCGAGCTTGCCGCTCTTGAGCCGCGTGGCGAGATACACGGTCATCGTCTCCAGCGCGCCGCCGCGCCCGATGCGGTAGCGCAGCACGAGCGCGTCGGCCGAATAGACGGCGATCGGCAGCGCCACGAGGATGGCGAGCGCGGCGCCGACGACGAGGATCGCGCGCCGGCTCATGGGCCGAGACACGCGCCGAGGAACTGCTCGATCGCGCGATACATCCGGAGCGCGCTCGCCGGATCGCCGAAGGCGCCGTGCCCCTCGTCGGCGAGCACGAGGTACTGCACGTCCTTGCCGGCGGCGCGGAGCGCGGCGACCATCTGATCGGACTCCCGCTGTTTCACGTTCGGGTCGTTGGCGCCGTGGATGACGAGCACCGGCCGCCGGACGTCGGCGGCGCGGAACAGCGGTGACTGGGCTTCCAGGCGCTGCCGGTCCTCCGGACGGCTCACGTCGCCGTAGTACTTGCGGTAGTAGGGCTCGAAGAAGCTCCACGTCCAGTACGACGGCCGTCCCTCCAGCTGCGTCACGAGGTTCGACATGCCGAAGAGATCGACGCCGCAGGCGAAGACCTCCGGCGTGAACGTGAGGCCGACCAGCGTCGCGTAGCCGCCGTAGCTGGCCCCCATGATCGCGACCCGTGCCGGATCCGCGATCCCCTGCTCCACCGCCCAGCGCACGCCGTCGAGCAGGTCGGCGTGGATCGCGCCCGCGTGCTGGCGCACGCCCGCCTCGACGAACGCGCGCCCGTAGCCCGTCGACGCGCGGTAGTTGAGCTGGAGCACGGCCCAGCCCCGGCTGGCCAGGAACTGCACGGTCCCGTTGTAGCCCCAGTAGTCGCGCGTCCACGGGCCCCCGTGAACCAGGAGCACCATCGGCACCCGCGCGCGCGCGCCCGGCGGCCGCGTGAGATAGCCGCGCAGCGTGAGACCGTCGCGGCTCGTCAGCGAGATCGGCTCGACGCGCGCGAGCCGGTCGGCGTACGGCGCCATCGCGCTCCGCGACAGCAGCGTGCGCGTTCCCGTCCGCCGATCGAGGAGATGGTGCTCGCGGCCGCGATCGCGCGAGACGCGTACGGTCGCCAGGCGCTCCGCGTCGTCGAGGCTGAGGATGCGCACCTCCGCCGGGCCCGGCTCGCCCAGCGGGGCCAGGTCGGAGGAAAGCGTCGCGTCGAAGACGCGCGACTCCGGATAGTCGGGATGGGCGATCGCGAACAGGGGCTGGCCGGTGAGCGTGCTCACGCCCGCCGTCTCGACGTCGACGACGGCGTGCTCATGGGCGACGGCCGTGATGCCGGTGGCCAGGTCGAGCCGCACCAGCGCATAGCGGTCCCGGCCCTGATTGGTCAGCAGCCAAAGCCCGGCGCGGTCCGTCGTGAACCCCACCGCCCGCGCGTACTCCTCCCCATCCAGCGTGAACAGCGGCTCCCACCGCGCGGAGTCGGGGCGGACGCGCTCGAGCACGCGCGCGCCGGGTGCCTCGCGTCGGATGCGTGCGCGGACCACGCCGTCGTCGTCGGTCATCCACGTGAGCACGTCGCCCGTGTTGTCGACGATGCGCGTCCGCTCGCCCGTGGTCAGCGCGATCCGATGGAGATCGGCCAGCGCGGTGCGCGGCCGGTTCACGCCGACGACGATGTGCTCGGCGTCGGAGCGGATGACCTGCTGGACGAACGCGCGCTGACCGGCGAACGGCGTGAGGTCCCGCGGCCGCTCGCGCGGGCGCTCCGTGTCGGCGACGAAGACGTGCGTGTTCTCGTCGCCATCCCGGTCCTGGCCGTACAGGATCCGCCGGCTGTCCTGCGCCCAGACGAAGGACTGGATGCTCCGGCGCGAGTGCGTGTCGAGCGCCACGACGTCGTCGCCGTCCAGGCGCCTGACGTGCACGGTGAGACGGCCCTCCGCCATGCCGATCCAGGCCAGCCGCGTGCCGTCCGGCGAGACCTTGTGGTCGTAGCTCGTGTCCCGGTTGGCGAAGAAGGCCTCGAGGGGAATCGGCGGCGGCGTCACGGTGGTGGGCGAGGGCGCGCGCGTGCAGCCGGCCAGGAGCAGCAACGACGCGCTGAGCCGCCGACGGCCACGTCCCATGTCACCTGGCGGCTATTCTACGTGTCGCGGGCGGCGGGCGTCAGGGACGGAGCGCCGCGCGCCCGGCGAGGGCGGCGGCCGTCGCGCGCAGCAGGTGCTCGAGATCCATCGGCTTGCGGATGTAGTCCACCGCGCCGCGGCGCAGCGTCGCGCGCGCGAGCTCGGCGTCGGCCTGGCCGCTCACGATGATCACAGGAATGTCGGGACGCGCCATGCGCAGCCGGCGCAGCACGTCCATGCCGTGCACGCCCGGCATCTTGAGATCGAGGAGGATGACGTCCGGAGACTCCACCTCCAGCACCATCAGGCCGTCACCGCCCGTGAGCGCGCCGACGACCTCGTAGCCGGCGTCGGAGAGGATGGCGGTGAAGAGGTCGACGGTATCGGGATCGTCGTCGATGACGAGAACGCGGCCGAGGCGAACGGGCATGAGAGCAGTCTCCGCGAACGGATGGGCCGGGCCCCGCGCCCGTGTCGCCCGCCGCCCTTATTGACGGTGGACGACCTGCAACTGTCACCCACGCCGATTCTGACAGATGAGCAGGCCGGAAGCCAAGAACGCTGGTGGCCCCACATCTTGTCTGGGGAAGGGATTGGCTACTCGGCGGCCGCCAGCCGGGCGAACTGTCGCTTCAGCGCGTTGACATGCGCAAGGTAGCGGCTGACGTCGTGGTCGCCACAGCGCTGCCCGGGCGTCAGCCGGAACCCGCGTCGCGCGTAGGCGTCGCCCGGTCCGGCGCCACACAAGTGGATGACGGCGGCCAGGTCCTGCTTCTGCTCCAGCGTGGCGGCGGCGATCCGCTGGCGCTCCAGCGTCTGGGCCACGCCGCGATCCAGGAGCCCGGCGGTCAGCTCGACGGCGTGACTGGGCACCACGCGAGAGTAGAGGCCGTTGAACCAGCACGAGCGCACGTCGTGCCAGGCGCCCTCTTCGACCACCACGTGGTCGTGAATGCAGTAGCGCCGCGCCTCCCGGAACGTCGCATCGGTGATCTGGTACATCCCCACCGCGCTCGACGCCGGCTGGTACAGCTCGAAGGGATTCCACGTCAGACGCCACCGCCAGTACGTCCTCGCCACGGGATTGCCCGAGCCTTCGACCTGGGCCAGCGCGGCCAGGAGGTCGGGCGTGATGACGGACGTGGAATGCCGGTGAAAGAGCGACCCGTACTGCCGCCACGTCTCGGGCGGCGCCTTGGAGAGCGCGCCGCTCACCGGAAAGAACAACTCCGTCGGCTTGCGGGCGACCTGGTACAACCAGTTCACCGCCAACCACACTGCCAGGACGACAACCGCACCTACGAGCACCCGGACTCCCAGCGGCGCCACCAGCAGCGCGCGCAGGGCTCGCCGGGCGGATCGGACGACCGGCCAGACGGATGCGATCCGGGCGGAGCGCCGGCGTTTTCGTCGAGACGCGGTCCTGACGGCGCGGGATTGGGCCATCGCGGGATAGCTCCAGTATGAGTTTTCTTCGACGACGAGGTCAACGGCGGAAGGTCGAGACGTGGGAGTGGCGCGCAACATTGCTTGACAATGAGCCGGACGTTGCGGCAGATGCAGGCGGACGGCCGACCACGCAGGACGCTTCCTGCTGGGTGCCGCACGGGCAACGTGTCACCGTACAGCATCAGGAATGAAAGAGAGGTCACCATGAATCGCTCGCGCGGCATGCTCGTGCTGTTGCTCCCGCTCGCCCTCGTCTTCGGCAGCGTTGCGACCGTCTCCGCCGTCATCCTGATCGTCGTCGTGTCGCTCCTGACGCTGTTCGCCGTCGTGGGGGTGAGCTTCACCTACTACGCCGACGTCCGCGCCGTGCCGATGCCGTCGGCCGACGTGGGGGCGTGCGACGTCGTGATCAGCGTTCTCGATGAGCGCGGCGACATCCTGGACACCCGGCAGTTTTTTAACGTCGCCCCGGGGGAAATGGTCTCACTTCAGTATCGAAGCCGCGCCGAGCCGGGTGGGACCGAGCCCATCCGGGCCACGGTGAGGTCCAGAACCGTCCCCCGCAGTCCCCACCCCCCGGGCCCGTGTCCGATTCTCGCCAGCCTGCAGGTCGTCGATGGGACGAGCGGGAGGACGGAAGCGATGATGATGCCGGCGTCGCAGCAGGTGGTGCGTGAGACGACGCCGGGGCCCTGAGGTCGCGGGCGCAGTATGGGCGGCGCCTAGGCCGATCATCCAAACCGTTCTTCGACTTCATGGGTAGCAGCACATACGGGGGGTTCGGTCTGGCGAGCGAGACGATGCGCCGGGTAACTGAGGACATTACCGGGATTACCGGCGCATCGCCTGCCGCGTCCAACGATGGTGGCGCCCGGAGGAGTCCGCCCAACCTCCCATCGTTCCGCAGGGCGTCGCGCTAAACATGGGGTCGGCGGCCTAAGGTGTTAAACCATTAGCGGTTTGCCGAGCGGCTCCGCGCGCGCTACACTGACGGGCCCTTGAAACATTCCGCGGCCGGGCATCCCCGGAGACTGGGGGGAGGCGATGTTCACGAAGATCGCAGAGACGGTCGCCGCATTCCGTCCCCGTCTCGAGATGTCGTTCGAGGAAAAGCGGAGAGAACAACACTCCGGCCAAGTTTCCGGCGACGCGCCGCGGGAGCCGGTCCACGTGGGGCCGGCGCAGTTTGTGATCATCAAGCTCGTAGTACTCTTTGCGGTGGCAATTCCAATCTCCGCACTGGTTGCTACCGTGTTTCACCGCCTCTTCCGCGTCAATTACGAGGTCGTGGGGATGATCACTGCGGCGCTGTTGGCGTTTCTCATTTCGTCTGTGCACCAAGCAATCGTCAACCGCGTCATTGCAGCTTTGCCTACCGCCGACCTGACCAAACACTTCGGGACGAAGGTTGACGCAACGATTCAGAGTCTGCGAGGTCGAAAGCGCGGGAAGTCCCATCCGAAGTAACTGATTAGATGCCCCCGACGACCCCCGTACCGCGTCACGTCGCGGCAATGCGCATCGTCGTGAGCCTGTTCCTGCTTGCAATCGGAATTCTGATCCTCACCGCTCCGAATTTTCTCTTCCCGCACAAGCTCGACGAGAGTGTCCAAAAGATGGCCGTGGGCTGGATAGGCGCCGTCGTGGGTTACTGGCTGGCCTAGCCGTCTGAGGCTCGCGGGCTAGGCGCGGGCTGATCACCGGCGCGGAACGGGCCGACCTCGCGTCCCTGCCCGTGATTCACCTCCGGGGGCTCCACGAGCGGGGAGCGATGGCACGACGGTCACGTGGCGCTCGACCGAGACGGCGAAAGGGCGGGGCGTACCGTTCACACTCCGAAGCTTGGCGAATCATCACTGAGTGTATTCCCCCGCCTGGCTCGACAGAGCTCGACACTGATTTGCCGGCTGCAGCCTGGGCCTGTTCGCCGCAGCGGTCGCGCGCCTTGAACAGGTCGACCCGGATATCGGAGCGGTTACCGTACGCGAGTTCTATGACTTGACGCTGCCGTGGCACATGTTCGGTCGCCAACTTCCGAATCCGTATGATCAAGCGGCGGCGTGTCAAGTTCTGCGGGCCGACGGCGTGGACCGGACTTTTCGAGGGCACCGTCGGGGCCATCGCGCGGCCCCCTATTGACCATCCTTCTCCGCGATCGGCGTTTCGGGACTCACCGCGGCGGCGGCTCGCGCGCCCGAGGCCCGGCGGGCGATCAGTTCCAGTCTTGAGAGCGTTCGGGTCGCGCGGGCGCCTTAACGACGCTCGTAGGGGTCAGTCCGCGCACCTGTCGGTCGAGGATTCGCGGCGCGTAGACCGGCCCTCTCCGCTCGTATCTGTCGGGCTTCGATGGCGAGCAGTTGGCTGGCATGGATCGCCACTTCGGCGGCCTTCACCAGGTCCTTCGCCCGTTCGATCATTGCCTCGCCGACGCGGATCAAATTCTCGAGTTCGTCCGGGTCGATCGCGGCTCGTGCCGTCTCGCGGAGATCAGCGTCGTCCATCGCGATGGGCCCCCGGCGGCGCATACATCACCTCGGCGTTGGGCTGAAGGCCAAGCCAGATGCCACGGGGTCCGACGCCCGATGCGCCTGTCGGAGGCCCGATGGACGGCGCGCCTACCCTACCCCATTCGGCGCCCGGGCGCAGCCTCGTGCGGTGGGCCTCCACTGAGAGTCAGTCAGACGGACGGCGCAGGGGCCGGCGACCTGAGCGGATCCGGCGGCGGGACTGCTCGATGAGCTCGCGCGAGCGGCGGTTCATCGTACGGGACAGGCGAATCGTGTCGTCGGTGACGAGCAGTCGCCAGCAGCGGAAGTGGAACCGTTCGCCGTCCACGAGGGAGCCGGGATCGTCGTCCGCCAGCGGCTGGCTACAGTGAACACACTTCGTGCGATAGACGATCGCCACCACCCTGCGCCGGCAACTCGTACAGATCGAGGTGGGGTGGAAGTCAAGACCCCTGTCGAGGAGCCCGGTGGTGATCTCGCGCATGTCGCTCAGGGTTGTTCCGCACACGAGCGCGAGGCAGGGGTCGCAGAGGGCGTCCCCAGGCGCGTCGAGGAGCAATTGTCGGGCGAGCGCGGCGGGGGTCATGCGCGACGAGTGTCCCAAGGCGAGCCGGCGTCCGCAAGGGGATGGGCCGCGACGACGTCCCAGCGCGGCTATCGTGCGCTGGCGGTGCCGGCGCGGCGCATCGCGAGGCGCGCGCTGACCTCGCGCGCGAGCTGCTCGGGCAAGCACGGCTTCATCAGGTACGAGACCGCGCCGGCGGCGAGCGCCGCGGGCTTGAGGTAGGCCTTGAGATCGTGGCCGGTCAGGACGACGATCGGGATCGACGCCGTATCGGCGTCGGCCTGGAGCTGCCTGATCGCACTCCAGCCGTCGACGTCCGGCATGTCGAGCTCCATCACGATGAGGTCGGGGTGCAGTTTGCGCGCCTTCTTCACCGCTTCGCGTCCGTCCCGGGCGACCGCGACCATGTAGCCGACCATGGCGAGGTAGAAGGCGTACATCTCACGAGCATCGGCGTTGTCGTCAGCGATCAGAATGAGGGGTCGCGTGAACGCTCCGGTTGCGGCTCTGGCTGCGCCTCTGTCCGTTCGCACGTCGCTCCCCTCGGAGCTACGGAGTCCCCGCGAGAACGCAACACTCGCGCCATAGGTGAACCTGCGAATAATCGCGCGTTCTGGTCAAGGAAAGGCCCATGCCGCTAGTAGATGTAGGGAAAGATTTTCCCTACTACGCAATGGTTGGTCGCTGATCTGCGACGCGTTCGCGGGAGATCATTCCGGACGCGCCCTGGCGCGGGACGATCATGATGCCGGCCCTGGTCGCCGTCTCGCTATGCGGCGTGCTCATAGCGTTGCCCGACGCTCAGGCGCAAGCATCCGAGACGTGTGTCAAGGAGGCCCGCGCTGCGCTGGAAGTGGACTCGCCTACGGCATTCGGTCCCGAGGCGATCGTTGAGGGCCCGAAGACAATCGCCACAGTTGAACGCGAGGAACTGGCCAACATCGCGAAGTGCTCTCAGTGTCCTCAGACGCCTTTTGGTT
>WNEQ01000112.1_pt1 | contig 37319 bp, 29 predicted proteins | sample 5399971 | NCBI WGS metagenome assembly WNEQ01 (sample SAMN13153330, study PRJNA577476) | soil metagenome | isolation source: 20 cm grassland meadow soil 2 days after 1st rain plot 5 | place: USA:California | collected 2015-09-18
GTTGGACCCGGCCCGTGGGCCTGTATCTCTCCGATAGCTGGTACAGGCGTACCCGCGGGCCACATCGGAGGTCCCTGCTCTAGGGACGCCAGTGGAAAGTTAGTTGGAAGCGCGATAACCCTTGATGGAACAGTCCTCTTGTCGGAAAATACTAACTTTGTGCGTTGCTGTCCGAATGGTCCATCAGCGACCTCTAGCTCTCTATACAAGGTCAGCTATGCTGACCACAACAATGATGGAGTGGTCAACATACTCGACCTGGCAGATATTGCCTCGCACTATGGGACAGCTGACCCGTACTGGGTCAATCCAAATATTGCGTCAGGCACAACAGTCGGAGCAATAGACTTGGCAACAGTAGCAATATATTTCGGTCACGGCATAACCGCCCCGTACACGCCACGAACCCTTACTCAGGTCGACCCGCAGATAGATCCTTTCTTCTGTCCCGCTACGGGTTGCTAGGGACAGATGTGGACATCTCTCGAACGCTCTTTTTTCAGATAGACTTATACCCTCGCGACTTGCTCGCCTCCTGAGAAGACTCTTTGTTCAGGGTTCTCAGTCTTGCGATAGTTCTCAGTCTGTCTGTTCTTATGGTGTTGCCGGGAACCTATACTCCGGTTCGCGCGATCAACCAGACTAATCCCTTACGTTTTTCGCCCTTCGGGCCTTTCACGCAGCAGATGATCATTCATTTTTACTCAGACTTCACCGTGATGTTCCAGCATTTCCAGCTGGGAGAAATCGACATCAGTGACTGGCCTCTACAATCCAGTGCCGACATCAGCACTTTCTGCTCTAACGCTGACTTCTTCTGTACGAGCCCTCAACCTCAGCTCGGATATTTCGGGCAGGAACTCAATAGCCATACTCCGTTTATGGGAATCGCGCTGACACAAGCAAGGACTACCAGTCCACCCTCGTACACCACAACCTCTACTGCAGCAGGCTGCAGCAGTGGTTTCGGCTCGTTGACCGTTACTGTACGGAATCAGGAGACCAGTTCGATCGTGTTAGACTCACTGAACGCTTTGACCGTCGCCAACCAACCGAGCGGGTCACCATCGGCAACCGTTAGCGACTCAGGAGGATCAACTCCAAACGGCGTGTACAACATTCCATGTATCCTCGCTGGGACCTACAGCCTTAGATCCAGCGTCTATAATGCCACCGGCACTACCGTGGCCATTGGTAGTGCAACGACTACCTCAGGCACCCTTAATGCCAACTGGAACAGTCCGAGTAATGTGAGGCCAACTAGGAACAGAGCGCTCCTCGGCGCTGCGATAGCTCACTTGCTTGATGACCCAGAGTTTGTTTCCAGCACTTTCGGTCCCGTAGCCTCCGCACCTTGCGCTTTCATGGTTCTCGCGCAAGGACAGGTCTGTCCAACCGGTACAACAAGTTCATACCAGTGCCTTCTCCCACCATTAGCTACTCCCGCACCCTGTCCAGCATTGAATCCTCCGGGCGGTGCCGCTACGCAGAATGACAATGCTGAATGCCAGTTTGGTAATCACCTCTGGCTGAACGTGATCGGATGCGCCTCAGGCGCGACCGGCCACGACCTCGGCCCCTACAACGTTGGTGACGACAGAGTGAACGTCAATGCTCGATTCTGGAACACCGGAGCTTTCGGCGTCGTCCAAGGTTATTCCGGCCACGACGACTTGCGAGCTGCGTGTGACGATCTCGTTTCAATGGGTCTCACACTCTCGCCCTCAACCGCCACCTGTAACGATGTGGCAAATGCGGCTGACCTGACCACGGACCCAGGCACATACGCGCACATCGTGCCTGCCGGGGATGGTCACATCAAATACTACATCAGGTCCAACTTTGGAAGACAACAGTTCGGCCAGGTCATCGCCGACACTTTGAACTACCTCTTTGGAACCCCTCAGAACAGAGCTGCTCAGACAGGTTTTGTCGGCACCGTCTGCTATGGTCAGTGTCCTCAGTACACTCCAAGGTACTACACCTTTACCCAGGTGCAGAGTTGCGTCTTTGCGGACACCCCGGCCTCCGGGGGCAGCCCAGATTGTTGGCAGCTATACACGGCGGGGCAGGGCTTCGACCCGACAGCAGACCAGTACTACCTGAACAGAAACAGCATTCAAACTGGCACCATCTGTGCCGGCGTGGCTGCGTTCAAGCCGAATAACTACGACTTCTGGTGCGATCCGCAGACAGACACTGACAGCAACGCGGGTGAGTTCTCCGCAACATTGGCTATCTCAGGGCAGTTCTTCCAGAGAGCGCTCCTCGATGAGCTCAACAACGCGGTTAGCATCCCAGGCTTCTCCTTCGTTGACACTTTCGCTGAGAACAACGGCTTCAACCTCCAACAATGCACCACACAGTGCTCACCCACTCAGTCGAGTATAGTCAATACCGTAGGCTTCGGCACGCTGGCGGGAAGTGCTTACTACACGTTGCTGAACGCTCGTCAGGTTCCGGGATATACGGCTCACGTCGCGGCGTACCAACCTATTCCCGGTTTGATTCGCAGAGGCTTCTCGCAGGACACTAGCAATCTCAGCCCGTTCACGTTCAACAGCGTATGGGAAGGTGATGTGCTCGCCGATATTTACGACACAATGCTCAGCCCTGATCCTAACACAAGTGGTGGGAACACCCAGTTCATCGATTGGGGAACAACCAGCCACAGTTCTCGCTTCAACGCCAACGAGCTTGGATGCAACTCTATCAACGGATGCTCTATCGGAGTCACTACACAAATCTGGCACATACGCAACGACTGGAAGTTTTCCGACGGCAATGATGTCAAGGCTAGTGACGTAGCCTACAGTATTATAGCGTACCGAGACGTGCCATCTTCCTTGTTACAAGGCTACGTGGTAAACGTAGTCAGTGCTTTCGGTCTCGACTGCGGTGCCGGGCAACCATGCAAGACACTGCAGGTTAAACTGCAAGGCCAGAGCTCACTGTTCGAATACAACATCGGAGCCACTCAATACGTCCTTGAAAAGTCGTTGTGGGCACCGTACTGCGGAGACCCACCAATTCCAGGTGGGACCTGTGCCAGCCCCTTGTTCGATCCCATGTATCCAAGCGCTAATAGTCCGGGTATTGAGGTAGGACCAGGTCCTTGGTCGTGCATTGCTCCGATATCTGGAACAGGCGTATCAGCAGGCCATGTTGGTGGTCCATGTGCTGAGACATCGACTGCCTTGACAGGGGGAGCAATAACGCGCGACGGCAGAATTCTCCTTCAGGCGAACACGTTCAACGCTCGATGTTGTCCAACCGGACCAACCTCTACCGGCAGCTCTCTGTACAGGATCAGCTATGCGGATCACAACAATGATGGTGTCGTCAACATACTAGACCTAGCTGATGTTGCCTCGCATTACGGAACTACTGACTCGTATTGGGTCAACCCGAACATTGCGACAGGCAGCACAGTCGGAGCTGTAGACCTGGCAACTGTAGCAATATACTTCGGACACGGCACAACCACGCCATTCGCTCCCGAAACGCTCTTTCAAGTCGACCCACAAGTCGACCCATTCTTCTGCCCAAGCAACGGCTGTTAATGATTCCGGAATCTTCCACTAGATTCCGCTCTTTCTTTCCCGGATAGACCGATCCGTATCACCTCTCCATGGCCCATGATCCTATGCGAGGCTGAAACGCGACGTTTACAAGGCCTCGACGATCAACTGACGGATTCAGTGTTCCTGAATGGGTCTTCCAGAGAAAATTAAGCAGATAGAGGAGGAGATGAAGAAGACCCAGATCAACAAGAAAACCGAACACCACGTCGGTCTCCTCAAAGCCAAGCTCGCACGGCTGCACGAGGAGCTGGAAAGCTCCACCTCCAAGGGTGGAGGCCCGGCTTTCGAGATCCGCAAAGGCGGCGATGCAACAGTCGTTCTCATCGGCCTGCCCAGTGTTGGCAAGTCGACTATTCTGAACCGGTTGACGAACGCCAAGTCGAAAGTTGCGGCCTATGCTTTCACAACTCTCACTGTTGTCCCGGGAATTCTGCGTCTCAACGGAGCGGACATCCAGATCCTCGACCTTCCAGGAATAATCAGCGGCGCCTCCTCGGGACGAGGCAGAGGGAGGAGAGTTCTATCCGTTGCGCGAAACGCGGACCTCGTCCTGCTTGTCTTGGACGTGTTTCAGCCGGGACAGATACAAGTATTGAAGAATGAGCTTCACGGGATGGGGATTCGGATCGACCAGAAGCCCCCCGATGTGGTCATCAGCAGGGGCAGTAAGGGAGGGCTAGCTCTTACCACGAGCGTCAAGCTTACGAAACTAACCCCGGCAACTGTCAAGGGAATAGTCGAGGCCTACGGGATTAGTAATGGCGGCATTTTGGTACGCGAGGATGTCACTGACGAGCAATTGATCGACGTCTTGACCGGAAACCGGAGGTACGTTCCCTCTCTAGTCGTCCTAAACAAGGTAGACCTTGTGAACGAGCAATACCTCGCAGCGGCGAAGAAACAGATCGGAAGCGATTTCGTGCCAATATCCGCTGAGAAGGGATTGAACATGGACCTTCTCGCCGAGAGAATCTGGGAGACCCTCAATTTCATCCGAATCTATCTAAAGCGTCCTGATGGTGATGCGGATTTCGAGAAGCCACTAATTCTTCCAGCCGGCTCCACGTTAAGGGATGTCTGCAAGAAGATCTCTCCGCGATTTGTCGAGGGGGCCAAGTATGCGTTCGTTTCAGGGTCCAGCGTGAAATTTACTGGTCAGCGAGTAAGTCTCGATCATGTACCCGTAGACAAGGATGTCGTTACGATTATGCGATAGGATACCAGAGAACTCAGTGGCCTAGATTGAATTCTTCATGAATTGCTCTTACGGCCTCTGCGCCGTCGGTATGAGACACGACGAAGGATACGTTGTATTCTGAGGACCCTTGTGCTACCATACGAACATTCACTTTTCGTCTTGCGACTGCGGTGAATATTCTGGCGGCTACACCTGGTGTTCCTTTCATTCCTGATCCAACAACGGCGATGACGCAGGCATCTTTCTCTTCAGCTATTTTGTCGACGAATCCCTGGCCCATCAATGCAAGCTGAAGCGCTCTGACTGCGCGGTCGACTTCCTTGTTCGCAACAACGCAGGATATGGTTGCTTCAGAGGAACCCTGTGATATCATCATCACGTTGACATTGTTTGAGCCGAGTGTCTGGAAGACCTTCGCGGCAACTCCGGGTGAGCCCATCATTCCAGTCCCGCTGACCGTAACGATGCCCACGTCCCTGATGAGCGAAACCGCTTTTACAACTTTCCCGCCATTGGGCAACTCGCTGGCTGAGACTAGGGTCCCGTTCACGCTGGGATGTGACGAGTTCTTGATCCGCACCGGGATTTTCTTCTGTGCTGCGGGCTGCAGAGCCCTTGGATGCATCATCTTGGCTCCAAAAAATGATAATTCTAACGCTTCGCCGAATGAGACGTTTGGAAGCAAGACCGCGTCCTTGACGATTCGAGGGTCTGCTGTCATCAATCCATCGACATCGGTCCAGATCCAGATTTCTTCCACGGCTAAAGCGGCCCCAAGCAGTGCCGCTGTGTAATCGGACCCTCCTCGTCCTAGCGTCGTGATGCTGCCGTCAACCGTTGATGCTACGAATCCAGTTACGATTGGAACTACCTTGCGATTCCACAACGGTTCCAACCGTTGACGGATCTGGTGGTAGCTGATCTCCAGGAGGGGCTTTGCTTCGCCAAAATTATCATCGGTTGTAATGCCGGCTTCCGCCCCCGTGAACGGTCGAGTTTTCAAGCCAGTCGCAGTCGCAGTCTCGGCGAGAATAGGGGTGGAGAGTCTTTCGCCGAAGGAGAGGAGATAGTCTCTGCTCCGAGGTGTCAGTTCTCTTAGATGTGCAATTCCTTCGACGGTTCGTTCAAGCTCGGAGTTCAACTGTTTAATCCGCTCTAGGAGTTCCCTTGTCCCGGCTTTGCCCGTGATCAATGGGACTATCTTGCGATGTGAGGCCTGGACCTTTGAGAGGAGTTTCTTCGCTCTTTTCAGGTCTCCTTTCCTGGCGAGTTCACCGATCGCGGCAAGTTGGTCGGTTGTTTCTCCAATTGCAGATGCCACTGCGACGATCTTGTTCGATGCTGAGAATTTCTGGAGAATTTTTGCAGCGTTTTTCATCTTTGAGGCTTGGGATAGAGAAGTTCCCCCGAATTTCATGACGAGTTTCAATCCGTTGTTCCTCTAGACTGCGTACTCTTTGCGTATGCTGACGAGATCGCGAACAATGGCGCTGGCGGTTCTCTCGCCTCCTGCTCCCGGCCCGATGAGGGTTATGTCTCCCGCGTGCTCCGTCGAGAATGTGAGGGCGTTCAGTGTGTCTGGAACGCAGGTGGGATCGTCCGCCCGGATTTCCTCAGGTCGGACAGAGGCAGATGATTCCTCGATTCTGCCGATGAGTTTGACTTTGACCCCCGAGGCTTGCGCTGCTCTAAGTTTTCGGGGCGTGATCTTCGAGATCCCGGTTATGTCGACGTCTCGCAGACTGAAGCCTTTGGCCAAGATCCAGTTTGCTATGATGACTATCTTTGCTGCTGTGTCGAATCCTTCAACGTCGTTGGTGGGGTCTTTTTCTGCGTAGCCTTTCTTCTGGGCCTCCGCCAGGGCTTTCTGAAATGTTAGCGAGGAGTTTTCCATTCTTGTTAGAATGTAGTTTGTTGTTCCGTTGAGAATTCCTTTGATTCTGGCGATTCTCTCTCCAGGCATGCATTTCGCCGCGAAGTCAAGGAACGGCGTTCCTCCGCCCACAGTTCCGCTGAAGCAGAGCCGTCGGTTTCGATGACGGGCAAGTTCGAGAAGAGCTGGCATCGCCAACGCTAAAGGCCCCTTGTTGGCTGTAACAACGTGTTTTCCGGTTGAGAGGGCTGTTTTGATATTGGACAACCCCGGTTCGCCGTCTTTGAAGTTGGTGGGAGTTGTTTCCACCACAACTTCGGCGTCACTATCGGATATGATGCGGGTGCTGTCATCGCTGCGACGTCCGCTTCCGGGGTACTTGGCCACCGTTCCATATTTTTCCTTGGTCTTCAGTACAAGGGGAATGTTGAGGCCTGCCTCGTCGAAGCATGATCCTTGGCTGTCTACTATGGTGGTGAGTTGAGGTCGGAAACCGTAGGCTTGTACTATTCGTTGTTCGTCTTGACGGAGAACCTTGATGAGTGCTTGGCCGACTGTTCCAAAGCCAGCGAATATTATTCTCAAAGGACCCGCTCAAGACGTTCTAAGCGAGACGCGCCTGTAATTTCGAGATTGTAACCTGTCTGGGATTTTGGCAGTCGCTCCAGCACTGACGGATCTTTCAGACCATGTCCAGTTGTCACGCAAACGACCGTCTCAGAAGGATCTACTTGGCCATCCTCAGAGAGTTTCTTCAGCCCCGCAATTGAAGCCGCACTAGCGGGCTCTACGAATATTCCCTCGAGCGTAGCTAGCTCTTTTTGGGCCGCTAGGATTTGGCGGTCTGTTACCGTTTCCGCGGTCCCCTTAGATTCTCTTATTGCGCGCAAGACCTTTGGCCAGCTTGCCGGGGACCCTATTCTAATGGCCGTAGCGATTGTCTGAGGATTGTGGATTGGACGAACCTTGCTCTGTCTACTTTTCACGGCCCTCGCTATGGGAGCGGCTTTCTCAGCCTGAATCCCCATCATTCTAGGCCGATCTCTCACGATCTTTAGCTGCTGGAATTCGGAGAAGCCTTTCCACGCAGCGCTAATGTTACCACCATTTCCAACTGGCAACAATACAACATCTGGACACCTCTCGCCTAGCTGGTGAAGAATCTCGAACGCTAGCGTCTTCTGTCCTTCAAGTCTAAACGGGTTGATAGAATTCATCAAGTAGAATTCCCTTCTCTTGTCAGCTAGCTCCATAGCCATTTCGAGGGCCTGGTCAAAGTCTCCTCTGACCTGAATGAGCTTGGCTCCGTGCATGATAACCTGGAGCATCTTTCCCCCTGCCACCTTTCCTTTCGGCATGAGAACAATGCATTCCATGCCAGCCCTCGCCGAGTAAGCGGCTAGGGAGGCCGCTGTGTTTCCCGTTGAAGCGCAGAGAACCTTCTTCTTACCGAGCTCTCTTGCTTTTGATATCGCGACGGTCATTCCACGGTCTTTGAAGGAGCCGGTCGGATTTTCCCCTTCGTTTTTGACATAGAGCTTCTTTAGGCCGAGTTTGCGTCCGAGGCGTTTGCAATGGTGGAGGCCTGTTCCTCCCTCAGCAAGACTAACGATGCACTCTTCTTTCTCGACCGGTAGAAGCTCTCTGTACTTCCACACCGACAGCTGGCGGCTCTTCCAGGCGGGTTCTCTCTTTTCGGCTAGGTCGAATATTACCTCTAATAGTCCACCGCAGATCTTGCACCTGAACCCCGCTTCTTGAGCAGGGAAGCCTCTCTGGCATTCGAAGCATTGAAGCTTGTAACTCCACAACGGGTCTATTCGCTCCGGATTACGCGTGCTCCTCCAGCAGCGCCTGTAACGAAGAATGTGGATTCAACATTATTCTTCGAGAACTCTCTGACCATTACCCTTCCGATTTTCTTAGGGTCGTGCTTCGTCTTGTCAACGAATGCAACTACGCTCGGGCCCGCTCCGCTTATCGCGACCCCACTGGCATGTGCGGCCAGAGCAATCATTTTCACCGCTCTATAGCCGGGAACAAGCCTCTCTCTGTGAGGTTCCGCGATAGCGTCTTCCATTCCGCTTCCAATCAGATCGAGGTCTCCTCTGGCGAAACCGAGCGTGATAGCTGATGCCCGTCCAACATTGAGCACCGCATTCCCCGTCTCTATCTTCATGGGCACGAGCCTTCTAGCTAGACTTGTTTTGTTTTTGGGGAGTCGAGTTTTTGGTGAGACGACAACAACAGAGAGTTTGGCCGGTGGTTTCACGGAGACGGTTCTGAGAGGTTTTCCGTAGGCGATTACGAATCCTCCGAGAAGGGACGCGCCAACGTTGTCGGTGTGGGCTGATCCTGAGACGGCGGCTTCTCCTAGGCTGGCAGTCTGTACCAGTTCGTCGCTGGAGAGGTCCAGCTGCAGTAGATTATTCATCGCTTGGGTGCAGGCTGCCGCTGTCGCACCGCTGCTTCCGAGACCCAGACCGGGCGGAACATTCTTTTCTAGAGTTATCTCGACGCCCATGTGCAATCCACTCCTATCGAGCAGTGCTCGGGCTGGTGGACCGGCGGAATTCTTGTTTCTAGCTCGCGGCAGTTCCCTGCCAAATGGTCCGCGGGCTTTGATCTTGATGGTTCCAGTATTGGTTGTCCTGACTTGCACCCGGTCCGCGAATTTGTTGAGCGCCAGTGCGAATACGTCGAAGCCTGCTCCCAGATTAGCTGTCGAACAGTACGCCTCGACCCTTACTGCCTTGCCGGGAACCATTGAGCCGATTTCCCGACTGAGACTCAGCTCTTCTTCGATAATAACTGGTCCTATACCCACGTTTCTATTTTGAAAGTTGGTGAGGACTGGCCAAATCGTCCAGAATGAACCCTGTTTCGCAATCTGGAAGGCCACTTCAAGATCACTGCTAGATTCGTTCGGGCCGATCGCTTTTTTGCCGAGCCATCTAAGCCATGATTGCGCCCTGATCCGCCGGTCTCGCCCACTATGTGCGCTAGAGGGTGAGCGTTTTAGAAAATAGGGGTCTTAGCGACCCGACCTTGCGTCGCACGAGTGGTTAGACCGAAACGGTCTCAATAACGTCTTATTCGTAGTCATGAGTAATAGACCATTTCCGTGACGCATAACTGTGTACTTCTGCGGAATGCGCTTCGTAGCGAAGCAGGCTTTTCCCAGCCGAGTTCGATTCTCCCGAGCACGATCAATGTTAACGAAGACTCCATCAACATGTCTCTAAATGGCTCAGATCATCTTGAAATCCGTCTGCGGAATATCTGCCCGCAAGACCATTCCTGAACTTCCGTCCAAGACCGCGTTGTAACTTCGTCCCTTATACTCGTAGGTGCTGAACCAGATTGGCGCGTGGATGTATGTCGGTTTGTCCACTTTGAAGTTTGTATTGAAAGACGTGATCTGGTCGATCTCCTGTTTTGCTAGAAACCTCTGGTTCACATCCACTTCCTCTCTTGCATGCTCGACCGCTTCCTCGTTGGTCATCTCACTGTTGAGGAACTTCGCTCCAGAATCGATCCTCTTGAAGTCGAAAGGAATCTTCCCTGTATCCGGGACCGTATAGTCTCGGGTCGGAAACTGCGCGCCCTTACGGCCTAGCACCAGCCAATCGTAATCCCGGTTTATGACACCCTTCCTAGGCGAAGGAGGCGAGATTCTCTCCAGTACTCCTTCGTATGTGCTTGTTGCCTCTATAGGGACCAGCCAGAATGGAAGATACCGTAGCTCCAGTGTCAAGATCTTGCTCTTTTTTGCGAGGTCTCCTGGTTTCATGAATCCTTCTCTCATCCAGTCCCGCAACGCGTTCTCAACGCTAGCTGCGTTATTGTTGTTGAGGATGAGACTGTGTTCCAGCTGAAACGGTTCGTCTGCCCCGACGACCGCCGTGTAACCGCAATACCGACATGTGGAGACGATCTCGCCAGGGTTTATGTTGAGAGGTGCGCCACAGTTCTTGCATTTTATCTCCGAGACAATGCCTGACAAGGTTTCTTCCTCGATGTTCTAGGATAGAATTAATGAAGGCCAAATTAAGCTCTCTAACACTAGGGAAGGAGAATTGGCAGGACTCGGTGCTCTCAAGCGGACAATGGGCTTTACGATCATTCTTGTCTTTGCCATATTCCTCGGTCTCCTCACCATCATCTCCGCTTTCTTCCTCGACCCTATCACCGGACTAGCATTTGGCCTTGTAGGGGCATTTTTCATCATACTACTCCAATACCTGATAGGTCCAGTGATTGTCAGACTCACAAGCCGTCTCCGCTATCTTGCTCCTGGCGAAAACCGCTGGCTTGAGTCCAAAGTCAGCGAGCTTGCCTCGAAGGCAGATATTCCAATGCCCCGGCTTGCAATGTCGCCTGACCCAACACCTAACGCGTTCGTGTTTGGCCGGACCCGCAAAGGCGCCACCCTGGCCGTCCATCAGGGTCTTCTTCAGCGTCTGGACGAGAATGAGATCGAAGGAGTCATAGGACATGAGCTAGGTCACGTGAAACATCGCGACTTTATCGTTGTAACCATGATAAGCGCAATTCCTCTAGTCGCGTACATTATCGCCCGATCCGTTCTCTGGGGCGGCATCGCCAGCGGGTACAGCGGCGGCCGCGGCAACAAGAACAACAGCGCAGGACTCTTAATTGTCGTGGCCGTTATAGCTTACGCGGTCTATATCCTCACAACCCTGCTCGCGTTGCGATTGACCCGTCTCAGAGAAAGCTACGCAGACGCATACTCCGCCTATCTAACCCAGCAGCCGAGAGAACTGGAGAGCGCCCTCACAAAGATCGCCTACGGTCTCTCTCTCGCACCGGGCGAGCCTCACGGCGCCCGAGCCTTCTTCATCGAAGACCCCGCCCAGGCAAAACAGGATGTCGCCGGGATAATGGACCAGAAATCGAAGTATGATCTCGACAGAGACGGCGTCCTCAGCGAACGAGAGCTGGAAGCGGCCATGGAAGCAGAGTCAAAGTCGAACTGGCGGAAAGCGGCTCAGCTCTTCATGACTCATCCGCCCACCTACAAGAGGATCCTTATGCTCAGAGAGATCGAGCAGGACATGAACTCCGGAAACTTCCAGCAGTCCAACGTCTACAACCACGTCTAAGAGACATTATCTGTCCTCAGCTTTCGATTACAATAGAACTATAAACTGGAATCATAGCTCGATTAGCACGATCGAAGATGCCTCGTGTTCCATGGGCACCCCTGAACGCCGGAATATTCCTCATAGTTTTCGGCACCATAATGCTCGTCTCCCTCGTCGGTGTTGGTAACCTCAATCCGTTCACTGGCATACCGCTAGTCTTCTTGGTATTCGGGATCTGGCTTATCATTGCAGCCCTTGTCTTGCCTGGTCCTGACGATCGGTACGCTCCTCCTAGATCAATGATCCTCGCTTGGGGCGGAATGGTCGCGTTCCTCGGAGCCATATGGTTCGTCGGCACTATCGCCCTCGCTCTTGTGCCGGTCGTCCTTCTCGTCGTATTGGTGGTGGTTGGCATTGGCGCGGTCGGCTATGCTTTGACTCGAGCTGAGGCTAAGAAGGCCCACCCGGCAGTCACATAGGCCGTGTACGATTCCAAAGCTCGATACGTCCGCAGCCTCTTCTCCAAGGTCCCGCTAGAATACGACCTGTTACTTGGACTGCTCAGTTTCGGCCAAGACAGAAAATGGCGGGCGTTTGTCGTCAAACAAGCGAGCCCACTACCTGACAGCGTCATTCTAGATGTAGCCACAGGCACGGGACTTTTGGCAGCGGATTTTGCAAGGGCAATTGCTGATCGGGGACTGGTTGTCGGTGTCGACCTGACGCTCTCAATGCTTCAGACTGCGAGAGAGAGGTTGAAAGAGAGAGGGCTAGAGGGTCGAACGGACTGGGTCTTGGCCCGAGCGGAGAACCTGCCCTTCAAAACCGGCTGTTTCCGGTCCGCGTCGATCAGCCTTGCGCTTAGAAACGTGTCTGATGCACGGTTGACTTTTAGAGAGATGGCTCGAGCAACCTCTCAGGGCGGGGTGGTGATCTCTCTCGACTTCGCGCGGCCGCCAAACAGGGCATTTCAGTTATTCTATTATGATTATCTTCTGGGGCTGTTCCCCATCTTCGGAAGAATTGCCTCACAAGCCTGGGGGAGAACTCTGTCATACCTCGGTCGTTCCATACTGAAGTCTCGAACTGGGATTCAGATTGCGGCTCTGATGATTGAGGAAGGCGTGCAAGATACAAAGCCTGTTCCTCTAACACAAGGAATCGTTTGCGCAGTCTATGGAAAGAAACGATAGTAGGCAAAAGCCAAAGTGAAAATGTAAAGTGGCCACGGGAAACGCATCAGGCGTGCATAATCCCGAGCGCTCTCGCTCACGCCTTGTTTCCCCTGGAAAGGCCACTTGTCAGCGAGAATCCGACTTTGAATCTTGCGACAGTGCAACAGCCTCGGATTCTCGACTTGGTTCTGATCGCAAGGATTCATCCTTGCTCCGGAAGCTCAACCAGACCAAGAGTGCAAGCGCTATGAATAATGTCGGAGTTGTGTAGAATATGCTTGTGGGGTTCAGAGTGTAGAGAATACCGCCCAGGTAGGATCCGACCACAAACCCAAGGCTCTCCAGCGTCAGATAGAACCCGAACTGTCCGGCTCTCGACCCTCCCTTCCGCACAGTCGAAAGAATGGAGTAGCCGACGAGGCTCGGTGCCCTAGCACTTCCGATGAGGAAGACCATTGGAAAAGAGAGCAAGGGGTTTCTGGCCAAAAGGACCCCGATGAGGCCTGTTGAAGACAAGACAAGACCCATGGCCATGGTTCCGCCCTGGCTCCTGGCGTCTGCTCTCCTACCGAGGAAAATCGCGAAAACTGCTGCGCCCAGAGATTGCACTGCGCCGAGGAGTAGTATGATCGAGGGGCCTAGTCTAAGAACATCTTGGAAGTATAGAGGTATGAAAGGCGCGGCAACACTCCACGCAAGAGCGGCTCCGGTGAGATAGAGGAGAAGCGTCCCTTCTCGCCGTGACTTTGGGAATTCCAGTCTGGGAGATTTGGCGTCGTTTTCCAGCGCGGGTTGTCGTTTCATGAAGAAAAGAACTATCGTCGAGATTGAGAAGAACACGAATGTAAGTATGAAAATGTCTCGAACTGAGATCCAATTGAGTAGAGCGCTTCCGACCAGCGGTGAGAAGACAATTCCAAGTGGGGCTGATGCCCAGGTTATGCCGAAGTTTGACGCGGACTTGGTTCTTTCGGCAGCTCCTGCGATGTACGCGTTGAAGGCTGGGATATTGAACCCTGATACTTGGAGGAGGATTATCCCGGGAATTACGTCGGTCCAGGTTCTCGCGAAATAGTACATGAGTGGGGGTGGGATGCTCATTGCCCAGCCTATGATCAACAGCGCTTTCAGCTCGTACTTGTTCGCCAGTATTCCTCCGGGAATCATGCTGAGGGCAAGGGCGAGGAACCCTATGGAGAATACGAGGCCAACATTGCTGGGGGAAGCTTGGAGGTCTCGCAGGTACAATGGCCAGATGTAGTTGTAGAGTCCTAAGCCGAAGGTCCAGAGGAAAAGTGACAGAAATAGGAGCCGTAGGTCTCTGGGAAGGCTTTGGACTGAGGCTAGAAGATTCAGTCGGCTAGACGAAAGCAAGACTCGTGGCCTTTGCCTAGGGGTTCGGTGAAAAAGTGCACAGGTCCACTGTCAGGAGATTACGCCTGTTGCAATTAGTACTCCTGAGATGAAGAAATAAGAGCCGAAGGAGAGGAGGACGACGCCGGCGATCAAATCTAGCGCCCATCTTGGAACCCGCATCAGATAGTCGTAGGAGAAAGCGCACACGACGAGAAGGAGAGTAAGGCTCGCTAGTGCGCCTACGAGGGTCCACTCTATATTGAAGGCTCCAGCGGCCGCGAGAATGAGACTTGCTTCAAACCCCTCCGTCATCGTGATGCTGAAAACCGGTAGACTGTTTCTAACCGAGAACGGTATTTGCCCTTCCGCTGTTGTGACGCCACCGCTGTGGCTACGATCCTTTTCGACGACCTCCTCGCTCCATTTTTCCATCTTCGCTCTGAACGACTTGCCGCGAAAATAGTACTTGACGAATCCTCGCAGAAACCGGTAGGAAAAGTATAGTATGACAATTCCCGGTATCAGGTTGATCAAGGCATCTGAGATCGTCTTTAGTGCAAGGAAGGCTTGTTCGACAACAAGGAACGTGAAGATGGATCCGAGGCCTCCAAGAGCAACGCCGAGGAAAACGTTCCTTCTACCGATCTGCTTTATCGTGGCAAGAGAGAGAATCGCGACCTCGCTGCCTTCTATCAGGATAGCTTTGAAAGCTAGGAGGAACGATGCGAGTATGACAACGTCTAGCCCAGCCACCTAGATTTCCCATCCGATCCTTGTGAGCTGCCCCTAAGCCTTCTCGAACTAGCGCGCGTTCATATCTCTGACGGTTTGCCTAGATTAATGGCCCGAGGCAACTTCACCAAAAACCGAAGTAAAGCTACTCTTAGGGGCCTGCGGGTGCTCTCTTCTCCTCAGTTTTCTTGAAGTTCAGGGAGAGAGAGTTGACGCAATATCTCAGCCCTGTTGGTTTTGGGCCGTCCTCGAAAACATGGCCTAGATGACCGCCACAGTTTTTGCAGAGGATTTCGACTCTGTTCATGAAGAGGCTGTGGTCCGACTTTTCCTCCACGTTCTCTTTTTCGGCTGGTGACCAGAAGCTTGGCCATCCAGTTCCAGATTCGAACTTGGTATCAGATGAGAACAGTGGGGCTCCGCATCCTGCGCAGACGTACATTCCTTTTTCCTTGCTGTGGAGGTATTTTCCGGTAAAGGGTCGTTCGGTCGCCTTTTTTCTCAAGACCTCGTAGGTCTCAGCGTCCAATTGTTTCTTCCATTCTTCTTCTGATTTTTTCATACTCTCTGTAGGTCGATCGCCGTAAATATCCTGATCGTTGCGCACCGTATTCTGCCCCGAGAACTCTAGTGTACACTGGGAGATTGCGACGCTATGCTAGCGAGTGCGAGTGTACAGTTGTCCGACAAACGGGTTCGCGACTTTCTCATCGCCAATACTCGTTTCTGGCCCGTGGCCAGGATAGACAATAGTCTCATCGTCCAAGGTGAAAAGCCGTTTCCTGATGGAACGAATTAGTGTGTCAGGGTCTCCGCCCGGTAGATCTGTTCTCCCTATCGATTGGTGGAATAGAGCGTCTCCAGTAAACACGTATCCATCTCCTGCCAGGCTGATGCTCCCTGGAGAGTGTCCTGGAGTATGAATCACTTCTACTAAATCGTCCCCCACCGCTATTTCCTGTCCGTCAGCGAGAAACTGATCGGGTTTGGGTGGCGGAGGAACACTAAAGCCCATGAGCTGTCGGACCCGCGTCTGCATCGACTCGAGAATCTCGATGTCTTCCTTGTGGATTGCGAAGGGGATCTGCAGCTCTCTCTTTATTCTATCGACCCCTAGAACATGGTCGAAATGTGCGTGAGTTGCCACGATGAGTTTTGGAGCAGCCCTGATGTCTTTTACAAAGCGTAGTATTCGTTCCGGTTCATCTCCCCCGTCGATTATGATCGATTCTTTTTCTGACTCTAGGATGTAGCAGTTAGTCTGTAGGCGTCCTAGCACTAGCATGTGTATTTTTGCCATTACGGTACTCGCCGAGTTTCGTTATTCTGGAAGAATATGAACTTGGAGTTGCAGTGCTCTCCCGAATGAGCTTACCGAACCGGTCCGGTCTCGCGGGCATGAGTATCGCTTCCAAAGTCTTGGGATATCTTGGGGCGTAGTAGACAATCCTGAGGTACCCATCGAGTGACTAAGCTATCGAGACCTTCCAAAAAGGCTAAATCTGTAACTACGCCGCTCATAGGTTTGGAAAACTATCATGAAAAAAATTGCATCAATTTTGCTCATAGCTTTGCTAACACTATTCTCTGCACCGACACTCACAACCGGAGTCTCAGCAGCGTACAGCTCGCTTGGTCACATGCGAGTCAATCCAGCCCTAACCATACTCGACCAGGCGTTCAATCCATCGACCGGAGGACTACCCTTCTGCGCCAGTGGACGCCTAGGGTCAATCCTCTGCTACACTCCTGACTTCTACAAATCTGCATACAATGTTCCAAGTAGTCTCGACGGGACCGGTCAGACCATAGTCATCGTCGACGCTTTTGGAAGCCCCACACTTCAAGCTGATCTCAATAAGTATGATACGACCTTCGGCCTACCAGCAACGACCGTTACAGTCCTATGTGGGCCAACATGGTCAGGCGCATCAACAGATCAATGCCCAGCATTCGACCTTAGCCTCCCGATCGACCAGGCATGCGGTGCCTTTGGATGGTGGGAGGAGACAACGCTAGACGTGCAAATGTCCCATGGATTAGCGCCAGGAGCAAACATCGTTCTCGTCGTTTCCAACGACTGTCAGGACACCAGCTTCAACGCCGCAGAGAGTGCCGCGGTGAATAACCCGGCCCTTCACGGCGCGATCATGTCTCAGAGCTTCGGCGAACCTGACGATCTGGTCGGCTGCCTCAACTTCCCGTGCACCCTCATCGACCACTCCATCAAACAGCAGTCTGACAAGATTTACAACACTGCAAGGCGAAACGGCTGGACAGTCCTTGCTTCCTCTGGTGACGACGGTGCGAACTCAGCACTGTCAGCTGTAGGAACTACTGAACTCACTCCATCCTGGCCCGCCACCAATCCGCTGAACCTAGCGGCAGGTGGAACACAAGGTAACCCGTACGGAGGCCAGTATGGCCCACCTCCAGGTAGGGGCGGCACGAACTCTTGCCCCGCGAACACAGACTGCAACACCGGGCTCGTCATCATAAACGGTGGAGCCACCGGCTGCGCTACCGCTCCAAGACCGGGCGTACCAACAAGCTGCGTCCCCGTCGGATACGGTGGAGAAGCAACATGGAACGAGTTCAACGTCTTCGGGATACGGACAGCCTCTGGTGGAGGAGTTAGCTTCCAGTATGGCAGACCAACCTACCAGACCAACATGGCCCCCAAGTGGACTACAATCCTCAGCAACTCGGTCAAGGGCAATGGCAGACTAACACCAGACGTTTCCTTCGACTCCTCGATTGATGGTGGATTCCTATCGTGGATAGGTTTCCTCGGTGCTTGGGGAGTCTTCGGAGGAACAAGTGCTGCTTCGCCGGCTCTTGCAGCAATCATCGCACTCCTCAACCAGTCCCACGGGAGCCCAGTTGGCTTCCTCAACTCGGCGATCTACCAGCTCGCAGCTAGCAGCAGCTACAGCAGCGCATTCCACGACATCACCGCGGGCGAGAACAGCGATACTCTCGGCCAGTTCGGAGTAGACGGGTTTGCAGCTGGAACGGGCTACGACCTTGCGACCGGTTGGGGAACACCCAACGTAGCCAATTTCATTGCTGACCTGTCGGCCATCTGTACGCCTGCTTGCCCCGGCCCATAAGCCACGATTCAAGCAAAACAGCAAAGACGAAAGACCGTGCGAGAAGCACGGTTACCCCTATTTTCGACACGTCTTAGAGTTGAACCCAAATACCGATTGAATGAAAAAAAATGACATTCACACATCCTCTTCTCCCGACACGACGCTAACAATTTGAGCGACAAAAAAAAATACTGGAGAAACGAAAATTGATGACGCGATCTTCGCAAGCCATTCGCCCGTTCATTTTCCTTAGCCTGTCGATCGCGATGCTCTCGCTCTTTCCAGGAACAATTAACCTTGCAAGGGCTGAGGGTTTTACCGGAACAGTAACTGTCGGGGTCAACCCGGACGGGATCGGCGTCGACACTTCACTAAACAGGATCTATGTGAGCAACTACGGGAACAACGGAACCTTTCCCAGCACCGTCTCTGTTCTCAACGGTGCCAACAACAGCCTCATCGCCACCATCCTCGTTGGTGTTAGTCCGGCCGGGGTGGCCGTTAACAGCGCCTCTCACAGAGTCTACATTGCAAACTACAATTCAAGCAATGTCTCGGTAATCAACGGCGTTACAAACGCCGTCATCGCTAACGTAACCGTCGGAACACATCCTAGCAGAATCGCTTTGAACCCTGCGACCGGCGAGATCTACGTAACAAACTCCGGAGACGATACTGTCTCGAGGATAAACGGTACGACCAATACTCTCGTTGGTAACATACCCGTGGGAAGAAGACCGACTGGCATCGCTCTACTCTCTTCGACCAATACAATCTATGTCACAAATTCTCTTGATGGCACAGCATCAGTTATAGATGGGAAGACTCATAGCGTAATCAAAACTCTCCAGGTAGGGAACGACCCGGGAAACATAGCCTCAGACAGTATTACCAATCTCGTCTATCTTGTAAACAGCAATTCCTCCAATGGAATTGTAACACTGATTAATGGGACAAGCAACACTCTTGCGACCACGATAGGAGTGGGCATCTTTCCGAGCGGTATCGACGTTAACCAGGTGACCAACAAGATCTACGTCTCCAACTCAGGGGAGGGGACCGTCTCAATCATCGACGGATTCACCCTGACAGTCATTGACACAGTAAACCTGGCATTTGGAACCATTCCCGGGGTTGTCGGGGTCAACACTGTAACAAACGAGATCTATGTGGCAAACGGGAACCGGAAGACGCTCTCAGTCTTGTCGGGACACTCGACAAGCACCGGTTTGGCCTGCAACCCCTCGACTTTGTCTCCGAACGAGAGTACGACATGCACGGGGACAGTCACGGACCTCTCCGGGTCAGGAGCCTCTGCCCCAACTGGAACGGTTTTCTTCTCGTCAAGCGGTCAAGGCTCCTTCCACGCCAGCAGCTGCACACTTGGCGGAACGGGAACTACGACTACATGCTTCGTCTCATATTCCCCAACGGGTTTCGGTATGGGGCCCCAAACTATCTTCGCTACTTATGGTGGTGACGCAACCCACATGAGTAGCTCAGGCCAGACCGTCATCACGTTGACCGGCGGTACTGTCGGGGGGACCCTGATTCCTACGAATAAGTTCGGTTACTCAACCTATTTTGTAACGGGCACTCTCATGTTTTACGTCGTAATCATTTCGATTATTCTCTACACGCGGAGATTACAAGAAAGCGAGGGCTCAATGAAAGATGACCAATAGTAGAAAACATCAGCGAAACAGTGGTGCCGGAAAGACTCCACGACACTGAGAACTTCGACTAGCGAGAACGCGCAGTTTTTCTCGTGTCATTCCCTTAGCTTGGGATTATCTAGTTGTTCCAGTAGGGTCTTGTCGCAATAAAGTGGAGTTTTGCGTCTAGAAGATCCTGATAGAATTCTTCCTCTCTGTCACGCATTGTGGCGAGTATTCTGCTGGCTGTCTGCGGTCCTATTCCATAAACGGATTGGGCAATTACAGCTCGTCTTCCATAGGAGATAACTAGGTCAGCTGATCTTCTTGCTCTCGCCAGAACCTTCTGTTCGTTTTCGTCGAGATTCTCTCTGTTCCTCTTCTTCTTGACGATGTCTGCAGCGTAATGGCTGGACCAGAAAAGTGGAGCGAGAAGTCTTGACCCGCAGGAGGTGCATTGAGGATGGTCCGGAAGATCGGCAATCAGGATCTCGGGGTTAAGGATTCCGCAATCGAAGCACAGCATGTCTGTCACGCGTCCTTCTATGGAGATGCGGAGCCTCGCTAGATTATCAGCAGCCACGTTCTCTGGAGCTATTAGTTCCGGGACGTCCACGTGCCGGTAAAGAATGTGATAGGCTAGAGGAGTTGGCCTTTCCTTCGACTGAAAGAATTGGACTTCCATTGATCCTTTTTTGATCCGTAGGAATATTTCTTTGACTGCATCGAAATCGGAGTGCTCCATAAGCGCCTCCCTGATAGTCTCGTCGTAGATGGGAGTAAGTCGGTACCTTAGCATCAATTCCTTCATTGCATCTCCATACATCAGTCGGCCCCGGTTCAGTGCCCCGAACCTCTCCGCGATGTGTTTCATGTGAAGTTGCCATGGAAAGTGACGGTGGAGTACGCCATGGCACGCGCCTCCTAGCACAGTTTCCTCAACTCCGAAGATCTGTTTTCTGAATAGCTCTTCCAATTCGAGGTCAGAAGTGTCGGCGTTCATCTCGAAGAGAATGCGATAGGCGTCGGACCACCACATCCGGACAATGCCTTGGCGGCGGAACAGTTCCTCAATCACTTCACCGAGCGTGAAGTTGACAATATCTCCGAGGTGTGTATGGAGGATGATATATCGATCAAACCCTTCGATCAGGACACGTTGGTCAGTCGGGACAGCTGCGCCTGTAGCCTTATGGGCTTCGATCTCTTCAACAACTCGTTTCAGCCCGTAGACGTCGGCCGGCCACAGCTGCGACAATCTCTCAACCGAGATCGACTTTGGAGCATGTTGGGCAATGTTTCTTTCAACAATCGCCCTATAGGCGCCGACCTTGGTTGCAAGAGCACGGGGCACTGGGAGTATTTGCCCATCCCATCCAGGGATCGCGGCTGTGGGATCGTTAATGGGGAGAACGTAGACCTTAGCGTCATCTGTTATCTGCTTGATCTGCCAGACTCGGCCCTTGACGATAAAGTTGAGTCCAATGCGTGCCTTGGTGATCATGAATTCCTCGCCGAGGAAGCCGACGTTTTGCAGGTTCGTGAGGTCTACAACTAAGTATCGGCGTTCGTCGGGGATCATGCTCAAGTTTTCGAAATAGTAGAGCCTGGTCCTTGAGGTGCGGTAGAGTGTGTCCTTCTCTCTCTTGAGGTAACCCATCTTGTGCATGAACTCGATGACCTTGTCAAGTGGGTCATCCTCTAAGTCTCGGTATGGGTAGGCTCGTTTGATGATGCTCTTGGCTTGTGAGAGTTCCAGGCTTCCTTCCGAGTCCATCAGCACTCCAGCGATCTGATGGGCGAGCACGTCCAATGCTCCAATGTGGATGTTGGTATGCTCTAGTCGCCCCTCCTTCGCTAGCTCGATAACTCCAACAGATTCCAAGAGATCCTCGGTCGAAACGGAAACGAGGACCCCTTGTGAGGTTCTTGTGAGGGTGTGACCGGATCGTCCGACTCTTTGCACTAGACTGCTTACTTGTCTTGGGGACATGTATTGGATGACAAGATCGACGGATCCAATGTCAATTCCCAGCTCAAGGGTACTCGTGCAATTGTGAGTCACGACACCTCCAACTGCGTAGGTTTGAGTATGTTCAACCTCAAAGTTGACAACGTCCACTTTCCCTTCAACATTTTTGACTGAACGAACCTGCGAAATCCCGAACTTACCTTCGATGAGTCCGTCAAGCAACGGAGATTTGAGGAGTCCGTTGAGACGAGATAGAGAGTCTACACCGATACCTCTTTTCGGGTTCTCATACTTTGTGGAATAGCCGATCAGTTTCCAAAGCGTATACGAGGAGATTTTTCTTTCGATTCTCTTGAATTTGATGTACGGGCCAAGACCGTAGAAGGTTCTTTGTTTTCTTCCGAGATAAGGGGCATTCAATTCGCGGGCCTTAATGGATTGTTCTCTCACAAGTTCGAGCAATCGCGACTTGTCGTCACTATAGACCACACTGACAGTGAAACCCTCACCGGAGGCTCCGTTCGCCTTCCGAAGCTTGGGCTTCATTCCGAGGGACAGCAGTAAGAAAATCAAGTACTCTCGATTGACGGGATCGAAAGTCACAAATTGAAGCTGTTCAAGCCGGTTGTAGTTCCTTACAACAGTGCATCCATCTCCATCTAGGTACCCTGCTAGGAAGGAGCTTACAATATCGAACGGGAGAGGTAGAGTCTTCCACAGATTGTCAAGAACATTCGATAGCGGCTTTGAATGAGCCTGCAGCACCATGCGCGGCTTGTTCCCTCGAAAACTCGAACCACTTTCTCTAATCACAGCACGATACATTGAACCCTTGTAAAAGTCTGAAAGGTAAGATTCTACCTGGCCAAGCTTCTTTGAGTCGGTGTTGAAGAAACGCATGTATTTGTCGCCGTCAGACTTGCGGAAACCAAGTAGATATCCAAGTCGGAGGTCAACCCAAGACGGAAAAGTGTACCTCGTTTGCGTAGTGCTGAAATCGTTGACCTTGAGAAGGTCATCATGACTCATGACTAACTTTACAAGGGATAATCGACTTACCTCTGAATCAGGGTTTCCCGACGGATCGTAACCAAGAGAACTTATGGTCGGATTCTTGACGAAAAGATTCGGATAATCAATCAGGGCGTAAGTCGGGATTGGTGGCCCTTGCATTCGACCGATCGTGACCAAAGCATCTCCAACGACAAGTTGGCCGGCCGTTTTCCACGCAAAGCCATCTGCTCCCAAGCACAGGACGGGATGATTGGGGGTGACCCTAAGGAGACCTAGTTCATGCCTAACGTGCATCAGTCGATCGGTTGTGTTTCGGTACTTTCTCATGACTGGCCTGAAAACGGTTTTGCAAGAGTCAAGGTCATAGGAGAGGACACTATCTCCTACTGTAATCTCTCTCCCATGTCTCACACCACGCGTGGTAACGATCATCTCGTCCTCTGGTATGCAGACGAGTCCTTTGATCTCTCTAGCCTTGAATGCTTCTTCGGCTCTAACTCTTTCTTCTTTTGGGAGTGAGCCATGATGAACCATTATTTTTCGGTCCATCATGTTGAATTTCGACCCGAGCAGCTCGGCGTTGACGCGGCTGTTGACGAAAATGAGAGTCGAGTCGTGAGCTTCCACCAAATCATCGACAAGTGTAAGTCGGGCGGCAGCCTCCGGAGTAGTGTAGAGCCGCTGAGCTAGCTCGCGATCTTCTTCTCCGGGCAGCGGGTATTCTACTTTGTACTTGGTCGGCTTGTTGAGCGGAATCTGTACTATCTTGACTGGCTGATCGCCTCCGAGGAACAGTGCTATCTCCTCGGGGTTGCCTACTGTGGCTGAAAGTCCTACTCTCTGGTAGCCGTTGACGCAGATTTCTCTGAGGCGTTCGAGGCCGACGGTCATTTGAACTCCTCGACGATCACCTGCCAGTTCGTGAATCTCATCAACTATGACGGACTTGACGTGTCGTAGATGTTCCCTCATGCGTTTGCCTGGCAATATTGCTTGGAGGGTTTCGGGTGTTGTGATGAGAAGGTCAGGGGGTTTGACTGCCATTCGTCTCCTATCTTTGGCAGGGGTGTCTCCGTGTCGGATCTCAACCGAGAAGTCTAGCTTGTTGGACCATGTTTGGAGTCGTTTGAGGAGGTCTCGGTTTAGCGCTCTGAGCGGTGTTATGTAGACAAGTGAAATGCCTTGTCTGTCGTTATTCCTGATCATTCTATCGATTAACGGAAGTAGCGCTGCTTCGGTCTTACCTGAACCAGTGGGGGCGATTATGAGGACATTGTCGCCTTGGGCAATGAGGGGGATGGCCTCCACCTGAGGCGGAGTGGGCGTCGAGATTCCGGTCTCTTGGAGCAGTCCCTTCAGTGGAGGAGAAAGGAGGGCGAAGGCTTCCGGAGCCATGGATGCCATTGAGCAGTTAATAGAATTGGGCAGCTCGAAGATAAACTTCCTAGGCGACCAAAAGTATCGTTCGAACTCCTATTTCTTCTCGGTTATTTTCTTCAAAAAGTCCTTGTAGCTAAGGGCTTTCATGAGACCGGGAAGTTCCTTCTTCAAATCTTCTGGCCTGATCATCGTGATCCATCCTTCACCGTAGGGGCTCTTGTTGACCAGCTCCGGAGCGTCTGAGAGCGTGTTGTTTACCTCAAGCACTACGCCTGAGATTGGGGAATAGACGTCGGCAACGGCCTTCACCGACTCGACTGTGCCGAGGCTCTGCATCTGGGCCACCTTCAAACCTACTTTCGGGAGGTCCACATAGACGACTTCGTGCAACGAGTTCTGAGCATAGTCGGTCACTCCTACTCTGCACTTGTCTCCTTCAAGCCGGACCCATTCGTGCTCTTTCGTGTAATAGACATCTTCTGGAACGTTGTACTCGCCTTTCACTGTTGGATCTTTCCCGGAAGCCTAGGCGAGGGTATGATTCGGTATAAAGATTCCAAGGTAGGACCATTCCCGGATGCACCATCGCGTGCGTTTCTTCTCGCAGGGTTCGTGGGTGGGTTCGGCGTCAGAGGCTTGTGGTCTAATCTGATAATGAGCGAATTCGGGTCCGAATCGTCGATCTCTCTCAGCCACTCATGCGACGCAGGACTCGGTCGCTAAGACCCCTTTATTTCTAGAACACTCGCGGTCTGGCGTGGATAATGGGTGAATCTGGCGATTCAGGGCGCAATCACGGTTTAGGTGGGTAGGCGAAACTAGGGGGTATCGTGTGAGAATACCGAGCGATTCTCGGGAGTCGTTCGGGGGAGTATCCCGGATCGCAGAATAGGGTTCATTTTGGGTTTCGAAGAGCGAGGACGGTTTGATGGGACATCTACCAGCGGTTGTTGTGGACGAAGTTCTCCACGGGTTTCCTTCTTGGAAGGCCGAGTCTAATTGATGGATGCCCGAGATAGATGAGACAGGCAATTTTGACGTGCTCGGGAATCCCGAGTATCTTCTTGACCTCCGGTTCTCCCCGTGTCAAGGTAGATCCGTGAACGGTCAAGCATGTAGCGAGACCTATGGCATGGGCCGCCAGCATGAGGTTCTGGACAGCCGGATAGATACTCGCATACCTGACCTCCTCACTCTTACCAACACGGTTGAGATCAACACAACAATAGATTATGACTGGCACTTTCTCGGTGTTCCGAAGCATCTCAGTAGCCTCATCATACACGTCTCTCATCCGAGGAGACATTCCCGTGCTACCGGCGAGCCTTGCAAGCCAGGTCCGCAGCATTGGTTCCTTGAGACGGGCCTTGACCCTCGCGTCACGAACTATAACAAATTCCCATGGCTGGGTATTGCTTCCAGAGGCGGCCTTAGATGCAGAATCAAGAATGATCCTAACCTGATCCTCAGGGATCGGGTCAGGCTTGAATTTCCTGACCGACCTAAGCGAGTTGATCCCGTCCAGTAGCGACATCTCACTCGGCATGACGACGCGGACTCCACTCAAGGTTAAAGACTCTCGCGCCCTAACTTGACATCGTCAATTGCCAGGGTCTCAACATGAGCGACTGAAAATCGCTGTTGACCTCGACGGGGTCCTCGCTGAGACAATGGAAGCATGGTGCAAACGCGCCAACGAGTTCCTAGGCACAAGCTTCAAGCTTGCCGATCTAGATACGTGGGCGTCCTGGCGAAAACTTGGAATCAGCAGGGAACAGTTTTTCCAGTTCCTAGACGAGGCATGGGACGACTGGGAAAGCATCCCGCCCACAGAACCGAGACTGGCGGAAAAAGTCCGAAAAATAGCCCGCTCAGGGCAAATCGACGTCGTGACAGGACGAAGCAAAGAGAGCGTTAGCGCAGCCAAGAGCTGGCTCGCCGAACACAAGATACCATACCGGCGATTCGTGCGCGTCCCAGGATGGAAGGACAAGATCTTCCTAAACTACGATGTATACATCGATGACGCTCCAGAACTGATGCCCTTGATCTCGCGCAACCCGAAAATGTGGGGAATACTCTACAGCCGGCCATGGAACAGAACAGTCCCCGAACTACGCCAAGTCTTCAGGGTCGAAAGCTGGACAGAAATCTCAAAACTGCTCGAACAAATACGGCGGTGAGAATCACACTGTCAGAAAAGTGGGTTTCAGGTGTTTCGCGTGGTATGGGTGGTCCTCGCGGAACCCATGAGGCCGCAGTTTACCCCCAAAACGAGACCTCTATTGTTCGCTGCCCGTCGAAGTCTCTCTGTCCTTGCTGTCCTCGCCGAACATGGAACTAGTATCCGAGAAGATCGAACCTGTTTCCGTTGATGACGACCCGAACAAGGAACTGTCGGAAGGCACCTGCCAAGACGGTAGTGTTGTGTCTGGAGTTGGTGCAGCATTCGCAGAATCTGTTTTCGTTGCGGACTTTGGTTTCTTTCCTTCCTTGACGTATACTATTACGATCTTGTATGATTCGTGGCAGCTCTTGCATCGTCCAGCTTGGACAACTCTCTTGAGCTTGAGAGTGCGAGTCTTGCAGTTGGGACAGTCGATGAACCGGCTGCGTGCAACTGGTTCTTCCTGGTTGACGGTCTTCATCGGCACAACCCGTCAACTCGTCCAATCTCGACATAGCCATTCTGTAACCATTGCCGTAGACGAGTCGTCACCCATTCGATCTACAGCCTGTTCGAGAGCTTCGATAGAAATGGTCTAGCGCAGCACGCGTCAAGATCTGAAAAAACAGATAGTCCCCTATTTCAGGTCCGTTGGTTTTGACACCCTTAAAAGTAACTTAGCACAAGAAAACGGATTATCAAGGAAAGGTCGAAGTTGAGCCAGCCGAGCAGTAGTGCCTTTTACGATAGGGCGAAGTCCCAGACCAATCTTCAAGAGAAAATCATGCTCCTCATTCCAGGATTTCACGGATACAAGGAGAAAGAAATCCGCCGCGAGTCAGACAAACTTCTCAGAAACCAGATCTATCAGAAACTGTCCAGCGCAGAATCACAAGCGAAGGACACCTACAGAGCCCTGGTGAACCAGGGCATCAACGACACGTGGGACGACACTGATCACTTGATGGCCCGACTTGACCGGGTTGTTGAACGGATCAACCATTCCGAGTACGGATACGCCGGCTTCTTTGACGTCACAAAGGTCAAGGAACCTGACCTAGACCGAATGATGGATTATGACATGCAGCTCCTAAAGATGACCGACACCGTGACCACCGCTATTCAGGGACTCAAGGATACAGTGGATAATGGACATGTTCAGGACGCGAAGGGGAAGATCTCCGACGCGATGAAGGCAGTGGACGCGCTTGAAACTGCGTATAACGGACGCAAAGACGTGATCCTGGGAGTCCAGCAGTAATGCCACAAGTCATAGAATGGCGAGGCGCGGGCCCCGACGACATCGTCTGGCGCTACCCAGTAGAGGAAATAACAAACGCCGCCCAACTGGTAGTTCACGAGTACGAGACAGCAGTCTTCCTAAGAGACGGCAAGGCCTACGATGTCTTTCCGCCAGGGAGACACACTCTTACAACACTCAACCTACCTCTCATAACCTCAGCGTACCGGATATTTTTCGGCGGTAAGACTCCATTCACCGCTACGGTGATCTACGTCTCCACGAAACAGTTCGCTGGCAAATGGGGCGCGAAGGCCCAGACGACAGAGCTGGCTCCGCTGATGGTTCACGGGACAGCCTGGCTAAGGATAACCGACTCGAACCTGTTCGTTAACGAAGTCGTTGGAGGTCAGGGGGCCTTTAGCACTCCGCAAGTGGACGACTTCATCCGAGGATTCATCAACGAACGAGTCATCGATGAAATGTCCAAGTATGATCTTCAAACAGCGTTCACCCAGCTTGACAAGGCATCAGTCACTGTAAAGGTCAACATCAACGATGCTCTGAAAAGAATCGGGACCGACCTTGTCGATTTCAAGTTCGAAGGAATCGACACCTCTGATCAGTTCCGAGATAGACTGTTCTGGATCAAACAGAAAGCAGCCACCTCAGACGTACTTAGGATGGAGACCGCTAAGGACATCGGTTCGAGCCTCGGCTCTTCCTCAGGCGCGGGATTCGGATCCGGAATGGTGCTCATTCCCCAAGTAATGAACGCGCAGATGCAACCCGCGCCGCAACCTCAAGCCGCGCTCGTCGCATGTCCCAAGTGCGGAAACGGCGTTCAACAGGGCGCGAGGTTCTGCCCCAACTGTGGAGCAACAATGTTCGTAGCACCACCCCCGGCTCAAGCCATGACCCCTTGTCCAAACTGCGGAAAACCGGTCGCCGCTGGAACCAAGTTCTGCCCTGAATGCGGGCAAAAGATGCGATAGCCTATCCGTTTCTGAGACCTCCAGTCCGCGCCCTTTTCCCCGGTTCAAGGCAAGCAATTGTCGAATCAGTCCCCTACCCGGTGTCAGAGCTAGACGATTGTACCTAGTCATTTTCTCCTTCTTGTCTGTCAAAGATGTTCGAAGAGGCCAGAGAAGGCCCAAACAAGACGGCACCGCCCCAAATGTCCCCAGCAATCAATGTATGCTGTTGTCCTCCAACGGTTATGGACGAGGTGAGAATTTTCCGCGATGTAGAACAGAACCCTGGTTATCGTTCCGGGTGAAACCGGATACATCTGCGCATCGAAACTCCCTCAATGAGAATTCATCTTTAATAACGGCAGTTTTGGTCCCGCCTCGTGACCAACTTGTCCCAGACGATTCTCAACGATGACTCACTGACGTTTGCGGAGAAGATTATCAGCGTCAAAGCTGTTGGAGGAGGGAAGGTCCATCATGCGGGCGAGATTGCTGTTCTGCCTGCCGACATGGCCATGGCCCAGGACAGCACGGGACCCTTGGCTATCAAGGTCTTTCGCGAGATGGGTGTTCAGAAAGTCTGGGATCCGAAAAAAATCCATTTGGTCATAGACCATAGTTTTCCCGCTCCTGACGAGAAGATTGCTAATCTCCATATTCTGATCCGAGAGTTCGTCAAGCAGCAAGGCGTCCGGCTCGTCGAGGGCAGCATCTCACACCAGCACCTCCTCGAAAACCACGTCGTGCCAGGCATGGTTCTATTTGGCGCAGACTCTCACACATGCCAGGCCGGGGCGATAGGCGCTTTTGCCACGGGTATTGGTAGTTCTGAGATGGCTGCTCTCTGGGCGAGCGGCAAGCTCTGGGTCCGGGTCCCAGAATCCCTCAAGATCGACCTCATTGGCCAATTCAAGAAGGGCGTCTACGCCCGGGACGTCATAACCCACTTCATCGGGATGGTAGGAGAGGATGGCGGGAACTACAAGTCGCTGGAATGGAAAGGTCCAGCAGTCAAGAACCTCTCCATCGCGTCACGTGCTTGCATAAGCAACAACTCTATGGAGTGCGGCTGCAAACTCTCCATCTTCGAAGTCGACCCCGCAACCCAGGACTATTTCAAAACAGCAAACCGGAAAACGATGCTCGAGATCCACGCCGGACCGAAGGCCAAGTACAAGGACGAATACGACATTGACTTGGGAACACTCGAGCCCGAAGTCTGGGGTCCGGGAAACGAGAGCAAGGTTCGCAGCGCCAGCGAATTTGGGGACACGCACTTGGACGAGGTCTTCATTGGCTCCTCCACCAACGGACGATACGAAGACTTGATGGTTGCCAGCAAGATCCTCAAGGGTCACAAGGTGAAGCCTGGGACGCGTTGCATAGTCACCCCCGCTTCCAGGAATGTGTTCGAGCGAGCGATCAAAGAAGGCCTGGCCGAAACGTTCCTTGAATCCGGAGCCGTTTTCACCAATGCTACCTGCGGTGCCTGCGTAGGGACCCACTTAGGCGTGCTCGGCGAGAATGAAGTCTGCCTATCCACCTCTCCACGAAACTATCTGGGACGAATGGGCGCGTCAACTGCCAAGATCTATCTCGCTTCTCCAGCTACAGCTGCAGCATCAGCGATAGAAGGAAAGATTGCCACCCCGGGAAGATACCTATGAGCCTCTCAGCACCGTCCGCGATCATCAGGGGCAGAACCTGGGTCTGGCCCGACGACGTGAACACGGACATCATCATACCGTTCCGATTCAAGGCCCGCACCAACGACCCTGTTGAGATGGCGAAATATGCCATGTACGGGTTCGACCCCGAATTCTACAAGAAAGTCAAGCCCGGCGACCTCTTTGTTGCAGGAGGAAACTTCGGAGGAGGGTCCAGCCGCGAACAAGCACCAGTCGCCATCAAATACTCAGGAATAGCAGCAGTAGTCGCAGAAAGCTTCGCGAGAATATTCTACCGGAACAGCTTCGCGATAGGACTACCGGCCCTAGAAGTTCCCGGAATAACCAAACAAGTCAAGCAGTTCGACGAGATATCGGTCAACCTAAAAGACTGGACAGTCACCACTAAAGACGGGAAGGTGTATCACGCGTTGAAAGTTCCAGAGTTTCTTCGAGGACTCATGCGGGAAGGAGGTCTCGTTGAATATTACAAGAAGCACAAATCCTTCCCATGGGAACGATTGGAAGCAACGGCAAGCTCGACCCGAGCCTGAAGCATGGTTCTCAGTTAGCTACTTGGCAGCATTCCCTTTCAATTCTCTTGTTAGTTGGTTGACTGTGGTGATGCGTGCGAAGCGGCGTCGTAGGGCGTATTCAGTTCGTTCGCGTATCGCTTCGACTCCGAGTTCTTCGCCTGGTTTGTCCCAGTTCGGAATTGGAAAAGTCATCGTCGCTTCGGTGACGAAGTCTACCGCGTAGCCGAGGTCAGCTGCGATCCTCGCAGTCGTCTCGCAGCACTGCTCCATCTGGATTCCTGTGATACTAACCCGTCTCACACCTTTCTCTATCAGGTACGGCTGCAGAGTTGTACTTGTGAAGCAGTTCCTCGTGTTCTTGACCATCACCGGCTCATCCTTCCATGGTGTGAGAAAGTCCATCAGCTTGAACGAAGGGCTGTCTTTAGCGAACGCCTCGTCGTTGTCGGTATGTAAGAAGAAAACGACGGGCAGGTGGGCAGCACGGTAAGCTTCGACGAGAGCACTAACATTTTTTTCAAAAGCCGGGTTGTTTCGCTTTGCCCATCGCGGGCCGACCTTGAACGAGTCCTGGGCATCTATCACGAGCAAAGCTGACTGTGCAATGGGAACCTGTTTGGAATCCAGCATAGCTCCTCCATAGATCGTGACCTCAGTTCAAGGTTACGGTCAAGGCGAGGGCTCTTGATGTTTTAAACCAGCAAAGAGTTGAGAGGCAACTCTAGATGCTTGGGTTGGACCAGGATAGTAACTCGGAGAAGAATAAGCCGAGAGTCGCTTTGGAGGAGTTTCTGGGGTGGAAACAGGAGGTCGCTGCGAGAACATCACTTACAATTTCACAATTGTACGTCGTTGCTTTCGCGAGCGTTCTTGTGATAGTCATATTGGGCCTTGCTGGACTGTATTTTCTCGGCTTCTTCTGGGGAAGTATCTTTGCTTCTGTCTTTTCGAGTCTTTCGATTATGACCATGACAGGCAGAATGAGAAACAGCAATTTCAGAGCTAGCTTCGGAACTCAACCCGAGCTGAAGAAAGAAATCAAAGACGAGCAAATTGATGATTACGTGGAAAGTTAGTAACTTGGGAGGATGCTAGATCAGATGAATTCAGAAGAGATTGTTTCCGAGGACACCCCAGAACTCCGGGTTTTCTTCGGTGATCTCAGAAAGATGACCTCGATTGAGGTAGCTGATGGCGAGATCTCTCTGATCATTACGTCCCCACCGTACTTCAACGCGCCTTTCGATTATCCGGACCTTTTTCCGAGCTACGAAGATTACCTTGGATTGATCAGATCTTTCGCTTCTCAGAGCAGACGAGTTCTAGGAAAAGGAAGAATCTGCGCGATAGTCACCGACGACATGCTGGTGAAAGAAGAGACTGGCAGTCGGGGGCGGAAATATCCCCTTGTTGCGGATACGACCAGAATCTTTCTAGACGAGGGTTTTCTCTATCGCGACAAGATAACGTGGATAAAGCCGGCCGGTTACACCAGAATCAGCAGGCGGAGCGGTGTTGTCCTCCAGCATCCATACCCGATGTACTTCTATCCGGACAACATCCAGGAATCTATTCTTCTATTCCAGAACGGCGAATTCGACTACAGCCTCTTGAAAGACGCACCAAAAAAGATTCTAGAATCCTCCAAGATAGACACGGCCCAACTCAACAAAGAAAGATGGAACTTGACCGTCTGGAACATTACCAACGTTCTTCCGACTCCCGGTCGTGTCGAAGCAGGAATCGCTGCCTTCCCCGAAGAAATTCCTAGGCGATTTATCAAACTCTTCACTATGGTTGGAGAAACAGTGTTCGACCCTTTTGCGGGATCGGGAACGACGTTGAAGGTTGCCAGGGAACTGGGAAGGAAAGGAATCGGATACGAAATCGACGTTGAACTCAAGAAGATCATGAGGAAGAAGCTCGGAGGAGAGAATTTCATCATGGAAGAGAGAGATGGCGCCAAGAGACTCCGCAAGTCGCTTCAGAACAGGATTCAACACCAAAGAAGCGTTGCAAAGCCGCTCGTCCCTAGACTAATCCTTTAGAGCACCGGCAACCGTCTCTGTAAAACCAGCTAGAGGGGTAGTTGCTCGTCATTGTTCCAACGTGTCAACTCCATGTTTGACGATTACAAGGGCATACCCCACGAAGCAAATCTTCTGATCTATTCCAGTTTCTTCACTTGGGCTGCGGCAGGGCTACTCTTCATCTCCCTCCAGGTTTTCCTCGTCCTGGAAGGAATCTCCTTCGCCACGAGCAGCCTCATACTCGGAACCTTCGGAATCGTAAGCGCCTCCTCCACTCTCCTATTCGGTGGTCTCGCCGACCGTTATGGCAAGAAGAAGCTCATAGTAATCGGCGGAATACTCGGCAGCCTATCACTAGCCATCTTCGCTATCGACTCGAACATATCCCACTTGTTTGGTGCCGCGGTTCTCGCAGGACTCTCCGAAGCAATGTATGCATCCTCTTGGAGCGCCTTACTGGCCGACAAAGCGGGAAACCTGAAACGAACAAGTGCCTTTGGCCTCTCCTTCTTCGTCGCCACAATAGCCTCGGCATTGGGAGGCTTCAGCACGAGCCTACTCGGCCTGATGAAATCACTCTACCAGGTCGACCTCGTCACGGGCAACCGGTACCTGTTCGTCGGAGTGGCCGCTATCAGCCTCATCGGCCCGATCATCGTCTACCTCAGAGTCTCCGAGTCCCGGCAAGAAATGGGCCAACAATCTGGATTCCACATTCTTCCGAGAAAGAGCCGTGGGATAGTCTTTCGGTACGCTGCGTACGGGATCGTAATTGCTCTAGGTGCTGGGATGGTAATCCCCCTTATCCCCGGCTGGGCCTTTCTCAAGTACGGGCTTGCGAACGATGTCACTGGGCCGATCTTCGGCGGCATCAACAGTCTTGTAATGGGATTCGCCAACCTTGCAACTCCACGGCTTGCCCGTCGGTTCGGAACCGTTCGGACAATAGTCCTGACCCAAGGATCGTCTACGCTGTTTCTCTTCTCGATCCCGTTCTCGCCAAACTTCGCGACGGCCTCCTCTGTCTACATTGTCAGAAGCATGCTGATGATGATGTCCAACCCAGCGCAGAACTCTCTCCTGATGGGCTTGGTCCCGGCTGAAGAACGATCGGTTGCCTCCGCCATCGTAGCCTCGCTCTGGAGACTGCCCAACTCCTTCAGCACCGGTATTGGTGGCTACATCATGGGCCTGGCAACAAGCCCGAGCAGCATCTACCTGGCCCTACCGTTCTTCATTTGCACCGCCCTCTACCTGACCGCGATAACGTACTTCTGGCGCTCATTCAAAGATGTGAGGCTGCCTGAAGAACAGGTTCTGGCGCCGATAGCAGAAGCCCTTCAGGCTACAACCTGAGGTAGAACTTGCGATTTACCGGCACAAGCCCTAGTCGCAACTCTGGGATATTCTTCGATACTTCGACCTAGAGCCGGAAGTTACGACCCACTTTAGTCGCTGGCGGAACCATCCTCGTACATAATTCCACGCTTACGGAGAGGGCCCCCCACGAGATTTTCCAAGATCACCCGTTCTATGCTCCTACTTGCTCTCGTAGTTTTCATCCCGCTACTATCGATGAACCCGTTTCCGAGAGTGCGCGCCGACCAGCCGTTTACTCTGAACGCGGTTCCGGCCGCGGCACAAGAAGGAAACACTGTCAGTCTTGTTTTATCTGCTGTAGGAGCGGTTCCTAACATCCAATACAGGTTCAGGTTTTCGGTAACCGATCCCGCGGGCACGACAGTCCAATCGCTGATGGAGAACTATACGACTGCACAAGGACAGGACACGTTTACCCTGATAGTTATCTACCCGAGCCCTTCACTCCCGGGAGTGAACACGTTAGTGGGCCAATACAACGCCAAGGTCGATGAACTATGGCCCACGGCCGCGCCAGGTGTGGCTGGAACCTCGTTCTTCCTCAGCATAACTGACAGTTCCTCGTATCAGAGAACGCAAACTGTGAATGTGCAGGCAAGCGGCTACAAGGTTTCAGAAAGCGTGACTGTAACTATCAGGACGCAGACTACTTCGACCCTCGTCTTCTCCCAAACTGTACAAGCGAGTGGTGCGGGGGTCGTAGCGACAAGTTGGAAGATTCCAGTAAACGCCACGATAGACACTTACGTTGTGACTTTGACCGGGACCAGTACTGTCAAGAACCCAGTCGATTCCGACCGGGTCTCCGTGGGACGGGCGATCATGATCGTCAGCTCGATCACATCTGTCAAATCAGTTTACCAAAGGACTGAGACGATGAGTTTCTCCTTCCAGCCCACTTATCCAGACGGGTCCATTCCTTCAACGGGAGTCGCTCTTCTATCCCTGGCAAGGCCTGGAGGTGGAAGCGTCACTCTGACAGCAACGTACGATAGTACGTCTCAGACTTTCCAGGCGTCTTACCAAACCTCGTTGGATAATCAGACCGGGACGTGGACGGCAAGCTTGGGAGGACATGCCTACAGCGATGCCTTTGGGAACAACGGTCCGGGAACAATAGTCACCAATAACTCGCAGCTGACAACCATTCCTCTAGCTGTCACTGTTACTACAAATTCGACTATCATTGTGGGTCAACAGCTCAGGTTCAGCGCTAACATCACGTATCCTGATGGAACAGTCTTCCAGCCGGGCACAGTGAAAGCCTACCTACTCTACAGCGGAACACCTACGGTCAACGATACTGTACCTGTCGTTTTCGACACATCCCTGCAATTATGGCTCGGCACATACACGATTAGACCCTCGGACACTGGGGGACTGTGGTCCCTGGTGGTTAAGGCATCAGATTCCCCGACCCCTCCCAACACCGGTTCTGCTACGAGAGCTATCACTGTTCAGAATACGACTGGAGGGAATGCTTCCTTCCCACTTTACTACTTCGGGATAATCGCGGCCCTACTAGCATTACTTTTGGTTGTCTTCTTCCTCGCATTCAGAAGACGCAAAGTAACACACGCTAGGTTGAAGATTGACTTGGACGCTGTGCGGTCTGAGGCTGGACGAATAGAGAGTACGGATTTCTTCAAGTCAGTAAAGGATCAGGTGAAGAAGGAAAAGGATGAAAAATGAAACGAGCTTCTCTTATCTAGGGCAGTATTCCGCCGATCTTCGCCAATGTCACCAGTCCAGGTTTCTTCTCAAAGATCCCGGCGGTTATTTCGAGTGCCTTCTTCTGGAGTTTCTTGTCTTTGTTGAGTTTGTGAAGAGCTCTTTTGTTCAGCCGTTTTATCAACCAGTTATCGCTCAGGGCGTAGGTCACGGTATAGTTCGCGTGCTTCCCTATCACGTCCGCGCGCATCTTTCGTTCTTTCTGGTATTCCAGCAAGGAAGTCTGTGAAAAGTCTCCAGCAACCTTACACTTGTCAATCACCTCAGCTAACGCCACGGCATCTTCCAGCGCGAGGTTCACTCCCTGTCCCGCGTGCGGATGGAAACTATGTGCCGCATCCCCTAGCAGCGCTATCCCATTTCCGACCCACCTGTTCACCTGTATGTAGGAGGGCGTAAAGTACGCCATCTTCGTCCAGGCTTCCACACCCGTAAAGGCGTCCGCCATCTCCGGGGCAGCCTGAACAACCTCCGCTCTGAATGAGGCCAAACCCTCCTTCTTCACGCTGTCAAAACTACGCGGACCAACGCAATGGAAGAGGTAGGTCGCTTCAGGACCGGAAGGCATTATTCCCAACATCTTCCCCGGGCTCTGATACTGGCGGGCTCTGCCTTCTAAGCCAGGAACGGGACCGACTAGTCCGACGAGAAACGAGTCGGGATATTTCTTGGTCTTCACCTGCGAGCCGAGACTAGTGCGTAACCGTGATTGGGGACCATCAGCACCCACAACGACTGAAGCCTGAATCTGATCGGTTACGCCATCTGCTTCATAGACGACTCCATTAGCCCTGCCCTCGGTCATTGTTAGTTCTTGGAAGGATGTTCCCCAGAGCACCCTCGCCCCTGCATTCTCTGCTAGATAGACAAGCAGACGCTCTATCTCGGTTGCGTTAGCTGTCAAAAGATAATTCTGAGGATGGTCCAACAAGCCATAGTCTGCTTCAAGCAGAACTTCTCCCTCCCAGCTCTTAACTTCCAGAATCTGGGAAGCAGAGCCTATCTCCCTGGCCCGGCCCAGTGCTTCGAGTTTTTCCAGAACTGCGAGTCCGTTAGGTTGGAATGTCAGCCCACGCGGAATACCTTCCGGGCTTTTCTGCCGTTCGAGAAGGATTGTTGAGATTCCCTTTTTCTGGAGTTCTATTGCTAGAGCGAGAGCGGCGATTCCAGCTCCCACAACCACGACATCGGCCTTCCCGGGCAATGCTTTCCCTCCTGCGTCTCGAACGGTCTCTAGGTGATTATTAGCCTCTAGGGAAACTCCGAGATGTTTTAACGGCTTGGTTGGAAGAGTTCGTTAGCGATCCATAATTAGATGTCAACAGCAGAGTACCTTCGCTTAGAAGTCTAATCATATTGGAACTAATCCTGAGAAAGTAATCTGTCAAGTGATTGACCCCGCAATTGGAGAAAGGGATCCGAATCTCAGAGGGTTCGGTTCTCCGCAACCGG